>CXWJ01033863.1_pt1 | contig 10362 bp, 6 predicted proteins | sample 590841 | NCBI WGS metagenome assembly CXWJ01 (sample SAMEA3498367, study PRJEB10139) | wastewater metagenome | biome: wastewater treatment plant; material: activated sludge | place: Austria | collected 2015-01-21 | reverse complement strand
GTTCTCGCGGCCGCCGAAAAGAAGGCATTACCCTTAAAAGAAGTCGCCTCAATCAGCGAAGAACCAGGCTGCGGTTTAACGGGCCGCGTGTCTGGGCACGACGTCGTTATCACGGGCCGCAAAGGATTGCGCCAACTAATTCCTCAGGCAGTGGCAAGTCTTCCGCCGCAAGCGAAAGGGCTCGAATGTGTGGTGATCGTAGACGGCCGGTATGCGGCCACACTCCAATTTCGGGACGAGCCCCGTCCCGACGGTGCGAGCTTCGTGGCCCATCTCCGCCCACGTCATGATTTCCGACGCGTCCTCTTGGTGTCTGGAGATCGAGAGAGCGAGGCGCGCGATTTGGCCAGCAAAGTTGGCATTCACGACGTTTATGCTTCTCAGTCGCCGGAGCAAAAACTTGAAATCGTGCGCCGTGAAACGGAACGTGACAAGACGGTGTACCTGGGGGACGGCATTAACGATGCGCCCGCGTTAACCGCCGCCACCGTCGGCCTGGCTTTTGGGCAAAGTAGCGATGTGACGGCCGAAGCCGCCGATGCCGTCATTCTGGATAGCAGTCTGCAGAAGGTCGATGAATTCCTGCACATCGGTCGTCGGATGCGAAGAATCGCGTTGGAAAGCGCCGTGGGAGGGATCGCACTCAGTTTGGGCGGCATGTTCTTGGCGGCGGCCGGCTACCTACCGCCAGTGGCCGGGGCCGTATTTCAAGAAGTGATCGATGTGGCCGCAGTCCTCAACGCGCTACGCATGGCCTTTCCAACGGGAAAACTCTCAGATTTTCAGGTGTGAAGATTACTCAATCGCTCAGACTTGCTCCCTGTATAGCTCAAGGTTCCAGGGAATCGCGATGTGACAGACTACTTTGGTAGATTGGGGCTTTTCGGACCGGAGACCAGTAGGAGTCGAAACGATGGCTAGGCAATCGAAGATCGTTCTTCGCCGATTCGAACCTCGCACCTTAGCACAAACGGCGGCCAAAACCTAACAAATTCTTGCGAGTGCGCATTGAGAATCGCTGCCCACATTTTTCAAACAACGCCCGCGATTCTCCTTGAACCATTCGCCACCCCAGCCGCTCCTTCTCGCCCCTCACCCCTCACCCCTCGCCACTCATGACTAACGACCAACTCCTCACTCCTAGTTCCTAGTTCCTCGCTCCCCGCTTTCCTCCTTGCTTTCGGCCACCTCATCCGCTAGGCTGGTGCCTCTGTTACTGTACACATGTATATAATCAGTCGCGGTGCTGCTGCGCGCGGGCGCGCCAAAAAATGAGTAAACTCCTCCCGTTTTGCACCGCTCGTTCGTTGATCTCACCGGCAATGAACGGCCGAACGAGGCGAGTGCTCGCGCAATACTCCAGACTTTTGCTCGACCCGATCGGGATCCCCCACAATCGCGCTTCGAACGCGGCCGGCGCAACCTCAAGCCGCATCAACATTTCCGTCTTGTGTCACGGACATGTTCCCGGAGGCCCTTGTGCAAAACTCCCCGCTTTACTCGCCCGAAGGTGCGCAAAATTAGGTGGGGGAGTTTTGCGCACCTTCGCAAATTCAGACGAGTTTGCGCGCCCTTCCCCCTTCCAAACGACAACCGAATAACGCCCCACCGAAAAAAAGAAAAAGATTTTTCCCGAGGCGAAATGCGTGACGTAACAAACTTGATCGATCTCTATCGTTTGGCCGCCTCGATGACACTGACTTCGGAACCGGTGGGGACGATTTTGGAAAGCTCGAACCCGACTTGTGCAAACAGCGTGCGGTACTCTTCCTCCGTGCGTTCTTTGCCGCCGGGGATCAACAGCATCACGAGGTCGAGGAACTTGCCGGCGAACGGCTCGTTGCCGGGCGGGATGACGCTTTCGACAACGAGGAGTCGGCCGTGGGCAGGCATCGCGCGGTGGCAGTTGCGGAGAATCGTCAGCGATTTTTCATCTTCCCAGTCGTGAATGATGTGACGCATGAAATAAGCATCGGCGCCGGCGGGCACGCTTTCGAAAAAACTGCCCGCCACGAGCTCGCAGCGGTCGGTGAGGCCGGCTGCGGCGATGGTCGCTTTGGCGCGCTCGATTACGTGGGGAAGATCGAAAAGGATGCCCCGCATCGTGGGATGTGCCTGGAGGAACGTGATGAGCTGCGAGCCGTTGCCGCCGCCGATATCGACGATAAGGTTGATTCCGGAGAAGTCGTAGGCCTTTTGGACTGCGGCAGACTCGCGACCGTGGATGCCGACCATCGCGGCATCGAAGACTTGAGCCTTGTCGAGATGTTCGCCGAGGTAATCGAAAATGGGTTTGCCGAAGACTTTGTCGAACGCTTTTTTGCCGGTCTGAATACTGTAGACAACTTCCGTCCAGGCCTGGAACTGTTCGTCGCCCGTCATGAGCGCGAGCGCCCGCTTGGAGTGTGGGACGTTGGCTTGCAGCGGTTCGGCCAGCGGCGTAAGCGAGAATTGGTGCGGCGGACCTTCGGCAAAGATGCCGACACTGGCGAGAGCGCGGAGAAGCCGATAGAGCGCGTCTGGGTTAGTGGAGGTTTTCTCCGCGAGCTCCTCGACGGATATTGGCCCTTGCTTCACGAGGTCCGCGATTCCGAACTTCGCCGCGGCGTAGATGGCCTGAGAGATCCAGTAGCCGGTGATCATCCGGTCGAGTTGCGCGTGGGGCGAAATTACATCCATGTTGGTGCCTCTGTGTGGTGGGAGGGCCGGCGTGGTGCGGCGCGGACGGATGCCGTGCAATGCACGCCGCAGTTGCGTGGCGATGATTTTACCGCTCGTGCGGTAGAAGTCACATGGCTGTTAGAGCGAAAAGTGAGGAGCTTGAAGTCGTATGCGGCAGAGATGATTCGCAGGGAACTCTGTCCTCGGTGGCTAGGGATGAGAACAATTGCCCTAGGCGACCGCGCTGGGTCGTAACAGTACCTTAAGGCGGTGGGAATGACTCGCTTCGTCGGCATCGCGCAACATGCCCCAGCGGCTCGCTTGCCACACCTCGCGCGAAGAGATGTCGATCGCCGTCAGCCAACCGTACTTCCAACAGACTGTGTCGATGCACATTGCGAAACCCAGGTCCAGAATCTCCGCGTCCTTTTGTTCCGTGTGGCCCACCACCACTCCCTTCCCAGAAAAGTGAGGCCGCTCCTTCGTCGCATCAAACAATTCCCACCGCAGCGTGTACTCTGGTTGTTCCGCCATCGCCAGATCGGACAGGTAATTGGCATGAGTAAAAATGAATTTGTCGGTCTCGTAGAACGGCACGCACGTGTCCAACAGCGCCCAATGCTCCGCCGGAATGTCGGCGAGTGTGCCGCCGAAGCGATAGGAATTGACCGTGGCCACGCCCCCGCAATTCTCCCAGTAGCGCAGCGCTTTCTCGTCCTCGCGGGCGGCGTACATCATCTCCTCGTGGTTCCCCTGGATCAGCACCACGTCGCAATCCCGCTTCAAGGCAACGATCCGTTCGAGCACTTCACGCGATTCCTTCCCTTGGTCAATCATGTCCCCCAGGAATATGAGACGATCGTAGCTCGTGGGAGCGATTGCTTGGAGGACCGCGTCGAGCGCGTGTACGCAACCATGAACGTCGCCAATGGCGATCAAACGCCCCGTACTCATATTGGATGCCGCCGGTGATTCTGTAGAACCGAGATGCTCAACCATACACTATACTCACCCCGGCAACCAACGAGCGCGGCGAAATCCGTGGTTTACGCAACAAGGCCGCGGAGAAACAGAACTGACGTTTTAAGTCGCGACTACCTGCGGCAACGCGGGCGCTTCGTGTGCTGCAACTGGCGATTGAAAAGGCACGGTGGGTCAAGGAGACATTCCCCTGGCTCCTGACCNNCCCCTGGCTCCTGACCAGCAACGAAGCTGGTCTCAAGAGCCGGCCAGTTATTCGAAGCGGGCCGCTAATTTGGGGCTGATTCCGTCATCTTCATGCATGAAAACCACATAGATTTGGCTCCATTTTTGAGCGTTGATGTTTTGAATCCACTTGCGAAGACGTTCATCGGTGTAGTCTTCGTCCCACAAGCGCAAATAGTCCCAATCGGCGGTATGGACCAGGTCGGTCTCCGGCAACTCATCCCTATCAGTAACGCAGAGTACCGGCGAATGGGCTCGAAGGCATCTGTACACTTCCTCATCGAGCCAACTCGCGTTTCGGAATTCGAACGCGGCCTTCACGCGGCCGGCAACATGCTTTAAGAACGCGTCCAGGCGCGAAACGTCCTTTTTGAAATTCGGCGGCAACTGAAACAAAATCGGCCCCTGGCGCTTCTGCAACAGGGAAGCGACGGCGAGAAAGTCATCCGTCTCTTTCTCCGCGCTCTGCAGCCGTTTGAAATGCGTGATGGCCTGCGGGGCTTTCAGCACGAATCGGAACGAGGTCGGAACTTGCCCCGCCCACGTCTCGACCGTTTTCTGGCTGGGGATCTGGCGAAACGTGTAGTTGACTTCGACCGTGGAGAATCGCTGGGCGTAGTATGCGAGCATTTTCTTTTGAGAGAAACGCTCTGGGTAAAAACTCCCTTTCCACTCATCGTGGCTGTAACCACTGGTGCCTACGAGAAGAGACATAAGTCAATTGATAAAGTTGATCGCTGCGCAGAAACAAAGCTCCACGACGCCATTGCCTGAGGGCTTTATTATAACCAAATGGAGGCGGCGGGACGACAGTGGAACTGTTTCTGGCTGGGCTCACCAATTTGGAAACCGAATTTAGACAATTGCACGATCTTCCAAGCCGCTGGCAGTAACATGAGCTCAAAACGAATCAAGCAACTGGCCACGTACCAGTACGTCAAATATCTATCGCAGGTTCTCTTCCGTATAAAGCAATAGTTCGACCATTCGCTCCACAAGTTCGTCGGGCGAGTATCCGGGAAAGTTGCGAATCACCAACTCCTTAGCGAACAGGCGACAGATGTAGCGAAGTTTGAGCGACTTGCTGCGTGTAGCGTAGACGAAGTCGCGATGGCCATTGTTGATAACTATCACATTTTGATCGGAGTCATATCGTGATCGCCAGAGTGCGCCAGGTCGTTTCTCGAATGTATATTCCGGTAGACCTTCGCGCTTGTCGGATTTGGGCCGATCGGGAAGGATTGAATCAGTGATCGTGACGAGAGCTTCCGCGGTCGCGGTCACGTCATCTTGTCGCGCACAAACTTGCAAACGCACCAGTTGGGGTTCGTCCGGGGCCGTGAGCGTCGCGATCTCACCGTCGTCGTTGCCGAGGTGAGCGAGACCTTCCAAGATGGACCACCCATACGCCAGGTTTTCATCGATCTGCCTACCGCCGCGGTCGCGCGCGATGGCGCGCAATTTCCTGACCGTTTTCACGGGCATCGTGCAGGAAGCCGGGGCGATACGAACGCTAAACAGAGGCCCGGCATATTCAAAGAACTCGCGCTGCCCATCTTCTTTCCCAGACTCCACCGAGGAAATCTCTGAATTGCCGGCCGCTTCGACCGGCAGAGGCATTCCCGGGTGCCGCCCGCTGCTGCGCTTCCTGCGATCGCTACCGACTCCGTACGCTTCAAACCAATCGTATTCCTCCTCCGGCAAGATGAGGAGTGCTTCCCGAAATGCTCGTTGAATAGTGCGGAGCGTGTCGTGATTGCTTTTCTCTTCCGCGGCGTGTTGCTGTTGGAGAACGATTTCATCGAGCGCGGCTTCGAGCTCGCCCAGCGATTCGAGAAAGGCGGCCAGCCGTTCGTCGTGGACGATGCCCATGCGCGATCCCGGCGTGAGGTTGAGAAAGGGCGCGTCAATTACACCTTGCAGGTAACCCGTCGTCCAGGGCGGGCGCTGCAAGCTATCGATATCGGTCACACGTTCCAGCACGCGAGTGCCGGAGCGATATAGACCAACCTGATTTTCGGCACTCGGTTCCGTGAGATACAACTCGACATACACATCGCCATGAGATGTAACGGGCATCGGCAAATGGTGGAGCAATTGCCCGCTATACGCGCGAGGCTCGACCCGATACTCGGCCCGTGCCTGGCGATCGACGATACGTATGTCGACGCTCGATTGGCGAATTCTGTCGCGCAGCTCGGAGGCCAGATACCACTGCAACTTTTCGCCGCTGAAGTTGCGAATGCCCGGCAGCAACGGCAGGATGGTCAATTCCGTGCCCGCACCGGGCAGCAATCGTCGAGTTGCAGAGACCGCATAGCTGGGAGTCCCCTTCGCCATCCGCATCTCGTATGCTTTGCCATCGCTGCCAGCCGAAACAAGCGTCAAAGACTCGCCCACCGTCCAAAAACTCAAGAGTCCGATCCCGAATTCACCTTGCAAACCGCGTCGTCCCTCAGCCTTCATTTGGCGCTTGATCGAATCGCAAATGTGAGTGGCGATGTAGTGGAAGAGCGTGCGGTCATCGAGCACGCGCTCGCCATTGTTCATGAACTCGCATTTCAATCTCCGCTTTCCGCCCAACGTTAATGCTGCAGTGGGCGACAATTTGACATACATTGGGGATCCAATTAAACTGACAAATTCTCATTAATTCCTTGAATCGGTCGACGCGTATTCAAGTGCGTCGCTTGAAGGAGGCGTCGCCGTTCCCATGTCGCAACGGAAGTGTCCGCAGTGGCTCGCGTCAGTACGCCCTTACCTTGATCGAGCCTGGGCAAGAATCGGCCCGACTCGTAACCGATCGCCGCTCGACCGACTGCTGAGGATCGAACCGCTCGAAGATCGCCGGCCGTTGGCGATCACCGTGAACACGCTCGTCGACGAGCTCGACGGCAGCACCGTTGACGGCGACATTTCCCTGCGCGACGCCATCGCTGCGTCGCCCGCCGGCGACACGATTAACTTCTCCGTCATTGGTACGATCAATCTCACGCTGGGCGAGCTGATCCTGAATGGCCACACGATCGACGGCGGCGACCCCGGTCTGCTCACGATCAACGCCGGCGGGTTGTCGCGCGTTTTCAAAACCAGTGGCACGACGACCCTCGCCGGCCTGACGATCACCGGCGGCATCAACAGCGCGATTCGCGCCGAGGGCGATCTCATCGTGCGCGACAGCGTTATCACTGGCAACACCGGAGTCCTCGGAGGAGGCATCTACATTGGAGTTAGTCTTGAGCCGGATCTGACGGTGGTGAACTCGACCATCTCGGGCAATACGGCCGTGCGCGGAGGGGGCGTGTACGGCGGACCAAGTTCGATCCTCACGTTTGTGCGATCGACGATATCCGGCAACTCGGCGGACGAAGGCGGCGGCGTCCACGGCACAGTGTTGTTCGGCAACTTCAGCTTGCCGAGATTCTTCAACTCGACCATTTCAGGAAACCCGGCGAATGCCGGAGAGGGCGGCGGCGTTCAGTCGCGGTTTATCGACGCCTATCAGTCCACCTTCTCCGGCAATACTGGTGGCGCCATCATGGTTTCCGAAGAGAGCCATGTCATCCAGTCGACCATCGCCAGGAATGATGTCGGCATCATTGCCCCCGGTTCGACGATGACGCTGCAGAACAGCGTCGTTGCCCTTAACACACGCAATTTCCAGTTCCAGCACACCGTGAACGCGGCCACCAGCCGGAACAACCTGATCGGCGAAGGGGGGCCAAATTATTCGGGGGGCCTGGTCAACGGCGTGAATGGCAATCGGGTGGGCGTCGCGGAGCCTGGTCTGGGTGCGTTGACCAACAACGGCGGACCGACTCAAACCCACGCCCTCTTGAGTTTCAGCCCGGCCATCAACGCGGGCGACAACAGCCTCATTCCCATTGACCCGGCAACGCAACAACCCTTTGCCGTCGATCAGCTCGGCAACGCACGCATCTTTGCCGGCGGCGCGGTCGACATCGGCGCGCACGAATTCCAGGGGACGGTCGTTCCCTCGACGGTGGTCAACACGATTTTGGACGAGGTCGATTTCAATAGCACGACGAGTCTCCGCGAGGCCGTGGGTTTTGCCACGTCGCTGGGCTTGCCTGTCGTCACGTTCGATCCCGGTGTTTTTGCTAGCCCGCAGACGATTGTGCTCTCGCTCGGTGGAATCGCTGTCAGCGCGACCGAGGGACCATTGGCGATCTCCGGTCCGGGAGCAGGACTGTTGACGATCGACGGGAATCTCGCCGTGATCATCGGCGGCCTGTTGCGGGTCAGTGGGACCGAAAAGGTCAGTCTGTCGGGTCTGACGATTACTCGCGGAGGATCCGGTGCGATCGGCAACTCCGGCGATCTCACGATTAGTCGCAGCGCCATTACGGCCAGCCTGCACGCCGGGGGAATTCACAACTTTCGGGGCACGCTGATCGTGGAGGATTCGACGATCTCGGGCAACTCAGCCATCTCCGGAGGCGGCATCAGTAACTATGGCGGCGACGTGACGGTTCGTAACTCGACGATTTCTGGGAATATGGCGCTTGAACTGGGCGGCGGGATTTACTCTACGAACATTCCCGAAGAGGCCACTCTGGTCGTCATCAATTCGACCATCGTCAACAACACGGCCGCGGATGTTGCCGGAGGAATCAACGCCGACACCATCTTCATGGCCCACTCGATCGTTTCCGGAAACCTCGCCGGCATCGAGCCGCACAACTTGGCTATTGGCGAAGCGGATCCGGCCAGCGGATACAACCTAGTCGGCGATGCGTCGATCTCCGGCGGCCTGGTGCACGGCGTCAACGGCAACATCGTGGGCGCCAATCCGCTCCTCGGCCCGCTGGCCGACAACGGCGGCGCTACGCCGACGCACGCGCTCTTGCCCGGCAGCCCGGCGATCGACGCGGGCGACCCGGCCGCCGTCGCCGGCGCCGTCGACATTCCGCCGTACGACCAGCGCGGCTTCGCATTTTCTCGCGTGATCGACGGCGACGGCACCGGGCCGCCACGCATCGATATCGGAGCGTTTGAAGTCCACGCACTGCCAACCGCCATGCCTTCTTTGCTCGGAGACTACAACGAAAACGGCGAAGTGGATGCCGCCGACTATGTCTTCTGGCGCAAAGCCCTCGGCACCACAGGCCTCGCTGCGTTCAGCGGCGCCGACGGCAACGGGAATGGCGTCATCGATCCACCCGATCACGGCGCATGGCGCGCCCATTTTGGCGAGTCAGTGCCCCCAGCCGCGGTGGCTGGCGCATCGAGCGTCGCCCGCCAATCGCCGGGGGTAGCCGCGAATGTGGAAGTCCCGACCCCAGGTGAAGTCGTGACCAGCGCGCCAAGAGACGGTGAGTTGACCGTGCCGACGCCCGCCGAGGAGATCGACGATACACTCACAAGCCGCGCAACGCCTGCTGTTGGCGCCGAGGCCGTTCCGTTGGGGAATGCAACACGTCCGCCGTCGGTTCGTGCGCGCAATCTTGCAACAGTGAGGTCGGAAGGAACGACCGCGGTGCTGCACGACTATGCGCTTCTCGCTTGGTCGACATCGGCCCGTCGCGAAGTGTCGCCACTGTTCGAATATGACTTTGACGGCAAGCAGTTCGAGGATAGCGCGCGCGCCGATGGTTTTGAATCACACTCCGTCGACGAAATTTTCGCCGGCCGAGCGATCGGGCGTGCCTTTGAGTTTTAGAAGCGCTTTCTAAACCTCGTATCGAAACAGCGTGGTCGGGGTCGAGCCGAAGGCAAGTCCAGCTGGGGGTCGCTGACACTCCACCCTCAGGCCGCTTGCAAGAGTACTGCTCTGTGCTTCGTCATTTTTTTGCCGTCTATGTTCTACTGGAACGCGATCGGCTTTCGGCTTTGATGGCCTGAGCGCGGCGCGTGTTGGAACGGCGCTTGTGCTGCTTGATGGCCCACACGCGGAGGTCTCCAAAAAGTTGTGCAAGGGCGGCGGGCTGGTAGTGGGCGTTGAGGCCGCTGGGATTGGGGAGAACCCAGGCGTGGCTGCCGCCGAACGTATCCTTTTGGAGTCCGACGCGAGCGTCTTTCACGCCCGAGAGGATGCGATACGGGCCGATGCCCACGAACGCGGCGACGGTGGGTCGCCACTTTTTGACCTTGGCCTCGAGCCGTTTACCGCCGGCACGAATCTCATCGTTGGTGAGTTCATCAGCGCGTGCGGTCGCGCGGCCCACGACGTTTGTAATGCCGAGGTTCAGATCGAGAAGGAGATCACTTTCAAAGGGAGAAAAAAGCCGCGGCGTGAATCCGCCCGCGTAGAGGGCCGGCCAGAAGCGGTTGCCGGGCCGACCAAAATGGCGGCCAATGGCGGCCGTGTAAAGCCCAGGATTGATGCCGACGAAGAGGACGATCAAGTCTTTCGCGATGATATCCGGCACGCGCTTGTTCCGCGCAGCGAGCAACTGCGCTTGGGTGGGTTTCCAAGGGGTTGGCACTGTCCGTTTCATAGCGGCCTCTCGGAACATTCTAGAAGGCCGCGCT
>CXWJ01003375.1_pt1 | contig 10362 bp, 9 predicted proteins | sample 590841 | NCBI WGS metagenome assembly CXWJ01 (sample SAMEA3498367, study PRJEB10139) | wastewater metagenome | biome: wastewater treatment plant; material: activated sludge | place: Austria | collected 2015-01-21 | reverse complement strand
CAGCAGCGCCGCGCCAAAGCGCGCCAAGTCGGTCGGGGTCGCGCGGAAGCCGCCGCCGGCCCACTTGCCGCTCGAGTTCGTGAACGGCGCAGGGATGACGGCGCCGTCGCGCAGCATGTTCTGGTAGTCGGACGCACGGCCGGGTACGGGATGCCGCTTGTCGTCGGCACCGGTGCCGGCGAGCTCGAGGGGCGTGAACAGCTCGGCTTGCATCAGGTCGAGGAACGGTTTGCCGGCGGCGGCTTCCATCACGGCGCTCAGCAGGTTGAAGCCGTAGGAGCTGTAGGCGAAGTTCGTGTCCGGTTTGAACAGCAGCGGGTCGTTTGCGAATACGGCTAGGCTGTCGACAACACGATCGTATTGCTCGGTTGCGCCGAACTCTGAGAATGTCGGCGGCGAGAGCGCGAACGTGTAGTGGCGAATGCCAGCTTGATGCGAAAGCAATTGGCGCGCCGTGATGACATGCTCTTTCTGCGGAAACGACGGCAGGTACTTCCGGATGTCGGCGTCGAGGTCGAGGGCGCCGCGCTCGGCGAGCTTCATCGCGACGGCGGCAGTCAGCGTCTTCGAGACGCTGCCGATGGCGAAGGGCGTGTCGATCTTCACCGGGATCTTGCGTTCGAGCGAGGCCCAGCCACGCGCTTCTTGCCAGACAACGGCGCCATCGACGGCGACGGCGACCGAGACGGCGGGGTAGCCGATTTCCCTCCGCAGTTGTTCGAGCCGGTCGGCTGCGCCCGCGATGGGACCGCTAGGGGTGCTGTCGGCCGTGCGCGTGTCAACCGCAGACGACTTCGCGAGATCCGGTATCGCGACCTTGTTCGATTCGTAGAGCGCGAAGAGCGAGCCAGCCGCTAAAACGGAAAGCAGCAGCAAGCCAAGCACAATGCGGATCAGCCAACGCATATTGTCCCCCTTTTTCGCCCGAGCGCGGTGATAGAGAGCAAATGGGACCAAATTCGGGCGGGCGCAAGCCCCTCAACCGCGATCAAACGGCGATGACATCTTCCGCCGGCGTCTTCGCGTAGAGCGCTTCTACCAGCTTGGCGCGGCGGTCGAGCGTTGCGCGCTGGTTGACGTAGCCCTTGTCTGTGATTTCGTGGCCGTCGATCGAGGGCGGCTCGGTCATCAGCATCAGGCGCGCAATTCTGCCGGAGGAGCCGCCTGCTGCTTTGTTGTGCTTTTGCAGAGCCTCGCGGATGAAATCGACGATCGCTTGCGAGCGCAGAATTTCGTCCGGCGTCTTCAGGTTCGCATCGGCGCAGATTTCGCGCGCCGCAGTCATGTTCGGCCAAGCGAGGACGCCGACGTATTCCTTGTCGAGGCCTGCGATCACGCAGTCTTGGATCAGGGGCGAGGCGGCGGCAATGACTTCGGCGCGGAGCGTGCCGACCGAAACCCAGGTGCCGGATGAGAGCTTGAAGTCTTCCGTGACGCGGCCGTCAAAGATCAGGCCTTTTGCGGGTTCATACGGGTCGACGAACTTTGCGGCGTCGCCGAGTTTGTAGAAGCCTTCTTCGTCGAAGGCGGCTTCGGTGAGGTCGGGGCGATTGAGGTAGCCCGGCGTGACGGTCGGGCCTTTGACGCGGACCTCAAGCTTTTGGCCGTTCGGGACAAGCTTCAGCGTGATGCCGGGGAGCGGCAAACCGATGAGCCCTACCCGCTCCGTTAGCCAGTGCACGACTGTAATGCCTTGCGTTTCGGTGGCGCCGTACATCGTGGTGAGCGCTATGCGTTGGCCCGTCGACTTGATCGCGAGCGCTTGCATGCGGTCGTAGAGATCGTCGGACAGCGTTGCGCCGCCGTAGCCCATGTATTTCAGTTTGGCGAAGAACTTGTCGCGCAGCTTGTCGTCGCGCTCCATCGCCTCGGCAAGCATCGTGAAGGCGATTGGCGCGGAGCCGAAGACGAGCGGCGAGATTTCACGCAAGTTTCGGATCGTCTCGTCGAACATGCCCGGGATCGGCTTGCCGTTGTCGAGATAGACCGTGCCGCCCGCGTTCAGATTGCCGTTGAAGCCGATGTTACCCGCGGAGATGTGGTTCCAGGGCATCCACTCGAGGCTTTCGGGGATTTCATCGGGGTTCGGCGGTTCGGCGCGCAGCGATTCCTGCCCTGCGATGACGGCGCACATCATGCCGTGGGTTTGGATCACGCCCTTCGGCATGCCGGTCGAGCCGGACGTGAAGAGGTATTTCGCGACCGTTTGATGGTCGATCTTGTCCATCGACGCGCGTACGGCGGGACCTGCGTTCGTTTGCAGCAAGCTTTCATACGACGTGGACGGCAGATCGGGTGCGGGGGCGACCGTCACGACCTCGACGCCGGTAAGGTCGAGCGCCTTGATCGCGCGTTCGTAGAGCGGGCCGTTGTCGACAAAGATCATCTTCGGCTTCGTGAGCGCGGCCACGTGGCGGAGCTTGCCGTGATCCTGGCTGAACAGCGAATAAGCGACCGAGACCGGGGCGACGGGGACGCGCGCCTTCATTGCGCTCAGCATCATCGTCGCGTGTTCGATCGAGTTGCCGGATAGGATCAACAGCGGCGTATCAGGGCCGAGGCTGCGGTCGAGCAGCGCTTGGGCGATCGCGGTCGCGCGCTGGTTCATCTCACCATAAGTGATAAAGCGCCAGGGGCCTTGGGGCGTGCGTTGGCCTAGTAGGTTACGCGTGGGATGCTGAGCCGCGCGCTCCTCCAACAAATGGGCGATCGAGCGATGCATCGGCCCCAAATCGTAGAGCGAGCGGATGATGTGGGAGCCGTCGCCGCGGCGCTGCGAGTAGAGCTTCGGCGGTAGCATCGGCAGGGGCTTGAACGGCGGCAGGGTCGTTTGGGCTGTCGTCACTTGTGCCTCTTCAATGGGGAAGTTTGTAGAGAGCCGAGCGGGCCTGCCATCGGCTTTGGAAGAATGTGTCAAAGGCCGTTGCTTCCTCGGAAACGCCGAATGCGCTGGCGAAAGGACCTGTGCCCTTCGCTGTCCAAGTGCCCTGCGCGGGCTGGTGATAATGACCGAAATACGTGAAGACCGTGAAGTAACGTGCGGCGTCACCCGAAAAAGCAACGGTCATGAAACCGGGGCCGCGTGTGGACCGCTTTTTTGGTTCGCCGGTGACTTCGATGAACGCTTCAACCGTCTCTCCCGCGAGCGCCAGCCGCGCACGCCACGTACCGGGCTTTGTCTCGGCAACATCCACGTCGACATACTGCGCCATCGGATCGGTCTTGGTGATGAGCGCTCGCTCAGCGTCCGCGCGCGGATACCAACTGGCCAACTGCACCCACTCCGCCTTGCCGCGCATTCGCGGATCGGCAGCCCCGGTACGCTCCGCGTGCGCCCACCAAAAAGCCATTGGCGCGGGACGGCCGACCGCGACGGCGCGGGCCCCATCGACATCGAAATTGTCGCTGAGCATGAAGCAGAGGCTCCCGACAAAGTGCGATGCGTATTGGGGCGTTGCTTTCAGGAACGCGGCGAGCGCGGGATCGTTCGCTGCCAGCCGGCTCGCGCTCAAGAGGACGTAGTTCTCCGGCAGCGTCACGCTTAGGCGCACCGGATCCAGCAAATGATCCCGACATATTTCAGCATGAACACCCGATTGCTCGGCGGTGCTGATCGCATCCGGTGCGAGATCGCCATAGGTTTCCGCCCGGGCGGCAGCCGTGCAAAGTCCGAACGTGAGCGCCAGCGCGATTACTTTTGGCGTCAAAAGCCATACTCCATCGTTCACGAGCACGGACGTTATGGGGGGCCGCTCGAAAGCTCAAGCGGCAACGCCTGATGGGCAGTGCGAGCGGGATGCGCCGGCCGGTAAGGCGGGCTTTGCCGTCGGCTCGCGGTGTGCAATTACTTCGGGCAACGCACAGACAACACGTTGAGGAACCGCCACATGAAGATGCGAAAGGCCGCGGCACCAGCCAAGCATATCTCGGCCGCGGATGCGGCGGCGCTGGTGAAGTCCGGCATGTGGCTCGACTTCGGGGGCATCAACGTGCAGCCGGACGTGTTCGACAAGGCGCTCGCCGCGCGGACGCACGAGCTTTCGAACGTGAAAGTGCGCAACGTGCTGTCGGTCCGGCCGCTCGCCTTTCTGGAGGCGGATCCCGAGGGCAAGCACTTCCATTGCTACAATTGGCACTTCAGCGGCTATGACCGGGCAAAGCACGACGCCGGCCGCGTCGTCTATATCCCGCTCAATCTGGGCGAGGTGCCGGATTATTATCGCCGCTTCATCGCCCCCACCGACATGGTCGTGATCCGCACCGCGCCGATGGACAGCGAGGGCATGTTCAATTTCGGTCCGACGAACGCGTGGATGCGCGCGCTCATCGAGCGTGCGAAGACGGTCGTCGTGGAGGCGTCGCCGGGCATACCTTATGTGTACGGACCTGAAAACGGCGTACATGTCAGCGAGGTTGACTACGTCATCGAAGGCGGGGCGACGCCGCTGGCCGAACTACCCAAGGCGCCGCTGACGGACGTCGACCGGAAGGTTGCCAGCTATGTCGCAGCCGAAATCGACGACGGCGCGTGCGTTCAGATCGGCATTGGCGGCATGCCGAACGCGGCTTGCGCGGTTATCGCGGAGAGCGGGGTCAAGGACCTCGGCATTCATACCGAGATGCTGACCGACGGGTTGATCGATCTCGTGAAGGCCGGCTGCGTGACGGGCGCGCGCAAACAACTCGATCGGGGCAAGATCGTGTTCACGTTCGCGTTCGGCTCGAAGTATATGTACGACGCGATCACACGCAACCCGGACGCCGTGTGCCATACGGTCGACTATACGAACCTGCCGCACATCATTATGCAAAACGATAACGCGGTTTCGATCAACAACACGACGCAGATCGACTTGCAGGGGCAATGCGCGTCGGAATCGGACGGGCATCGCCATTTGACCGGCACGGGGGGGCAGTTGCAGTTCGTGCGGGGCGCCTATGCGTCGAAGGGCGGCAAGTCGTTCATGCTGCTCTCCTCGACTTACGAGCGTAAAGGCGTCCGCAAGAGCCGCATCGTGTTGGATTTGACGCCGGGCAACATCGTGACGACGCCGCGATCGGACACGATGTATGTCGTGACCGAGTACGGCATGGTCAATCTGAAGGGCAAGTCCGTTTCCGAGCGCGCGCAGGCGCTGATCGGGCTTGCGCATCCCGACTTCCGCGAAGGGTTGGAGCGCGACGCGCGCAAGGCCGGGCTGCTGCCGCGGTGGTTCGCGATGGGCTCCGTCGCCTAGAGCGGCGTTTTCTTCACGCCAAGGAAAGCTTCAAGCGCGGGATCGTGCGGCCGGGGATGGATCCTGACGGGACGACGCCGTCGTCGCTGGCGCCCATGCGGCGGTAGAAGCCGGCGGCGCCTGGGTCGGATTCGATGACAAGCGTGCAAGCGCCGGCCGATTGCGCTTCCGCACGCGCCCAGGCGAAAAGTTTGCGACCGGCACCACTGCGGAGCGATGCGGGGTCGATAAAGAGTCGTTCGAGGTGCGCCGTGTCATGCACCACGGAAACTTGCGCGACGCCTACGATGCGACCGCCGCGCTCCGCCACTTGCACTTTGGTCGCCGACAACTCCGCCGGCCGAATGGTGAGCTCCGCGCGACAGGCGGCGAGGAATGCATCGTCGTAACCCCAAACGGCTTTTGAGCGCAGGCAGAGATCAGACAGCTGCTCCAGCTCTTCGAGGCGCGCGTGGCGAAGGACAAGCGAATATCCGGGTTGTGCCATGCGGGTCAGAAATCACGACCGGTTGGGGCAATCAAGAGATCGAGTGGCGTTTCACGCTCGCCCAACCAATGCCGAGCGCCTCGGACGACAATTCCATTTTGCGTTCGCGCAAGACACGATCTCTATCCTGCGCCACTTCGCCAATCGGCTCGTGTACGTGAAACACTCTTGCTTCACACAAGCGCAGCGGTCATCGCGCCGGCAAGTGCGCGTTGCGTTACAGCGAGTTAACGCGCGATCTTACCGCTGGCCCCCGTTGTCGTCGACGACACGCGTGCTTCTCAGCGCGATTGTTTCACGCGAGTTTGAACGATCAGCACACCATCGGCGTGTTTCACACCACAGCGTGGCTCAACATCGTGCGAGCGCGTGATCGCGCGCGTACAGCGCGCTTGTTTTGTTGCTGCGCAGAGCGAAAGTGCGACACGCGGACACAGAACAAGAAGCAAACTCCGCGCGTGCTCGCACGCGTACAGAAAAAAAATATGCGCCGTCTTTTTCGCGGAAAACTTGCAGAGGAAATTCGGAAAAGCTGCATCGTCCGTATACGTACTAATCGACGAAAGCGCACACTGTGCGAATCGCATGTTGACGCCCCAACACGCGTTGGCTAGGTTTGTGACGCTTCAGTGACGACCCCAACGTTGAGCGGCATTCTTCGTTTCAGCGTTCTCACGATAAGCCGGGCGGTGCCCGCGAAGACGGATGCAATAACGATGACTCAAAAGACGCGCGTTCGTAGACCGACTGTTTCGCCGACCTGCCCGGCCCGGGCGCCGACCTCCTAGGCGCCGGCCAAACAAACAACAGAGTTTCCAACTCTTACGGCCGCTCTCGTGGGCGGCGACGCTATCTCTGTCTTTCGCGAGCCTCGGGATCGCTCGTGATCGACGTTCTGCGCCACCAACTTGCGTTGAAACGACACAAAAATGAGGGAAGCATCAATGCCGACACCCCAACTGGCATCTGACCAAGGCGAAGCTGAATACGATTTCTGGCCGCGCGTCCAAGCCGCGCTGCGTGCGGAACTGGGCGACTATCGCTTTGGCATGTGGATCGCACCGCTGCGCGTCAAGTCGGCCGACGCCGAGCGCGTGGTCCTGTCGAGCCCGACCGAATTCCGTAGCGATAATGTGCGCGAGAGGTTCGGTGCACGCATTAGCGCACTGATTACAGTGTTTTCCGGTAAGACCCGCGCGGTGGAGTTCGAGCCGCAGGTCACGGTCGCGCACCGGCGCGATCCGCAACCGTTGTTCCCATCGACAGTCGAGATGCCGGCGGCTTTGCCGGAACGGCGCGTCACGGTCGATCAGGTCAAACGGCGCGCGACGGAATGGTACAAGCTGCAGCCAGGCGATCTTGAATCGCGCAGCCGTAAACGCGACGTCGTGCGGCCGCGCCAGATCGCGACCTATGTCGCGCGCCAACTCACCAAGCAGTCATTCCCGCAGATTGCGCGCAAATTCGGGCCGCGGGATCACACCACAATTTTGCATGGTTGCCAGTTCGTCGAAGAGTTGATGGCTATCGATCCCGCGTTCGCCGCGGACGTGAAGGCATTCATGCATTCCGTCCGGGACGAAACTCCGAGCTAAGAACAACAACAGCAGCGCTTGGGTCGCGCGGCAGCTTGTCCAATCCGGCGAGCTGCCGCGTTTGCGCGTGCGGGCGGTGGCGCGCTAGGTATCGGGGATGCAAGCCGCTCCCACACGCGACGACATCGTCCGTTGCCTTTCAACGATCCGCCCGCATGTGCGGCGCACACCCGTGCTTGAGGCGGGCGACGGGGTCACCCTCAAGCTCGAATTCATGCAATATGCGGGCTCCTTCAAGGCACGCGGCGCGTTCGCCAATCTACTGCTACGCGACGTGCCGAATGCGGGCGTCGTTGCGGCGTCGGGTGGCAATCATGGTGCGGCGGTCGCATTCGCGGCACAGAAGCTGCACATGCCTGCGAAGGTTTTTGTGCCGCAAATCTCTTCACCGGCGAAAGTCGAACGCATTCGCTCCTATGGGGTCGACCTCGTCGTCGGCGGGGCGGCTTATGCGGAGGCACTCGCGGCGAGCGAGGCCTGGGCGCAAACCTCCGGCGCGATGCGCGTGCATGCCTACGATCAACGCGAGACGCTGCTGGGGGCAGGCACGGTTGGGCTCGAAGTCGAAGCGCAGATCGCCGGCGTCGAGACCGTGATCGCGGCCGTCGGCGGCGGTGGACTTCTGGGCGGCATTGCGGCGGCGGTTGCCGGGCTGATGCGCGTGATCGGTGTCGAGCCGGAGGGGTGCCCTACCCTAACCCATGCGCTAGCCGCAGGTCGGCCGGTCGATGCGCCGGTTGGTGGGATTGCCGCCGACTCGCTTGGTGCGAAGCGGGTCGGCGACTTGATGTTTCCGATTGCCGAGCGTCATGTCGCGCAGGTCGTGCTCGTCAGCGACGAGGACATTCGCGCGGCGCAGCGGGCACTTTGGGCGCAGTTCCGTATCGTCGCCGAACCTGGCGGAGCGGCAGCGTTTGCTGCGGTGCATGCGGGCCGCTACAAGCCGCATCCGGGTGAGCGGGTGGCGGTGGTCGTCAGCGGCGCGAACACGACGGCTGTGAACTTCGAGGCCTAAGCTCCATGACGGATGTCTATGACGACTATCGCGACGAATTCCGCAAGCGCGTGCTTGCCGGGCGACCGCGCACGATCTTGGAGGTCGGGGCGGGCGACGGCGCCTTCTTGCGGACGGTTGCGGGCCAAGTCGATCGGCTCGCTGGGCTTGATCCCGATGCGATGAACGTCGCCAATCTCAAGATGGAAGGCTTCGAGGCCGTCGAAGGCGTCGCGGAGCGGTTGCCGTTTGCGGACGCGGAATTCGACATCGTCGTGTTCTCGTTCACACCTCATCACACGAGCGACTGGAACACGGCGCTGAACGAAGCGATGCGCGTCGCGCGAAACGGTGTCGAAATCTTGGACGTTTGGTACGATGAGACGTTCGCCGATCAGCGTGCATCGGCCGCCCTCGACCGCTGGTACAAGACGATCGACCGGCAGGCGGGCATGGTCCATGGCGATTTTATGTCGCCGGGTCAGCTGCTCGCCCCGGTGATTGCGCGACCGGACATCACGTTCGACTATGCNNCGCCGGCCGGCGCGACGGGATGAGCGACGAAGGCGCGATCCTGATGACGATCGAGAAGCGGCGATGACGCTTCCTATGCGGTCACCGGCTTGCGCGCGGCGAGTCCTGTCGCGGCGAGGATGAACCAAGCGCCTTGCGCGACCACGACGGCGCCCATGCCGTGCACGTTCAGCGTCAGCGTGCCGGAGACGAGCCAGGCGAACACGCCGATGCCGACGATGAAGCCTGCGATCTGGATGGCGGCGGCGAGGATACCCTTCTCCGGCCAAGCGAGCGCGTAGAGTGCGATCGCGGCCGAGAAGAAGCCGACATGCAGCGTCGCGAAGGACTGGTTCAAGTACCACTCCAGGCGTAGAAGTCCGTGCAGGAGATCCTTCTCCGCACCGGTTGCCGACATCGTGTTTTGGATAAGGCGCGGCGCGACCAGGCCGCTCATGGTGGCGGCCAGCATCACCGTGAGCGCGCCGAAGAGATAGAAGAAGAATGCAAGTGCGGAGGCGGGCTTGGCAAACCCGATGCTACGCGAGAGCGCAAACATACCGAACGTGAGGAGCGGCGCTACGGCGATCGCAACGCCGTGGACGACGATGCCGAGCAGGATCACCCGCTCTGCGTCCGCGTTGTGGGGGACGCCCGACGGGTGAAGCGCCATCACGCCCAGCATGGCCAAAGTTCCGGCAATCAGCGCCGCGGCGCCCGTGCGTTCAAGCGTCATCGAATATCCCCTCGTGGAAGCCGTTGTCGGCCCGTGATAGGGTCCGCCATCCGGCGCGCCTAGTCACGTGCGCGTGGGTTCGGCGGTTTGGAGACAGAGGGCGGAGGCGTGTCCAGCAAATCCGTACGGCGGCGCGCGAAGCGGGCCAGCATCGACAAGCGCTCGCGGCGCACGCGGGGGGCACTCGCGATGGCGTTGATCGATCTCGTCCCGCGCCACGGGATCGATGCGCTTGAGGTGCGCAAGCTTGCGGCGGTCGCGGGTGTCGGGCGCTCGACCTTTTACAAGCACTATGCGGACAAGGACGATTTTCTGATCAAGTCGTTCGCGGGGATGGTCGGCGCGATGGATGCGCGGGCGCGGCGCGACCGGCGCGACTACGATACGATGCTGCCGGCGGCGGAAGTGTTCCACCACGTGGAAGAGGCACGCGCGTTCGCGCTGTCGCTGGCGGCGTCGGGCGGGTTCGCACGGACGATTGCGCAGCGTGAGGATGTGCTGCAAGCGGTCGCCGAACAGAACCTCAAACGGCTCCGGCCGGGTTTGAGCTTGCTGCGCCGGCAGGAAACGGCGGTCGTGCTGGCGGGCGTGTTCATGAGTTTGATGCGCTGGTGGATGGAAGGCGGCATGCGGCGGCGCGCGGACGATGTGGCCGCACTCTACGATGCCGCGGCGCGGCGCCTGTTGCAGGGTTAGCGCACGTCCCCGCGTTAACTGCGCGCCTGCAATTCCCGCCGTTGTCCCGGCGCTGCGTCTGGCCGGGGCGGTGGTGAGGGCGTTACGGTCGGTGCAGGCTTGGG
>CXWJ01003928.1_pt1 | contig 10366 bp, 9 predicted proteins | sample 590841 | NCBI WGS metagenome assembly CXWJ01 (sample SAMEA3498367, study PRJEB10139) | wastewater metagenome | biome: wastewater treatment plant; material: activated sludge | place: Austria | collected 2015-01-21 | reverse complement strand
CCTGCCGTGCCGCCGAGCGCGCGATGGCGCTGCTGGCGTTCGAAGAGGCGGCACGGCAATTCGGGCAGGCCTTGTCGGTACACGAACAGCACTTCGCCGGCGACCGCGCAGCGCGCAGCGCCTTGCTGTTGGCGAACGCTACGGCGCAACACCGCGCTGGCCAGGTCGACGCAAGTCTGGCCCTGTTTCATGCCGCTGCCAAGTTGGCGCGAGATCTCGGCAGCGACGCCGAGTCTTCGGAGGCGTCGCTGGCCATCGTCGAGGTGCGGTCGGACAGGCGCTGCGCCGATCTGCGCAGCCACTACTTCAGCCGCGCCGCGCTCGGTTACGAAGACGCCGGCTGGCGCGCCTTCCACTCCGGAATCGATGCCGTAGCACTGCTCGAGGAAGCCCTGCAACTGGCCCCCGACGACGACGAAGCGCTGCGCGCGCGGCTTGAATCGGCGCTCTGCCGCGCTTGCGTCTACGGCAACCAGCCGCAGCGTTTCGACGCTGCGTATCGGCGCGCGATCGTGCTGGCACGCCGCCTCGGCGACCCCTTCGTGCTCTTCAAGGCGCTGGCGGCGATGGCGCCGACGCGCATCTGGCCGACCGCCTTCCAGGCCCGCCGCAGCGCGGCCGCAGAAGCCCGTGCGATCGCCGAATGCGCCGGCCGCCCCGACTGGTTCGTCGACGACATCGCCTACTTCCACTTCGGCGACCTGGTCGAGGCCGGCGACCTGGCTGCTGCCCGCACGCTGACGGAGCGCTTCGAGCCGGTCGTCGAGGCGATGCGCCAGCCCTTCCTGCTGACGATGAACCTATCCTGTCGCACGCTGCTGGCGATTCACGAAGGCCGTTATGCAGAGGCCGAGGCGCTCGCCGGGCAGGCCTTTGCATGCGGTCGCCGCGCCGTCTCCGGCGGGCATGCACAGGGCGTGTACGGGTTGCAGATGTTTACGATCCGGCGGGACCAGGGCCGTCTCGGCGAGGTGCTGCCGGTGTTGCGCCACTTCGTTGCGGCGCAGTCCGACGCGACGACCTGGCTGCCCGGCCTGGCACTGCTGTATGCCGAGCTGGGGATGCACGACGAGGCCCGTGCCGTGTTCGAGCGCCTGGCCGCGGACGGCTTTTCGGCCGTGCTGCGCGCCACCCAGGCGGTCACCGAATCGACCTTCCTGGCCGAGGTCTGCACCGCGCTCGGCGATGTCGCGCGCGCACCGTCGCTGTACCGGGCCTTGCTGCCTTACGCCGCGCGCAACCTGGTCGGCGGCAACAACGTCGTCTGCTTCGGCGCCGCAGATCGTCGCCTCGGTGCGTTGGCCGCACTGATGCGCCAGGCAGATCTGGCGCGACGGCACTTCGAGACCGCACTTGCGACCGACGGCACCGACGGAGAGCGGCCGCAGCTCGCTTACACGCAACATGCGTTCGCGCTGAACCTGCTGCGCGAACGCGACGGCGAGCAGCCCCGTGCCAAGGCGTTGCTCGAGCAGGCCCACGCGATCGCCCGGCGGTTCGGCATGTCGGCGCTCGAAGGCCGCTGCCGCGCAGAGTTGGACGTGCTGCCCGTGCAGCGAGCCGAGCTTCCCGACGGGCTGAGCGAGCGCGAGGTCGAAGTGCTGCGGCTCGTGGCTACCGGCCGCAGCAACAAGCAGATCGGCGAGCGCATGTTCATCAGCCCGTTCACTGTCGCCAACCACGTGCGTCACATCTTCGGCAAGATCGGCGTCGCCAACCGTACCGAAGCTGCCGCCTACGCGATGCGTCACCGACTCGTGCAGCCGTGAAAGGATCAGGCCGGCGCGCCCTGGCGCAGGACTTCTTCGGGGATGATCTGGCTGACCGGAATGATGACGTCGGCAGGGATCCCGGCGCGCCGCGCCGCTTCGCGGATCGAGTCGGCACTCGGAGCCTCGTAGATGCAGTAGGTCTTCTTCTTGTCCGCGCTGAGGAAGGAATAGACCCAGTGCACACCGACCTCGCCGTTGATGGCGATCACGTCGCGCGCTCCGGCGGCAGACACCTCGAGCTGCTCGGCGAAGTTGCGCTCGATGAGGAACAGTGCCATCCGACCTCCCTGGCTGAGCCAGCCATGACCAGAGTCTAGTTCCCCTGCCGCCGCGTTCAAGCCGCTTCGAGTGGCGCCAGCAGCGCCGCACCGCCACACCTCGGCCGCCAGCGGCCGACACGCTGCGCGATCTCGGCGATGTGCGCCGGCGTCGTGCCGCAGCAGCCGCCGGCGATGTTCAGGAAGCCCGCCCTCGCGAACTCCTCGACCAGGCGGCCGGTGATCTCGGGGGTTTCGTCGAAGCCGGTGTCGCTCATCGGATTCGGCAGCCCGGCGTTCGGGTAGCAGCTGATGAAGGTGTNNAGCGGCCGCGCGTGGCGCACGCTGTGCCAGAACGCGCCCACCGTCTGGCCCGAGAGGATGCGGCCCGAGGCATCGGTGACCGTGCCCGAGACGATGACCGGCAGGCGCTCGCCGCTGTCTTCCATCAACTCGTCGAGCGCGAAGATCGCCGCCTTGGCGTTCAGCGTGTCGAAGATCGTCTCGACGAGGAACAGGTCGCAGCCGCCTTCGAGCAGACCTTCGGCCTGCTCGCGATACGCCTCACGCAACGCGTCGAACGTGACGTTGCGCGCTGCCGGGTCGTTGACGTCGGGGCTGATGCTCGCGGTGCGTGGCGTCGGGCCGAGCGCGCCGGCGACGAAGCGCGGCTTGTCCGACGTGCTGAACTTGTCGCAGGCCGCGCGCGCGAGCTTCGCCGCGGCGACGTTCATCTCGCGCGCCAGGGGGCCGAGCCCGTAGTCGTCCTGCGCGATGCTCGTCGCGCCGAAGGTGTTGGTCTCGATGAGGTCGGCGCCGGCCGCGAGGTATTGTTCGTGGATCTCGGTGATCACGTCGGGCCGCGTGAACTGCAGGAGCTCGTTGTTGCCCTTCAGGTCCTTCGGATGCTCGGCAAAACGCGCGCCGCGGTAGTCGGCCTCGGAGAGCTTGTAGCGCTGGATCATCGTGCCCATCGCGCCGTCGAGGACCAGGATGCGCTGCGCGAGCAACTCGGGCAGCGCGGCGGCGCGGGTGTAGGCGGGCGGGTTCTTCATCGCACTATTTTAGGGAAGACGGTGCGGCGCCGGCCTGCACGAAGCCGATGCCCCGCTGCTGGCGGACCTCGGGCTTGACGCGGTGCTCGGCTTCGAGCTGCGACAGGAACTCGTCGGGCTCGAAGACCTCGCCGAGCACGTCGACCTGGCGCTTCACCGCCGCGTAGTCGCCCGGCGCCAGCGCATCCAGCAGCTTCAGGCGCTGGCGCTGCTCGTCGCTGAGGCGCGACGCATCGCCGTCGAGCGCCTCGGCGACGAACATGCGCTCGCGCTGCTCGGCGGTGAGCGGCTTGAAACGGATCTTGAAGGTGAAGCGCCGCAGCGCCGCTTCGTCGAGTTCCTGGAACAGGTTGGTCGTGCAGACGAACACGCCGCCGAAGCGTTCCATGCCCTGCAGCATCTCGTTGACCTCGCTGACCTCGTAGTTGCGCTCGGCCAGGCGGCGGCTGCGCAGGAAGCTGTCGGCCTCGTCGAGCAGCAGCAGAGCCTTTTCGGCCTCGGCCTCGGCGAACATCTTCGCCATGTTCTGCTCGGTCTCGCCGACGAACTTGCTGACGATGTCGCTCGCCTGGCGGATCATCAAGGGGCGTTGCAGTTCGTGCGCGAGGTGTTCGGCGAGCGCCGTCTTGCCGGTGCCCGGCGGGCCGTAGAAGCACAGCGTGCCGTAACCCTTGCGGCGCAGCGCGAGCACGATCTTCGGCACCTCGAAACGCGACTCGGTGTTCACCAGGCCGAGGTCGTAGTGCGTGACGACACGCCGCGCGCCGCGCTCGGCGCCGCCGTTGCCGAGCGCCTTGTCGGCGTTCGTGAGCTGGCGTTCGATGAGCGCCTCGACGTCGCCCGGCGCCGAGTCCGCACCGGCGAGCCGCGCGAACTTCACCGCGGTGCGGATCTGCGCCGGCGTCAGCCCCTTGCGTTCGGCGAGCTTCGCGACGAAACCCTCGCCGACCGGCACGCCGGCCAGCGCCTTCGCGACCAGGGCCTCGCGCGCCCCCGGCGGCGGGCTCTTCAGTTCGAGGTGGTACTGGAAGCGGCGCCGGAACGCCGGGTCGATCTGCTCGATGCGGTTCGTCACCCAGATCACCGGCACCGGGTTCGTCTCGAGGATCTGGTTCACCCAGGCCTTGCCGCTGACGCTGCCGGTGGGCGCGCCGTCGCCCGTGTCCAGGCGCGCCATGAGCTGCGCGGCGTCGGTCGAGATCGGCGGGAACACGTCTTCGACCTCGTCGAACAGCAGCGCGACGTTCGCACTGCCCTTGAGGAACACCTGGCTGATCTGCAAGGAGCGGTAGCGGTCGCGGCCGGACAACGAGTTGCCGTCGCGATCCGCGTACTCGACTTCGTAGAGTTCGAGCCCGGCGGCCTGCGCCGCGACCTTGGCCAGCTCGGTCTTGCCGGTTCCCGGCGGGCCGTAGAGCAGGATGTTGACGCCGGCTTCCTTGCGCGCCACCGCCTGGCGCAGCAGCGCGGTCATCATGCGCTGGTCGTCGGCTACGTAGTGGAAATCGGCCTCGGCGAGCTCGCTGCGCGCTGCCGGCCGCGTGAACACCGCCATCAGGTCCGACGGGCCTTCGTAACGCCGCATCAGCACCGGCGGCAACTGCTCGCTGACCTTCATCAGGTCGGCCAGGTCGGTGATGTTGTGCTCGGAGATCAGGTTCTCGACCATGCCGATGCGTTCGAGCCGCGAGCCGGCGCGCAGCGCTTCGGCGACATCGGTTTCGTTGACGCCGGCCACGCGCGCGATCGCGGCGTAGGCCTCCTGCGCGTTGCTCACCTTGAACTCGACGAGCAGGCCGCGCAGGTCGCGCTGATAACGCGCCAGCGTGCCGTACAGCAGCAGCGCGCGTTCGGCCGCGTTCAGCTGCAGCAGGCCGGCGAGCGCGTCGATGTTCTTCTCGACCAGCGTCGATTCCTTCTTCAGGCTGCGTTCCAGCCAGTCGGCGGTCGTGCCGAGCACGGTCACCAGGTCCTTGGGCGCGTCCTTGATGTACTCGTCGAGGTAGAAGAACAGCGTGCCTTCTTCGTACGGGCCGCGCCACAGGCCGTGGCGCTGCATGAAGGCGTTGTCGGCGAGCGCTTCGTGGCCGCGCCATTGTTCGTTGCCCTTGCAGCGCTGGTTCAGGAAGGCGCGCAGCCGCCCGAACACCGAGCCCGGCCAGGCGAGGTGCTTGCCGGTCAGCGCCATCAGGCTGTTCCAGTCGCGCCGCGGGCTGAAACGCGCGGCGCTGCGCATCGTCAGCGACAACACGAACTGCGAGCACATGCGGTCGAGCACCGGCGCTTCGGCGAGGCCGGGCGACAGCACGACGCGAGCCTCGCCGTGGCCGCGGCTGAGGGTCTTGACCATGGCACACCTCCGAGCCCATCTTGGCGCAGCGCGCGCCGGGCGGCAAGCCCCGCCGGGACGGGGGGCTCGCGGGCACCTTAACGCAGCCGGCGAACCCTGGAGGACTCGGGGTCGAAGGCGTGCGTGAGGACTTCACGCACGGGCGGCAAAGCTCAGTGCAGGACCACCGGCTGCTGCATCAGCGAGCTGAAGCGGCCGAGGTAGTCGTCGATCTCTTCTTCGGACGGCTGGCCCTGGATCAGCGCTTCGACGCCCTGCTTGAAACTCTCGGCGAGCGCGCCCTGGATGAAGATCTCCTTGCCGGCGAACTTGTCGACGATCTCGTAGCCGCCGCGGCTGATGGCCGACGACTCGCTGCCGTCGGAAGCGCCGGACGAAGGCGCTGCCACGTCGAAACGCACGACGACGAAGCTGGCCGAGTTGTAAAGCATGTGCATGGCGGACTCTCCTGGACTCCCAGTTGAGTGCCGCCATGCAAGTTTCAAGCCCTTGGCGGCGGTTACGGCAGTTCCAGCGTGCGCAGGCGCAGTTCGAAGGTCTCGCCGTCGTCGCCGTTGCGCTGGGTGGCGCGCACCGGCAGATGGTGGCGCGCCGGGTCGAGCCAGACCTCGACATGCGTGTCCCGCACGCCGCGCGCCTCGCGAACGAAATGTTCGGCGGCGATGCTGCCGTCCGGCGTCGACACCGCCTGCGGCCCGGCGTAGGCGAACACCCAGACGCTCAGGTCGCCGCGCGCCCCGACCACCGGCAGCACGACGCGCCCGCCCGGCGCGGCGCGGCTCGGCTCGGCAGCGAGCACCGCGGCGAGCTGGATCATCCAGCTCAAGCGATCCTGCATGCCCGGCAGCAGCGGAAACTCCACTGCGGGACCCGAGAACGTGACCTTGCCGGCATCGCGGCGAAAGTTCGCTGCCTGGGCCGAGCGCCGCACGCGCTGGTCGGTGAAACGCTGCGGCGCGAGCCCGGCGGCGTCGAAGCCGCCCTGGCTCACCTGCACCAGCACGTCGACGCCTGCCACGCGCCCTTCGAGGCGCAGCGAATATGCATCGGCGCGTGGTTGCCAGCGCAGGTCGCCGCTGCCGCGCAGCAGTCCGCGGGTCAGTTCGTAACGCAGCGTGGCCGGCGGCGGCGGCCGCGTACGGTAGGTCGGCACGGCCGCGGTGTCGGCCACGGTCTGGATGTCGGCCTCGACGACCACGGCGGCGGCCGGTTCGGCCGCAGGTGTTTCGGGAGCCGCCGTCGCGACGGCTTGCGCTGCCGGCGGCTCGGCGACGACCGGCACGGGCCGCGCGCGTGGCTTGTTCGGCCGCTGAAGCGGCGGCAGTGCCGCTCGCGGCGGCGGCGGCGCGGTGGCCTGCACAGGGGGTGCTGCCGGCGGCTCGACACGCGGCGGCACGAGCGTGCGCACCTGCATCGGCGCCGCGCCGCGCGTGCGGCTGGCCGGCAGCGCCGGGTCGAGCGCGCCGAGCAGCGCCAGGTGCCCGCCTGCCGCGAGCGCGAACGCGAGCGCCACGCCCAGCACCCGCTGCGCCTGCCGCGACAATCGCACCCTTGCTCCGCCACCGATCATCATGAAACTCGCCACCTACAAGGACGGATCGCGCGACGGCCAGCTCGTCGTCGTCTCGCGCGATCTGTCGAGCGCCCACTATGCCAGCGGCATCGCGACGCGTGCGCAACAGCTGCTGGACGACTGGAACTTCGTCTCGCCGCAACTGCAGGACCTGTACACGACCCTGAACCACGGCCGGGCGCGGCACGCCTTCGCCTTCGACGCGGCGATGTGCATGGCGCCGCTGCCGCGCGCCTTCCAGCGGGCCTGGGCGGATGCCGACGCGCTGCGGCAGCGCAGCGGCGACGACCTGGGCGGGCCGTGCGACGCCATCGCCGCCCGCGACGCCCACGCCGGGCTCGACTTCGGCGTCGGTCTGGCCGCGGTCAGCGGCGACATCGCTGCCGGCTGCACGCCGGAAGCCGCGCTCGAGGGCGTGCGTTTGCTCATGCTGGCCAACGACATGGCGCTGCGCTGCCTCGACCCGGCCGACGGTGCGATCGAAGCCGATCCGGGCACGGCCTTCGGCCCGGTGGCGGTCACACCCGACGAACTCGGCGATGCCTGGCGCGGCGGGCGCGTGTTTCTGGCGGTCGACGTGCTGCGCCGCGGCAAGTCCTTCGGCCGCATCGACGTGGCGTCGGCCATGCCCCGGCACTTCGGGCAGGTGATCGCGCAGCTTGCGCGCACGCGGCCGCTGCGCGCCGGCAGCATCGTCGGCGTAGGGCCGCTCGCGAGTGCCGAGGGTGGTTTCGGCTGCATTGCCGCCAAGCGCGCGCGCGAGGCCGCCGAGCATGGCGAAACGAAGACCGCCTGGCTCGAACCCGGCGACAGGCTGTGCATCGAGGCCAAGGGCGCCGACGGCGCCAGCGTTTTCGGCGCGATCGAGCAGGCCGTGGCGGCGCGCGAATGAGCGGGCGGCCGTGAAGGAGCTGCCGCGCACCGTCAAGATCGCCACCGTCTGGCTGCTCGCCGGCCTGGCGGTGTTCGTCGGCGTGCAATGGTGGTCGCATCGCGCCGTGCAGGCGCGCTTCCAGCTCGACGGCGCGGCCATCGAGCTGCGGCGTGCGCCCGACGGCCACTACCACTGGCCGGGAACGGTCAACGGCCGCGCGGTCGAGTTCCTCGTCGACACCGGCGCCACCGGCACGGCGATCCCCGCGGCCCTGGCACGCGAGCTGGGGCTGGACTCGATCGGCGAAGTGCTGTCGAACACCGCCGGCGGCGTGGTCACCGGCCAGGTGGTGCGCGCCGACCTCGCGCTGCGCGGCGGCGTGCGCGTGCAGCGCCTGCGCGTCGTCGCGTTGCCCGGGCTCGACGGCCAGCCGCTGCTCGGCATGGACGTCCTGGGCCGCCTGCAACTGCGACAGGAAGGCGGTGTGCTGCGCATCGAAGCCGCGCCACCCCGCTGAAGGGGGTGGCCGGCCGGCCCTGGCCTGCCTATGCTCGGCGCGATGACATCGACTGCCTTGCTGCGTCTCGCCCGCGCGTTCGTCGCCGCGCTCTTCGCTGCCGGCGGCGCCTGCGCTGCGGCGCCCGACGCCGCCGCGCAGCCCGCCGCCGAAGCCTGTCCGCCGCCGTTCGTCGAGCCCGACCTGCAGGCGCTGGACAAGCTGCGCGGCGCCGCGCGCGACCATGGGCTGCTGTGGCGCATCGAACGCGATGGCCTCGTGTCGCACCTGTACGGCACGCTGCATGTCGGCCGCATCGAATGGGCGTTCCCGGGTCATGAGCTGCTGGGGGCGATGCTGCAAAGCGACACGCTGGCGCTCGAAATCGCCCCGGACGCCGCGAAGGACGCGATGACGTCGCCGCCCGCGCGGCCTGCCGGCGCGGCGCTGCCGGCGAAGGTGGCGCGGCGGCTGGCGCAGCGCGCGCAGGCCGAATGCGTGCCGGAACAGGCGCTCGCCGGGCATCCGCCGGAGCTGCAAGTGATGCTCGTCAGCCTGTTCGTCGCGCGCCGCGAAGGGCTGGAGGTCGGCCTCGGATCCGAATGGATGCTGAGCTCGATGGCGCGTGCGCAAGGCATGCCGGTGGAGTCGCTCGAAACCGCCGAGATGCAGCTCGCGGCACTGCAAGCCGAAGACCGCAGCACGGTGCCGGCGATGGTCGATGCAGCGCTCGACGAGATCGACAGCGGCCGCGCCCGGGCGCAGGTGCGGCGCCTCGCCGAAGCCTGGGCGGCGGGCGACCATGCGATGCTCGAAGGCTACGAACGATGGTGCGACTGTCTGCGCAGCGACGCCGACCGCGCGTGGTTCACCCGCCTGATCGACGGCCGCAACCCGGGGCTGGCCGACGGCATCGAGCGCTTGCACGCCCAAGGCCGGCGCGTGCTCGCCGCGGTCGGCGCGCTGCATGTCGTGGGGCCGCAGGGCTTGCCGACACTGCTCGCACGCAAGGGCTTTCGCGTCGAGCGCATCGCCTTCCCGCCGGTGCGGCGCTGATCGGTGCTTGTACCGGGTGCCCGGCGCGACGCCGGGTGCACAATGATTCGACAACACCACGAACGCGAGGAGACCGCATGACCGACAGCAACGCCTTCACGAAGCTGGTGCCCGGCTTCGACTTCCTGCAAACCCTGGTCAAGAACGCCGGTGCCGCCTTGCCCAGCATCGGCCAATGGGTGGCGCCGACGCTGAACCCCGACGAGATCGAAAAGCGCATCGACGAGTTGCGCACGGTGCAGTTCTGGCTCGAGCAGAACGCGCGCATGCTCGCCACGACGATCCAGGCCCTCGAAGTCCAGCGCATGACCTTGTCGACGCTGAAGACGATGAACGTGCAGATGGAAGACCTGCGCGACTCGCTCCAGGTCCGCATGCCCACCGCCGAGCCGCGGGACGAGCCCGAAGCGGACCTGCCCGAACCCGAAGCCGCGCCCGTGGCCGAAGCCAAGCCCGAGCCCAAGCCCGCGGCGCGCAAGTCCAAGGCGGCCGCTGCGCCTGCGCCGGCCGAGGTCACGCCGGCAGTCGACCCGATGCAGTGGTGGGGGGCGCTCACGAAGCAGTTCACCCAGATCGCCACCGCGGCGATGAAAGACACCGCGACCGACGCGGCGAAGAACCTCGCCGGTGCGGCGGTCAAGCAAGGTGTCGACGCGGCCGGGCAAACGCTGAAGAAGGCTGCCGCAGTGCCCGCCAAGGTGGTGCGCAAGACCGTCCGGGCCGCGGCGCCGCGCAAACGCGCTGCAGCGCCGCAACGCTGAACTCCTCCGGCCGCGGTGCGAGCCGCGGCCCAGCCCACCATGCCCACGTTCGCACACGGCCATGCGGCGGCCCGGGATCCGCGCATGGCGTTCGAGCGGGCAGCAGCGCAGGTCCACCTGCAACTCGCGGCCGCGCCCCGGCCGCCGACGCTCGGGTGGATGTACCTGACCG
>CXWJ01007418.1_pt1 | contig 10371 bp, 13 predicted proteins | sample 590841 | NCBI WGS metagenome assembly CXWJ01 (sample SAMEA3498367, study PRJEB10139) | wastewater metagenome | biome: wastewater treatment plant; material: activated sludge | place: Austria | collected 2015-01-21 | reverse complement strand
TCCTACCGCAGCGCATTCCAGGGCAGCAACCTGGTGTACGTGGTGCAGTGAGCTGTCCGGCACAGCAGGCGAGATGAAGTTCATCCCCTATGCGCTGGCCGCCGCCGCGATCGTCGCCGGCTGCGCCAGCCCGTCACCGCCCAGCGCCGATGCGGGCAAGGCGCAGCTGATGTTCGTGCAGAGCGCGGAGGACCTGAAGGTCGACCCGGTAACGCAGACCATCCGTCTGGTAAAGGTCAATCCGCAGACCGTCTACTTCTCCGACCGGCCGCAGCGCGTCGCCGGCAACATCAAGTTGCCCGACTACCTGAAGACCTGGAAGGACGGCCGGGACAGCTTCAACGCCGACCCGCCGAACGCCACGCTGTCGGTCTACGAGCCGGGCCAGGCCGAGCCGACGCTGGTCGTGGTGACGATCATGAAGCCGGTGGCCGACGGCGCCGACCTGGTCTACGGCTACAAGCTGCTCGAAGGCAGGATGCCGGCCGCCGGTGGCGCGACCACGCTGTTCATCGACTGGTACGGTGTCGGCGGCGGCGTGGGGCCGGGCTTCCACGGCGTGGGCGTCGGGCGCCGCGGCGTCGGCTGGCGCTGAGCGGCGGTGCGGCTCAGCTCAGTCCTTGTGCTTCTTCTTGCCGTGGCCAGCGCCGTGGCCTCGTTGCTGCTCTTCGTAGCGCTCGCGAACCCAGCGTTCCTGGACGAAGTACACGGGTTGCCCGCAGGCGCCGTAGCGGCTGCAATGCTTGGCCCAGTGCTTCTGGTGCCCCGGCGGGACATACAGGTACACGGGTCGTGGCCGAACGACCATAGGCTGCGGCGCGATGATGATCGGCTGGCCATAGACCACCGCAGGCTGGGGATAGTTGCCAATGTCGATGCGACCGTAGACCCCGGGCTGGTAGACGCCGATGGACACGCCGACATTGGTCTCGCCGACGGCGCTGGCCGCCAGCACGCTGCCGATGGCCAGGATCGCAAGCTGCTTGTTCATTTCGATACCGTCCTTTGAAGGAGGAGCAAGTCGTGGGAAGGGTGTGTCTACGGCAGGCTGAAGGACAGCGGGGCGACGGCGCTGTTCACGTCGACGGGTTGGGTCTTCACCGCGCCGGCACCCTCGGCTTCGATGGTGTAGCGGCCGGCGGCGGCCGCATCGGCCGAAAAGCCCAGCGATGAGGGGCCAATCGCCGCAAAGCGGGTGCGCAGCGGCGCTTCGAGGGGCAGAGCGAATGCGAAAGCGCCGGACAGCGCGTCGACCGGTGCCCAGGCCACCTCGACGACGGGCCCGCCGCTGAGCGTCTGCAGCGCACGCACGCTGGCCTCAGTGGGCGTGACAGCGCCCGTGACCGGCCGCAGCGTGGCTGGCGGCGGATCGATGCGCAAGGTCGAACGGTTGACGACGGTCTGGGAGGTTTCGAACACCGGCACGCCGGTGACCACGGCGGTGACGCGTCCCGGGGCGCTGACCACCAGCGTGTAGCTGCCCACGGGTACCGGAGAGAGCACGAACATGCCGTTCGCGTCCGGCGTGGTGGCTTTCACCGGCATGCCGTTGGCCTGGACCGACACGCTCGTGGCGGTGGAGGCGATGGACCAGCCCACGTAGCCGACCACACGCTGGCCCGCGTCCGACAGCCGCGGGATCACCGTCACCACCGGCTTGAGGTTGTACTTGCCGGAGTTGCCGCGCTTGACCACCGACTTGCAGGCGTCGAAATCCAGCACGAAGTCGACCACCTTGCCGGGCGGCACGTCGATGTTCGCCTTCAGTTTCAGCCCCGACTGCTGCGCACTCGGCGTGTCCAGCGCTGTCTCGAGGCCGCCTGCAGGCACGACCGAGTTGGCCGGCGGCACGGCACCGTCATTGCCCGCCAGCACCAGGCGCAGCTGCGTGTACTTGCCGGCAGGCAGCGCCACCTCGCCCAGCTCGAGCAGCACGCCGTTGGTCAGCGACAGCAGGTCGACGCGGCGGGCGGGTTGCATCACGATGTCGTGCCAGCCGCCGTCGTGGTCGGCGGCGCCATCGCTCTGGTGCACCCGAATCCGTTCCACCGTGATGTTGACCGCGTCGTAGCCGCAAGCCGGCGCATCGGTCAGCGACAGGCGCAGCGTGCCCAGCGGGCTGCCGGTGCCGCCGATGCCGCCGCCGGCGTCGTCACCGCCTCCGCCGCCACAACCGNNCCGCCGCCACAACCGGTCAGCCACTGCAGGCCTACCGCCATGGCGACGAGGGCGAGGGTCTTGAACTTCATCGGTCGGCTCCTGCAGGGACTTCGTGGGGTTCGAGCATCTGCTCGAAGTAGTAGATGCCCAGGCCGACGCGCGCCTGCGCGCCGCCCGGGTCGGCAGGGGGCTGCGCGTCGAGTTGCGCCGCCAGCCAGCGGTCGAGCCTTTCCAGCAGGGCCTGCGCCTGCGCGGCGCCGAGCTTGCGGAAAGCCGGCAGCGCCTGCGGCGCGATGCCTCGGTACATCACCTTGCGCTGGAAGCGCGCATCGCTGCCGCCATGCTGCAGGTTGTGGTCGATGGTGGCCACCAGGTCGGCCACGTCGGTGCCCAGGATGTGCAGCTTTTCGTCGTCGTCCTGCGCCGGCACATAGGCTCGGGCGCACAACGCAATGCGCCCGTCCGCCAGGCGCTGCACNNCAAAGCCGTGCTCGCCGTCGGCGTCGAGCGGGCGGGGGTCGGCCATGGCATCGGCGAAGTCGGCATCACGCACCCAGCCCGTGAGCACGCGCGCGGCGCGGTTGTAGCCCGCATCCGCTGGCGCGCCGCGGGCGTCGGGCTCGGCGAGCAGGCGCTGCACGTCCTTGCGCGTCAAACCCGACAGGATCGAGGTTCGCGAGATCGAGGGCTTCTTGCCGGGCAGGCCGAACTCGTGGAAGGCCAGGTCCACGTACACACGCTTGGCCAGCTTCTCGAAGGCGGTGAAAGCCATGCCTTGCCGCAACAGCAGGCGAAACAGCGGGCGCAGCAACAGGGCTATCGCCTGCTCCAGTGCGCTCGGGGTTTCGGGCTTCATGATTGGGAAAATTATCCCAAATCCACGGCGGTTGGCGTGACCGCATGTAAGTGGTCGAGAGGCCAGCTGCACAAAGCTCGAAACGGAGTGCCGTCCTGGCAAGCAGAATTTTGTCCGGGTGTTATTGCGTTGATGATTTAACCCGGGCATAATTCCGGGCATGGACCCGACCCTGCCCCCCACCTACACCGCCTTCCAGGACGGGCGCCGCCTCGCCAGCGGCCCCTTGCACGAGGTCGCCGTGGCCGTGCGGCGCGCGCAGCAGGCGCAGCCCGAGGGGCAACGGCTGGTCTTCGACGATGCCAGCGGCCGGCCCACCGACCTGAACCTGCGCGGCAGCGAGCAAGCCGTCGCGGCGCGCTACAGCGTGGCCGCGCCGACCCCGGCGCCCAGGGGCCGCGGCCGCCCCAGGCTCGGCGTGGTAGCGCGGGAAGTGACGCTGCTGCCGGAACACTGGGACTGGCTCGCGGCGCAGCCGGGCGGCGCCTCGGTGGCTTTGCGCAAGCTGGTGCACGAAGCGCGGCGCAGCGGCGGCGAGCGCGAGCGCATGCGCCAGGCACGTGAGCGCGCGTACCACGCCATGTCCGCGCTGGCCGGCGACCTCGCCGGCTTCGAGGAAGCCTCGCGCGCACTGTTCGCCGGCGACGACGCGCGGCTCGCGGCGCAGATGGCCGCCTGGCCGCCCGACGTGCAGGCCTACGTGCGGCAGCTCGCCGCACCCGCCACCGGCTAGGCCGGGTCCGCCTTCTCCTTCCCTTGCAACCAGCGCGCGGCGCCATGCCGCTGCGCTGCGGGCCGACGCACGCCCGCGATCCACCGGAGCCCTCTCGTGAACGATCGACCGACGACCACCCCCGCCGCAGCGGCGCCGACGCTGCGCCAGCACTACCTGGCGCTGTTGACCCCGCTCGTCCTGACGCACGTGCTGCAAAGCGCGGGCGCGCTGCTCGACGGCTTCTGGCTCGGGCGCCTGCTCGGCGTGCAGGGCATCGCCACGGCCGCGTCCTTCTTTCCGGTGTTCTTCCTGCTGCTGTCGCTGATCATCGGCCTGGGCGCCGGCGCCACCATCCTGGCCGGGCAGGCCTGGGGCGCGGGCGATGCGGCGCAGCTGCGGCGCGTGGCGGCGACGGCCTTCGTCGCCGCGCTCGGCGTCGGGCTGGCGGTGGCGGTGGCCGGCGTGGGGTCGGCGCCGTGGCTGATGCAGGCGCTGGGCACGCCGCCGGACATCCTGCCGGCCGCGACCCGCTATGCACGCGCCATGCTGCTGGTGATGCCCTGGGTGTTCATCGCCTGGGCGGGCCTGTCGCTGAGCCGCGGCAGCGGCGACGCGCTGTCGCCGATGTGGGCCTTGCTGGCCGCGACGCTGGCGGGTGCGGTGTGCACGCCCTGGCTGGTGGCGGGCACGCCGCTGGGTGCGGCCGGCGTGGCGGTGTCGGCGTTCGTCGCGCAGCTGGCGGCGCTGGCCGTGTTGCTGCGGCGCTGGCGTCGGGCCGGCCACCCGCTCGCCCCCGGCGCCGCTTGGCGGGGCTGCCGGCCGAGCGCGGCCATTGCCGCGCGCATGCTGCGCATCGGCGCGCCGGCGGCCTTGCAGATGCTGGCGCTGGCGCTGGCGGAGATCGTGCTGCTCGGCCTGGTCAACCGTCACGGCTCGGGCGCGACCGCCGCCTATGGCGCGGCCACGCAGCTGCTGAGCTGGGTGCAGTTCCCGGCGATGAGCCTGGGCATTGCCGCGGCGATCTTCAGCGCCCACGCCGTCGGCGCGGGGCGGCGCGAGCGGCTGCCGGCGATCGTCGGCACCGGGCTGCGGCTGAACGCCGTGGTCAGCACGCTGTTCGTCGCCGCGGCGCACCTGCTGGCGCCGTTTGCGCTGCGCGTGTTCCTGGAACCCGGCCCCGTGCTGGAGCAGGCGGTCGCCATCGTGCACAGCGTCGCCTGGAGCGTGGTGCTGCTCGGCTGGAGCCAGGTGCTGGTGGGCGCGATGCGCGCGAGCGGCGCGGCGCTGGTGCCGGCGCTGCTGAGCATGGCGGCGATTGTCGGCATCGAGTTGCCGCTGGCCGTGGCGCTGGAAGCGCGCTTCGGCCTGGCCGGCGTGTTCTGGGCCTGCCCGGCCGCCTTCCTGGCCATGCTGGTGCTGCATGGCCTGTACTACCACCGTCACAAGGAGAGAAACGATGGAACCTTCCGCCAACCCGGCGTCGCGCTCGGCGCGGCGGGCGGCCGCGCGCCAGGCGCGTGACGCCTTCCCGCCGATGGGCCTCTACGCCATCCGCGACCGCGCCAGCTNNGAGCCGCAACGTGCACGCGGCGCTGAACCGCGCCCGCTTCGAGCTGCGCATGGGCCGGCATGCCGACCGCGTGCTGCAGGCCGCGTGGCAGCGCAGCGGCGCGGACGGGCTCGCCTTCGAAGTGCTGGAACTGGTCAAGGAACGCGAGGATGCGGAGTTCGACTACGCGGCCGAACTGGCGGCGCTGGAGCAGACGTACCGCGAACTGCAAGGGCTGGCGTCCTGAGCGCAGCCGCTTTGCCAGCCGGCGTGCACCGGCATCTGCGCCCGCCTTGTGAAGCGTGATGCCGCACCCCCGGCGCGTCGGGCTGCACGACCGGCGATCTCGACGCGCGCTCAACCCACCAGGGGATTGCGAACCGTCAGCGCCGGAAATCGGGTGAAGTCGCGGTCGGCCGACCACAGTTCGGCCACGCCGTTCGAAAGGCAGATCGCGGCGATACGCGCGTCGTGGATCGCCCCACCGTGAACCTTGGCGCCCAGCGCCAGCGGCTCGAGCTGCTCGAGGTGATCGTCGGCTTCGGCGATGAACGCGAGGTTGGCAAGCCCATGCATCGCGCGCAGTTGGGCGAACGCCGTTTCGGGCGGCGTGGCGGTCTTGTAGATGCGGGGATGCGTCACGATGGCGAAGAACTCGTGCGCGCAAGGCCAGGGGATGGCCCACGACCGGGCTCCGGCGGCGAGCGACTCGAGCGCCGATCGTGCACGGTCGTGGAAAGCCGAGTCTGTGCGGTGCGCATAGACCAGGATGTTCGTGTCAACCGCGATCACGGTAGATCTCGTCGCGAATCTTCTCCCAGCCGCCTGCGGCGAACTCCGGCGACAAGCCGTCACCCTGGAAAGGCTGCACTGCAAACGGCGCGGCACGCTTGCGAGTGCGCGCTCGAAGCGCCAGACGCAGGCCTTCCTCGATCAGTGCCTTGAGCGTGGAGTTCTCGCGCCGCGCCACCGCCTTGCTGCGCTCGAGCAGGTCGTCGGGGAGTTCGATGGTGGTCTTCATATGGGTTGCCCATATTCCGGGTATGGCTTGTATGGTAGCGGGTGCGCGCTGGCCGATCGAGCCGCTGCCAGACCCATGTCATGCCCTGCCGGGCACCACGAGCCCAGCTCGGCAATACGCCGCGCCGCTCAGAACCGGAACACCACGCCGACCAGCGGGCCGCTGAAGCTCAGGTCCTGCACGTGCGCAGACGACTTGAAGTCGTAGTCCAGGTAGCGCCACGAGGCGATCAGCGAGCCCCAGTCGAAGCGGTAGCCGATGCCGCCCATCACCTGCCAGGTGAGCTTCGATTCACCTGCGCCGACATCGGCGTAGTACGGCAGGTACCAGCGGCGGTCGGCGCCGAAGTGGAACTGTCCCTTGACGCCGACGATGGCGTCCCAGTTGTTGACGTCGGCCGTGCCCGAGCCGCTGCGCCCGGGCAGCGGCAAGTTCGAGATGTCGCCGTTGAAGCTCCAGCTCAGCGCATTTTCCAGGTCGATGTAGCGGCCGCCGAACAGCAGGTCGGCGGTGGCGTCCGGGGTGTCGTGCAGGTTGTACAGGCCGGTGAAGGTCCAGATCCACGACTTGATGTCCAGGTTCAGGTCGGCGCTGACGCCCGCCGGTAGTCGGTTGCCGCCGAGCGTGAAGTCCCTGTCGCCCTGCTTGCCGGCGCCGAAGTCGGCGTAGACGAGGTCGGTGAACAAGCCCCAGCGGCCCTTGCGCGCCTCGAACGAGCCCATGAAGGCGAACTTCAGCGCGTCGACCACGTCGCCCATGCTGGCGTCGATGGTGGCGCCGCCGGTCTGTACCGGCACGCTGGCCTGGCCGTCGATCGCCGGGAACCAGCCGTAGATCGCCAGGCCGAAGCGCCAGTCGTCGCCGGACTGGGCGTGCGCCGGTGCGGCCAAGGCCGCGGCGGCGAGCGCGGCCGTCAGGCCGCCACGGGTGCTGTGCTTCATCACCATCATCATCGGTCTCCTGCAAGGGGTTGGTGTCGGTGGGTCGCAGCCGGCTGCCCCCTCAGCCGCCACGCACGGACCAGCCCAGCAACAACAGCCCGCTGGCCGCGAGCCAACTGCCGGCCACGCGCCAAGCCAAACGCAGCCAGCCGCCCTGCCAGGCGACCGCCGCGGCGGCGACCAAAGTGCTGGCCACGAACAGCGCGGCGACGCTGCCAAGTATGCCGCGCGCACCGGCGCCGGCCTGCGCCATCGCCTGGCCGTTGGCAGCGCCGAGCAGCAGGCCCAGCGCCGCGGCGATCGCGGTCAGTGTCCACGATGGCAACGGCCGGTCGAGCGTGACCAGCGCGCCCAGCAGCCACAGCGCCGGCACGCCGAGCTGCGCGCCCCACAGCCCGACCGCGACCATCGCCAGCACGTGATCCAGCCCCGAGACCGGATGCGCGAGGCCGCTGAAGAAGCCCTGCACCTGCCCGGCCTCGACATGCGCGGCGGCCGGGCCGGCGAGCAGCGCCAGCGCGGCGATGGCAGCGAACGAACGGGGCTTCATCATCGGCCTGCCACCATCATCAGCACACGCTGGATCGTCCAGAAAGCACCGAGCGAGCCGACCACGTAGGCCGGCGCCAGCGCCATTGACGCCGGCCAGCGCACGCGCAGCACGGCGAAGGCGCGCGCCAGCAGCAGCACCAGCGCGACGAAGGCGAGCTGGCCGATCTCGACGCCGACGTTGAACATCAGCAGCGCCAGCGGGATCTCGGCGCGCGGCAGGCCGAGCGCGGCGAGGCCGCTGGCGAAGCCGAAGCCGTGCAGCAGGCCGAAGGCGAAGGCCACCACCCACGGGTGGCGGATGGTGAAGCTGCTGCCGCCGCGCCGCGCACGCACGATCTCGGGCCCCAGGAACAGGATCGACAGCGCGATCGCCGCGTTCAGCGGCGCGGCGGGCACGCTGACGATTCCGAAGGTCGCCACCGCCAGCGTCAGGCTGTGCGCCACCGTGAACGCGGTGATGGTCTTGACCAGCATCCACGGCGAGCGCGCAAAAGCCAGCAGGCCCAGCACGAACAGCAGGTGGTCGACGCCGAGCAGGATGTGTTCGATGCCCTGCACCAGGAACACGCCGGCCGCGGCGAGCGCCCCGCGCGGCGGCGCCAGCTCGAACCAGGGCCGGCCCGGGCGCACGATCTCGGTGGAGCTGCTGCCGTCCAGCCGCTGCACGCGCACCAGCACGTCGGTGATGGTCAGCTCCAGCCCGGGGAAGTGGATGCGCCGCCCGGCCAGCCCCTGCGCCCCGGCATCGATGCTGCGCCGCTCGAGCAGCGAATCGCTCAGCTCCTGCAGCACCGGCTCTTCGAGATTCGTCACACCCTCGGGCAGCTTCAGCGCCACCGGCAGCCGCATGCCCGACAGCACCGGCGTGCGCCACAGCAGTTCGTACTGCCCCGGCGCGCGTTCCTTCAGTTCCAGGTTCGCGGGCCGTGACTCGTGCGCCTGCGCCGCCGGCCCCGCCGCCAGCCAGGCCAGCAGCAGCAGAGCCACGGCACGCCAAACGCTCATGGCGTGGCCGACGCCGCCGGCCCTGCGGCCGCGGCGGCTTCGTCCTTCGGCACCGGCAGCAGCACGCGGTACTTGGCGCGCAGGTCCTGATAGGCCTTCGACGAGGCCTGCGCTTTCTGCTCGGCCAGCCAGGCCTGCTGGACCTCGGCTTCGATCTCCTCGAAGGCCGGCACGCGGCCGGGCACCACGGTGTCGACATAGACCAGATGCCAGCCGAAGCCGGATTGCACCGGCCCCGACCATGCGCCCGGCGCAAGCGTGGACACCGCGCGCGCGAAGCCGGGGCCGAACTCCTTGGCCAGGAACTCGGGCGTGCGGTCGCGGTAATGGTCCTGGAACATGAAGGGGTCGGCCAGCGACGCGGCCAGCGCCGTGTCCTGCGGCTGCCCGGCCAGCCGCGCCAGGACGGCATGCGCATCGTCCCTGGCGCGCGCGCCGCGCCGGTCGGTCGAGAAGTACAGGTGGCGCAGCCCCAGCCGCGGCGGCTGCGCGAACAGCGCGGGGCGCGATTCGAACAAGCGCTGCAGCTCGTCGCGCGTGGGCTCGCGCGCCGCGGCCACGTCCTCGGCCAGGAATTGCATCTTCTGCGCCATGCGGCGCTTGACGATCTCGTCGTCCTTGTCCAGCCCCATCGCCAGCGCCTCGCGGTACAGCACCTCCTGCTGCACCTTGTTCTCCACCAGTTGCTGCAGTTCCTGCGGCGTCGGCGCTCGCTTCCACTGCACCTGGAACAGCACGATCAGCTGGTTCAGCTCGGGTAGCGACAGCCGGATCTCCTTGGCCGCCGGCGTCGCCGGCGGGCCGCCGGGCACGAGCGCGTACAGACCGAACAGCGCGGCGCCGATCAGCACGAAGTGCAGCAGCGGCTCGCTCAAGAGACGCTTTATGGCGCGGATGCCGCCGCCGCTCTGCACGATCAGGTCACCCGTCTTCTTGCGACGCGACCATGCCGGCGATGGCCGCGATGGCAATGAGCTCGCATCGAGTGCCCACGGTGTGGCGTGGCCTGTCGTCGTGGAACCGCGAGCCGCCGAAGCTGGCGGCTTCAATCCTTCTTCTTCATCGCCGCTTCGAGCCGGGCGATGTCGGCGGGCGAGAGCTGCGGCCGATCGACCTTGATCGTCAGCTTGTTCAGCTTCGCGGTCAGCGCAAACGGCGGCAGGTAGTCGGCGTCGTTGACGCCGGTAAGCGTGTCCGAGCCGACGTCGAAGGCCTCGTCCCACTGCAGGATCATCGGCAGCGTGCGCTTCATCGTCTGCGTCGCGACGACCTTGCCATCGACCTTGAGCGTGCCGGTGCCGGGCTGGCCGAGGCCACTAAAGCTGTTGAACGCGAGCGTGCCGACGCCGATGCCGTCGTACTTGAAATCGAACTCGACCGTATGCCGGCCCGGGGCCAGCGCCTCTTGGCCCTCCCAGCGGATGCGCTCCAGGTCGACCATGTTCCACAGGAACACCGGCTTGCCCTTGAGCAGGTAGAAGCCGTAGCCGGCGAAGCGCCCGCCCGACGTCAGCATCATGCCCTCGGCGCCGCCCTGCGGCACCTCGATGTCGGCCGTGATGGTGTAGGAAG
>CXWJ01014836.1_pt1 | contig 10377 bp, 8 predicted proteins | sample 590841 | NCBI WGS metagenome assembly CXWJ01 (sample SAMEA3498367, study PRJEB10139) | wastewater metagenome | biome: wastewater treatment plant; material: activated sludge | place: Austria | collected 2015-01-21 | reverse complement strand
CGTTCTCGGACCGCGAGATCGTCATCCGCCTGCTCGGCGCACGTGCCTGGGAGATCCTGAACCGGCTGCGCGAAGAGCGCCGCACCGGCCGCTCGGCGCGCATGTTGTACGAGGTGCTCGGCGACGTCTGGGTCGTGCAGCGCAACCCCTACCTGCAAGACGACCTGCTCGACAACCCGAAGCGCCAGCGCGCGCTGATCGATGCGCTGCACCACCGGCTGCACGAGATCGAAGCGCGCCGCGCGCCGGCCGACGACGCCGAGCGCGACGCCTTCGTCGGCGAGCTGCTCGACGCGGCGCGCGCCGCGGTCGAGCGCTTCGCACGCCGGTTCGCCGAGATCGCCGAGCTGCGCCGGCGCACCCAACGCGTGCTCGGTCGCGTGACCGCGAAGGACAACCTCAAGTTCGACGGCCTGAGCCGCGTGTCGCACGTCACCGATGCGACCGACTGGCGCGTCGAATACCCCTTCGTCGTGCTGACCCCCGACACCGAGGCCGAGATGGCGGCGCTCGTCGCGGGCTGCATCGAGCTGGGCCTGACGATCATCCCGCGCGGCGGCGGCACCGGCTACACCGGCGGCGCGATTCCGCTGGTGTGGAACAGCGCCGTCATCAACACCGAGAAGCTCGAGGCGATGACCGAGGTCGAGCACGTTGCGCTGCCCGGCGTGCGCGAGCCGGTCGCGACGATCTGGACCGAGGCCGGCGTCGTGACGCAGCGCGTTGCCGACGCGGCCGAGCGTGCCGGCCATGTCTTCGCGGTCGACCCGACCTCGGCCGAAGCCTCGTGCGTCGGCGGCAACGTCGCGATGAACGCCGGCGGCAAGAAGGCCGTGTTGTGGGGCACTGCGCTCGACAACCTGGCCTCGTGGCGCATGGTCACGCCCGAGGCCAAGTGGCTCGAGGTCGTGCGCCTGGACCACAACCTGGGCAAGATCCACGATGTGGAAGTCGCGAGCTTCGAGCTGAGGTACTTCGACGCCGGCGGCAAGAAGCTCGAACGCAGCGAGCGCCTCGACATCCCCGGCAAGGTGTTCCGCAAGGAAGGTCTCGGCAAGGACGTGACCGACAAGTTCCTCGCCGGCCTGCCGGGCATCCAGAAGGAAGGCTGCGACGGCTTGATCACGAGCGCGCGCTGGGTCGTGCACAAGATGCCGGCGTTTACGCGCACCGTGTGCCTCGAGTTCTTCGGCAATGCGAAAGATGCGGTGCCGAGCATCGTCGAGATCAAGGACTTCATGTTCGCCGAGGCGAAGCGCGGCGGCGCGGGAACCGAAGGACGGGGCCCCTCCCCCGTCCTGCTGGCAGGCCTGGAACACCTCGACGATCGCTACCTTAAGGCGGTCGGCTACGCCACCAAGTCCAAGCGCGATGGCCTGCCGAAGATGGTGCTCGTCGGCGACATCGCCGGCGACGATGCCGATGCGGTCGCACGCGCGACCAGCGAGGTCGTGCGCCTCGCCAACTCGCGCAGCGGCGAAGGTTTTGTCGCCGTGAGCGCCGAGGCGCGCAAGAAGTTCTGGCTCGACCGCAAGCGCACCGCGGCGATCAGCCGCCACACGAACGCCTTCAAGGTCAACGAGGACGTGGTGATCCCGCTGCCGCGCATGGGCGAGTACACCGAAGGCATAGAGCGCATCAACATCGAGCTGAGCCTGCGCAACAAGCTCGCGCTGATCGATGCGCTCGAAGCCTTCTTCACCGAAGGCGAGCTGCCGCTCGGCAAGAGCGACGACGCCGGCGAGATCGCGTCGGCCGAACTGCTCGAAGACCGCGTGCAGCGGTCCCTCGCGCTGCTGCGCGACGTGCGGGCGTTGTGGTCGGGCTGGATGGCGCAGCTCGACGTCGTCCAGCCCGGCACCGGCCGCAGCGTGTTCACCGACCTTCAGGACCACACGCTGCGCGCGTCGTGGAAGACGCAGATCCGCGCGCCGCTGCAGGCGATCTTCGCCGGCTCGGCGCTGTCGCCGGTCGTCGACGCGTGCCAGAAGATCCACGCCGAGGTGCTGCGCGGCCGCGTCTGGGTGGCGCTGCACATGCACGCCGGCGACGGCAACGTGCACACCAACATCCCGGTGAACAGCGACAACTACGAGATGCTGCAAACCGCGCACGAAGCGGTGGCGCGCATCATGAAGCTCGCGCGTTCGCTCGACGGCGTGATCTCGGGCGAACACGGCATCGGCATCACCAAGCTCGAGTTCCTGAGCGACGACGAGATCGCGAACTTCACCGACTACAAGAGGCGCATCGACCCCGAAGGCCGCTTCAACAAGGGCAAGCTGCTGCGCGACGGCGTGTTGAAGGCGGACCTGACGAACGCCTACACGCCGAGCTTCGGGCTGATGGGCCACGAGTCGCTGATCATGCAGCAAAGCGCCATCGGCGAGATCGCCGCGAGCGTCAAGGACTGCCTGCGCTGCGGCAAGTGCAAGCCGGTATGCGCGACGCACGTGCCGCGCGCCAACCTGCTGTACAGCCCGCGCAACAAGATCCTCGCGACCTCGTTGCTGATCGAAGCGTTCCTGTACGAAGAGCAGACGCGCCGCGGCGTGTCGATCAAGCACTGGCACGAGTTCGAGGACGTGGCGGACCACTGCACCGTGTGCCACAAGTGCCTGAGCCCGTGCCCGGTGAAGATCGACTTCGGCGACGTGTCGATGAACATGCGCAACCTGCTGCGCAGGATGGGGCAGAAGAGCTTCCGCCCGGGCAACAAGATGGCGATGATGTTCCTCAACGCCACGAACCCGGAGACGATCAAGTTCATGCGCGCGGCGATGGTCGACGTCGGCTTCAAGGCGCAGCGCCTGGCCAACGACCTGCTGCGCGGCCTGGCGAACGCGCAGAACGCGAAGCCGCCGGCGACGGTGGGAAGCGCGCCGCTGAAGGAACAGGTGATCCACTTCATCAACCGCAAGATGCCCGGCGGCCTGCCGAAGAAGACCGCGCGCGCGCTGCTCGACATCGAGGACAAGCACTACGTCCCGATCATCCGCGACCCGAAGACGACCACGGCCGACACCGAGGCGGTGTTCTATTTCCCGGGCTGCGGCTCGGAGCGCCTGTTCTCGCAGGTGGGGCTGGCGACGCAGGCGATGTTGTGGCACGCCGGCGTGCAGACCGTGCTGCCGCCGGGTTACCTGTGCTGCGGCTACCCGCAGCGCGGCTCGGGCCAGTTCGACAAGGCCGAGAAGATCATCACCGACAACCGCGTCTTGTTCCACCGCGTCGCGAACACGCTGAACTACCTCGACATCAAGACCGTGGTCGTGAGTTGCGGCACCTGCTACGACCAGTTGCAGGGTTACCAGTTCGACAAGATCTTCCCCGGCTGCCGCATCGTCGACATCCACGAGTACCTGCTCGAAAAGGGCATCACGCTCGATGCCTCGCAGGCCGGCGGCTATCTCTACCACGACCCTTGCCACACGCCGCTGAAGCAGCGCGAACCGATGAAGACGGTGAAGGCGCTGATCGGGCCGAATGTCATCGAGAGCAAACGCTGCTGCGGCGAGAGCGGCACGCTCGGCGTGACGCGGCCCGACATCTCGACGCAGCTGCGCTTTCGCAAGGCCGAGGAACTGAAGCGCGACGAGGCGGCGCTGCGCGCCACCACTGCGGTGGCCGCCAAGGGCCCGGTGAAGATCCTGACCTCGTGCCCGAGCTGCCTGCAAGGCCTGAGCCGCTACGGCGGCGACCTCGACAACGGCCTGCTCGAAGCCGACTACATCGTCGTCGAGATGGCGAACAGGATCCTCGGCGCCGATTGGCTGCCCGAGTACGTCGAACGCGCGAACGACGGGGGCATCGAGCGCGTGCTCGTGTAGGAACCTCGCCATGACCACCCCATCCGCCGCTGCCGCGACCTGCCCGCTGTGCGAAGCTGCCGGTGGCTCGCCGATCTGGCATGACGCCGACTGGCGGATCGTGCGCGTTGCCGACATCGACGTTCCCGCCTACTACCGCGTCATCGCCCAGGCCCATGTCGCCGAGTTCACCGACCTCGAACCCGCGGACCGCGCGCGCTGCATGGCGCTCGTCGCCGCGATCGAGCGCGTGCTCATCGAGCGCCTGCGGCCGACGAAGATCAACCTCGCGGCTTTCGGCAACATGGTGCCGCACCTGCACTGGCACGTGATGGCGCGTTTCGAGTGGGACAGCCATTTCCCGCAGCCGCTGTGGGGGCCGCGCCAGCGCGAGGTCGATCCGCCGGCGGTCGAGCGCCTGGGTGTCGCGCTCCAAGACCTCGACGCGGCCGTCGCCGCGGCCCTCGCGTCGGCCTGACGCTGGCTACACTCGGAACGTGACGACGCTTCGCAGCCCTCCCTCATGGCCGGTCTGACCCCGCAAACACCCCAGCCCACCTCGATCACCGCGCACCAGCAATCGCGCGTGCTCGAGGTCGGCTTCTCCGACGGTGCGAGCTTTCGCATTCCCTACGAGCTGATGCGCGTGTACTCGCCGTCGGCCGAGGTGCAGGGGCACGGCCCCGGGCAGGAGGTCCTGCAGACCGGCAAGCGCGAGGTCGAACTGACCGCGCTCGAACCGGTCGGCAACTACGCCGTCCAGCCGCATTTCAGCGACGGCCACGACACCGGCATCTTCTCGTGGGACTACCTGTACTTCCTCGGTTCGCAGCAGGCCGAGCTGTGGGCGCGTTACGAGCAGCGGCTGAAAGCCGCCGGCATCGAACGCGACGCGGCCATGCCCGAGGTGGGCGGATCGGCCTGCGGCCACCCGCACTGAAAAGCCCATGAGCGACACGCACTTCGGCTTCCAGACCGTCGACGACGCGCAGAAGGCGCAGCGCGTGCGCGGCGTGTTCGATTCGGTCGCGGCCAGGTACGACCTGATGAACGACCTGATGTCGATGGGCCTGCACCGCGCCTGGAAGGCCTACACGGTGGCGGTCGCGAACCTGCGCGGCGGCGAGCGCGTGCTCGATATCGCCGGCGGCACCGGCGACCTGGCGCGCGCCTTCGCGCGCAAGGTCGGCGCCGGCGGCCTGGTGCTGCACACCGACATCAACGAAGCGATGCTCGGCCGCGGCCGCGACCGCCTCGTCGACGAGGGCCTGCTGCTGCCGACGCTGCTGTGCGATGCCGAATCGCTGCCGCTGCCGAGCGGCAGCATCGACCTCGTCAGCGTCGCCTTCGGCCTGCGCAACATGACGCACAAGGAGCGCGCACTCGCCGAGATGAACCGCGTGCTCCGGCCCGGCGGCCGGCTGCTGGTGCTGGAGTTCTCGAAGGTCGCCGAGCCGCTCGAGAAGGCCTACGACTGGTATTCGTTCAAGGTGCTGCCGCGCATCGGCCAGTGGGTCGCGGGCGACGCCGACAGCTACCGCTACCTGGCCGAATCGATCCGCATGCACCCCGGCCAGGCCGAGCTGAAGGCGATGATGAAGGCCGCGGGTTTCGGCCATGTCGACGTGCACAACCTGAGCGCCGGGGTCGTCGCGCTGCACGTCGGCATCAAGTGCTGACCTGATGAGCGACGATCCTCCGCTTGCCGGCCTCCCTTCCTCGGAAGGGAGGCCGGCGGGCATCGCAGCTGCCCGCTGGGCAGCTGAGGATCGTCGCCAATCAAGAGTGCCGATGGCCGCCGGCGCGACCTGCGAATAGTTCACGAGTTCCCTCCGTTTCGACCTGTATCGGCCCCGGGTTGGGGGTTGCTGTGGGGTCGGGCTTCGCCGCTACACTCTCGTATTCCCCGATACCCGGGGCGCGGCCCTGGCTCGCCCGGTGCGCCGAGCGCTCGAACCAGGCCGATCGGCCCTTCGCCCGGCGCCGCGCCGCGCCCCACCACCGCAGTCCCATGGGAGACCTCCTGGAATGACTTCGAGATACCCGGCCATCGCCCGAACCGACGTGGTCATCGGGCCGACGCGTGCCGCAGCGATCGTCGTCGCGGCGCTGGCGGCGCTGCTTGCCGGCTGCGGCGACAAGAAGAAGGACAAGCCGGCCACGCAGGTGGCGGCCAAGGTCAACAAGGAAGAGATCTCGGTCCACCAGATCAATTTCCTGCTGCAGCAGCAGCGCGGGCTGCGCCCCGAGCAGGCCGAGGCCGCAGGGCGCCAGGCGCTCGAGCGCCTGGTCGACCAGGAACTCGCCTTGCAGAAGGCGCTCGAACTCAAGCTCGACCGCGAGCCGCGTGTGGTCCAGCAACTGGAGGCGGCGCGGCGCGAAATCGTCGCCCGCGCCTATGTCGAAAAGGTCGGCGAGGCCGCGGCCAAGCCGGCGCCCGAAGAGGTCAAGAAGTACTACGAGAACAAGCCCGCCTTGTTCAAGGAGCGCCGCATCTACAACCTGCAGGAGATCGCGATCGAAGCCACGCCCGAGCAGGTCGCGGCGCTGCGCACGCGATTGCAGTCGGCGAAGTCGGTGAACGAGTTCGTCGACTACCTCAAGGCCAACGGTTTCCGCTTCGGCGGCAACCAGGCGGTGCGCTCGGCGGAGCAATTGCCGCTGGCCACGCTCGATACCTTCGCCAGGATGAAGGACGGTCAGGCGATGCTGGTGGCGACCGCGAACGGCGCGCAGGTCATCGTGCTCGCCGGTTCGCGCTCGGAGCCCGTCGACGAGGCGCGCGCGCGCCCGGCGATCGAGCAGTTCCTGCTCAACGACGCAAAGCGCAAGCTCGTCGATGCCGACCGCAAGGCGATGCGCCAGGCGGCGACGATCGAGTACGTCGGCAAGTTCGCCGAACGCGGCGCTGCAGCGGCGAGCGTTCCTGACGCGCCCGCGGCCGCCGAACCCGCGCTCAGCCCGGCCAGCGGCGCCGGCGGCTTGAGCGATGCCGACATCAGCAAGGGTCTGGGACTGAAGAAATGATGCAGATGGCGAAACTCCTGATCGCGGCGCTGGCGTCGCTGCTGCTGGCGCTTCCGGTGGGGGCGCAAGCGCCGGCGCCGGCGGCTTCCGACTACCGGCTCGGCTCCGGCGACGTGGTGCGCATCAGCGTCTTCCAGAACCCCGACCTGTCGCTCGAAACGCGCGTCAGCGAGTCGGGCGTCGTGTCGTACCCGCTGCTCGGGCCGGTCCGCATCGGCGGCATGGCGGCGAGCCAGGCCGAGAAGATCATCGCCGACGGCCTGCGCAACGGCGGTTTCGTCAAGCAGCCGCAGGTCTCGGTGCTCGTCGTGCAGGTGCGCGGCAACCAGGTCTCGGTGCTCGGCCAGGTGAACCGGCCGGGGCGCTTCCCGATCGAGGTGTCGGACATGAAGCTGACCGACGTGCTGGCAATGGCCGGCGGCGTGGCGGCCGCAGGTGCCGAGGTGCTGACGATCGTCGGCACGCGCAACGGCCAGCCCTACCGCACCGAGATCGACCTGCCCAAAGTCTTCACCGCCGGGGGCCGTGGCGAGGACATCGTGGTGCACAACGGCGACGTGATCTGGGTCGACCGTGGCCCGGTGGTCTACATCTACGGTGAAGTCCAGCGCCCCGGCGCGCTGCGGCTGGAACGCGGCATGACGGTGATGCAGGCGCTCGCCACCGGCGGCGGCCTGACCTTGCGTGGCACCGAGAAGGGGATGCGCGTGCATCGCAAGGGCGCCGACGGCAAGGTGCAGGTGGTGCAGCCGGCGATGGACGACGCGCTGCGCGACGGCGACGTCGTCTACGTGCGCGAAAGCCTGTTCTGAGGGTGGCCAGGCCCCTCGCGGATTGTTGAAGGTCGACCATGGGTTTCGGACAGTTCTTTGCGATCCTGCGCGCCCGCTGGTGGGTGGCGCTGCTGATGTTCACGTTGACGGTGGGCATCGCCATCGCCGTCAGCCTGCTGCTGCCCAAGCAGTACTCGGCCACGGCCTCGGTGGTGCTGGAGGTGCGCCCGGACCCGATCGCCAACATCGTCTTCCCCGGCGTGCTCGCGCCGAGCTTCGTCGCCACCCAGGTCGACGTCATCATGAGCGATCGCGTCGCCAGCCGCGTCGTGCGCAACCTCAAGCTGACCGACAACGCCCAGATCCGCGCCCAGTGGATGGACGAGACCAAGGGCGAGGGCACGATCGAGAACTGGCTCGCCGACACCTTCCAGAAGAACATGGAGGTCAAGCCGGCACGAGAATCGAACGTCATCAGCATCTCGTACCGCGCGCCGGACCCGAAGTTCGCCGCCGTGCTCGCAAATGCCTTCGTGCAGGCCTATGTCGAGACCAGTGTCGAGTTGCGCGTCGACCCGGCCAAGCAGTACTCGTCGTTCTTCGACAGCCGTGCCAAGGAAGCGCGCGAGGCGCTGGAGCGGGCGCAGACCAAGGTTTCGGCGTTCCAGCGCGAGAAGGGCATCATCGCGACCGACGAGCGCCTCGATGTCGAAAGCGCGCGCCTGAACGAACTGTCGACCCAGCTCGTGATGCTGCAGGCGATCAGCGCCGAGTCGTCGAGCCGCCAGGCGCAGGCGCAAGGCGCCTCGGGCGATCGCATCCAGGAAGTGCTGAACAACGGCCTGGTCGCCGGCCTGAAGGGCGATCTGTCGCGATCGGAAGCGCGCTTGCAGGAGTTGAACGCCCGCTACGGTCCGAACCACCCGCAGGTGGTCGAAGCCAAGGCGAGCATCGCCGAACTGCGCACGCGGCTGGATGCCGAGACGCGGCGCGTCACGACCAGCGTCGGGCTGAACAACAACGTCAACCGCCAGCGCGAGGCCGAAACCCGCGCCTCGCTCGAGGCGCAGCGCGCCAAGGTGCTGCGCATGAAGGAGGTGCGTGACGAAGGCGCCGTGCTGGTTCGCGACGTCGAGAACGCGCAGCGCACCTACGACGCGGTGCTCGGCCGTTTCACGCAGAGCAGCCTCGAAAGCCAGACGACGCAAAGCAGCGTGACCGTGCTCACGCAGGCCACGCCGCCGCTCAAGCCCTCGTCGCCGAAGGTCCTGCTGAACGTTGCGCTCGCGACCTTCGTCGGCGCCTTGCTCGCGATCGCGTCGGCCTTCCTGCTCGAGTTGCTCGACCGCCGCGTGCGCGGCCTGCAAGACCTGGTGCAGACCGTCGGCCTGCCGGTCATCGGCATCATGCCCAAGCCCACGCGGCGCAGCCTGTTCGGCGCCGGCCGACCGTCGCTGATCGAGCAGCGCGTGATGCGCCAGCGCCTGCCCGCGCCGGGCCGGGGGGCTGCCTGATGGCCAAGTTCCGCGACTCCAACCTGCACGAGCCGGTGGCGCACACGCTGCCCCCGGCGGCGGGCAACCCGACGCTGCACGACCGGTCTATCGGCGACATCATCCGCGAGACGCGCAACCTCACGGCCGAGCAGGTCGAGAAGGTCTTGCAGCGCCAGCGCGAGACCGGCGCACGCTTCGGCGAAGCCGCAGTGGCGCTCGGCTACGTCAGCTCCGACGACGTGTTGTTCGCGTTGTCGCAGCAGTTCCACTATCCCTACGCGCCGCAGGAACAGCGCAACGCGAGCCCCGAACTCATCACGCTGACGCAGCCGTTCTCGGCCCAGGCCGAAGCCTTCCGTGCGATCCGCAGCCAGGTGATGATGCGGCTGTTCTCCGAAGGCGAGAAGCGCCGCGCGGTCGCGGTCATCAGCCCGAACACCGGCGACGGCAAGACCTACTTCGCGGCGAACCTGGCCGTCACGCTGGCGCAGCTCGGCGGGCGCACCTTGCTCGTCGACGCGGATCTGCGCGGCCCGCGCCAGCACGAGGTGTTCAACCTGAAGAACAGCGCCGGCCTGTCGGGCATTCTGTCGGGGCGCGCCGAGTCGCAGGTGATCCAGCAGGTGCCCGGCGTGGGCAGCCTGTTCGTGCTGACCGTCGGCGCCACGCCGCCGAACCCGCTCGAACTCGTCGAGCGCCCGGCGTTCGGGCTGCTGATGCGCGAACTGGCATCGAAGTTCGACCATGTCATCGTCGACACGCCGGCCGCCGTCTACGGCGCCGACTGCGGCGTGATCGCCGCGCGCTGCGGCGCGGCCCTGGTCGTGGCGCGCAAGAACGCCTCGCAGGTCGCGCCGCTGCAAGACCTGGTGGCCAGTCTCGCCGACAGCCCGGCACGCCTTGCCGGCGTGGTGATGAACGAATTCTGAGATGGCGTTGTCCGTCCCGACCGGAGTCGTCGACCGCTGGTTCGGCAAGGGCAGCGACGCGCTGGTGCTCGGCCTGCTCGGCCTCGGCCTGGCGGCGATGTACCTGCCGACCTACTGGGACCTCGCGCACACGATCTGGGACACCGACGAGCAGGGCCACGGCCCGATCATCCTCGCGGTCAGCCTGTGGCTGATGCACGGCCGGCGCGATGCCTTCGCGGCGTTGCGTGCCGACCCCCGTCCGCTGCTCGGCGGCGTGCTGCTGGCGCTGTCGCTCGCACTGTACGTGCTCGGCCGCTCGCAGGGCATCATCATGTTCGAGGTCAGCTCGCAGATCGGCGTG
>CXWJ01051211.1_pt1 | contig 10380 bp, 8 predicted proteins | sample 590841 | NCBI WGS metagenome assembly CXWJ01 (sample SAMEA3498367, study PRJEB10139) | wastewater metagenome | biome: wastewater treatment plant; material: activated sludge | place: Austria | collected 2015-01-21 | reverse complement strand
CCTACGCATCCACTCACCATATTTCATTTCCAAAAAAGAAAGCCCGGCTCCCGCAATGCGAGAGCCGGGCTCTTTTGGTTGCTTTGAGAACAGGCCGATTCGATTTGCATCGAACTAGCGGGAACTCAGAAGCAGGTGGTGGCCGCCCTAACGGCGACCCGCCGGCCATCGTTAGGTTTTACCACCTCGTTGGCTACTAGAACTGTTGTCTGACAATTGACCACCTCCTTCCTACTAAAGACCTGGCAACACTGACCTAGAATGTGCCAAAAAAGACAGGTCAGCAATCGCCCTCTAGTCAGTCGTGCCGCGTAAGCACGAACCCGTCTCCATCATTATAATCGGACAACCTGCGCAGGCTACACAAGAATTGTCACCGATTTCTCCAATAATTAACCAGACCCCGCCGCCTTCTCCAGGTTCGCGCCCCAGCAAGCTGCAGAATGGGCATTCCTATTCGTCACCTTAAGAGACGGCGCAAGTGTCCGTCCTACGAAATTATCGCGACTTTTTCCGAACCCCTCGCGCCTCTGGCCCTCCTAAAGCCATGAACCGCAAACAGCTACAAAAACTCGGCGTGCCGCCCGATTGTGCGAAAACGGCCATCCAGTGCCTCTCAAAAGCGGCGGAGCAGGGGACCGGTCTGGGGCTGAAAGGCAAACGGGCAAGACAGTTAGNNGGAGAATCCCCGCGCTCATGAGGCTGACCCAATTTGGGGTGAATTGGCCCGGGAACTGATTGCCCAGGCGACGCCCGTGGCCCATGAGCCGATCGGCTACCAAACCTGGGGCAACGACATCGACACGGCCGCCCACGCCCAAATGCGGGCCGCCTGCCAAGTGCCCAACGCCATTGGGGCTGCCCTGATGCCAGACGCCCACGTCGGCTACGGCCTGCCAATCGGGGGCGTTCTGGCCTGCGAAAACGCCGTTATCCCTTATGCGGTTGGGGTCGATATTGCCTGCCGGATGAAGCTCTCCGTCCTCGACTTGCCCGTCGCTTCGCTGACGGCCGAGTTCAACCGCTACAAAGAAGCGCTTCTCGGCGGCACGAAGTTCGGCGTGGGTGTTGAGCATCGACCCGTCCAGGCTCACGAAGTCATGGACCACGATTGGAATGTCAGCCGTGTCACACGCGAAAAGAAAGACACCGCCTGGCGACAGCTCGGTACCAGCGGCTCCGGCAACCACTTTGCCGAGTTCGGCGTGTTGACTCTTTCCACCGTGGAACCGCAGCTCAATTTGCAGCCCGGCGAGTATGTCGCGCTGTTAAGCCATAGTGGCAGCCGTGGCACGGGCGCCGCCGTCTGCGACACCTACAGCCAAACTGCTCAGCGTTTGCTGCCTCACCGCTTCAAAGACCTAGGACGTCTCGCCTGGCTCGATCTCGATAGCGAGCCGGGCCAAGAGTATTGGCAAGCGATGAACCTGATGGGCGAATATGCCGCCGCCAATCACGCGGTTATTCACCGCTTGGTCACGAAGCTGCTCGGCGCACAAATCATCGCAGGGGTGGAAAACCATCACAATTTCGCTTGGAAGGAACGCCACCAAGGGCGTGAACTGATCGTCCACCGCAAAGGCGCCACCCCCGCAGGCCCCGGCGTCCTCGGTGTGATCCCCGGCACGATGGCCGACCCGGCGTTCGTTGTCCGCGGCCTGGGTAATCCTCAAAGCTTTCACTCGGCTGCCCATGGCGCAGGCCGCCGCATGTCTCGTAAGAAAGCGAATGACATGTTCCGCTTCCAAACGATCCGCAAAGAACTGGAAGACCGCGGCGTTCATGTATTGGCTGCGGGTTCCGATGAAGTGCCCGGCGTCTACAAAGATATCCACAGCGTGATGGCCGCTCAACAAGACCTCGTTGAAATCATCGCTCGCTTCGACCCAAAAATCGTCCGCATGTGCGGCGATGGCAGCCGGGCGGAGGACTGATGTGGTCCTATCTTTTCTTTCTGCGAGAGAAATTCTGCTCGCCGGGCGAGCAGGCTACAGTAGGCAAGCTAATTCTGCCCTGCCTTTGGCGTTTCTCCACTCAAATGCCGCCGCAGATAAGCGGCCCGCTCGATGTTGCGGTCGGAAGAATCGAGCTCCATGCCAGTCAGTTTTTGTAGATGAGCCGGCTGTGTGTGGACGAACAATTTGTTCACCGTGGGAATTGGCACATCGCGGATCAGGCCCAGGTTCACCCCCATCCGCAAGCTCGAAAGCAGATGCATCGTCTCTTCGGAACTGATGGTTTGGGCCGTCCGCAAAATGCCGTACGCCCGGCTGACCCGATCGTGCAGCGTTTCCTGGCTCTCGCGAATCAAAAAATCACGAGCCTGTCGTTCGTAATCGATGAGCACCGGCACCACATCAGCAACTTTCTTCGTCAACTCTTCTTCGCTCAGGCCGAGTGTCACTTGATTACTGATCTGGTAGAAATCGCCCTGCGCTTGCGACCCCTCCCCATACAGCCCGCGCACGGCCAAATTGATCTTCTGCAAGCTGCGGAACACCTTGTCGATCTGCCGCGTGATTACGAGCGCCGGCAGATGGAGCATCACGCTCACCCGTACGCCGGTGCCCACGTTCGTCGGACAGGCCGTCAGGTAGCCATACTTGTCACTGTAAGCATACGTGACTCGCGCCTCAATTAGGTCGTCCAACTCGTTGATCTGTTCCCACGCAGCCGCCAGATCGAGGCCGCTTTTTAACACTTGGATCCGCAGATGATCTTCTTCGTTGATCATCACGCTGACTTGCTCGCGCGGATCGATCACCACGGCCCGCGCTCCCTCGGCATCCGCGTGCTCCCGGCTAATGAGCTGACGCTCGACCAAGAACTGACGGTCAACGGCCTCCAGAGCGCTCACATCCACGTAGACCAACTGACCGCTGAACTTGCCCGCTTCGTGGAGTTTTTGAATCCGGCCGCGAAGGATCTTCCCGATCTCCGCGCGGTCCGTATCGGTCGCCCGCGAAATGAACGGAAAGTCCGCTAAGTTCCGTGCCAGCCGAATTCGGCTACTGATCACAATGTCCGATTCCGGGCCCGAACCGCGCAGCCATTCGCCACTGGTCTTCGCTAGTTCTTCAAGATTGATGCCCGTGGTGTCCATGGGAAGTTGTCGATGCGCCGGGGCTAATTGTCGTAAAAAAAGGATTATAAAATAAACTGGAGGCGATTGAGGTGTTAGTTTTGGGATTGTGGATCGTTCTCGCGAGCTTGCTCAATCAGCCGAATGTCGTCGCGGAGTTTCGAGGCCNNTTCTCGTATTCTTCGCCCGCCACGGCCTCTTTCATCTCGCGCCGTAAACGAATCAATTGGGTCTGCTGTTCCGCCCCGCGCGAGGAATGTTTCGGTACTTTACCGACGTGATGCGTCTCGCCGTGAATATTCGCCAAAAGCGGCTCTAACTCATTGGTAAAGCAAGTGTAATCGTGCGGGCAGCCTAGCCGCCCTTGCTTGCGAAATTCCAAGAACGTGATGCCGCACACCGGGCACGCGCACTGATCAAGTCGCGCCAATTCCTCCGCCGTCTCGCCCACTGCCAAGTGCTGTGCGAGCAGCCCTGCCATTGCCGGCAGCGCGTCCGCCGCATCGTCGGAAGAAGGGGCCAAAAACTTATGCGCGCATTCTTCGCACAAATGCAATTCGTTCGGCTTGCCGTCCACCAAATCAGTGATGTGGAATGTGGCCGGCTTGTCACACTTTTGGCATTTCATCGCAAATCTCCCAGCCGCCTCACATCGTAGGGACCACGGTCTTGCCTCGCGCGAACCTTCCGCGCACAGATCCCTTCCTACTTCTCGCGGCGCGCCCCTGAAAAACGCGCAATCCCTGACAGCTAAAGGGATTCTAGCCGGGGGCACCTTAGTGTCAAGATGAAGCAGGTTCACCGGCCTCGCCGCCGCGCGCCGCACCGTGGTAGGATACGCAGCCACACTACCAAAACCCTTGTTGTTAGTCGCAATGCGCAGCGGAGCGCGCCCACGGCACCCTCCATCGAACACTACTATGCCTCATTCCCCAGATTTCGAAACCTTCGCCAAGTTGGCTAGCACTGCCGACTTTGTACCGGTTTACCGCCGCATCCTCAGCGACGTCCTCACCCCCGTCAGCGCGTTCCACAAAATCGACGATGGCGGCAGTGCGTGCCTCTTTGAAAGTGTCATCGGCGGCGAAAAAGTGGGACGCTATAGCTTCTTAGCCGCTGAGCCGTTTCAGTTGATCGAAGCTCGCGGGAACGAGTCTACGACGACAAATTACGACGAGGCGTGTACATCGTCCTCAACGCTCTCTCCGCTGGATGGTCAGGATGGGTATAATCCGCTTCATGAATTACGCGATTTGGTGCATGAATTCCACGTCGCACAACTGCCTGACTTGCCGCCCTTCATCGGCGGCGCGGTCGGCTACGCGGGATACGACACCGTCCGCTACGTCGAAAATCTCCCCAATGCTCCCACGGACGACCGCAACCTACCCGACCTCTCCTTCGCCTTCTACGACCACATGGTCGTCTTCGACAACGTCCAAAAAACCGTTCTAGTCGTCGTGCTTGCGAAAGTAAGCGACGCGAAAGACTCTCGCTCCTCGCTCCTCGCCGCCTATGAAACTGCCTCCCGCCGCGTCGATCGCCTCGTCGAAAAACTCTCGACGCCCACCAACACGCTGCCACCCACCGACATAAACACCGCCGGCGATGTTACCCTCAATTACAAATCTAACTTCGCGCAACCGGAGTTCGAAGACGCCGTCCGCCAATGTGTTGAGTACATCCGCGCCGGCGATATCTTCCAAGTCGTCATTAGCCAGCGGTTGGCGGTGCCCCTGACCGCCGATCCGTTCGAACTGTACCGGACGCTCCGTGTCGTGAACCCCAGTCCGTTCATGTTCTTCCTTCGCACGCCGAAATGTACGCTTGTCGGCAGTTCGCCGGAAATCATGGTCCGTGTCGTCGATGGCAAAGTCACAGTCCGCCCGCTCGCCGGCACCCGCCGCCGTGGACGCAATGAAGAGGAAGACCAGCAACTGGCGGAAGAATTATTGGCTGACCCCAAAGAACGCGCCGAACACGTCATGCTCGTCGACCTCGGCCGCAACGACGTCGGCCGCGTCGCCCGTTACGGCAGTGTTGAAATCTCCGACGTCATGGTCATCGAACGCTACAGCCACGTGATGCATATCACCTCGAACGTCACTGGCCAACTCACCGACGACCGCGACGCCTTCGACGCCCTCGCCGCTTGCCTCCCCGCTGGCACCGTTTCCGGCGCTCCCAAAGTCCGCGCAATGGAAATCATCGACGAAGTGGAACCTCACCGTCGCGGCCCTTACGCCGGTGCCGTCGGCTACATAGATTTCGCGGGCAACATGGACACCTGCATCGCCCTGCGCACAATCGTCATTCAAAACGATACCGCCTACGTCCAAGCCGGCGCGGGCATCGTGGCGGACAGCGTCCCTGCGCAAGAATACGAAGAAACCCTCAACAAAGCCCGCGGGCTGCTCAAGGCGATTGAAATCACCCAACAACGAGTGGGATGATTTCCAATTGAGTCGCGCCTCAGCCGACACACCTTCTTCTCTTCGATTCGCGCCTCGCCCCTCTTATCCTCGCTTGGTACAATCCAAGTAAAGTCACACTGACGCAAAGCTTGGCACCCGCTTTTCAGAATAAATTCCCATGTCCGATTCTTCTCTCGCCGGCCACTTTCTGGTCGCTTCGCGTTACCTGAAAGATCCGAACTTCGATCATTCGGTCGTGCTCATGATCCATCACGACCGTGAAGGGGCGATGGGAGTCGTCATCAATCGCCCCTCCAGCAATACCGTCCGCGAACTGTGGGAAACGATCGGCAACGATCCGCTCGATCGCGAAGATGTCATTTACATCGGTGGACCCGTCCCCGGTCCGATGATTGCCGTCCACGGCTTGGAAACATTCTCCGAGCATGAAGTCTTGCCCGGTCTATATGTCTCCACCCATCGAGACGCGCTCGACCTGATCGTTCGCAAGCCCAATCAGCCCTATCGCCTTTGCAGCGGCCACGCCGGCTGGGGCAGTGGTCAGCTTGAAAGCGAACTTGAAGCGGGCGGCTGGCTTTTCACCCGCGCCACCAAGGATGACGTCTTCGCAGAGTACGATACAGTTTGGAAAACGGTCACCCAGCGCATCGGCCTGGAGATCATGGCCCCGGATTTAGCTCATCACCACGTCCCACCCGATCCGTCGCTCAACTGAACAATTCAAGAGATAAGCCACCACCTAAAGGATACGAAGATAGAGAATTGAAAGTATGGATAACATCCATAGCCGAATCGCAAGACACTCGTCCTGTTAATTCCTGATCTCGTCGATCCCGTTAATTCGGTGCAAATTGTTCTGCGGCTGTTCAGTCCTCTGCTGCGGTCGGCTGATCGCCACAATCGTCAAACCTTCCCATCCCACCTGCTCATGTTTTGATTCATCAAAACTTCTCGCCTCATTTCGCTGGCGGTGGCTACGCACACGCGACGAAATAATCACGATAGGCAAGGATCGTATCCCCAGCGCGTGATCAATGAAGGTAGTTCGCATTATTTTTTCGTTACTCAGGTTGGCCGCGGTGTTAGCGCTGCTTGCCGAACCGGCCTGCGCTCAATGTGGCGGCCCAGAAAAGCTTTTGCGCTGGAACTACTACGGTAGCGCGAGCGATGAAGAACCCTCGGAGCCGGGCTCCATTGAAACCGACCGCCCCGATTTCACCGAATCGGCTCTGACCGTCGGTTACGGCGTGGTGCAGTTGGAAACCGGATACACTTTTACGTACGACAAAGATTCCAACAGCAGCAATCGCAACCACTCCTTCCCCGAATCGCTGTTGCGCATCGGCATGCTCGCGGAATGGTTCGAGCTGCGAATTGATTGGAATTATGTCGAGAACCGGGAAAATGTGTTTGGCGACGGCATCGACACCGTTGCCGGTGGCGAGGATCTCGGCATCGGCTGCAAGATTGCGCTGACCGCACAAGAATACTTGCTGCCAGAAGCTGGCCTCATTCTGCAGATGAGCGTTCCTACAGGCGCTCAAGAGTTAACGGCAAATCAAGTACTACCTGGCATCAATTACATCTACGAATGGCAAGTAACCGAAAAATTCTCCACGGGCGGTCAATCTCAATTCAACCTCGCCGTCGATGACGAAACGAGCCGCACTTACACCGAGTTTTCTCAGTCTTGGACCACTGGTTACGATTGGACCGATGCCTTCAGTCATTATGCAGAGTGGTACATGTTCGCCCCAGCCGGCGCAGACACGAATCACAATCAACAATATTTCAACGGCGGGTTTAAATATCTCTTGAATGACAACCTGCAATGGGACATCCGCGCCGGCCTTGGCCTCAACGACGCTGCCGACGACTACTTTATTGGCTCCGGCGTCTCCTTCCGCTGGTTGTAGCCGCAAACCTGTCTCCTCCCTTCGGCAAGTAGGGCTTAGTGAGGAGCGTTTCACCTTCATAGTATCGGCGCGAAAAGGCAAGCCACGCGCACCATTAGCCGGAACCAGAAGCCATGCTCTGCTAATTCCTCCGGCACGGCCAGCCGGCAGTTCGCGAAATCTGTCTCCAGCATTCGGCTCACCTCGCTCGCAAACGAAGCATCCGCGAAGAGCATCATCAACTCGAAGTTCAAGCGAAACGAGCGATTGTCCAAGTTGGCCGTTCCCACGGCCGCCAGATCGTCGTCCACCAGCAGTACCTTTTGATGCAAAAATCCTGGCTGATAACGATAGACCTTAATTCCGTAGGGCGCTGTCTCGGCCACGTAAGCGAATGCCGCCCAGTAAACCAAGATGTGGTCCGCTTCCTCCGGCAGCATGATTCGCACATCTACGCCCCGTAGCGCCGCCAGGTGCAATGCCGTCAGCACGGGATCGTCCGGCACAAAGTACGGGCTGGAAATCCAGACCCGCCTCTTTGCTGCGTTGATCGCGTGAACGAAAAACATCCCGCACGTGTCGAGTGTATCCACCGGCCCAGAGGCCAACACCAGCGCGTGGCGATTGCCATCGTTCGCCGGGTTCGGTGTCCAATCCAATTCCGGCACATCGCCGGCCGCCCAATACCAATCTTCCAAGAAAGCGAACTGAATCGCCTGCACGACCGGCCCACTCACCTCAACATGCGTATCTCGCCACGGCCCGAACTTCGGATTATGGCCCAGATACTCCACTCCCACATTCAGGCCGCCAACATAAGCTTTGTTTCCATCCACAATCACAATTTTGCGGTGATTGCGAAAATTGACCTGAAACCGATTGTAAAGCCCGCGCGACGTGCGAAACGGCAAGATCACCACGCCAGCCTCGGCCAGTTCGTAACAGTATTCCCGCGAGAGCTGATGACTGCCGATTTCATCGTACAGCACGTACACCCGCACTCCTTCGCTGGCCTTCCGCAGCAGCCGGCTTTTCAAATCCTGCCCGAGCGCATCATCGCGCAAGATATAAAACTGGATGAGAATGTAATGTTTCGCCGAATCGATGCCGCGAAAAATTGCCTCGAACGTTGCCGCGCCGTCGATCAGCAATGTCGCATGGTTGTGGCTCGTGAAGGGCACTTTCGCCATTTGCTCCAGCGCGTGATAGTTCGGGTCGATTTCCTGCTGTCGATTGCGAAATACGCGCAGCTTCTTTTCCAGCGCCCGTGCGATGTGATCGATCTCCGAATTGCCCGCCCTGCGTGCTCGTACGTACCCCTGAAATTTGCCCCTGCCGAAAATTAAGTAAGCCGGCACGGCCAGATAAGGAAATGAAATCAATGACAGCGCCCAAGCAATCGACCCCTGCGACGTGCGAGCCGTCATCACCGCATGCAAGGCGGCCGCCATGCCGGCCAGGTGGAAGCAGAAAGCGATCGCCCCAATGATTTCCAGAAACGCGATGTCGATCATGACAGAAACGCGAGCGATAACACACTCTCTCCCTTAGGAAGAGAGCCGGTGTAAGGGACCATCTTTGTTAGCCAGAGAGCGATCATCCACGCTGCCCCGCGAATTGTCCACCGAGAACCGGCCTAAACGACCCAATTCGGCCGCCACCGTGCCGAATCAACCCTTTCCAAACCTATTCCGCTACACAAGAATGGAGCGTATTAAACGAATATCAACCACGATAGCGTAAAGGCCGAAAAGTGAAGCATTAGACCGGTTCAACAGAATTCACAGGATGCTATTTACAAAAAAAGTTTTCCTTCTGATTCGATCATTTAGTCAATCTCGCTAATCCTGTCTGCTACTTTGGTCTTTCTTCTTCGTGTCCTTTGTGCCTTCGTGGTCACCCCCTGTCTTAGCAGTGAACGGAGATTTTTCAAACATGGCCCTGACCATCATGCGTCGCATCAAATTCTGTGCCGGTCACCGCCTTCACCGTCACGGTGGCAAGTGCGAGTTCTTCCACGGCCACAACTACGTCGCCGATTTTTATGTCACCGCGGACGAGGTGGACGATGTTGGCCGCGTCATTGACTTCGCCGATCTCAAGAAGCTTTTCAAAGGCTGGCTGGACGAACACTGGGACCACGGCTTCGTTCTGAACACGACGGACGACAACGGCCTCGCCGCTGTGAAGATGGTTGATCCCTGCAAGTACTACGTGCTCCCTTATAACCCGACGGCCGAGAATATGGCAATCTACTTGTTACACGAAGTCTGCCCCACGCTGCTCGCGGGCACTGGCGCCACCGCTACCAAAGTCGTCATCTGGGAAACGGAAGAAGCATTTGCGGAAGCGTCGCTCTCGCCTAACGACGAAGCGTCAAACATTCATGGCTACGCCAACGCCATCGAGCACGATTGATCGTACGCATACTTCTCGGTGAGTCAAACTCCTCAAGGCCCAGCAGTCTAGCGCCACGGCCGAAAAAAATGCCCGGTTCTGACAATTCCGCGCAGCTCGAACTCTTCCGTCAAACTTTGGAAGAGTGCCGTGAATTATTTGTCTCTAGCGGCATGCTTTGTGCGCACGAGTACCCGCATCTCATTGCCGGGCAGAAAGAAAAATTCGTCGAGTTGATGGAAGACCTCCACCGCGCGCTATTGGTGAAAGTGTATTTCGCCATTTGCGAGGCAGACCGCCGCTGGTCGGAGGCGGAGCGTCAACTTGCTGAAATCTTATTTGAGCACCTTTGGGCGAAGAAGCTTAGAGGGGAGGCGCTCGCTGAGGTTGCCTGTCGCACCGCGGAAGATGCCACCAAATTGAAGTGGTACGCAATCGTCCGGCCTTTCGATCAAATCGCCCCGCTCCGCGAACAGGTCGGCCTGCTGGAAACGCTCGTCATGCGGCTGGCGAATCTGATCGCCCGAGCCGACGGCCAACTGCATCCCAAAGAGGCAGCAATGATCAAGTC
>CXWJ01044118.1_pt1 | contig 10380 bp, 8 predicted proteins | sample 590841 | NCBI WGS metagenome assembly CXWJ01 (sample SAMEA3498367, study PRJEB10139) | wastewater metagenome | biome: wastewater treatment plant; material: activated sludge | place: Austria | collected 2015-01-21 | reverse complement strand
AGACCCGCAGCTCCTTGCCGGTGACCCGGTTCGCCTTGCTGCCCTCGACGTAGGACCGGGCCCCGCTGGTGTGCAGCAGGTCGACGACGAATCCGGCGTCGGTCGGTCCCTCGGGGAGGTCGACGAGGTCCAGGTGGGCGGTCACGGCGCGGGCCGGTCCCAGCAGCCAGAGCATCTGGTCGACCAGGTGCGCGCCGAGGTCGCGCAGCAGCCCGCCGGCCGGGCCGGCGTCGAGCGTGCCGGGCTCGTCGAGGTCGAACCGGGCGTGGACGCGCCACGCCGTCCCGAGCCGGCCCTCGGCGAGCAGCCGCGCCGCCGTGCGGATCTCCGGGTCCCACCGGCGGTTCTGGAACACGCCCAGCAGCACGCCCGCCTCGTCGGCCGCGTCGGTCAGCTCCTGGGCACCGGCCGCGGTCGGCGCGAACGGCTTGTCGGCCACGACGTGGACGCCGCGGTGAATCGCCTCGAGCACGAGCTCGCGGCGGGTGGTCGGGGGTGTCGTGATCGTGACGGCGTCCACGCCGGCGTCGAGCAGCCGGGTGAGGCTGTCGTACGCCGGCACGCCGGGCAGGTCCGCGGCCAGCTCCGCGCGGCGGCGGGGGTCGCGGGTGACCACGCCGACGACGTCGATCCCGTCGGCCGCCTCCACGAACGGCGCGTGGAAGATCCGGCCACCCATCCCGTAGCCGACCAGGCCCAGGCGCACCGAGCGGGGCCGCACCGGCTCCGCGCTCACAGCCACCGCACCTGGCGCTGCTTGGCGTCGTCGTAGGCGTCCCGGCCCGAGAGGTACGCCGGCACGCCCGTCTCCCACCAGGCGCCCGCCTCGGTCCACGTGGCGTGGTGCACGCGACACGACACGACGGCCGGGCGCTGCGTGCGCACCGCGATCTCCCTAGCCTGGCGATAGGCGGCTCTCAGCTCGTCGAGCCCTCCGCCCGCAGGCACCTCGACCACCTCGCAGCCCAAGGCTCGCGCGTGGGCGGCGAAGTCGACCGCGACGCTGCCGTCGGCCCCGGGGCCCCGGGAGTCGGCGAGCATGTTGTTGAAGCCGTCGGCACCCTGTCCGGTCTGGAGTCGATGGATCACGGCGAAGCCGGCGTTGTCGCACACGATCGCGACGTAGGGATGCCCCGCGAAGGCGGCGGAGTAGAGCTCGGAGTTGAGCATCAGGTAGGAGCCGTCGCCGAAGATCGACGTCACGAGCCCGTCGGGGTGCGTCTGGCGGCGCGCGATGGCCGCCCCCCACGGTGCGACGACCTCGTAGCCCATGCAGGAGAAGCCGTACTCCAGGTCCATCGTCGCTCCGGACGTGGCTCCCGTGACGACCTTGCCGGTGCGCCACCCCCCGTGCAGCTCGCCCGGCATGCCGCCCGACGCGCCGAGCACGTAGTCGTCGGGGCCGCTCGCGTCGTTGACCACGCCGACCACCTGGGCATAGCTGAGCGACCCGTCCGGGCTGACCCCGCCCGCGCGGAGCCGGTCGATGTGGCTGTCCCAGGCGGACTTCTCCTCGTTGACCCGTTCGGCCCAGCCGCTGTCGGCGCGCCAGCCGCTCACCGCCTCGTCCAGCTCGACCAACGTCTCCCGGGCGTCCCCGACGATGCTGTGTGCGCCGTGCTTGACCGCGTCGAAGCGGGCGGCGTTGACGGTGACGATCCGCACGTCTTCGGCGAAGGCGGTCCACGACGAGGTGGTGAAGTCCTGAAGGCGGGTCCCGACGGCCAGCACGACATCGGCCTCGAACGCGAGGTTGTTGGCCGACGAGGCGCCGATGATGCCCAGGGCGCCGCCGTACAGAGGGTGGTCGTGGGCGACCAGGGTGCGCCCGGCCACGGTCTCGACGACCGGGACGCCGTGGGTCTCCGCGAACGCGAGCGCCTCCGCGCCGGCACCCGAGTAGCGGACGCCGCCACCGAGCACCAGCAGCGGCCGCTGGGCGCTGCGCACGATCTCGGCGCCCGCCCACAGCGAGTCCCGGTCCGGGCGCGGCCGGGGGACGGCGTGCACGCGCGGCGCGAACATCGAGACCGGGAAGTCGAACTCCTCGGCCTGCACGTCCTGAGGCAGCGCGATCGTGACCGGTCCGGCGTCCGCGGGATCGGTGAGCACTCGCGCCACCTGCGGCAGCGTGCTGAGGAGCTGCTCGGGCTTGGTGATCCGGTCGAAGTAGCGGGACACGGCCCGGAACGCGTCGTTCACCGAGGTGGTCGGGTCGCCGAAGTGCTCGACCTGCTGCAGCACCGGGTCGGGGGCCCGCCCCACGAACGTGTCGCCGGGCAGCAGCAGCACCGGCAGCCGGTTGGCGTGGGCCACGCCGGCGGCGGTGACCATGTTGAGGGCGCCGGGGCCGACCGAGGAGGTCGCCACCATCACCTGACGGCGGTCGGTGGCCCGGGCGTAGGCCACGGCGGCCAGCGCCATGCCCTGCTCGTTCTGGCCGCGCCAGGTGGGGAGCTCGTCGCGCACGTCATGCAGCGCCGTGCCGAGACCGAGCACGTTGCCGTGGCCGAAGATCCCGAAGACCCCGGCGAACAAGGGCACCTCGGTGCCGTCGAGCAGCTGCGAGCGTTGCGCCAGCATCCAGCGGACCAGCGCCTGCGCGGTGGTGAGGCGGAGCGTCGTGGACTCGCTCATCGGGTTGCCTTTCCGTCGATGCGTCCCGCCGCCGAGGTGACCGGGCACCGCGGGTCGAGCGCTTGGGATGCCCAGCTGTCGCGGATCCAACCGTGGACCGGGTCGTCGCAGAAGGCGAGCGCCCGCTCGGCGGCCGGCCCGGCCATCACGTTGAGGTAGTACATCGGGTAGCCCGGCGCGGCCGTGCAGGGACCGTGGTAGCCGTGCGGCACCATCACCACGTCGTGGTCGCGGACCTCGATCGTCTCGTCGAGCGGGCGGAGACCGGCGGCCTCGTGCTCGGGGCCGGTGTAGGTGCGGTGGTAGCCCACCCCCTCGCGCGACGGGGTCACCTGGTCGCGGCCGGCGATCCGGTAGTAGTAGATCTCCTCGTTCACCACCGGGCACGGCTCGGAGCTGTCGTGCTTGTGCGGCGGGTAGCTCGACCAGTTGCCGTCAGGGGTGATCAGCTCGCAGCAGATGATCTTGTCGGCGTGGTCCCAGACCCCCGGGACACCGAAGTTGGTCACCTGGCGGGAGGCGTTGCCGGCCCCCCTGACCTCGACCGGCACGTCCTCCGCCGCGCCGTACGCCGGGGGCAGGGCCCGCTCGCACCGCGACGACGGGAGCGCCACCTCCGCAGCGGTCCCGCTCTCCAGGACCGCGATGCTGTCGCGACCGACGTAGGCGAAGTCGGTGACCCTGCTGAACACCGAGTCGCGCCCGGTCAGGTCGAACTCCGCGAGCCCGGTGCCGGACTCGTCGGTGACGGTGACCCGCAGCCCGCCGGCCAGCGGCAGCACGAACATCTCGGTGTCACCGGTGGCGACGGTCGTCGGCTCGCCGGGGGCCAGGCGGAGGACCGTCAGCCCGGTCCAGTCCCAGCCGGCACCCTCGTGGGTCAGGTTCACGAGGGCACCGGCAGCTCCGGGGTCCGAGGCGGGCAGATGCAGGCTCACCGGTCCTCCTCGGGGTGGGCGGCCCGCAGCACTGCCGCGGCCGCGTCGACGGCTCCGCGCACGTCGCCGTCGGGTGGGTAGAGCAGCGCGCGACCGACCACCAGGCCACGCACCGTCGGCTGGGTCAGCGCCCGGCCCCAGGACTCCAGGTCCTGGGCGGGATCGGGACTCGGCACGCCACCGAGCACCACGCAGGGCAGGGTGGTGGCGGCGAAGACGGCCTCGGGCTCGTCGCACGACGGCATCTTGAGCCACGTGTAGGCCGAGGAGGTGCCGAGCCCGCTGGCCACCGAGATCGCCCGGGCGAGCGACGGGGTGTCCTTGAGCAGGGTGAGCCGGCCGTCGTGCTCACGGTGGTAGGGCAGCGGCTCGACCATGGCCACCAGGCCGTGGGCCGCCAGCTCGCTCACGGCGTCCGCGCATCCCTCGAGCGTGCCGGCGGTGCCGGCGTCCTGGTCGTCGATGCGCAGCAGCATCTTGCCGCCCTCGAGGCGGTTGGCCGCGATGCTGGCGGCGTCGTAGCCGGTGAACCGGTCGTCCATCGTCCAGGTGGCTCCGTCGAGGCCGCCCCGGTTCATCGAGCCGATGACGACCTTGCTCTCCAGCGCGCCCAGCAGCAAGAGCTCCTCGACCACGTCCGGGGTGCCGAGGACGCCGTCGACCTCGGGGTTGTCCAGCGCCTCCACGAGGCGGGCCAGCAGCGAGCGCCGGTCGGCCATGGCCAGGCTGTCGCTCCCCGAGGCCAGCGCACCACGCGCCGGGTGGTCGGCGGCGACCAGGAACAGCGTGCCGCGCTGGCTGAGCAGTCGGTCCGGACGACGTCGGGCGGCGTACGCCGAGGCGACGGCGCCCGGCTCGGCGGCCCGCTGCTCCAGCAGGTGCCTCCACCGCTCGTCGGTGAGGGTCGGTCCGGCCGGCCGGCCGCTGGGCAGGCGGGTGACGGTCATCGTGGAGCTCCTCGGGAGGCGACCAGGGCATCGAGCTCGGCCAGGGTGGGCATCGCCTCGGCGCAGGCGAGCCGCGAGGCGACCAGCGCGCCGGCGGCATTGGCGTACTCCGCGCAGCGGGCCGGCTCCCAGCCGGACAGCAGTCCGTGGACCAGGGCGCCGCCGAAGGCGTCGCCGGCACCGAGCCCGCAGACCACCTGCACCGGATGCGGCGGCACCACGACCGTCTCGTCACGGGTGGCGACGAGCACACCCTCGCCGCCCATCTTGACGAAGGCGATCTCGACCCCTCGGTCGAGCAGCCGCCGGGCCGCCTCCCGCGGGTCGCGGGTGCCGACGGCGACCTCGACCTCGTCCCGGTTGCCGACCGTGACCGTGACGTGCTCGAGCATGAGGGAGTACTCCGCGCGGGCCTCCTCGGGCGAGGGCCAGAACATCTCGCGCCAGTCGAGGTCCAGGATGGTCCAGCGCCTGCTGTGCGGCTGCGGGCGCTCCCGCCGGGCGAGCATCTCGAGCTGGGTGCTGCGGGCCGGCTCGACGCTGACGCCGGTGCCGGTCACCCACAGCACCGGAACCTCGACCATCACGTCCCACGGGACGTCGCGGGTGTCGAGGGTCAGGTCGGGCGCGATCGGGGACCGATAGAACGTCAGCGGCGGGTCCTCCGGCGGGTCGAGCTCGCAGAACACCACCGGGGTCTGCAGACCGGGCGCCGTGCCGACGTACGACGTGTCGACGCCGAAGCCGGCCAGAGCCTCCCGGACGTACTCCCCGAACCCGTCCGGACCCACCTTGGTGAGAACTCCCGCACGATGACCCAGGGTCGCCGCCGCCACCGCCACGTTGGTGGCCGTGCCGCCGAGGAACTTGGCGAAGGTCGTCACGTCCTTGAGCGGGACGCCGGACTGCTGCGGGTAGAGGTCGACACCGACCCGTCCCACGGTCAGCAGCTCCAGCGCCGTCATCTCGGAGTCCTCGGGTCAGCGTGATCCGCGCCGGGTCACCGGGCGGTCGGGAAGTGGAAGCTGGCCTCGCTGTCGTGGCTGACGTGCGGCCAGCGCGCAGTGACGACCTTGGCCCGGGTGTAGAAGCCGACGCCCTCGGGACCGTGGACGTGCTTGTCGCCGAACAGGGAGTCCTTCCAGCCGCCGAAGGAGTAGAACGCCATCGGCACGGGCACCGGGACGTTGATGCCGATCATGCCGACCTGGACGCCGCGCTGGAACCGTCGAGCCGCCTCACCGGAGTTCGTGAAGATCGCCGTGCCGTTGCCGTAGGGGTTGGCGTTGATCAGCGCGATCGCCTCGTCGACGGAGTCGCTGCGGACGACCGACAGGACCGGCCCGAAGATCTCCTGCCGGTAGACGTCCATCTCGGTGGTGACCTCGTCGATCACGGTGGGGCCCACCCAGAAGCCGTCCTCGTAGCCGGACACCGAGTAGCCGCGCCCGTCCACGGTGATCGAGGCACCCTGCTCGGCACCGGTGTCGATGAGACCCAGGATCCGCTCCTGGGCCTGCTTGGTCACGACCGGGCCCATCTCACTGCCGGCATCGCGCCCCGAGCCGACCTTGACCGCGCGGGCCCGCTCCGAGACGGCCTCGACGATCCGGTCGGCGGCCGAGCCGACCGCCACCGCCGCACTGATCGCCATGCACCGCTCGCCGGCCGACCCGAACGCCGCGGCGGCCAGGTGGTCGGCGGCGAAGTCGACCTCGGCGTCGGGAAGCACGATCGCGTGGTTCTTCGCCCCGCCGAGCGCCTGGACCCGCTTGCCGTTCGCGGTGCCCCGCTCGTGGATGTACTTCGCGATGGGGGTGGAGCCGACGAAGGACACGGCGGCGACCCGGGGGGAGTCGAGGATGGTGTCGACCGCCACCTTGTCGCCGTGGGCGATGTTGAACACCCCGTCGGGCAGCCCCGCCTGCTTCCAGAGCTCGGCGAGGATCACCGAGGCGGAGGGGTCGCGCTCGCTGGGCTTGAGCACGAACGTGTTGCCGCAGGCGATCGCGACGGGGAACATCCACATCGGGACCATGGCCGGGAAGTTGAACGGCGTGATCCCGGCGACCACGCCGAGCGGCTCGCGGAAGGAGAACGTGTCGACCCCGGTGGAGACCTGGTCGGAGTAGTCGCCCTTGAGCAGCTGCGGGATCCCGCAGGCGAACTCGACCACCTCCAGGCCGCGCTGGACCTCGCCCAGCGCGTCCGAGAGCACCTTGCCGTGCTCGTCGGTGATCGCCTCGGCGATCCGCTGGGCGTTGGCGTTGACCAGCTCCCGGAAGGCGAAGAGCACCTTGGTGCGCGCGCTGACCGAGGTCTGCGACCAGCCGGGGAACGCGTCCCACGCGGCCTGGATGGCCGCCTCGACGTCGCTCTGGGACCCCAGGAGCACCTCCGCCTGCTGCCGCCCCGTGGCGGGGTTGAAGACGGGGGCGGTGCGGTCGGTGTCACCGGCGTACGGCTGGCCGGAGACCCAGTGCGAGATGGTGGTCATGCGAAGCTCCTCGATCGACGTTTGTCCTAACATACTATCTAATCCGGGCTGCGCCAACCCCTCCCCCGGCTAGCCGATGAGGAAGTCCCGGGAGGCCCGCACATCCACCACCGGCCCGGCGTCGGAGGGCTCGCCCGGCAACATCACATCCTGCTCCAGCACGTACCACCCGGCATAGCCGGCCTCCTCGAGCACCTGCACCATGCCGGCGATGTCCACGTCGCCGTGGCCCAGCGGGCGGAACATCCCCTGCCGCACGGCATCCCCGAACGGCAGCGTGCCGTCGGCCACCCGCGCGGCCAACGCGCCGTCCACGTCCTTGAGGTGCACGTGACGCACCCGCTCGGGGTTGGCCCGGGTGATCGCGACCGGGTCGCTCCCCGCTGCCGCCAGGTGACCGGTGTCGATGCACAGGCCGATGTGGGAGCCGGCCACCACCCGCTGCACCTCGGCGCCGTTCTCGATCATGGTCCCGATGTGGGGATGGAGCACCGCCTCGACCCCGCGCTGCTGGGCGTGGTCGGCCAGTCGGTCGAGGTTCCTCAACAACGTGGACCAGCCGGCCTCGTCCAGCTCCGGACGGGTGTCGTAGCCCTCCTGCCCGGTGGCGGCGGCCAGCACGACGACGCCCGCCCGGGCGGCGAGGCACTCGTCGATGAACGCGTCGACCCCGGGCAACGGGTCGTGCCCCGGGTCGTGCAGCAGCACCACGAAGAAGCCGCCCACGGCCGTCAGTCCGTACGCCGACAGCTGGGCCACTCGGGCCTGGGGCTCGGTCTCGAGGAACCCGGGGGGGCCGAACTCGGTGGCGACCAGCCCCACGTCCCGCATCTCGCCCAGCACCCGGTCCGGCGTGAGCTGATAGCCCCAGCCGGGAACCTCGCACAGACCCCACGAGATCGGGGCGCCGGCGATCCGATCGGCAGACAACAGCGTCATGACAAGATCTCCAATCTGTTCTTACGTTCTGACATACTGACTAAATGGTCACTCCCGACAGCGCCGTCGAGCGCGTCATCCAGGCGTTCGCCGTCGACCGCCAGAGCCCGGTGCCGCTCTACTTCCAGGCCGCCCAGCACTTCGAGCACGCGATCGAGTCCGGCGCTCTCCCGCCGGGGACGCTGTTCGAGAANNTTCGAGCACCTCGTGGACAAGGGGCTGATCGTGCGCCGCCGCGGGATCGGGACTCGCGTGGTGCAGCCGAAGGTGCGTCGCCCCCTGGAGCTCACCAGCCTGTACGACGACCTGGCCGGCAGCGACCAGCGCCCGACCACGCAGGTCCTGTCCTTCGACGTGATCGGGGCCGATGCCGGCATCGCCGGGCATCTGGGCCTCGAGGAGGGCGACCCGGTCGTCCACATCGAGCGTCTCCGGTCCGCCCGCGAGAACCCGATCGCCAAGATGACCAACTACCTGCCCGCGCGGGTGGTCGCGTTCGACGCCGAGGCCCTGCAGGCCAGCGGCCTGTACGAGCTCCTCCGCCGCGGCGGGGTGCACCTGCACTCGGCCACCCAGACCGTGGGCGCCCGCTCCGCCACGGCCGCGGAGGCCCGGCTGCTCGGCGAGTCGCGCGGCGCCGCGCTGCTCACCATGCAGCGCGAGACCCTCGACGACACCGGGACGGTGGTGGAGTACGCGACCCACCTCTATGCGGCGAGCCGCTACAGCTTCGAGATCCATCTGGTGCGCGCCTAGCTCAACGGCACCGGGCTGCCCTCCTCCGCCTCGCGACGGAGGGCAGCCAGCTGCTCGTGGACGCTGTGGACCCGGGTCCCGAGCCGCGCCATGGTGGCGACCCCGGACAGGCTGGTGTCGAACGGCACCGGCGCCGGCAGTCTCGCCTCCTGCGGCGGAGGCCCGAAGTCGACCAGGCCGGGGTCCAGCTCGAACACCTCGCACGTCGCCACGGCCAGCTCGCGGCGGGTGACCGCGGTCCCTCCGGCGAAGTGGAGCACCCCGCTCACCCTGCGATCGACGGCCAAGCCGAGCAGGGCGCCGATCTCCGGGGACACGATCGGGGTCGCCACCGCGTTGATATGTGGGTCCTCCCAGACGGTGAACCGACGGCCGGCGCGCAGCGCGTCGACCAACGCCAGCACGAAGTAGCCGAAGCCGACGTCCTGCGAGCGAGGGCCCTCCGTCCGGGTCTGGTGCAGTCCCTGCACTCCCCCGACGCGGGCGACGAACCCCGCCGCGGCCCGCTCCAGGACTACCAGCTCGGAGGCGGCCTTGAGGAACCCGTAGAGGTTGACCGGGTTCGGCGGCTCGTCCTCCGGCACCAGGTGGCCGGTGCCGTCGAAGACCCAGTCGGTCGACAGGTAGCCGACGCGGGTGCCGGTGAGGTTGGCGGCGTCCACCACCCGGCGGGTGAGCCCGACGTAGCCGTCGTACGCCGCGCGGCGGTCGGCGTACATCCCGTGGAAGTCGTTCATGATCGCCAGGTGCGCCACCGCGTCACAGCCCTCCATGCCGGCGGCGAGGGAGTCGGGATCCGAGCCGTCCACGACCGTGACCGGCCAGGGCAAGGTCGGGTCCGGCTCACGGCGCACGAGACACACGACGTCGTGCCCCTTGCCGGTGAGCACGGCCGCGACCGTGCCCCCGACGAAGCCGGTGGCCCCGGTGACTGCGATCCGGGCCATGGTCAGCCGAGCTCCTTCAGCTGCACCGGGCGCCCCTCGCGCAGCGACATCCCCGCGGCGAGCGCGACGGCCGTGGTCGCCCGGGCGTCCTCGATGCCCGAGGGCGACGCTCCACCGTCGACGAGGTAGGCGTGGAACGCCTGCCACTCCTGGCGATAAGACTCGAGGTAGCGCTCCAGGAAGAACCAGGGCAACGGCTGGCCCGTGGTCGCCTCTCGGGTACGCCGCCACCCTGCGTGCCGGGCCGGGTTGTCCGAGACCGCCATCCCCTCCGAGCCGAAGGCCTCCACCCGCTGGTCGAAGCCGTAGACGGCCTCCCGGCTGTTGTCGATGGTGGTCAGGGTGCCGTCGGCATGCGTGAGCACGGTGACGGCGGTGTCGACGTCGCCGGCCTCGCCGATGCGCGGGTCGACGCGCACCGTGCCCTGGGCGTAGACCTCGACCACGTCGCTGGCGACGACGTACCTCGCCATGTCGAAGTCGTGGATCACCATGTCGAGGAAGATGCCGCCGCTCACGGCGACGTACTCCGGCGGCGGCGGAGCGGGGTCCCGGCTGGTGATCCGCAGCACGTGCAGCTCGCCGATGCCGCCCTCGGCGACGCAGTCCCGGACCGACTTGTGACCGGGGTCGAACCGCCGGTTGAAGCCGATCATGAAGGGGACCCCGGCCGCCTGCACCGCGGCGACCGCACGATCCACCTGCGCGAGGTCGAGGCT
>CXWJ01017159.1_pt1 | contig 10382 bp, 6 predicted proteins | sample 590841 | NCBI WGS metagenome assembly CXWJ01 (sample SAMEA3498367, study PRJEB10139) | wastewater metagenome | biome: wastewater treatment plant; material: activated sludge | place: Austria | collected 2015-01-21 | reverse complement strand
TCCGGCGTGGGCGCCGGGCTCGGGAGTTCGGGGGTGGGTTCCGGGGTCGGCTCAACTTCGCTGGGGGTGGGCAGGGGAGTCGGCCCGGCTTGCTCTCCGGGACCCGTGAGGAAGCTGGTCAGGCTGAACGCGAAGAAGCCCACTGCCAGGGCGGCGACCACGCCGAGCAGCACGAGTTTGACGGCGCCGCTGCCGCTGGACGGCGGTGGCGCCGGCGTCCCTGGCCCGGGAGCCGGCGGGCGGCCCGGAGCCGGACGCTGCTGAACCGGCTGCCCCCAGGCGGGCTGCGTCCAGGGCTGCTGGCCCCATGGTTGCCCGGCCGGGTGCTGTCCCGGCGCCGGCCCCCACGGCTGCTGTGTCACCGGGCCAGATTAACCACGGCAGGGTGCGCCCGGATAGGCCGTCAGCGCACCTGGTCGGAGGGGGCGGTCCAGGTGTTGCACACCGCGGCGCCGGCGTTCTGCAGGCCGAGCCCGAACCAGGCCCGCCGGGCCTTGCCGGTGCCGTGGTCGGAGACGTAGCTGGGATCGCCGGACAGGCTGTCGTCGCCGATCGCCTCGGCGACGTCCTCCAGGCCGGTGCGCTCGGCGTCCGTCAACTGCGAGGCCTGCGCCACCGAGTTCAGGAACATGCCGGCCAGGCAGTCGGCCTGCTGCTCGCTGCGGCGGCCGAGTTCCAGGCCCTCGTCCTCGGTCTTGGCCGTGCTGCGGAACGGGATGTAGGCGTTGAGGATGCCGGTCCGGCCCTGGATGGCGTGGCCGAACTCGTGACCGATCACGTAGTCGACCATGAAGGCGTTGTCGATCACCTCGGGGTTGTTCCGCTCGAACACCAGGTGGAGGTTGGTGGCGTAGTAGATCCGCTGGTCGCCTTGGCAGTAGAAGGCGTTGTACAGCTCGGCCTCACCGCAGGCGGTGGTGATCGGCTGGGAGTAGGTGCTGATCGGCGGCCGCGGCATCTGGAAGCCGGCGCGCTCCATCGGCTCTTGCCAGACCATCATCAGGCAGCCGGTGAGCAGGTTCAGATGCTCCTGCAGCTGCGGCTCGGCGATCGTCGCGACGTCGATCCGTCCCAGGGTGCAGTTGGTCGGAACCGCGACCGACTGGGCGTAGAGCGCGTTGTCGACCAGCCACTTCTCGGCTTCCTCCCAGGTGACCGGGGCCGGCGGCTCCGGCGGATCGTAGTCCGGCTCCGGGACGCCGGTGGGCGGGGCCGAGGTCTGTCCGACCTCCGGGCTCGGCAGCGGCTCGGGGCCGGACTGCTCATCGCTGTTGAGGTAGTTCATCAGGCTGAGGAAGAAGAAGCCGATCGCAAGGGCGGCGACCAGGCCGAGCAGCAGCAGCTTGAGCGGGCTGCCGCCGGAACGCTGCGGCGGGCTGGGCTGGTTCTGATACGGCGCGTACGGCGTCTGCGGGCTGGGGTAGCCCGGCGCGGCAGGGCGCTGCGGCGCGGGCTGGCCCCATCCGGAGCCCTGCCCCCAGGGCTGTTGCTGCTGCCCCCATGCCGGTTGCTGCGCCGGCCGTCCCCATTGCTGCTGCGTCACGCCGCAAGGCTAGCGGACCCGGCAACCGGGGCGGATCACCGAACCTGGTCGGCCGGGGCGATCCAGTTGTTGCAGGCGGCGGCTTGGACGTTGCTCATCCCGGTCTCGAACCAGTGCCGCCGGCTCCTGCCGAGGCCGTGATCGCCGACCACGTCCGGATTGCCGCTGAGCTGGTCGTCCCCGCCGGCGAAGGCGATGTCGAGGATGCCGGCGCGCTCGGCGTCCGTCATCTGCGAGGCCTGCGCCACCGCGTTGAGGAACATGCCGGCCAGGCAGTCGGCCTGGGTCTCGCTGCGCCGTGCGAGATCGAGCCCGGCGGCTTCCTGCGCGAGGCTGCGGAGCCAGGCGTAGGAGATCCAGATGCCGGTGCGGCCCTGGATGGCGTGGCCGAACTCGTGCGCCATGACGTTGTCGGGCAGGAAGGCGTTGCCGACCACCTGCGGGTTGCGGTGGAAGATCTCGTAGATGTCGGTGGCGTAGTAGATCCGCTGGTCGAGGGTGCAGTAGAAGGCGTTGTGGGTCTGCATCTCGCCGCAGGCGGTGGTGATCGGCGTGGAGTACACGGTGACCGGCGGCCTCGGCATGACGAAGCCGGCCTGCTCCAGCGGCTTCTGCCACACCATCATCAGGCAGGCGCTGAGCAGGTTCAGGTGCTCCTGGAGTTCTTGCGGAGTCACCGACTGGGAGAAGACCCGGCCGAGGGTGCAGTTGGTCGGCGCCTGCACCGATTGGGCGTAGAGCGCGTTGTCGGTCAGCCAGCGGGCGGCCTCGTCCGGATCCTTCGGAGCGGGAAGCTCGGGCGGGTTGAACTCCGGATCCGGGACGCCGGTGGGCGGCGCCGAGGTCTGGCCGATCTCCGGCGTCGGCAGCACCTCAGGCCCGGTCGTCTCGTCGGCGCTGAGGAAGTTCACCAGGCTGAAGGCGAAGAAGCCGACGGCGATGGCCGCGACCAGGCCCAGCAGCACGAGCTTGAGCGGACTCCCGGAACGTGGCGGCTGCGGCGGCGGGTAGCCGGGCTGGCCCTGGTAAGGCGCCGGTCCGGGAGCGGCCGGATAGCCGGGAGCGGGACGCTGCGCCACCGGCTGGCCCCAAGCGGGCGTCGGTTGCCCCCAGGCCTGTTGCGGCTGCCCCCACGCTGGCTGCCCGGGCGGGCGCTGGATCGGCTGCTGTCCCCACTGCTGCTGCGTCACAAGCAGAGGTTATTCCTTATACCGCTGTCGCGGTATGCGTCGANNCCCGCCGCTAAGCGGCGTGGCGGTCGTCGTCTGTTCCTCGGGCCGCTGACGCGCCCCTCGTCGAGACTCCTCCCTTACCGCCGCTAGGCGGCGTGGCGGTCGTCGTCTAACCAGCGCGAGGCGTCGGCGACAGGTGGTTCTGCTCAGTGACCGTCAGCGCACCTGGTCGGCGGGCGCCGTCCAGGTGTTGCAGACCGCGACCTGCGGGGAGCCGTTCCCCACCTTGAACCAGGCCCGGCGGGCGTCGCCGGTGCCGTGGTCGCCCACGTAGCCGGGCGCGTTGTTGATGATGTCGTCGCCCACCGCGTAGGTGACGTCGGAGAGGGCGGCGCGCTCGGCGTCGGTGAGCTGGGAGGCCTGGTCGACCGCGTGCAGGAAGACGCCGGCGAAGCAGTCGGCCTGGATCTCCTTGCGCCGTGACAGCTCCAGGTCGAGATCCTCGCTCTTGGTCTCCTGGCGCAGGGCGTTCTGCGAGTACAGGATGCCGGTGCGCGCCTGCAGGTGGTGGCCGAACTCGTGGCCGATGATGTTGGCGAGGAAGAACGGCTCGTAGACGATGTCGGGGGTGCTGTTCTGGAAGACCGCGGGGCCGTCGCTGGCGTAGTAGATCCGCTGGTCGCCGCCGCAGTAGGCGATGGTGCCCGAGCCGATGTCCCCGCAGGCGCTCGTGATGGGCTGGGTGACGACGGTCGCCGGCGGACGGGGCAGTTCGAACCCGGCCCGCTGCATCGGCCCCAGCCACACGGCCGTGAGGCAGGCGGTCAGCTCGTTGAGATGGGCTTGAGCCTGCTCGGGGGAGGCGGTGCCGGCGTTGAACCGGGGGACCGGGCAGTTGGTCGGCGCCTGCACGGTCTGGCCGTACAGCGCGTTGCCCACCAGCCACTGCTCGGCCTCGGCGAAGGTCTTCGGGACCGGGGTGTCGGACGGGTTCATGTCCGGCTCCGGGATGACCGGCGGCTCCGGCTCGGGCGGCGCCGTGGTCTCGCCGGGGGTCGGCGCCGTGCTCTCGCCGGGAGCGGGGCCGACCACCGCTTCCTCGTCGGTGAGGAAGCTCGCCAGGCTGAAGGCGAAGAAGCCGACTGCGATCGCGGCGACCAGCCCCAGCAGCACCATGCGCAGCGGGCTTCCAGAGCGCGGCGGCTGCGGCGGGTGGACGGGCGGACCTTGGTAGGGGTTCTGCGGGTGCTGCTGGGGGTGGCCCTGGAGCGGTCGCGGCTGGGCGACCGGCTGACCCCAGGCCGGCTGAGCCGGCCCCCAGGAGGGCTGCGGCCGGCCCCAGGCGGGCTGCTGCCCGGCCGGCGGCCGCATCGGCTGCTGCTGTCCCCACTGTTGCGTCACGGGCTCAGGTTAATCACGCCGGGTGCGGCTCCGACACCCTTCATCCGGCGGAGATCGCATTCGGGGAGCAAATGCCGGCAAGGCGACGCCGCCCGGAGGTGGGCGGATGGGTGCGCACCGGGCCAGACGCCGTTACGCTGGTGGCCGCCGGACCCGCTCGGGACGGCACGACATGTGAGGACGAGAGCCGTGACGAAGACTGCCTCCCGCGTGGTGCGCACGCTGCTGGCCGTGCTGGTGGGCATGGTCGCCTGGATCGCCGCCGGCGCTCCCGCGCACGCCGCCGACACGATCGACAGCTACCTGGTCGAGGCTGCCGTGGAGACCGACGGCAGCCTGCACGTCAAGGCGACCGTCACCTTCGCCGCCCCTCCTGCTTCTTTCACCCAGGTGATGGACACCGCCACCCGGACGCCGAACAGCCAGGAGTACCGCTTCACGGTCACCGACGTCACCGCGAAGGCCGGCGCGACCGACCTCGGCGTGACCGTGACCGCGGGGGAGCGGTCCACCACGGTCGCCGTCGACACGGCGGGCGCGACTGAGCCGATCGTCCTGGAGTACACGGTGCTCGGCGCCTCCATGGCCGCCGCCGACGGGACCGTCGTCGTGCAGTGGCCGCTGGTGCAGGGCCTGACCGCCCCGGTCACCCTGTTCGACGGCACCGTCTCGGCGCCGGCCGTCTTCAACTCGATCGACTGCGCAGCCGGCGACCCCGCCGCTCCGGGCGCCTGCACCTTCTTCGGCGGCGGCACCCACGACAACCCCATCCCGGTCTTCCACCACGAGGGGCTGCCGGCCGGCGGCTTCGTCCAGGCCACTCTGCGGTTCCCCGGCGGCGGCATGATCGCCGTCAACGAGGATCTGCGGACGCTGTGGACCGCCGAACGGGCGTTCTCCACCGGCCCCGCCGAACTGCTCAGCGCACTCGCCCTGCTCGTCCTGGGCGGCGTCGGCCTGTGGTACGCGCACCGCAAGGTCGGACGGGACGCCGCCGGCGCGGCCGCCCCGACCCGCATCGCCGAGTTCCACCCGATCGCCGACGGGCAGAGCGAGTTCCGGGTGCTGGACGAGGTCCGTCCCGGCCAGGTCGGCACCGTGCTCGACGAGCACGTCGACCCGGTCGACATCACCGCCACCGTGCTCGACCTCGCCGTCCGCGGCCACCTGCGGATCAACGAACTGGAACGGGCCTCCGTCCACGCCGCCTCGGACTGGTCCTTCGAGCGCCTGGCCAGCGAAGCGCCGCTGGCGAACTACGAGAAGACTCTGCTTGAGGCCGTGGCGCCGGCCGGCGGCTCGGTGACGGTGTCGAGCCTGTCGACCGCGGTCGTCCCGGTGATCCCGCAGGTGCAGTCCGAGCTGTACGACGAGGTGGTCTCGCGAGGCTGGTTCGCCCATCGTCCGGACACCACCCGCAACACCTGGACGCGGCTGGGCTGGGTCGCGCTGGCCGCCGCCCTGCTGATCACCATCCTGCTCGCCGCCTTCACCAGCTTCGGCCTGGTCGGCGTCGGGCTGGTGCTGATCGCGCTGGGCGTCATCTTCGTCGCGGCCGAGATGCCGTCGCGGACGACCGCAGGCGCCGGGGTGCTGAGCGGCCTGCAGGTGCTCAGCGGCTCGCTGCTCACCCAGCCCACCGACCAGCTGCCGAAGGGCCGCAAGCCGGAGCAGCTGTCGCTGATCCTGCCCTACGCGGTGGTGCTGGGCGGCGCCGACCGCTGGCTGCAGGCGATCGCCGACGCCGATGACGACGACACCCCGGACGGCGACGACCTCGGTTGGTACCGGGCCGGCTCGGACTGGCACCTGAGTGACTTCCCGGCTGCGATCCGCAACTTCGTCACCACCATGCAGGGGACGCTGTTCAGCCGCTGAACCCCCGAAAGGCCACCCGTCCGCGACCCGCGTGTCTTCCCTTGACCGCGGGTCGCGGGCTCGCTTACCATGGGCGACGTCTCGGTGACGGGACATCGAGCATTGGGCATGTCACTCGCTCCGGCGAGGCAAGGACTCAGGCTTCACCGCAACGATCGTTGCGCTGGATCCGGGGTCCTTTTCTTTTTGCCCAGTCGCCCGAACGCGATGAGCTGACAGCGATCAAGGAGGACACATGGCAGCGGTGGATTACGCAGCCTTGGCCAAGGACATCCTGGCCAAGGTGGGCGGGGAGCAGAACGTGACGGGTGTGGTGCACTGCGCCACTCGGCTGCGGTTCAACCTCGCCGACGTCTCGAAGGCGGACAAGGCGGCGATCGAGACCCTGGACGGGGTCATCACCGTCGTGGAGAGCGGCGGCCAGTTCCAGGTCGTCATCGGCAACAACGTGCCCAAGGTCTACGCGGGCCTGCCGGCCGCGCTGACCGCCGACAAGACCGGGTCGGGCGACGCCCCCGCCGGCCCCAAGGGCAACCTGCTGGGCCGGGCGGTCGACCTGCTGTCCGGCATCTTCGCGCCCATCCTGGGCCCGATGTGCGCCGTCGGCATCCTCAAGGGCCTGCTGATCATGGCGAGCACCTTCGGCTGGATCTCCGCCGGCTCGACCACCTACATGATCCTGTTCTCGGCATCGGACGGCTTCTTCCTGTTCCTGCCGATGTTCCTGGCCGTCACCGCGGCCCGCAAGTTCGGCACCAACCCGATGACCGGCGTCGCGATCGCAGCCGGCATCCTGTACACCCAGCTGGCCAACTTCAACTTCAAGATCGACGGCGAGACGGTGTCGATGCCGCTGCTGGCCTACATGCGCGGCGGCCAGAACGTCGACTTCTTCGGCCTGCCGGTGATCCTGCAGTCCTACACCTCGACGGTCATCCCGATCATCCTCGCGGTGTGGCTGTCGAGCTACATCGAGAAGATCGGCAACAAGTACATCCACGAATCGCTGCGCAACTTCATCACCCCGCTGCTCGTGCTGGTGATCATGGTGCCGCTGACCCTGCTGACCATCGGCCCGCTCGGGGTCTGGATCGGTCGCGCGATCGCCGACGGCCTGCTGGTCATGCAGAACGCCGCCCCGTGGCTCGCGGGCGCCTTCCTGGGCGCCGTCTGGCAGGTGCTGGTCATCTTCGGCGTCCACTGGGGCATCGTCCCGATCTTCATCAACAACATCGCCGAGTTCGGCTACGACGCCGTCAAGGCGCCGCTGTTCCCGGCCGTCCTGGGCCAGGCCGGCGCCGCGCTGGGCGTCTTCCTGAAGGTCAAGTCGCGCAAGGCCAAGGCGATCGCCGGCTCGGCCTCGCTCTCCGGCATCTTCGGCATCACCGAGCCCGCCATCTACGGCGTCAACCTGCCCCGCAAGCGTCCCTTCATCATCGGCTGCGTCGGCGGCGCGATCGGCGGCATGATCACCGGCATCACCGGCGTCAAGGTGTACGCCAGCGGCGCTTCCAGCCTGCTCACCCTGCCGGCCGGCTTTGGCGACCCGATGGGCTTCGGCTCCACCTTCCACTGGCTGCTGCTGGCCACCGCGGTCGGCTTCTTCACCGGCATGCTCGGCACCTACTTCTTCGGCTTCAAGAAGGAGGACCTGATCAAGGACCGGGAGACCGCCGCCGCCGAGGCGCATCACGCCGCGGCCGGTGCGACCGCCGTCGCCGGCGCCGCCACCGCCATCCGTTCGGCCACCCACGAGCAGGCCGGCTCCGTCGCCACCCTGGTCGACGTGGACACCGAGGTCGGCGTCCCGATGACCGGCACCGCCATTCCGCTGTCGGAGGTCAAGGACAAGGTGTTCTCCTCCGGCGCCATGGGCGTCGGCTTCGGCGTCGTCCCCGACAAGGGAACCGTGGTCTCGCCGGTCACCGGCACCGTGGTGGTCTCGATGGCCCACGCCTTCGGGCTGCGCACCGAGACCGGTGTCGAGGTGCTGGTGCACGTCGGTCTGGACACCGTCACCCTGAACGGCGCGCCGTTCAGCCAGACGGTGGAGAAGGGCGCCCAGGTGAAGGCCGGGGACGTCCTGACGGTCGCCGACCTGGACGCCATCGAGGAGGCCGGGCTGGATTCCACCACGGTCGTGCTGGTCACCAACCCGGGCGACTTCAAGAGCGTGGACGTGCTCGCCGTCGGCGAGGTCGCGGCGGGCGATCCCGGCCTGATCGTCATCCCGTAAGGTCAGACCTCAGACAGGAGAACTCCCTATGGACTACAAGGTTCTGCCCACTTTCCCGGAGGGCTTCCTCTGGGGCGCGTCGACCTCGGCCTACCAGGTCGAGGGCGCCTGGGACGAGGACGGGAAGGGGCCGTCCGTCCAGGACGCCCGCGACCACTTCCCGGAGGGCACCACCGACTACAAGGTGGCCGCCGACCACTACCACCGCTACGCCGAGGATGTCGCCCTGATGGGCGAGATCGGGCTCAAGGCGTACCGGTTCTCGATCGCCTGGACGCGGATCATCCCCGACGGCAGCGGCGAGGAGAACCCCGCCGGCATCGCCTTCTACCACCGGCTGATCGACGCCATCATCGAACAGGGGATCACGCCGATCATCACGATGTACCACTTCGACCTGCCGCAGGCCCTGGCCGAGCAGGGCGGGTGGGCGAACCCGTTGACGGTGGACTCGTTCGTCCGGTTCGCCGACATCCTGTTCCGCGAGTACGGCTCGAAGGTGAAGTACTGGCTCACCATCAACGAGCAGAACATGATGATCATGTACGGCAAGATGCTCGGCACCACCACCCTGGACGGGGACGAGGCGCAGGTGGATCTGTTCCAGCAGAACCACGGCATGTTCCTCGCCCAGGCCCGGGTGATGGCCCGCTGCCACGTGTTGCTGCCGGAGGCGAAGATCGGCCCGGCGCCGAACATCGCCTACGTGTACGCGAACTCGTGCAAGCCCGAGGACATGGTCGCCGCCGACGACTGGAACGCCATCCGCAACTGGCTGTACACCGACCTCGCGGTGTTCGGCCGGTACAACAACCTCGCCTGGGCCTACCTGGTCGAGCGCGGCTGGGCGCCCAAGATCGCCGAGGGCGACCTGGAGATCCTGGCCTCCGGCAAGCCCGATTTCATCGCCTTCAACTACTACGCGACCCAGACGGTGGCGGCGCCCAGCGGCGACGCCTCCGATCTTCGGGCGCGTGGCGGCGACCAGCAGATGATCCGCGGCGAGATCGGGCTGTACAAGGCGGTCGACAACCCCGGCCTGCCGAAGAACGCCTTCGGCTGGGAGATCGACCCGGTCGGGTTCCGGACGGTCTTCCGGCACCTGTGGGATCGCTACCAGCTGCCGCTGCTCGTCACCGAGAACGGCCTGGGCGCGTTCGACGAGCTCGGCGAGGACGGCATGGTCCACGACGACTACCGGATCGACTACCTGCAGCGCCACATCGAGCAGATCCGGCTCGCAGTGGCGGACGGGGTGGACGTGCTGGGCTACTGCCCGTGGTCGGCGATCGACCTGATCTCGACCCACCAGGGCATCTCCAAGCGGTACGGCTTCATTCACGTCAACCGCGGCGAGTTCGACCTGATGGATCTTGCGCGGAGCCGCAAGAAGAGTTCCTACTGGTACCAGCAGGTCATCGAATCCCGGGGCGCCAGCCTCGACAACTGAGAAGTCCGGTCGGGCGGGGCCGACGAAGGCCTCGCCCGACCGGAACAGAAGGGATCCCGGCGCCGTCATGCGCGTCACGCGAGTTCTCAACAACAACGCCGTCATGGTCGCCACCGACGACCAGCAGGTGGCGATCGTGCTGGGCCGGGCGATCGGCTACGGCAAGCGTCCGGGCGACCGGGTCGACCCCGAAGCGGTCGTCGAACGGTTCGTCCCGGACGCCATCAACTCCCTCGACCGGCTGACCGCCTTCCTGAGCGAGACGCCGCTGGAGGTGGTGCGGCTGGCCCACGAGGTCGCCGACCTGGCCCACGCCCGGATCGGCATCCGGGTCACCCAGGCCCTCGTCCTGCCGATCGCCGACCACCTGGCCTTCGCCATCCAGCGCAGCCGGGCCGGCAGCGAGTTCATCTACCCGCTCCGCTGGGAGGTCGCCCAGCTGTACCCCCAGGAACTGGCTCTGGGCCACGACGCGGTCGACCTGATCAAGCGCCGGCTCGGCATCGAACTGGTCGACGACGAGGCGGTCGCGATCGCGATGCACATCGTCAACGCCCAGTTCGCCAGCGCCGGCCTCGGCCCGACCCTGGAGATGACCACCAAGCTCAACCGGATCGTCGGGGTGGTCGAGGCGACCATCGGCATCCCGATCGACCGGGATTCGATGAGCACCACCCGGTTCATCACCCACCTGCGCTACCT
>CXWJ01007311.1_pt1 | contig 10384 bp, 10 predicted proteins | sample 590841 | NCBI WGS metagenome assembly CXWJ01 (sample SAMEA3498367, study PRJEB10139) | wastewater metagenome | biome: wastewater treatment plant; material: activated sludge | place: Austria | collected 2015-01-21 | reverse complement strand
GCGGCGATCCTGATGGAATCGGTCACCGGCACGAACGGAATCATTATTCCTCCAGACGGGTACATGCAGGGCGTCCGCGCGTTGTGCGACAAGTATGGCATCGTGATGATCTGCGACGAAGTGATGAGCGGATTTGGTCGCACCGGCAAGTGGTTTGCCATTGAACACTGGGATGTGACGCCGGATATCATCACGATGGCGAAAGGACTCACGTCTGCGTATGCGCCGCTGGGAGCGGTGGCAATGAAGCCAGAGATCGCCGCCGCATTCAATGAAACCCCGTTTGAAAGCGGATTAACGTACACATCTCATCCCGTTTCGCTGGCGGCGGCGGTCGCCAACATTCAGGCGATGAAGGACGATCAAATCGTCCAACGCGCGGCAGGCATGGGTCCGGTGTTGAAGCGCATGTTGTCCGATCTCGGCGAAGCGCATCCTTCTGTTGGCGATGTTCGCTCGATCGGTTTGTTCGGAATCCTTGAACTGGTCAAAGATAGAAAAACAAAAGAGCCGATGACGCCGTGGAATAGTTCATCGCCGGCGATGAACGCGCTGAAAAAATATTGTCTCGATCATGGAGTGTTCTTGTACACACACTGGCATACCGTGTTGATTATCCCGCCGCTGATCATTTCTGAAGAGCAACTCAAAGAGGGCATGGACGTGTTGGATAAGGCTTTAGAAATTACAGACGAAGAAACGCATGGATAACAAGCCCAATTTCGATCGCGCGCTCATCATCCCGCTCGCGCTTGGCGTGTTCGCTTTGTTTGGAATCTGTCTTGTGTTGCTCCTTGGACAGTTAAGTTCATTCCGCTCCGTTTCCGTGATAAGTGAAACATCGACCCCGTTCAAGTATCTCCTTCTCGGAACCGAACCGGGATTTACAACCCTTACCCCCGATGATAGTGCGGCAGATAATGAAGCAACTTCTGAGCCTACCGTCACGCCGTTCGATCTTGATTTTTTGCGCCCCACTCCGACTGAAGAGGCTGGGGAATTCGATGAATCAAAAGCGCCAACAAAACCATCATCCGTACTGACCAAACCCGCTTCACCCAAACCGACTCAGTCATCGTCAGCACCGACCAGCACGGCTCCATCGAAACCCACCACTTCCCCATCCAACGCGCCGCTGAACCCCGGCACCTACGACGATTTCGACGCGCACATTCAATATGAAGGAAACTGGATCGAGCAAGTGGATGTGCCCGACGCCTTCGAGGACACACTGCATGTTTCTAATATATTGAATAACTCGCTATCCTTCCGCTTCATCGGCGAGCAGATTCGAATCTTCTATCAGGAAGGACCCGGGCTTGGCTCGGTACGCATCTCGCTGGACGGGTTAGATTTTGATCTCAGCCAATCTGCCAGCGCGACCAGCATTGAGGAATGGCCCTCGCCGATATTAGTCAACGGCACGCACAGCGTCACGATTACCCATCTCTCCGGCGGCTCGATCAATCTCGATTCATTCATCGTCCCCGATCCCATCGTCACTCCCACGCCCACCACAACTCCGTAAATTACAAAGTGGAAAAAAACTGCTCCAAATCGGCTTTCAAAAAATAGTCGCGAAAAGCCGTTGTCTCTCCAAGAATCCCTCTGACTGCGATGAACAACTCCTTTTGCAGATATTGATTCGCCTCGCCATTCCCAGCGGATAAAAGAACCGCTTCGCCCTCGCCCTTCGACTCGCTCAGGACAATGGGGGCGGATGTCACGTGACCCCCAGCCGACAGCCACCCCAAGCCGATCCGCACGGCGTTGACGCGCTGCGCGGTTACGACTGCCAATTCGTTTACCGAAACTTTCCCGCCCTTGTTGTTGATCGCAAACTTCGCCATGCCCGCCAGCCGCGCAAGGAACTCGTCCGTTTTTTCTTTCGCGGGTGAAACGCCAAACACATGCACAACTTTCGGTTTGACGATTTCCAGCGCGGCGCGAAGTTCCGCTGGCGACGCTGGAGTTGTGTAAATCACAAGCTCATCGGCGGGATGCAATTCAAACCGTGATTTTCCTTTTGATTTATCTGCGCCCTCCGCCCAGACCAAGGTTGAAGGTTGAAGGTCGAAGGTCGAAGGGTTCAATCTCCAATCTCTAATCTCTAGTCTCTGCTCTCGAATCTCAATGGCTTTATTTTCAACAACGCGAAACTCCTCAAACGTCGCGTTGACTTGTTTCTCTCCGCGAAACGTCGAAGCGCGAACGGAATATGCGATGTCGATCTGGCTTCCCGTTTCGGGCAGGTCTTCGCCCGCGCCGCCCCACCACAGAATACTTTGAACATTTCCGTTTTCGTCTTCCACTGCCAAACGCAAATGCTCTTTTGTCTTGCCGATCTCCGCAACAGACTTCAACGTCACGCCGCGTGAGGCAAATGTGAGTTTTGGATTCCCCGCACCGAACGGGGCGAGCATTTCAATCGAGTCCGCTAATTCAAGGTTGATCTCATCCAAGCCGAGCCACGCATCAATTTGAAGTGTCGGCTCTTCGCGGACGATCTCGCCCAGTTGTTTTTCGATGGCTTTGCCAAGCCCGCGACGGAACCAAGCAAGATTCTCTTTTTGCAGCGACACTCCCGCCGCCATGGGATGTCCGCCGAAGTTCATGAGAGATTCTTTTTGCGAGGAGATCGCTTCGGTGATGTGCAATCCTTCAATCGAACGCGCCGAGCCGCGCAAAATCCCATCGTCCGATTCGGTGAGGAGCAATGCGGGTTTGTGATAACGTTCCACGAGGCGGTTTGCCACGATGCCGACAACTCCACCGGGCCAGTTGGGATGCGATAACACAATGGCAGGCTCGTTCAACAATTCGGGGTGTTCACGCAGTTGCGCCTCCGCCGCCTCGGTGACTTGACTCGTCAACAGTCGGCGCTGGGCGTTCAAGCCCTCTATTTGCGCGGCGAGAACGCGGGCTTGCGCGGGGTTATCGGTAATTAGTAATTCTACGGCGGGGTTGGCGTCGCTGAGGCGACCAAGCGCGTTTAAGCGTGGCGCAAACGTGAAGCCGATGGTTTCTTCGGTCAATGACTCGAGTTGCGTGTTGGAGAGTTCCGCCATCACTTTCAAGCCGAGGCGGTTTGTTGCCCGAAGTCTTTGAATTCCCTTTTGGGCGAGAGTTCGCGTTTCGCCTTGGAGGAGGGCGACGTCGGCGATGAGTCCTAACGCAACAAGGTCAAGAAGTGTGCCACCGATTTCAGTGCTGCCGACTTTAGTCGGCGTGTTTAGCCGACTAAAGTCGGCGCTACCTAGTAACGCTTCTGCAAATTTATAAGCAACGCCAACACCTGCCAAAGTTTTTAGCGGATGTTCCTTCGGTAACAGTTTTGGATTGATAATCGCCTTGGCGTTGGGAAGAGTTTCGCCCAAGTCATGGTGGTCTGTAACGACAACATCCACGCCGCGCGAGTTGGCGTACTCGATGGCTTCGTGAGCTGTGATGCCTGTGTCGCAGGTGACGAGGAGTTTTGCGCCGCCGTCAATAATTGGCGCAAGGGACTCGACGTGCACGCCGTGACTCTCTTTGCCGCGGATTGGAATGTAGTAGACCACATCCGCGCCGAGGGATTGAAGCGTTTGTACAAGCAGGGCAGTGGAGGTTTGTCCGTCCACATCAAAGTCTCCCCAAACGCAGATGCGCTCTTTGCGTTGGATGGCTTGATAAATAATTTCAACCGCGCTTTCAATATCAGGGAATGGCGTTGATGGAGTTTCGTCAGGGTGGAGGAACGAGCGGGCTGAGTCGGGTGTGACGATTCCGCGTCGGATGAGAGTCTGCTTGAGGAGGAGAGGCAGGTCGAGGGTCGAAAGAGGCGAAGCGTCCGTTTGAGGAGGGTCAAGCCAGCGAGTCATGTTTCCAAGTATCAGGTGTCACGTATCAAGTGTCAAGATTCAAGTGTTGCTCGCCGCGAGGACTTCGATGAGTTCCTGTTTGCGTTGCTCGAGATAAAGTTTGTTGCCAACCTGTTTCAAAATGCCGATGGACTCTTCGAGTAGGCGGCGCGCCTCGTTGAGATTTTTTTGTTTGAAAGCAACCTGCGCCAGCGCCGCCAGCGAGTTGGCGATGTGCGCGTCATGCCCGACCTGCTGATGCGAGCGTAGGGCTTCCTCCGCGAACTGGTTGGCTTTGTCGTATTTCTTTTCCTGAACGGCGGCGTTTGCCAGATTCGTGCAGGCAGCGCCGATCATTTCCAGATTATTCATTTTTCGAGCCAGCGTCAGCGCGCGCTCGGCGCTCGTGGTTCCCTCAGCGAGTTGTCCCGTTGCGAGAAAGACCTCCGCCAGATTCGAGTTGGCGGTCATCTCGCCCCATTCGGAATGAACAGCCTGATATTCCTCCGCCGCCATCTGCCAGAAAGAAATTACGCCGTCCATGTTGCCCAACCCAAACTGCGCCGCGCCCGCGTAGATGAGCGTGTGTGCGCGCGCGATGTGTGGACGATGTTTCTTCAGCATGTTCAAGGACTTCTCGCACCAATTCATTGCCGCTTGATACTCGCCGAGGCGAAAGAGAAACGCGCCTGCCAATCCCATCACCCTGCCTTTAGCGATGAACGATTCCTTTTTTGCGGATTTTGGCAACTCTTCCAGCGATTGAATCGCCGCCTGCGCCATTTGGAAGCCTTCGTTGTACAACCCTGCCAGATCAAAGCCTTGCATGATCGAATCGGATATGGCATTGAAAACGGATGTGTCGAGGTTCTCCGCCGCCCACGCCCATGCCAGGCGGATATTAACGAGGTCCGCTAAAAAGAGAGGCATGGCTTTTTGCGGCTGACCGCCCAGAAAATCCGATTCGAGGCGCTTTACGAATTTGCTGAAATAAAGCGCGTGCGACTCGCGCGTTTGCGCGCGCAGATCAACATCGTCGTTCAAGCGCAAGTCTGCGTATTGGATCATCAACGCGTGGCGGCGATAGCGTCCATCGTCGTGGAAGCGCAGGGCAGATGTATCCACAAAACGCGCCAGCACGGAGAGGTCTGCGCCCGTCACTTCGCAAAAAGCCTCGCGCGTGAATCCGCCGCGGAAGACCGCCTGCTGTTGAAAAACGATCCGCTCTTCGGGAGAGAGCAGATTCCAAAAATAATCGAACACTGCGCGCATACTGCGATGACGCGGCGGCAGGTCTTGTTGCGAGGCAGTTAGGATGTCGAGATTGCGCTCGATCTCTTGCACGATCTCAGGCACGGCGAGTCCGCGCACCCAGGCGGCGGCAAGTTCGAGCGCGAGCGGCGAGCCGTTCACCAGTTCGCACAGCTGCGCGATGGCAGACGAGTCCTCGGCGTTGGGGTGAAAATCGGGTTTGATGCGGCGGGCGCGCTCCACAAAAAGTTTGAAGGCGGGAGAAGATGAATTGTCATGCGGAAGACCGCGCACTTCGAGCAGAGTCTCTGCCTGAATGTTCAAGCGCGCCAGCGACGTGATGAGCAATTTCAGCTTCGGCGCGAGGCGCACGGTCTCGGCGATCCACTTGCAGACCGCATCGCCGACGAGTTGCTCCATGTTGTCCAAAATCAGCAGGAGATTTTTATCGCGCAAAAACTCGCGCGTTTCTTCGCCGCCCGTCGCGTTGACCTTCAACGCGCTCGCAATCGCGAGAAACATCCCATCCACATCTTTGACAGACGCAAGCGAGACGAACCATGCGCCATCCAGAAATTGATGGAAGTGAGTCTGCGCGGCTTGCAGAGCCAAACTGGATTTGCCCACGCCTCCTTCGCCGACCAAAGTTAATACGCGGCAATCGGCATTCGCCAACCTGACGCCGATCTCTGCCAACTCGGCTTCGCGCCCGATGAACGAGGTGGCACGGGCAGGCAGGTTGCCAGCGGGGCGAGCCTCCGCACCGCGGATCTGTTCGTAGAGCGCGATCGTTTCGGCGGAAGGCTCAACGCCCAGTTCCTTTTCGAGGATGCGGCGGCAGGTCTGATATTGCGCCAGCGCGGCGGATCGCTGTCCCGCGCGGGCGAGCGCGATCATGCGCTGACGATGCGCTTCCTCGCGCCACGCGTCGAAAGCGAGCAGGCGCGACGTGGCCTCGAGCGCGGCGGGATAGTCCGCGCGGCTGAGTTGAATTTCGGCAAGGCGGTGCAAGGCTTGCAGGGCAAGTTCGCGCAGGCGGGCGCGTTCGGTCAGCATCCAATCTTCGAAGGCGGGCGCATCGCGGACGTGAAAGCCTTCGAGGAAGTCGCCGCGGTAGAGGCGCAGGGAATCTGTCAGGATAACTGAAGCGGGCTGAGGGTCCAGAGAGGAAGCGGAATGAACGGCGGCGTCAAACTCCAATGAGTCCACGAATCCGCCGCCCGTGAATTCAATCGAGTCGCGGGTGATGGTTAATTCATCGTCGAAATATCTGCGAAGATTGGCGAGGGCTTGCCGCAGATTATTTTTCGCGTCGGCATCGGACATCTCGCCCCACAAGAGCGCGGCGAGTTTGTCGCGGCTGTGAGCGCGGCGCGTGACGGCGAGATACGCCAGCAGAGCAGGGACTTTGTTGGAGATGAAGTTGGCGCTTCGCGTGATTTGCATTCCGCCTAGGTAAGACAAACTTAAGTTTGTCCCATTGCCAGGGTAAGACGAACTGAAGTTCGTCTTACCATTCGCCGAGGTTGGGATTGACATAAGTGAACTTCCAATCCTTCCATTCTTTTACCAGCCCCGCTTTGACGGGGTTGTTCAAAATGTAAAGAATGATTCTCTCCATCTCCTTTTCGTCGCGGACGTAGTGATCGTAAGACTCGTGATGCCAGAAATAGCCTTCGCGCTTGAGGGCGAGATTGCAAAAGCGGGCGGCGCGTCCCTTGAGCAGGCGCATGATCTCGGCGACGGGGGAGATGGCGCTCTTCATTCTGGATGGGGGGAATTTTTCGATGAGCGGGAGGATGAGTAAATGAACGTGATTGGGCATGATGCAATAGGCGTAGAGTTCGTAATGCTCATCGGCTTTCCTGTGGATTTCATCCGCCACGATTTGCGCGATGTTTTCCTGCCTGAGCCAGTCATGCCCGAATTGACAACGATCGAGCCAGTTGTCGAAATGCCCGAAATACTTCTTCTGGATGTTGTAGCGTTCTGCGGCAGTTTTGGCGGCGCGCAATTCCTGTTCGCGCTGCGCTTTCAACTCGTCCACCACGGCGGCGGGGAGCGAATCCACGAGGCTAAAGGTGATGAAGAGCGGATTGTTCTGCGGGTGGATGTGCGGCAGTTTGCGGCGGTAGTAGATGGTTTCGGGCATGGCGGCTCTTGGGGCAGTACGACAAACTTCAGTTTGTCCTTTTTGGGCAAACGCAAACTGAAGTTCGCAGTACGTCCGAAAATAAACGATTTCTAAACGATGATTTTCTACAATTGAGACAAGAATAGCACAAAAGGAAATGATTTTCCATGCCTGATTTGAAACCGCCACGTTATCGCCACTTCGTCCTGCTCGTGTGGGAGGAGCGCGGCGCGGATGGAGTCCACGCGGCATGGCGATTCAGTTTGCAGGACTCGCAGAAGGAGACGCGTATCGGCTTCAAGGATTTGAACGAACTTACAGTGTTTCTTGAAAAGTGGATGATGGAATCATCCGAAGACAGTTCAAAAAAGGAGATGTCAAAATGAACAAACTGAAATGGTGGTTTCGGATCGTTGGGGCGTTTTATCTGCTCCTGACGACGATGAACATGTACTTCCTGTTTTTTGGCGGCATTCAAATGCTTGCCGATAGCCTGCCAGCGCCTATGAATGCGGATCCGCTTGCGGGTCAGGCGTTTGCCGACGCGTGGCTGGTGTTTGTGTTTGAATTCGGCGTTCTTGGCGCAATGTCGCTGGTCGCGTCGCGCGATCCCGCTCAACATCGAATTATGGCATGGGTCATCATTTGGGCGGAAATTTTTCGCGGAATTGTGGCAGATGCCATTTGGATCATGCGCGGCTATGACGCTGGCAGTTATTTCGGCTTCATCGTAGTCCATTTGATCATTGTTCTCACGGGTTTCGTCTTCCTGCGGCAGGCGAAGGCGGCGTAGATAACTCACACTACGCGGTATCGCAAGCTGAAGTTTGCGGTACTGCAAAATAGATAAATTCACCAAAGGAGTTTTACATGCTTTATCAACTCGTTGTCTTTTTGCACGTCGTTGCCGTACTCGGATACCTGCTCGCGCACGGGGTTTCGGCGGCGGTTTCCTATGCCATCAAGAAAGAGCGCGATGTCAATCGTATCCGCGCCCTGCTGGACATTTCGGAAAAGTCCTATCCTTCCATGTTCCTGACTCTGCTTGCCATCATCGTGTTTGGATTACTCGCGGCGTTTCTCAACATGACCTGGTGGCGCTTCGGCTGGATTTGGGTCTCGATCGTCGTCCTAGTCGTGATTATTGTGTTGATGGCAGTCTTTGGCGCGGCTGTTTTCGGCGAGGTCAGAAAAGCGGCGGGGATTCCGTACAGGGTCAAAGGAAAACCTTTCCCTGCGGAACCAGCCAAAAGCGCCGAAGAAGTCTATGCCGCGGCGGCGAAGGTGAATCCGACTCTGTTGCTCGTCGTTGGCTACGGCGGATTCGCCGTGATCGCGTGGTTGATGATCGCCAAGCCGTTTTAGCGCGGGCTACGCGTAGAAGACGTTCTCTAACGTCGGGCTGACTTCAGCGCCGCCGCAAAATAAATTTTGCGGTACTGAAAAATTCACCAAAGGAGAATGAACCATGTTCGTAAACTTGCTTATCCTGATCGTTGTTCTTGCAATCGCTGTATTTTTTGGAAGACTCACCTATCGCGCCGTGAAAGCTCAGCGGATGTGGGTCAAAATCCTCGGCGGGCTGGGCGCGGGACTGCTGACTCTCGTCTTCGCCGCGGTTTCGTTCTGGGGCGCGCGCGGAATGATCTCGGGCTATTTCTCCGGTGTTGATCCAGCGCCAGAGTTCACCGTTGAGGGGACTTCAGAACAGGTTGCGCGCGGCGAGTACCTCGTCAATATTGCTTGTATCGGTTGTCACAGCGCAGTCGGTGAGAATGGCGAGCCATCCGGTGAGCATCCGTTGGCTGGCGGGTGGAATATGTCTCAAGCCGAAGGGTTTGGCTTCATTGGAGACATGATCACCGAAAACCTCACTCCCGGCGGTAAGTTGGCTGAATACACTGACGGTGAGATATTCCGCGTCTTGCGTACTGGTGTAGATAAAAACGGCGCTGGTCTGGGCATCATGGCAAGCTTGCCCTACAACCAGTTGAGTGACGACGATCTGAAGGCGATCATTGCCTATCTTCGCTCGTTACCAGCGGAACCTTCCAACGGACCCAGAGGCGACAGTATAAATTTTCTTGGCGTACTTTTTGCCGGAGCAGGGCTTGTTCCCAGTAACGAACCTGTGACAGGTGTGGTCACTGCGCCGCCTGTCGGCAATACCCCCGAATATGGAAAGTACGTTGCCACGTTCGGCGAATGCCGCGCCTGTCATGGCGCCGACATGACCGGGTCGCCGGCAACATCGGTCACCCCCGCCATCATCAACCCGCGTCCCTTCGTTAGCTCATTGACCCTCGAGGAGTTCATCCAAACGATGCGGACTGGCATACAACCCAGCGGCACGCCGTTTGCCGAGGGAATGCCATGGCAAAATGCGTCCAAAATGACGGATGATGATCTTGCCGCGCTGTTCGCGTATTTGACGGCGGAGCCGTAGAATCGCCGTAAGATATGGAAACGATCTTCGGGCAATCTCCGAAGATCGTTTCCATTCTCTATTGCTTATTTGGCTCAAATATCTCTTCGATTTTTTTTTCGAACAGCGTCGCGATCTTGAACGCCAGCGGCAGGCTGGGATCGTATTTTTCCGTTTCTATCGCGTTGACGGTTTGGCGCGAGACATCGAGCCGTTCCGCAAGATCCGCTTGCGACCAGTTCCGTTCGGCGCGCAAGACTTTGAGTTTGTTTTTCATTGGTACTTCCGTGAGAATATGCCCGCGCCGATACCCCATAGCGCGAACAGAAGAGGAAAAACAAACAGAGTGGGAAAGTGTGGAAAGCCGACGTTTTCGAGAAAGCCGTAACTGAAAGTGATCAATCCCGTGACGATGGCGGAAAAGGTCACCGCTTGCAATTGTATTTTTTGTTGCAGTTCATCGCTGTCTCGCAACGCCCGCATCACCGCGATCAGGACAAAGATGGTTGGGACAACAGGGATCAAGGCAATTACGATCTGGGCAACTTTCGGAAGTTCAACGTTGGTCAAGATCGAAATGCTGGCTATTAACAATACAACATAGAACCCCATTGAGATGCCGAATTCTTTGAAATATCTTTTTTGAACTTCTCGGTTCATGATTTGTCTCCTTTGTTCTCATCGTCCTTGTTGAATGCCGCTCCAAACGCAAAACCCATTGCAACACCAATTGCA
>CXWJ01025392.1_pt1 | contig 10387 bp, 13 predicted proteins | sample 590841 | NCBI WGS metagenome assembly CXWJ01 (sample SAMEA3498367, study PRJEB10139) | wastewater metagenome | biome: wastewater treatment plant; material: activated sludge | place: Austria | collected 2015-01-21 | reverse complement strand
TTATCGATCCGAAACAAAAGACCTGGTATGAAGGGGGTTTCGTGTTGCTGGTTTCTTGCTTCACGTTGAACCGGAAACCTGAAACGACGTTCCCTGCTGGAGTACGAATGTGAAGCAAGTACTAATTGTGAACATTACCCGGATGGGTGATCTTGTCCAGATGGGTGCCTTGTTGGATCGACTCCATGAAGAATGGCCGGGAGTTGGCGTAGATCTTGTCGTGGATCGCCGCTTTGCACCGGTCGCCTCGTTGCTGAAGGGATTGCGCGAGGTCATCGCTTTAGATTTTCACGCCCTGATCGATGAGAGCCGTGCGCTCGTGAAGGATGTGGTTGCGCTGTATCAGGCGGTGGCGGCCTGGGCGAAGCCATTGGCGGAGCGTCGGTATGATCGAGTTATTAATCTGACGTTCAATAGGCCAAGCGCGCTCCTCGCCGGATTCGTTGGGGCTCCCGATATTCGTGGGGCTCAAAGCGCATGGGACGGCGGCATGGTCGTCGAGAATCCTTGGATGGGATATTTCGGCGATTTTCACCAGTTTCGCCGGCTCAATCGATTCAATCTCGTCGATATCTATGCACTCGGTGGCAGTCGCCCAGGAGCATTTTCGCCACTCCGGCTTTCTTTTTCTCATGAGGACCGCACGTGGGCGCGGGAAATCCTCACTGGGGCGATTGGGTGGATTGCCGTGCAGGCCGGGGCGAGCGACAGCATGAAGGCCTGGCGTCCACAGCTCTTTGGCCTCGCTCTCGCAAATGTGAGCAAACGATGGCAAGGCGGAATACTCTTCATCGGGAGTCGGGAAGAGGAAGGGACCATCGCGGAGGTCGTACAGGTCTATCGCGAAGCCGGAGGGAAGAGTCCGGTCAAGAATATGGCTGGCCGTACGACGTTGAGCCAACTCGCAGGTTTGCTGGCGGAATGTCGATTACTGCTGACCAACGATACGGGTCCCATGCATATTGGGGTGGCGGCCGGCACCCCAGTGATCGACCTTTCTGTGGGACATGTGGATTTTCAGGAAACTGGTCCCTATGGGTCTGGCCATTGGGTGATTCAACCGGAGTTGGAATGTGCTCCCTGCGGGTTCGACCAAGTCTGTGCCCATCATGCCTGCAAAGACCGTATCTCTGTGGACGTTGTGGCTGATCTCATGTGCCATGTGTTGAAGATCGAGGCTGTCCCTACGAGGGTATCAGGGGCACGTCTGTATCAGTCCGGAGTGGATGAGGATAGACTCGGCACCTTTCATTTGAAGGTAGGAACAGAGTCTCCTGTCACGACTTGGTATGCGGCGTTTTGGCGTCGATATTGGTATGAAGCCCATACGGGATTGCAGAGTCGCCTTCCTCTTCCCGAGGGACCACCTCCCGATTCGTCAGAGGTGAACGTACAGCTGCGGACTCTCATGCCGCTTTTGGAGACGGCATGTCAAAGAGCGGATGAAATCGCTCGAGTGGCTTGTCGAGCATCGGTCGATCTTCAAGATTTAAAACGGTTGCAGCGCGAGCAACGAGCCGATCAGGAGCGGTTGCTTCGCATTGGCCTGACCACCGAGGCACTGGCCCCTCTCGCGGCAGCGTTTGGGCGTCACATGAGAAACGACAATGTCATCGGGTTGGACCGACTTGCAAAGCATCAGGCTGCTGCCTATCACACCTGGCTGAGACGGTTGGGAGAAGTTGATCGGTGTCTGGCTGGCCTGCACCCCGGTGATCAGAGGGGCATATCTGGTGGTCATAGGGCCGATCTCATCGCACTTGGGCGAGAGCGGCAAGCGGCATGAGCCACTTGTTGCAAAGGGAGAGAACTGATGAATATTCAATTGGACAACGAACAATGGCAAGCCGGAAGTACGGCGACGCTCGGTGACATCCTCATCGACCTAAGTGAACGGGCGCATGCTCGTTCTCGCATCGTGACGACCGTCATGCTCGATAGTCGTCGGATCACGGATCGAGACATCGACCCACACCTGCTCCAACAGACTTCCGCAAACTACCGCCAATTAATCGCCACGTCGGCGACGCAACAGGAGATTCTTGAATCTGCACATGGTGCGATCGAACGATATCGAAGTGTGGTTGTCGAAGAAGGTACATCGCTCGCCAACCAGTTTCGAATGGGGGTGCAGGATCTCTCGTCATTCGACGCTTGGCTAGGGAAGGTTGCGGATGCGGTTGAGATCATCGAGAACGGGCAGAAACGGGTCGGAACCCAGTCGCAGGGGCATGCCATCGTAGGATGGATTGAAGAGCTTCTGGCCGCCAGGCGTATCCGTGATACCGTAAGAATGGCGGATTTGCTGGAATATGAAATTCTTCCAAGGATTGCGGCCTGAGCCTGTGATGTTCATTCGTTCCCATTCTGGCGAGGTAGCCCTCATCTCTGCGAATTCCTTTGGAAGCTCAAGTCCCTGGGAGATTGGCCGATAAGACAGGCACGCCACGTACAGGCGTAGGGGGACACGGCTTCTACACGGATGTCGGAAGCACAGCAGCAGATGGTGTTCTAGTTTCAAGGAGGAAGGGCAATGGCTCTTATCGTTAACAACAATCCTGCATCCATCGCGGCTCAGCGGAATCTCTCGATCAATACCTTGAGCCTGAACCGTTCGGTCGAACGGTTGTCATCCGGTCTTCGGGTGACGCGAGCTGCCGATGATGCCGCCGGTCTTGGACTGTCCGAGTCCTTGCGGGCGCAGATTCGCAGTATCAATCAGGCGACTCGGAACGCGTCGGACGGGATCAGCTTGACGCAGATTGCCGACGGTGCAGCCGCGACGATCGGTTCGTTGCTGGCTCGGCTCCGCGAGCTGTCTTCGCAATCGGCGAGCGGCACCGTGGGCAATACCGAGCGATCCTACATCGATCAGGAGTTCGTCGCTCTGCGGTCGGAAATCGACCGTATCGCTCAGGTAACCGAGTTCAACGGCCAGGCGTTGACGAGTGGCTCATCGATCAGCTTCTCCATCGCAATCGGATTCCGAAGCGGCTCGGGGAATACACTGAGCTTGGATCTCAATGACATCACCACCACTTCGTTGGGTTTATCCAGCGTCAACGTGTCCACTTCCGCCAACGCGACCAGCGCCTTGGCTAACGTGGATAATGCCATCAGTGCTATTGCCACGGCACGAGCCGTATACGGTTCGATTCAGAACCGGTTTGAGGCGACAATTGCCAACCTGCAGGTCACGAGTGAAAACCTCACTGCTGCAGAGTCGCGTATCCGTGATGCGGATATTGCGCTTGAAACGTCCATCTTCACCAAGAATCAGATCTTGGTGCAGGCCGGTATCGCGACGTTGGCACAGGCCAACACGTTACCGCAACAAGCGTTGGCGTTACTCCGAGGATAATGGCGGCATTCCGTCCACCGCCCCTCTCCTACACCGGAGAGGGGTTCGGTGAACGGAGTGATTGAGGGGGCATTATGATCACCAATGTAACATCGAAGGTTGATCTCCCGGCCGCTGCCAATAACAAAAGTCAAACCAGTGTTCAACCCAGGACAAAGCCTGTCGTTGAGCACCAGCAGGGTGCTGACTTTTCGTTTGCTTCTCCCACGGATCGGGTAGCGCTTGAGCAAGCCGTGAGTAAAGTGAAGGAAGCGTTCCAGCAATCGGGCTCGCAGTTGCAGATCGAAGTCGATCCTGACCTTGAACGAGTCATTGTGAAAATTCTCAAGGGGGATTCCGGCGAAGTGATACGACAGATCCCCCCGAAGGAAGTGATCGATCTTGCCAAGAATCTTGCGGGAACAAAAGGGGCCTTGTTCGAAGAACATGTCTAACTTGGCGCACAAGGATGTGTCATGCCGACGATAAGTTTCGGTGGGCTTGGAAACGGGCTGGATTTCGGACAGGTCGTCGATCAACTGGTCAAAGTTGCCCAACTGCCGGTTGATCGACTGACCAAGAAGAAAGCCGATCTCAATACTAAGTTCACCGATCTGACCACGGTGAGCACAAAGGTGGCGGCGCTGCAAAGCGCCGCTCAGGCGTTGCGGCTCTCCAATTCGTTTGATCGCACGACGGCATCCGTGACAGACACCTCGGTCTTGTCCGTATCGGCTTCATCTTCATCAACTTCGGGAACCTACAGCGTTCGAGTTCTTCAGCTTGCCCAAGCGCATCAAGTTGTCAGTAAGGCCGCTAAAGCCGTGTCGTCAGAAACTACGGACATCGTGAGTGCTGCCTCGGCAACCTTCACCTTCAAGGTGGGGACCGGTGCGAATCAAACAGTGACACTCGGGGCGACGGGGACCTTGAGCGATCTGCGTGAGCAAATCAACAACTTGGGAGCCGGTGTTAATGCCTCGGTGATCAATACGGGTACAGAGGTGGCACCGTCCTATCGATTGGCACTGTCCTCGACCAATACCGGCAGTGCGAATGCGATCACCATCGTGGCGGATGAGACGGATTTGGATCTTCTGAACGGCAGTGGGACCGGCGGTATTGATACTCTTGCGGCGGCCCAAAATGCTCAAGTTCAGATCGGTGATCAAGCATTGAATCCTTTGACGGTTGAACGGAGTTCCAACACCGTGTCTGATGCGATTTCCGGTGTGACCCTGACTCTGACGAAGACCACGGGCACAGGGACGGTCCAAGTCAGCCTCTCGCAAGATGTGGATGCCGTGAAGACGAATATCAAGGCGTTGGCAACTGCCTATAATGAAGTCGTGAAGTTCATCAATGAGCGAAACACATACGATGTGACGACGAAACAGGGAGGCATCTTTTTTAACGAGGCCGCGGCAAAAGCGACTTTGTCGCAACTGCGAACTGCCTTATCGTCATCGGTGAGCGGATCCACGGTGTTTTCAAGCGTCGGACAAATCGGGTTCAAGACTGAACGTGACGGCACGATTACGGTTGACGAGGGGCAGTTATCCACGGCACTGAACACGAACTACAGCGGAGTCAAAGCGTTGTTCAGTAACCAGGGTGCGGTGACCGGTCTGGCTCAGACCATTGTGACCGCGGTGGATGCGCTCAACGACGTGACCGGAGGCGCTCTGACGCTTCGCAAGAATGGTCTCACGAGCGAGATCGATCGGGTTGGGAATGACATTACCAGGCAAGAGGATACAGTGAGCCGGTATGAGGAGCGGCTACGTCGGCAGTTTGCCGCTCTAGACGGCCTGTTGCGTCAGCTTGATGGGCAAAGCGGATTTCTCCAGGCTCAGTCGGCGCAGCGGCAACAATAAGGACGAGGGACAGATCCCATGATGATGCAGTATGCGCGTCAGTACGAACAGACTCAGGTAGTGACATCGTCCGGTGTTCAGCTGGTCGTGCTGCTCTACGATGCGGCCATCCAGTCCATGGAGATGGCACGACGCGATATTCAGGAGAGGAATGTTCGCGAGAAAGCACGACATCTGGGACGTGCCATTGCCATCATCGGCGAACTCAATAGCGTGCTCGACCTTGAACAGGGGGGAGAGATCGCGCGGTCGCTGCGACGGTTGTATGACTACATGCTGATGGAGCTGGTCGAGGCCAATGCACGTAATAATGAACGCAAGCTAGAAGGCCCGCTGCGTTGCCTGAGCACGCTTCGTGAAGCATGGCGTGAGGTGGCCAACCAGCAACAGCCTCGTCTGGTCGGTACCAGATGAGTGCGCTGGAGAGCGGACGTCAGGCTGAGATCGTGCGACTGACCAAGGCGGCAGGTGAGGCGGCTCAGCAGGGGCGATGGGATGAGGTCATTCAGTGTTACAGCGAGCGAGGCCTGCTCCTGGCCTCGCTCGCTGACTCGANNCTCGCTGACTCGACGCTCCCCACCGATGAGTTGCTGTGCATGGATGGCAAATTGCGTGACCGCATCCATACTGCTCAAGCTCTCTTAGAACATCTGCTCGTCGAGGCCCAAATGACAAAGCGGCAGGTGCAAGGATTACGTCAACATCTCGCTGCCCAGCCATCAGGACCCGAAACTGTCTCCATAGACGCCTAACTCGTTTCTCGTGGCGGGTGAAGTGTCGTGGCCAACAGTTCCAAGTTTCATGTTCCAGGTATGAATGCGTGATATCTGCACAATGTGAAACTTTGAACTCTGCATCGAGGAGCGGACGAGAATCATGGCGTCATCCATCATGACTGCATCGACCACGTCTCAGAGTGAAGACCCAGACGAACGCCGGGAATGGATCAGGATCGATGATCGGGTTCTGATGGAATATCGATTGGTGACCGAAGAGGGAACCAGTGTGCCGGTTGAACTGAACCGTGCAACGCCGGAATCGATTGCCGCCGCAGTGAGCAAACCAACGTTGGATCTTCTGGCTCGCTCCAGCGAGATCGTGGTCGATTCGGCGGTCCTGCCATGGATCAGGAAGGTCGATTACCTGCTCGAAGTGATGCTGAATGCCCTTGCCATCAGTCAGCCGTCCAGCGTCACGATGGCACAACCGACGGATGTCAATCTAAGCGGGGGAGGGATCGGGTTCGTTTCGTTACAGGAATTCGCCGCCGATGATCAATTGGCGGTGAAGCTCATTCTCCCACCGTTCACAATGATCCGGGTGCACGTGAAAGTCATTCGTGCAGTGCCGGTCGCCGATGGCCAAGGTTTCACGATAGCCACCGAGTTTGTCGACTTGACGCCGGATGATCAGGAGCACTTGATCCGTCACATTCTACATGTGCAAGCCCAACGATTGCGCGCAGGCCGAGGTCAACCCAACTAGACGTCCCTCAGCGGGAAGTTCGTTGTTGAGCATTCACTTATGAGTCGATCCAGCATCAAGGAAATCATCACGAAAGTTGAGAAGCGGATCGATGCCTACCGAAGTGAAAATGCGAGAATCAGCAGCCAGATCACGATTCTCTCACTGAACGCCACCATCGAAGCGGCAAGAGCCGGTGAAGCAGGGCGAGGGTTCGGCGTCGTCGCCAACGAGGTGCGGACGCTTGCATCCCAGGCGGCCACTGCATCGGAAGATCTCGGAAGTCTGCGAAACGAGTTGCTGCAACAGTTCACAGAACGGGAATGGGACCGACTGTCTGATAGCGCGCAGACCCTGGTACAGTTGATCGTTCGAAATTTGTATGAACGTACCGCCGACGTGCGATGGTGGGCCACGGATGAGGCGTTGGTTCATGGCTTGGAATCGCTCGAGGGCCCAGCGCTTAGGCATGCGGAGGAGCGGCTCAGTCTCATCAACCGCTTTTACTCGGTCTATTTGAATCTCGTTCTGGTGGGGGCGAAGGGAGAGGTTCTCGCCTGCTCACGGCCGACACAATTTCCCAAGGTTGTGGGCTCGAATGTCTCGCGGTCTCTCTGGTTCAGGAATGCCATGGGCACGACGGCAGGTGATCAGTATGCCGTCGATGATATTGCGAATGATGCCGCCCACGATGGTCGATTGGTCGCGGTGTTCGCGACGGCCGTCCGGCAGGCTGCGAAAGTCGACGGCAAGAGCATCGGAGTCCTTGGAGTCCTATTCGACTGGGAAACTCAGGCCAGGACCATCGTCCGAAAAGAAGTGACGATGTCAGCCGAAACGTGGACGCGCAGCCGAGTGATGTTGCTCGACAACAATCTGCGGGTGATCGCATCGTCCGACGACAAGGGGCTGCTTCAACCATTTACGCTGGAGCATAAAGGACAGTCGAAGGGCTACTACATGAATGCCGATGGGGAGATTATCGCGTTTGCCAAGACCATCGGATACCAGGAGTATGACGGGTTGGGCTGGTATGCCGTGATCGTACAGAGGCCGTAACAGGGGTTACGGATGGGGAACACCAATAGCCAGTGCAGGTTAGGCGGCTGAGGAAGTCGCTGTTGCCAGCGTGGTCAACAAGGCATCGGCGATGCGTCCCAAGGCAAGTGCGGAAGGGGAGGACGGACTATGCTGGATGACCGGGACGTACGCCCGTACGGACTGTTCCATCGCAACATCCTCAGGAACTTCCCCAAGCAAGCTTAAATCCCCTCCGACATATTCTTTGAGGAGTTTCTTGAGCTGCGGCACATTCACGCGAGCACGTCCTGAGGTGCGGTTAAGGATCAGCGCCGGGTGAAAAGCCTGCAACGTGGTCTCAGCAATCCTGCGACCGGATTCATCCGTTTTCCCCGCGACGTCCAGCACCTCTTCCACGCTACTGTAGTCCCGGTTCGCGAGACCTTCCGCCGCCACATCTCGCATCAGGAACATGGAGAGAACGCGGCGAATGGCCGCGAGCTTAATGAAGCGATAGAGGTCCAGGACCGATGTCGGATCGGGAGTTGCAACAGCGATGTGGTGGTCGGCCATCAGAAAGAAGTCGAGGGCATGATAGCTCGTGCCGGCTCCGATATCGACGAGGATCAAGTCTGCGTGGATGTCTTGAAAATGCCGGATCAAACGCTTTTTCTGTGAATAGGGCATGTTCGCGGTTGCCAAGGTATCGCCGGTGCCGGGGATGATCCGTAAGTTGGGATGAAGCGGGAGCCGTTGAGCCAGGGCATCCAGCTGCTCAACGCGGTGGGTGAGAAAATCGGTCAAGGTCATGGCAGGGTTGAGAAGGCCGAGTAGGATATGAGCATCAGCCCCGCCGACGTCCAGGTCTGCGAGCACCACCTGCTTGCCTTTTCTGGCGAGGAGCAAGGCCAGATTGGTTGCGACGACACTCTTGCCGACCCCACCTTTTCCTGACGCGACGGAAATGATCTGTGCCATTGCGATCCATTTCTGTTGGTTTGGGATCACTGTCACTAGTCTTTGTCGGTCGTCATTCATGAAATCTGAACAGCGGCCACTCTATCGGCGCACAGTGGATAGAAATGATCGTAGATGATCGAGAGGTGGGCAAAACAGCAGCTTAAGTTTCCCAGCTGATACGCCGATACGTCACTCGTTATGAATAGTGATGTATCTACTGAAACGGCGACTCAGTCTGAAACGGATACCACTCGGGATGGGGAAATCCTCACCGTCATGGAGGTGGCGCGGTTTCTTCGCGTGCCCAAGTCCACTGTCTATAAGCTGGCACGAGGCGGTGAGTTGCCGGCTACGAAGATCGGCAAGCATTGGCGCTTTCTCCGACGTGATATTCATGAGTGGATGCACAGCCGGTCCAAGCACGCCGCGTGAGGAGCCGGACATCGAAAAGCAGTCGGAGCAGAGCCGTTCTTGATCGTGATGCATGCCAGATGAGAATGCGGGCATGATCGGTGGGGGTGGGGCGCGTGGTGTGTTCATGCGAGTGAGTCGTTCTCCACATGCCCCCGTGAGCTTCTTTCCGCTCGGCGAGCGTCGCGCGTGGTCGTCCCTCAGAATCCGGTCGTTTAACAATCTATTCCGATCGATGGTGAAGGAGTACGCCATTCTCAACCGAGCATCCACAGCGGTTGAAGCGTTGGCCGTGAGCTGAGAAAAGGAGGCAATATGCCAGCCGATCTAAGCATGAAAATTCTCATCGTGGATGACATGGTCACGATGCGAAGAATTGTCAAGAACGTGCTCAAACAACTTGGCTTCTCCAATATCGACGAAGCCGAGAACGGTCAGGATGGTCTGCAGAAACTCAAATCCAGCAAGTATGATTTCGTCGTCTCGGATTGGAACATGCCGGTGATGACGGGAATCGACATGCTCCGAGCGATTCGAGCAGACGAACAATTGAAAGCCATACCGGTCCTCATGGTGACGGCTGAGGCACAACAAAAAAACTTAGTGGAGGCCGTCCAAGCAGGAGTCAGTAATTACATCGTGAAACCGTTCACGGCTGAGACCATGCAGGAAAAACTCGCCAAGATATTCAAGTAACGCGGAAGGCGCGAGGCATTGGGTATGAGCGGACTCGAGGGAGGTACGCGTGAAAAAACGAGGACATAAACTCTACGAAGAGCTCGGCGACTTGGCACGGTTCGTGGAAAACGCGATGAAAGCCATTTCCAGCGCCGGTCCACAGCTTGTCTCCAGCAGCCAACAGTTGCCCACGGCATCCACGCATCTGAGTGATCTCAATAAAATGACGGAAGAAGGGACGCTCGAGGTGATGCGATTGACGGAATTGATCCAGGATGAGCACGGCCAAATCGGGAAAGAGCTGAGGGCGATCATCGAGGTCTTACAGACTATGGACTGTACCAAGTTGGCTGAGCGACTGGCCAACGTCAATACCCTGGTGAGCCAGGAGGGGAAATATTTGACCGAAATCATGACGGCCTTGTCCTTCCAAGATTTGGTCGCACAACGGGTCAAGAAACTCGTCTCGATTCTCGATGAAGTGCAACATAAGTTGATGGAACTCGTGGTGGTGTTTGGTTTGCAAGAGAACGGACAGAAGATGGTGATGGAAGGCACGGCAGGGCATCTGCTGAAACAACTCGAGGAGTCAAAGACCACCGCCATGAAGCAGAAAGTGGCCGACGATATCCTGGCA
>CXWJ01010682.1_pt1 | contig 10387 bp, 9 predicted proteins | sample 590841 | NCBI WGS metagenome assembly CXWJ01 (sample SAMEA3498367, study PRJEB10139) | wastewater metagenome | biome: wastewater treatment plant; material: activated sludge | place: Austria | collected 2015-01-21 | reverse complement strand
GATAAAGGTCCTTATAAAGGTAGAGCGGGACGTAGATGACGTCGACGATGATCCACGCTATCCAGCTCTCCAGCCGTTTGCGATTGAGGAGCCACTGTGACGCCAGGCTGATAGAAGTCGTGAGGGCGTCCCAGAAGGAGGCTGTGCCGCCCACTGCGGCCAATGTTTTCCACAATACAAGCGTCGAGGCAGCAACGAAGAAGCAAATCAACGATAGCTCCCAGGCTGAAGCCCGCGCCACTTGCAGGGGTGCGCGATTTGCGCCTCCGTGCAACCAGAGATACCAACCGATCAAACCGAGCCCAAAGTAAACGACCTGAAGTCCAGCATCGGCATACAACCCTGACTGAAAGAACACGATGCAGAACGTGGCGACGTTGATCAGGCCTAGCGGGAAGTTCCAGATATTCTGCTTGACCGTGAGCCAAACGCACAGGGCGCCCGTGATAAACGAGGCGGATTCAAGCCAACTGGCAAGACGAAGGATCGCCATCGCGGTAGCGAGAATGCTAACGGCGGCAGTCAGCAAGAGTGTCGTGTTTGATTCGTTCAGATTCATCGGTGCGGCGCCCACAGCTTGGGCCCCCATGGACTTTAAACGTCAAGGCGAGCTCTGGCAGTATGGTTAGCCTGGTGGTTTGGCAATTTGATCGCAATAATGCTCTCCAGTCTATAAGGAAGTCGTGATTCACGTTCCTAGTTCGTAGGTTGAGATGACACAGAGCAACACACCAGAGCAGACTGCGTTCTTTCGAACGCTAGCGACCGGCGACAAGGAAGCAATCCGCGCTATAGTTACGAAGGATCCTGGAATTCTCGATAGTTTTGACTATCGCAATTTTGGAGCAACACCCCTTACGATGGCGTGCTTCAGCAATCGACCAGCAATGGTTGAGTTATTGATCGAGTTAGGTGCCGATCCAAATCGGAGGAGCGATTGGCAGATGGGGCCATGGAGTCCTTTGCATTGTGCTGTTTTTCGGGGAGATAAAACGCTTGCGGAGATCCTGATTTCACACGGAGCCATTTTGGACGTGCATACGGCTGCAGGCTTGGGCGATAGCGTTGGAGTTTCCAGACTGCTCGACGACGATCCCTCGCGCGTCATGGAAAAAGGGGGTGATGGTTGCCTTCCCCTTCATTTCGCAGACACGATTGAAGTCGCTCAGTTATTACTCGACCGGGGAGCCGAAATCGATGGCCGATGTATCGACCACCATAGCACGCCGGTGCAATACCTTTGCAGTACTCGACCAGACGTTGCTCGATACCTTTTATCAGTCGGTGCACAGCCTGATATTTTTTCATCCATAATCTGTGGTGATGATCGCCTTGTTGAGAGATTATTAAACGCCGAGCCTGACCTAATCAATGCACGCATCAACCAATCATTCTTCCCGCCCGGAAGCGATCATGACGTACACAATATTATGACGTTTTCGATAGGACTCGATGCGACCCCTTTGCACGCAGCTGCGAAGGGAAATCGTTATGAGGCCGTCACAGAATTGGTTCGTCGAGGATTGTCTCCAAACGTTCGCGGAGGGTACGATCAAGCGACACCGTTGCACACGGCCGCGTGGAGCAATTGTTTGGACTCGGCGAAGGCTCTACTCGACAATGGCGCCGACATCGAAGCTCGCTCTGGGAAATTGCACAATAACTCGCCCGCAGGCTGGGCGATCGTTGCAGGTGCGGACAAAGTCTTCGTGCTACTGATGGACCGTGGTGCTCAGTGTCTCTCTTGGTTCCTTGACGATGCTCGCGATGCTTGCGAAGGCCGTTTTGATGAAGTATGCAATGCATCGCGAGAGCAAAGACATCGAATCCTTTCGCGACTTGAAAGTTTGCAGCCGACGCACTGAAGAGCGACTCGTCAGGCGATTCGCGATTCTGCGGATGGATGCGAAATCAACCGTGTAGTGGTTGCCACAATCCAACGATGTTTCCTTCGCTATCCTTGACTTGCGCGTAAATTCCCATTCCCTCAATGACGTTGGGTCCTAAAACTAATGCACCGCCGGCAGCCACGACATCCTTAATTCGTTGCTCTGTGGAGGTAACTTCCATCACAATCACCGGGCTACTTGTGCCGCCCCCTTCTCCTCTGGGGTAGCTGCCTCCATTGATGCCCCCTGGCTGTTTGGGCATGAACGACTCGTCGACCTCCGTCGTAATTACAAACGTGTATGGCGTATCACCCGGGGCAGGCATGAACTGCCAACCAAATACGTCTGAGTAGAACTTCTCCATTCTTTGCTTGTCGGAATAGGGGACTTCGAAATGGCAAACTCTGTCCACAGTGATCTCCTAAAATTTGATTACGGGAAGCCAGACGCGTCGAATAATGTAGCAGATTTTGCAGGAAATTTAGGGGTATCCGCAAACTACGCTTTGCATAGCACTTTACCTAATAGGCATTCGAGGCAATTTCGCCGCAGGCTGAGGTTAGAATTTTTGAAACGGATGGTCCACACTTCAGCCTGCGCAAGATTTGCGAGTCCCTTCTTGAAATCCGCACAATCATTCGCTACTAGCGAATCTAACGCGCCAGTTCGCGAGTAACGATAAATATATATTGACAAACGATAAATTCGTGTTAATATAAACGAAGCAATCCTGGCGACCTATCCCTTGATCGACGTCCTGATTTGAGTCGAGTCGGGACATCTCTGAAGGTGCAGCCCATATGGCAAGAAGCTCATCAATATTTCTGCAGATTCTCGTTGTGCTCATCGGACTGGGAGTTTTCATTTTTTTGCTTTGGGAACCTCAAATCGAGGGCAGAAACGCAAACGCCACTTTCTTTGAAATCTATTTCAACGATCCGTTTTTGGCGTACGTTTACGTCGCGTCCATTTCATTTTTCGTGGCGCTCTACCAAGCATTCAAAGTGTTGGGATATGCCGGAAAAAATAATGTAATTTCTCAAGCTGCCGTGAACGCATTGCGGACCATTAAGTCATGTGCGATAGCCATAGTTGGTTTTGCCGCGGTAGGACTCCTCATCATCATGTTCAATGAGTCGGATGATCGAGCAGGTGGGGTTTCCATGGGCATCCTCATCATCTTCAGCTCGGTCGTGGTTACCGCAGCGGCAGCAATGTCTGAACGANNGTCTGAACGAGTCTTGCGGAACGCCTTGGAAATAAAATCAGAGAATGACTTAACGGTGTAATCAAAAAAGTATGGCAATCATTATCAACATCGACGTCATGTTGGCGAAGCGGAAGATGAGCGTCACCGAGCTTGCGGAGAAGGTTGGCATTACAATGGCCAACATATCCATCTTGAAGAACGGCAAAGCAAAGGCGATTCGCTTTTCAACTCTAGGGGCGATTTGCCAAGCGCTTGAATGCCAACCAGGAGATATTTTGGAATGGAAATAAAGATTGTCGCGATGTAACAAATGATGAACTCCCGACGCAATTCGGTGACGTTAGGTCGCTGTCGCTCGCGGGTAATTATGTGATCATTAAGAAAATCTCCCTACAGCGATGCCGACAGCTAATGGCAGTTACGGACGTCGAAATAGGCAGTCGGTGGTATCAAAAATCGTTGGGCTGTGAGTGTGCCATGGCGGTGGTGAAGGCTATTGAGCGGACTTACCCGCTGGCGAGCGAACTTTCAACACAGCCTTGAGGAATTGACCGGTAAATGATTCAAACAGGGATTGCTCGTGTCGCTTTTTTGCCCACACGATTCTTGGTATTGCTTCGTTTCTTCTTCTGGGCAGTCTGGGTAGTTGTCGTTTGGCCTGTCTTTAAGGTCGCAGACGACTTGGCTTTTCTGTTGGTTTTCCGCGCGGTTGCCGGTGTGCTGACGGTAGCAGGCGTTGCTTCTTTGAGCTTGGACTTGGGATTCGCGTAGGCGGTGGAAGCACGTTTTCGAGTGCGAACGGGTGCTTTGCGGTTGCCGACAGGGGTTGGAACAACTTGAGTCGTTGCTAGGTCAATTCCGAAGATCGCGCCAAGATCTTCGCCGACAAGATCCGATTGCTGATCGAGGCCAATCGCATCGACCGTTGCTTGCGTGCTAAGGGCATCGGAGACCAACTCGGATTGATCGACTCCACGCATCTTGAAGAACAACTCGGGCTCTTTGTCGAGGAGATGGCCAACGCCATACAACGCGGCTGCCACATGTTTACACACCGAGGCGTAGTCCGGACAACTGCACTGCGGTTTCAACTCTTTGGGGCTCGGAAACATGCCATGATCGGGATCGGTTAGGCGAGTCAATACGACATCGGGTAACTTGCCTCGCATCAAATCCAGCAGTGAGCCAACTTGTCGAGCGCAATCGTTGCGAATCGCCTTCCACTTATTTGCTTTCAGCGCTGTGATTGAGATGTTGATCTTGTAAAGCGATGAGCCGCTGACCAGCGCACTAATCTTGCCTGGTTCGATCTGCAAGTCGACAATCGAACCGTTACGAGCATAGGTTCGCCCGCGCGGCATCCGATTCTCCCAATCCGCATAAATTTCCAGGTTATTGCACCAGGCAATACCCCAAAAACTGGTTGCGATGGTTCGCGACTTGATATGGATAGGGCGCAGCACATGTCCTTTCTTGGCAAGTGTTTTGGCCTCTCGACTAGCATGGATTCGTCGCTGTGCCACTGGCACGTAAGGAGCCCATCTTCCGAAGTAGGCCATCGTTGAGCCTTTCTGATTGGACTTTATGGATTTAGATGGACGTTGCTTTGTTGAGATCTAGTGAAATGAAGTGAAGCAATTGATCATTTGACATCTCGGTCAAATTCACTTCTTCCGATTCGTCAAACATCTCGCGGTTAAGCTCCCTTTTGGACTGAATCAGATCATCAATCCTTTCCTCCAGAGTTCCACTCGTAACAAACTTGTGAACCAAAACATTGCGTTTTTGACCAATCCGAAATGCACGATCCGTTGCCTGGTCTTCCACCGCAGGATTCCACCAGCGATCAAAATGGACAACATGGCAGGCTTCTGTCAAGTTCAATCCCGTTCCACCTGCCTTGACGGAGATTACGAAAAAAGGGGGACCGAAAGGCTGCTGGAATTCGCCCACCAGTTTTCCACGGTCCTTTGCCGAGGTTCTTCCGGTCAGTACCAGGCCTGGACGACAAAACACTTCGGTCAAGAAATGACTCAGCGGCTCGCACATCGATTGAAATTGGCTAAAGATCAGGACTTTTTCTTGCTTTTCTGCAAAGCTTTCGCATAGTCGCTGCAGTTCAGCAAACTTGCCCGATTCTTTCGAAGCGAACTTTTGGCTTTTGAGATACAACCCAGGATGATTACAGACCTGCTTTAGTTGCATCAGTGTGGCCAGGACCAAGCCGCGGCGCTGGATTCCGGTGGCGACGTCTAACGACCGCTCAAAATCCTCAACTACCTGTCGGTACAAGGCCGCCTGTACGGCTGAAAGATTGCAATCAACACGCATTTCGGTTTTGGCCGGTAAGTCCGGCACGATGCTCGGATCGGTCTTCATCCGTCGCAGCACATACGGTTGGATCAGTTTTCGTAACGAGGCAAGGTGCTGCGATCGCTGTCGGTCATCGTTGCTTGCTACAAATCGCTTGAATTCGCTGGAATTTCCGAGCAACCCGGGCGAGCAAAAATCGAACAGCGACCACAGGTCTCCTAGGTGATTTTCAATGGGTGTACCGGTCATGATGATACGGCATCGAGCGGGAATGCTCTTGATGGCTTTGGTCTGTAATGATCCTGAATTTTTTATGGCCTGAGCTTCGTCCAGGACCATCAGTCGCCATTTAATCGCATCGAGCCATTTTGCATTGCGTATCGCTCCGTACGTAATCATGACGACATCAATACCAGCCAATTTATCGGCAGGGTTTGATTCAACGGCCTTTATCTCCTCGATACGATTTACCGAGCGATGCGCCACAAACAGCCTTAGTTGCGGGGCAAATTTCGAAAATTCGCGCTGCCAATTACCCAACAAAGTGGTCGGCACCACGATCAAGGAAGGGGTAGCATCATCGTGCGTAGATTCTTGATTCTGCTTCCCTAGCGCGATCAAGGAGATGACCTGCAGCGTCTTTCCTAAACCCATGTCATCTGCCAAGCAAACACCGAGACCGAGCTGCGTTGCAAACCACAGCCAGCGCACACCATCGGTCTGATAGTGACGCAGCTTTGCCTTGACTACGGACTCGGGATCAATTTCGCCGCAACCACCAGGTTCTCGCAGAGCCTTAAGCGTCTGGTGCAACCATTCACCTGGTTCGACACGGGTCCATCCATGCAACTCCTCTTTACCGTCGTCGACACCAATCGTTGCCCGGGAAAGCAATCGCATAGCTTGAAGGAAGTCGACTCCTCCGACGTGCTGTTGTCGCAACTCTTGCCAATGCTTTAGTGCGGAATTCAGCTTATCATGGTCGACTTGAACCCATTTACCCCGCAGCAATGCCAACTCTTCGCGAGCTTCTAACAGTTGCTTCAACTCCGCCTCATCGAGTGGATCCCCATCGATACTCACACCGATTTGTAGATCCAAGCCATCGATGCCAAATCGGCTGGGTTGTTTTGATCCAATGTTTACGGAGACCTGCGGACGTGGCGGACGAGCAGCATTCCACCAATTGGGAACACGTATGACCAGCCCCGCTTGCTCCATCGCGGTTATCGAGGAAAGGAATTCATATGCCTGCCCAATTCCCCATGCCTGAGGCGTAAAGAGCTTTCGTGATTCGAGCAAGCGATCAATGAGTTTGACAGACCTGGCTGCACGACTTACCGGCTCAAGCAGTTGATCGAGTTTTGCAGTGTCTTTGGCGGAAATCGACAGTCGCAATGCCTCGGCCAAGGGCAGATGTTGGGGCGTACCATCTTTGGCTTGACCTTGCGTATAAGTTGCCATGAAGGCGAATGGAGCGTCGGGGTTCCTCTTGTTCTCTGCCAAATGAAACGTCACTCGTCCAATCAGATTCCAATCGGCATCGAGTGACTTGAGGTAGCCAGCCAGACCATCTTTGTGCTGACGCGCGGCCCATTGCGTATGAGAATCTAGCTCTTGCCACAGTTCCTGAAGTCGGAGTGGGATCAAGTACTCGAGCCCCGGCATTGGCGGAGCGGACTGTAACCATTCTTCAACCAAGGTCGTGTCAGGGGGTGCAACCGCCGCCCACTGCTTTAAACTTGGCGAGTATTGTCGGCATAGTTCGGCAAAGTATTTGCGGGTAAAGTCCCGCCAAAAAGAAAATTCAGCGGGCCAATTCGCGACGTATGGCTGCCAAACATGGGATGCAAGCGTGACCACACCGGAAATGAATGAAGTATTGAATGCAGAAACAACTTCGAATGCAACGTCGCCCGTTTGTAAAGGGGAGGTATCTTCGCTCGCCGTGGCGACCAGTCCCAAACTTCCTTGCGGTGAAACGGTGATACGATGCAGCACCAGTCAGTCCTTAATCGATAGACTAAGTATGTAAATCGATGGTCGGGCCTTTCCCTTCTCACCGTCTGCATACAGGAAACCAACGACGGATCGCGTAAGCTTTAAGCGAACCGCTCACTTAGGAAATGCGGTATCCATGGCTTCGGAGCAAATCCGGTAATCGGTTAACGTGATCCCCCTGTAACTCAATCGACTGTTCATCTACGCACCCACCGGCGCCGCATTCGTTCTTAAGCGCGGTCAACAATGTCTGACGCTGGTCCGAGGCACATGAAAAACCGGTGATGACGGTCACGATTTTCCCTCGCTTCCTTTTCTCGCGGCGGATTTTGAGTAATTGGCTTTCTGGTAGCGTGTCGGGAGGAGGACATCCGCAAAATTTGCTATCCTTGCCGCATCGATCGCACAAGACAGGACGAGCCAACGGCGTTCCATCAAATAGACCCATCGTTTCCTTTACTCCCGCGACGATGAACAGGGATCCCCTAGACTGCCGATTTCGGCATGACGATACATGTTTTGTCAACAACCGGAACGGAATCAGCAATGATGACGAATATACTCGGCCCCTCGCTCTTCTGCATCGTCATGGTTTAACACATTGCCCTCCACATCGATCAGCAAGTGTTGCATGAAGATTGCAACTGCTGTAGGTATTACGTGGTTATGCTTTAAGAAAGCAGCCGATCGACCGTCGCGGCTATAGTCGGGACCAAAGTCGCCACAGATTGCCTTGTGCGCAGAAAAGTTTACTGCATCGCAGACACCTTTACTTAAGCGAGACCCGCCAGGAAACCGCTGCGCATCGCGTTCTCGGTCAAGCTGTTTTGCCATCATCAAGGCATCGTCGTTATTGCGGGCGACCGACAATATGTAATCAAGTTCATCGAACGACCCTTCCCCACCAAGGGTTTCCAGGTAATCGCATTGCCATGCTCGGCTTTCGGTATGTGATAAGTGAACTAGCTGCCCTAACTCCTCGGCTGTACGTTCTCGAATCTGTGGTTTCCACCAATACTTGCGTCTCATTATCGTCCCTTCCTCTCGATCACGTAATCTATTTCCAAAAAGCCTTCCCACCGCCTTTCAATTAAAACCGAGCCGAGTGAATTATAACCTTTAAGAAGCAGCTTACAGCACCGTAACCGAAAGCATAGCGAATCGTCCATGGACCTCGGCTCCATTTATTAAGCAAGTTCAAACGTTGGAAGTCACATAGACGCCGAAGAGATCTTGGCAACGCTTAAGAAGCCGGGTACTGCCGCAGTCTACAAGCGTCACGGAGCAGGTGAAAACGTCTTCGGTGTTCTTGCTTCGGAGATCGCCAAGCTTCGGAAGAAGATCCAAGTCGACCATGTGCTCGCGATAGAACTTTGGAAATCAGGCAATGCCGAGGCACGTATCCTAGCACTCCAGATCGCTGGTCCGCAAAACAATTCCCGAGCTCATGCGGACCGAATGGTTTTGGACGGGCCAATAGGATGTTTCACGCAAAGGCGCCAAGGCGCAAAGGTTTAAGAGGTGTCAGGAGGAGCTACATCTCTGAACGTGCGTGACTTCGCGCAGTTCGCATCCCGATGTACGTCGATGATTAGCGAGTCCCTTCACTGTGCGGATCCTGGACGCGTGCTATGCGTCACGCGTCAAAGTTTTGGCCTTCGTCTGCACCCTTTGCGCCTTGGCGCCTTTACGTGATCCCTAATCCAATTCGTGATATACGCATTTTGAGTGCGGCATCTGTCGAAAGAGGGACAGCGCGTCGCGAACGTTAGGCAGTTCAATACGGTGTTTTACGCAATGGCGACGAGGCTTACGAGTTACCAGTACGCATTGTGCGGTAGCGTTGTATCAAATTGTTCGTGGAACTATCGTGATTGAGCTGCGGAGTCGTTGGGTTTTCGATTTCCGGAATAATTGCTTGAGCCAGCGCTTTGCCCAATTCAACTCCCCACTGATCAAACGGGTTAATACTCCAAATCGTCCCCTGTGTGAACACAATGTGCTCGTAGAGGGCAATGAGAGCACCGAGAATCTTTGGAGAAAGTCGGTCGGCAAGAAGCGTGTTCGAAGGTCGGTTGCCTTCAAACGCCCGGTGAGGTACCAACTCGTCAGGAATGCCTTCCGCCTTTACCTGTTCGAGCGTCTTACCAAAGGCGAGCGCCTCCGACTGAGCAAAAACATTGGCCAACAGGATGTCGTGATGGCGTCCGATCGGCGTAAGCGCGTTGGCGAACGCAATAAAATCGCAAGGGATCAAACGCGTGCCTTGGTGGATCAATTGGTAAAAGGAATGTTGTCCGTTAGTCCCAGGTTCTCCCCAGTAAATTGGACTGGTATCGCAGGCCACAGGACTTCCATCAAGCGTGACGCTTTTGCCATTACTTTCCATTGTCAACTGTTGAAGATAAGCCGGGAACCGTTTGAGATAGTTTTCATACGGCAAGATCGCTACCGTTTGCGCGTTAAAGAAATCGGTATACCAAATCGACAAGAGCCCCATGAGCACCGGCAGATTCTTTTCGAAAGGTGCCGTACGGAAATGTTCATCCATTTGATGAAAGCCGGTTAGCATCGCGCGAAAGTGCTCGGGACCGATTGCGAGCATCGTGGAAAGACCGATCGCGGAGTCCATCGAGTAGNNATCGAGTAGCGTCCCCCCACCCAATCCCAGAATTCGAACATGTTGGCCGTATCGATGCCGAAATTCGACACCTGCGCTGCATTCGTCGAAACGGCCACGAAATGCTTGGCGACCGCCTCGGCGGTGCCTCTTCCGATTCCTGACAACAGCCAGTCGCGGGCACTTTGTGCATTCGTCATCGTTTCGAGAGTTGTGAATGTCTTTGACGAAACAATAAATAGCGTTTCGGCGGGGTCTAAATCGTGCGTTGCTTCGACCAGATCGGTACCATCTACGTTCGACACGAAACGAAATGTCATTGAGCGTTCGCTGTAGTGTCTCAGCGCTTCGTAT
>CXWJ01016561.1_pt1 | contig 10395 bp, 11 predicted proteins | sample 590841 | NCBI WGS metagenome assembly CXWJ01 (sample SAMEA3498367, study PRJEB10139) | wastewater metagenome | biome: wastewater treatment plant; material: activated sludge | place: Austria | collected 2015-01-21 | reverse complement strand
CGGTCTATCGTCTTGCGCCCGCTCAATAGGCGGACGGGGGCTTGGCCTGCTTGTCCGTCGCCGTGCTCGCGACCGGCGCGGCGGCGGGTTGCCCATCCAGGGCGTCGATCTTGGCGACGCGGGCGGCATGTCGCCCGCCGCCGAATTCCGTGCCCAGCCAGGTCTTCACGATTTGCTGGGCCAGGTTGGGGCCGATGAGACCCGCGCCCAGGGTCAGGACGTTGGCGTTGTTGTGCTCGCGGCTGTTCACGGCTGTGGCCTGATCATAGCACATTGCCGCGCGTATACCAGCGATCTTGTTGGCGGCCATGCAACTGCCGATGCCCGCGCCATCGATGAGGATGCCGCGCCAGGCCTCGCCCGCGGCCACCCGCCGGGCCACGGCCACGGCGATGTCGGGGTAATCGACCGCCTCCTTGCTGTGTGTGCCGCAATCGATGATCTCGTACTCGGCGGCCAGCGTGGCCTTCAGCGCCTCTTTCAGTTCGTAGCCGCCGTGGTCGGCCCCCAGGGCGATGCGCCGGCCGCCGGGCTTACCGGCCGCGGTTGGGGGCGGATTGGCCGGGCCGATTTGCAGGGTGATCCGGCGTTCCTGGGCGGCCTGACGGGCCAGGGGGGTGATGATGGTGTTGGGGGCCAGGGTCAGGGTCGCGCCGTTGGGGGTCTCGCGCACGGCGGCCTCGTCGAGCAGGGGGCGCTTGCGGCCGGTGTCGGACGCGCCCGGCGCGTCGCCCGCGCCCAGCGTCCGCATGACCACCCGGCGTACCAGCGCTTCTATCTCCGCCCGCTCATCCGCCATGAAACCCCCTTTTCGGATTACCCGGATAAATGATCGTAATGCGGCACTTTCGACCAGTCGCTGGGCGGCCAATAGACGACCAGCGCCTTGCCCAGGATGTGATCCTCCGGCAAAAAGCCCCAGGCGTGGGAATCGCTGGAGTTGTTGCGGTTATCGCCCAGGACGAAGAATTGTCCTTCGGGCACGACCCAACTGCTGTTATAGGTCGGTGGGGCCTGGATATACGGCTCGTCGAGGGCCACGCCGTTGACGTGGACGATGCCGTCCTGAATCTCGATCGTATCGCCGGGGATGCCGATGACGCGCTTGATGAGGTTCAGCTCGCTGCGCGGGTGGCGAAAGACGATGATGTCGCCCCGCTCCGGCTCGTCCAACTGGTAGGCGAAATTACTGATGATCAGGTATTCGCCATTGAGCAGCGTCGGGTTCATGCTGTTACCGTCGATACGGTAGCGGCCGACCAGGCTATTGACGATCCAGAAGATGAAGAAGGTCAGCAGCAGCGTCTCCAGAATCTCGCGGACGAAGGCGGAGGTAGGACGGCGCTGGGCGACGGGTTCAGCCGGGGCTTGTTCCACAACGGGATACAAGTCCGGCGCGGGCGGATTGGTTCGTTCGACCACTGACATGAATTACACTCTCAGGCGACCCCCCACGGGGCGAAAGCTAACGATGGGATGATAGCCGCCCATCTTGCCCGGCGCAACACCTGCAACGAATCTTAAACGCGCTATAATGTGGCTCGTATGGCGGAAAGTTTTGGTTTCCCAACCTGGACCCTGTGGGGTACGGGGTTGGCGGCCCTGGGGTCGCTTATCGCGATAGCGCTGGCGTTTCTGGCCCAGTCGCCGCGCTTGCTGGCCCGGTTCAAATTGACCGGCTGGCGGCTCGATCTGCGGGCTAAGAGTTACACCGGCTATGGGCTGGCCCTCTTGCTGTTGGCGATGGGCTTCTTCCTGGCCGGCGTGCCGCTGGGGCCGCGGGCGGCGGCCGTGGCCGGCGACGCCACGGTGGCCGCCGCGGCGACCGAACTGGCGGCCGGTGACGGGCTGAGCGGCACCGACATCCCACAAGAAACAACCGGCGACACCGCGCCGACCGGCGGCCAATCGGGCGCGATGGTCGGGCTGCCTACGGCCACCGCCGGCGGGGCCAGCGGGGCAATGGCCGGTCTGATCACCCCCCAGGCCACCATCGAGGTGAGCGATGTGATCAGTGGCACGGCCGAAGTCGCCCTGCCGCCGGGGGCCACGACCGCGCAGCCCGCGCCGACGGCCGCGCCCGACGAACCAACCCCCACTCCCACCGCCTCCCCCACCCGCGTGCCCACCGCCACGACAACCCCCACCCCCTCGGCAACCCCCACGCCCACGCCCATCCTCGGCCCCTCGGCGCGCATCAACGACGGCACGAGTACGCTGCCCGTGCGGCGTTTGCCCGGCGGCCCGGTGCTGGTCGTCCTCGTCCGCGGCGATACGGTTATTCCCCTGGCCGGCCACGCCTTCTTCGACGGCGACTTGTGGCGGGAGATTCAGACGGTGGATGGGATCGTTGGCTGGGTGCCGGATGAGTTTTTGGATTATAGTGGCGAGTGACCGGCGACTAGGACAGATAAGAGGCTGTTTTAGTCACGTATTGACATTGTATATGCGATTTACTATACTCTCTCGTGACTGATATCAACCTAATCGTTCAAGAAGTTCTTTTCGAATGGGACAGGCAGAAAGGCCTGGCGAACATTCGGAAACATAGGGTGTCTCTGGAAGAAGCCTGCGAAGCATTTTTCGATCCGTTCTTATTTGTCGTGGACGAAGAAGAGTTCATCGACGATGAACTTCGCGAGAAACTTATTGCCATGACGCCCGATTGGAGATTGCTTTTTATTGTTTACGTGATGAGGCAAGACAGAATCCGCCTTATTTCGGCCAGAGAGGCGACCAACGCTGAAAGAATGCTCTATGAAACTCAATGACATGCAAAAGAGATTGCGAAAGGATCGACCGATGGTGACGATAAGCTTCCGTATGCCGGAGGATATCGTCGAGGATTTGAAGCGCGTCGCGCCGTTGCTCGGTTTCTCAGGCTATCAACCGCTTATGCGAGCATACATCGGCCAGGGTCTGCGGGCCGACCTGGAACGACTTGGCAGTAATTCGGAAGTGGCCGGTCTGGTGGAAAGCCTGCGTAGGCAGGGCGTGGAAGAAGAAATCATCATCTCGGCGCTCGCGGAGGCGAAGGGCAAATATTCGGTGTAGATTGTTCGGCGACAATGAAAATAGATCGCGAAAACGTGGTCGAGTATTTGAACGCGTTGCTTGTCTGCTGAATTATCAGGATTCAAAGCGCTCTTGTGCGGTTCTATCAGGTAGGGACTTCGTTCCGGCCTGGAATGGTTGGCGAGCAATCAAGTGGATTAATAGCGGCCAAAAGCTTTAGGCGGTACTTATGAAATGGTCTGACGTAAGGACGGCTTATCCCGATCAATGGCTTGTCGTTGAAGCGCTGGAAGCCTATACAACGGCTGAAAGCTTGCGTATGCCCCAGCGATTGGCCGTGATTGAATCATGCTCAGATGGCGCATCGGCCATGCAACGGTACAGGAGTTTGCACGGGGAGTACCCACAACGTGAGTTCTATTTCGTTCATACGAGCCGGGAAGTATTGGCTATTCGTGAACACCATTGGTTAGGGATTAGGAAGGGCAATGCAGATCTCGCTCAAAGATGACCTACCCTAGATAACGTTCCAATGCCTCGATATCCGCTTTGAGTGTAATCGGCGCCGCCGCCTGCTCCACCGCCGTCCCCGGGTCCTTCAGCCCATGCCCGGTCAGTACGACGACCGCCGTGCGCCCGGCCGGGTCGATCTCGCCCAGGGCGATCTGCTGCCGCAGCGCGGCCAGCCCGGTGGCCGAGGCCGGCTCCACAAACACCCCCTCCACCCGCGCCAGCAGCCGCCACGCCTCGAGGATGTCCTCGTCGCTGACGGCGGTGATGATGCCGCCCGATTCATCCAGCGCCTCGACCGCCTGCCGCCAGCGAGCGGGGTTGCCGATGCGGATGGCCGTCGCCAATGTCTCCGGCTTCTCCACGACGCGGCCGAGGACGATGGGCGCGGCCCCGGCGGCCTGCCCGCCCAGCAGGCGCGGCAAGCCCTTGTCATACTGCTTATAGCCCAGCCAGTAGGCGCTAATGTTGCCGGCGTTGCCCACCGGCAGGCAGTGCCAGTCGGGGGCCTGGCCGCCGAGTTGATCGACGATCTCGAACGCACCCGTCTTCTGCCCCTCCAGCCGCCACGGGTTGACCGAGTTGACCAACGCGATGGGCCGACGGGAGTCGGCTCGCCTCTCGGTGATCTCGCGCACCATGCGTAAGCCGTCGTCGAATGAGCCGTCGATGCTGATGACCTCCGCGCCATAGGCCAGCGAGGCGGCCAGCTTACCCAGGGCGATCTTGCCCTGGGGCACGAGGACGAGGCAGCGCAGCCCGGCGCGAGCGGCATAGGCGGCGGCGCTGGCGGCGGTGTTGCCGGTGCTGGCGCAGATGACCGTCTCGGCCCCCTCCTGCACGGCGCGGCTGATGGCGGCGGTCATGCCGCGATCCTTGAACGAGCCGGTCGGGTTCAGCCCCTCGTACTTCAGATATAGTTGCAACCCGCCGCGCGGGGCAATCTGCTCGGCCAGCCGCGGGGCGTGGATAAGCGGCGTGTTGCCCTCGTTCAGGGTGACGACGGGCGCGTCCGCGTCGAACGGCAGATAGGGGCGGTAGGCTTCGATGATGCCGGGCCAGTTCATAGGTGATCTCCTTATTTCAACAGCGGCAGGGGTGCAGGGGAGCAGGGGAGAAAGGGCGATCATCCCTGCTCCCCCGCCCCCCTGCTCTCTTTCACTCCCCCGGAATAGCCAACGCCTGCCCCGGATAAATAGTATACGGCTCGCTCAGGCTGTTGGCCGCGGCCAGTTCGCTCGGCGACAGGCCATATTGGCGGGCGATGCCGCTCAGCGTCTCGCCGCGGTGCACCTGATGGGTGAAATCGGGCGTGGGGCCGGGGGCGTCGGCCGGTATCTTGAGCCTCTGCCCGGCGTAAATCTGGTTGGGCGCGGTCAGCCCGTTGGCCTCGGCCACCTGATCCCAGGTGAGGCCGTGGCGCTGGGCGAGGTTGTAGAGCGTATCGCCGGGGGCGACAACCACGACGGCCGACGGCTGACTATTGACCGCTGCAACCGCGCCATCGGCCGGGGCTAAGCTCCCGGTGGCCGGCGGTTGGTCGTCGGCCGCCGGCAGCGCCGATTGCGTGGCGGGCGTGGCCGTCGGCGCCGGCGGGATGCGCAACTCCTGGCCGACAGTGATGGCGTTGGGGTCGGTGATGCCGTTGAACGCGGCGATGACTACCCACGACAGGCCGTATTGCAGGCCGATGCGATACAGATTTTCGCCGGCCTGGACCACATGGATCGTCTCAGCAGACGATTCCGTCTCCCCCGCGCTATTCGTCTGAGCCGTGGGGCTGGGCGAGGCGGCCGGCGCGGTCGCTTCCGGCGTGGCGGTGGGCGGCTCGGCCGTGGGTGGCTCGGCCGTGGGCGAAACTTCCGGCGCCTGCGAAGGCTCCGGCGGCGTTGTCGCTGCGGCTGCGGTCGGCGGTTGGGCCACAGGCGTCGCCTCGTCGGCGGTCGGTTCCGCCGTTGGCTCGGCCGTCGGGAAGGCCGCCGCCGCCGTCTCGTCCAGCCGGGGCGAGGCTTCGCCGGTGGCTGTGGCCGGGGGGATGGGCGTTTGCGGGCCGGTGTCCTGCCCCGCGCCGCCGCCCACGTCTGGGTCGCCGAAGTCGACGCCGGGGTCGGCCGCCGGGGCGGGTAGGCGATTGCAGGCCGCCGCCAGGCAAACGAAAATGAGGAGCAAGACGGCCAACCACGCGCGCCGACAGTTGATCAAGAAACCACCTCCGGGTGAAATTCGGGCGTATGTTACCACAATCCTGGTATTATTCATGTGACGCGCTTTCGTCGGTGCGCCTCGCCGGTTTATGTGCGGTTGCCCTGGTAATGAGCACCGAAAGAGATCAAATCAGGTGACTTTTATGGTAAAATAGATAGAGAAGTATCTTGTCTTCTACTGGTTGCTTGGGGAAAAGGGAGACGAAGCCAAATGAATACAAACAAGATCCGAGTCGTGGCCGCTATTGCGGTTGTTTTGGTTTGGATGGGCACGGTCATGCTCCTGACTCAGCGGGAGCCGGTTGTCAGCGCTCAGGATGGCAAGATCGTCGCCGACACGATCGCGCCGTTGCTCCATTATCAAGGAAGGCTGAACAATCCGACTACCGGCCAGCCGGTGGCGGATGGCAGCTACACCATGGTCTTCCGGCTCTATACCGCGCCGTCGGGCGGGGCGGCCCTATGGACGGAAGCCAGGGACGTGGCGGCGCGGGATGGGCTATTCAGCACCGTCCTCGGTGACGTGACGCCCCTTGATCAGAGCGTGTTCAACGGCCAGACCTTATGGCTGGGGGTGAAGGTGGGGACGGATGAGGAGGCCAGGCCGCGGCAGCAACTGCTGCCGGTGGCCTATGCGCTGGGCCTGGTGCCGGGGGCGACCATCCAGGGGAATAGCAACAGCGCCGCCGCGTTGAACCTGAGCAACACCGGCGGCGGCGAGGCATTACACGTTGACGGCCCGGTCGTTGTCGATGGCGACCTGACCGTGAACGGCGACATTTCCAGCCCCAGTTTTCCATTAATGCCACTTGCTTTCGGATATATTGGTTCGGATGGCGAAAAGATCTCTGGCTCCAGTAATGTATCCAGCGAATGGCATTCGGGAGATGGAACCTATGATATCACTATCGCCGGCCACTCGTACAACGATTATGAATATGTGACTGTAGTCACGCTAATGTATGACAGTTGCGGAAACGATAGTGCACATGTGGCTGAATTTGAAGGCAAATTGATCGTGTTTTTTATTAGTCTACACCCGGACGGTTATTTCTACCGATCGAGTTGCTACTTTCAATTCATCACTTTCAAGCAGTAGCCGGCGGCCGAAGGAGAGCAATCAATGAAAAGGTTCTATCGCTGGCTGTTCATCGGCCTGCTGATCCTGACCGTGGCCGGCGCGGTTCTGGCCCAGGTATCACCCAACTTCGATTTGGGCTGGCACGTGTTGTCGGGCGGCGGCGGGTCGCGCGGCTCGGCCGAGTATCAGATCGATGACACGCTGGGCCAATGGCCGGGCGGGGCAGCCGGCAGCGCTCACTATCAAGTTGCGCCGGGGTTCTGGCAACCCAGCCGGTTGATTGATAAGGCCCAGCGCATATACGCGCCGCTGGTGATTAACTCACAACCCTAAGGCCGATTAAGGTCAGCGCAATTTAAAGGAGGGAGTTGCTATATACACAAGGTAGTCACCAGATTGACCTTCATTCCGATACGAAACGCCGGTCGGTTATTACAGAACATTGAATTGCATGACGTGTGAGCGATTGGGGCCGTGTAGAAATTGAATTAACGCTCGTTGAATTAATCGGCGGCAACTGCTAATCTGTCGTTTATGGGCATTTGCTCCCAAGTTCGTCCTTCGAGCAAACGACCTGTCTTCTTCTTATTTCTTCCCCCCCATTGCTTAAAAAAGAAAGGAGTACCGGCTCTTGTACATTGCTTCTGAATATCAATTACCCATTCCTTATCTATGGGTCGAGCAGATGGACCTGATTCACCGCCAACAATAACCCAATCGATTTTTTCCAAATCAAGGGCAGGCAATGGGCCGAGTAGTGGTTCTAGAGACAGAAATTTGATTTTTGCGTTTGTCTGAACAAGATGATCAATGCGAAAACGATACGCTTCATTTTCGACGCTGACGCCCATCCAAACATTATCCGGCCATGAAATCTGTTCATTCAATGCTAGTAACCGTTCGGAACGTTTTGTCAATATTTGAAAAGAATGCCAATTAGCCTGCCTCATCACCGAGAATACTCTCTGGATGAAATCTACTGGCACATCATTGTGAAACAAGTCGCTCATCGAGTTCACAAAAACAAGCAATGGCTGTTTCCAACTTAGTGGTCGATCCAGCATATGCTCATGTAATGTCACATTGAATCCATTCGCATAATTTGCTTGTCCCATCGCTTGCAAACGCAGTGCCATACGTTCGGCATAACAGTGTTTGCAGCCGGGGCTAACTTTTGTGCAACCTGTGACCGGATTCCAAGTTGCATTTGTCCATTCAATTGTAGAGAGCGCCATAAGAACCCTCATTTACTGAGAATGTCTTGAGCAATTTTGACGGCCAGTCGTGCTCCACGTGGATTGCCAGCAGCAAAGCAAAGTAGATACAGTGGATTATTGCGCGAGTTATACAGCGGTAAAGGTTCTTCAGCGACGCCAGCAAAAATGGTCTTCAGTCTAGCTACGAAATAACTCCCTATTTGCTCTAGGTTAGCGACTTTTTTTCTACGCTGCTCTTCCCCGAATAGAGTTACTTCCGTTCCAGTTTTATAGAAGGCATCAAACCAATCCGATGTTCCAAACAGTGTATCAAGTTTGTGTCGAAGTGCTTCGTCGATTCTGCCGTCTCGGCGCAGAAGGCGGTTAACGGCCACCCCAAGTGGGAAAAGTATCCAGAGATCGATGGCTCGGGTAGAGGCGATAGCCTCAATAGTTGCCCATTCCACTTGCATACCAAATGGATCCAGAAAAAGCACTGCCCTATTATTTTTCCAATTCCGATTTAAACATAAATCCCGCAGATAAGCGTTACAATCTGCGTTTACTAGAACAATATCTGCCGCCAACGCTGGATAGTCTTCCTTCAGTTTAGCTAATTCCTTAAAACGGCCTTCATCCTGCTCGATGAAAAAATATTTACTAAATCTTGGTTGTGTTTGTAAGGCGATCTGTGCCGAACCCTGCAAAAATGATTGAGCATCACCTTCCAAAAGTTCTGGAAACATAAACTCGGAAGGTTTTCGTTCTTGCTTAAGCTGACGGTACCCTGTACCTGCAAAGGCATCGATATATGCGGTCCGGAACTTCTGTTTACTCAGAGCAGTGGTGTAGGCGCCCAGATACTTTTTGATTCGAGATAGCTTCTCTTCTGTCCAGTCACCACCAAATAATTGGTTTTGCGTCATTTCACCACCTACGTCCACTATTCACATCAAACAAGAGTATACTGCAATAGAACAAACGTTTCAAGTTCTAGTCAGCCACACCTAACCTAATATTCCTTACTTGAAGGATGGTAAAGTGTAACCTCGCGTCATTATAGCATCGGCACCTTCACCCCCCGTTCCCTTGCCACCTCAATCGCCCGCTCATACCCCGCATCCGCATGCCGCACCACGCCCATGCCCGGATCGACCGTCAGCACCCGCTCCAGACGGCGGGCGGCGGCCGGTGTGCCGTCGGCCACGATGACCTGCCCGGCGTGCAGGCTATAGCCGATGCCCACCCCACCGCCGTGGTGGAAACTGACCCACGTGGCCCCGGCGGCGGTGTTGATCAGCGCGTTGAGGATGGCCCAGTCGGCGATGGCGTCGCTACCGTCGCGCATGCCTTCCGTTTCGCGGTTGGGGCTGGCGACGGAGCCGGCGTCCAGATGGTCGCGGCCGATGACGATGGGGGCCTTCACCGCCCCACTGGCCACCAGTTCGTTGAAGCGCAGCCCGGCCCGGTGGCGCTCGCCATAGCCCAGCCAGCAGATGCGCGCCGGCAAGCCCTGGAATTGCACCCGCTCCTGGGCCATGCGGATCCAGCGGTGCAGGTGGGCGTCGTCGGGGAATAGCTCCAGCACCGCCTCATCGGTCACGCGGATGTCCTCCGGGTCGCCGCTGAGGGCCACCCAGCGAAACGGCCCCTTGCCCTCGCAGAACAGCGGCCGGACGTAGGCGGGCACGAAGCCGGGGTAGCTGAAGGCGTCGCTCACGCCGGCGTCGAAGGCGCGCTGGCGCAGGTTGTTGCCGTAGTCGAAGACGATGGAACCGCGCCGCTGGAACTCGACCATCGCCGCGCAGTGGCGGGCCATCGCCGCCGCCGACAGCCTTTGGAACTCGGCCGGATCGCGCTCGCGCAAGGCCCGCCCGGCCTCGAAGCTCAGGTCGTCGGGGAAGTAGGCCAGATAGTCGTGGGCTGAGGTCTGGTCGGTGACGAGATCGGGCAGGACGCCGCGGGCCAGCAGGTCAGGCAGAACGGCCGCGGCGTTGCCGATGAGGCCGATGGAGCGCGCCTGGCCGAGCTGGACGTAATGTTCCACCCGGCGCAGCGCGTCCTCGGTGTCCTCGCTGATCTCGTCGATGTAGCGGTGCTCCAGTTGCCGCCGGGCGCGCCACTCATCGACCTCGACCACCAGGGCCACGCCGTCGTTCATGGTCACGGCCAGCGGTTGCGCCCCGCCCATCTCGCCCAGTCCGGCGGTCAGCGCCCACTTGCCGCGCAGCGACGGCCAGCCGGCCTGCCGCGCCGCCTCGGCGAAGGTCTCGAACGTGCCTTGCAGGATGCCCTGTGTGCCGATGTAGATCCAGCTGCCGGCCGTCATCTGGCCGTACATGATCAGCCCCTCGGCCTCCCAGCGGTCGAAGTTCTCCTGGGTGGCCCA
>CXWJ01006590.1_pt1 | contig 10398 bp, 8 predicted proteins | sample 590841 | NCBI WGS metagenome assembly CXWJ01 (sample SAMEA3498367, study PRJEB10139) | wastewater metagenome | biome: wastewater treatment plant; material: activated sludge | place: Austria | collected 2015-01-21 | reverse complement strand
TATGGATTGGTACCATGCAGGGGTTATATTATTTAAATAACAACCTTCCGGTTTCATTTAACGAACTACGCAAAATCACCAAAGTGCCCGTAACATCTATTACAGAAGATAATACCGGACAAATTATTTTCAGTACTTACGATTTTGGTGTTTACGTTTTTAACAGAACCACTAACAGCGTAACAGTTATTAATACACAAAATGGTATTTACAACAACCGTATATTATTTACTTATCTTGATAGAAATAACAGACTATGGCTTGGTACACCTGAAGGCTTAGATAGGGTTGACTGGAATACATTTCAAAAGAGAAAATTTATCAGTTGCACGCATTTTGATAAAAGTAACGGTTACTATGGAGTTGAAACCAATGCAGGTTGTGGTGACAATGAAGGGCATGTCTGGTTTGGAACTTCAAATGGTGCTATCAGATATAATCCTAAAACCGGATACGGAAAAAATGTAATCCCTATTGTAAATATTAATAATGTTCAGGTTTATTTAAAAGATGTTGATTGGACAAAAGAAGAAAACATAACAGTTAATAAGACAACAGGACTGCCTGTAAATCCGGTTTTTGGTTACGGCAGCAATAATCTTACATTTTATTTTACCGGCATATATCTTACTGCTCCAAACGAAGTAAAATACAGATGGAAGTTAGAGGGCTTTGATGATTATTGGGCACCAGTTTCGAGATACGCGCAAGCAAATTACTCTAACATTCCGCCAGGCGATTATGTTTTTATTATTCAGGCAACTGTTAATGAAAGAGAATGGTCGCCCGAAGTTTCTTATCCATTTACCATAAAACCTCCTGCTTATAGAACTGCCACTGCCTACATTTTCTATACAATTGCAGCTATACTTTTGGTTTTTTTATTGCTTTGGTGGCGTACAAGAAGTTTAAGACAGGCACAATTCATTCTCAGAAATAAAGTAAACGAACGCACGCTTGAGCTAAAAGAAAAAAATATTGAACTGGCAAAGCTCTCATTGGTGGCATCAGAAACCGGAAATGCTGTAATGATCTTTAATGAGAAAATGGAGTTGGAGTGGGTAAATAACGGATTTTCAAAAATGACCGGCTTTTCGCAGGATGAATTTATAAGAAAAAAGGGAAGCAACATTAAAGACCTTACTAACTATAAGGATATAGAGATGCTATTAGATGATTGTATTGCCTTGCGCAAATCATTTATTTACGAATCGGATATGGAAGCCAAGGACGGAAGAAAAATTGTTACATCTTCTACTTTATCACCCGTATTTGATGAAAGCGGAAGTCTTAAAAATTTGGTGGTGGTTGATACAGATATTACCCTCCGTACTCAAATGGAAGAGCAAATAAGAAAGTCATTGGAAGAAAGGGGGTTTCTGTTAAAGGAGATTCATCACAGGGTTAAAAACAACCTGCAAATAATTATCAGCTTATTTAACCTTCAGGCAAATTATATTCATGATGAAAAGGCAGCTACTGCCATTCGCGAAGGGCAGGACAGGATACGTTCCATGTCATTAATTCACGAACGTTTTTACCAAAGCGAAGGATTGAGCAAGATTGATTTTGACGATTATATTAACAGATTATGCGAAACACTTGTTCATAGTTCGGACAGTAACGCACAAAAAATAACCTTGCAGGTAAATGCAGAAAAAATATCTTTGGATATTGATACTGCAGTGCCATGTGGTTTAATTATTAATGAGCTGGTATCTAATGCAATTAAATTTGCCTTTACAAGTAGAGCAACCGGAATAATAAAAGTGGATTTTAAAAAGTCAGATACAGGATTTGAGTTAAGAGTGAGTGATAATGGAATTGGATTGCCGCAGGGCTTCGACTACGAAAATTCAGACAGTTTAGGCATCCAGCTTATTAGTGCATTAGCCAGCCAAATAGACGGCACTTTATATGTAATAAACGATAACGGATTATCAGTAACAATAAAATTTAAACCGCAACATTAAAAACCACACATTATGGACAAAACCAAAATTTTAGTAGTAGAAGACGAAATTATTGTAGCAAAGGATATTCAGGCAACACTTATCAGGCTTGGATATGATGTGCCTGCGACAGCATCATCAGCACAATCAGCATTTAACAAGTTAGAAGAAATTAAACCCGATTTGGTTTTTTTAGATATTAAACTGAAAGGAGACCTTGATGGAATTAACATTGCCGAACACATAAAAAAAACATACAGCATACCTGTAATTTTCCTTACATCATTTATTGATAAGGCTACATTAGATCGCGCCAAACTTACCGAGCCTTATGGTTATCTCGTAAAACCTTTTAACGAAAAGGATTTGCAGTCAACTATTGAAATGGCATTATACAAATTCCAAAAAGATAATGCCATGAGGGCTGATAACCAACGATACACCAATGCCCTGCAAACGTTAGAGGAAGCTATTTTTATTACTGACAATGAATGTCGTTTAACATTTTTAAATCCAAAGGCAGAAGCTATTTCGCAGTATGGTAATGAAAGTGCACAAGGCATCAGCATTTTTAAACTAATTAAAATTGAAAATGACGAATTTAATATTGTGAATGCCGAAAGTCTTAGAAAATACCTGACCTCAAGTGAGCAGCTTAATATAGAATCTTGCAACGTTACCATCATGCGCGATTATTCTGTTATTAAAAATCAGCTTACTATATCCCCTGTTATTGATGAAAAAAACCAAACCATAGGTAACGCATTCGTTATTAAACCCATTGCAGCAAACGACAGTAACGCTGCCGCAAAACCCTCTGCACCTGCTTTGCCACCGGCAAACCCGTTAGAGAATCAGGTAATACAAAATTTTGTTTTTGTTAAACAAGGCAATGGCATGTTAATACGTATTCCGCTCGAAAATATTTATTGGATACAGGCAATGGATAATTATATTGTAATGCAAACTAACAACGACCAGTATGTTGCGCATAGCACCATGAAAGATTTAGAGGTTAAGCTTCCTCCAGATAAATTTGTACGTGTACACCGTTCATATATTGTAAGTATTGAAAAAATTAGTGTAATGGACGATAGCACTGTTGTAGTAAATGAAAAAACAATTCCTATTGGTAAATCTTACCGCGATGCTTTTCTGGCTAAGATTAATACTTTGGGATAATATCTGTGTCTGATAATAATGCCGCAAACGCTCAAATTTGAAATTGCAATTTCAAATTTGAGCGTTTGCGGCATTATTCAAATGCTTAACCTTTTTGCCTAATATAAACTAAGAGGCATGTCTTTATTAAACGTAACATCGTAGGCAAACTTAATTGTCTTTGATTCTTTGGGGTCAACATTAAGTGTCCATTTCAACAAGCCTAATGATTCATTGTAATCTGCCTTACCTTTTTCTTTCAATTCTACTTTTATATCCTTGTTTTGCGAAACCGGAACCTGATCTTCTACCATTAAATTAATGGTGCGGCTCTTGTTGTTTTTCATTCTTATTTCGTAAGCAATGGTTTTGGTTATATCATTACCAAGTATTTTGTTGCTTTCTTTTACAGGCATTTTGGTACGTGTTATTACTAACCCATTATCTCTGCCTAAGGCAAGTTGTAGTGTATCATTTATTACTGACGGATTTAAAACTGTTGCACCTACGTAGGTTCCTTCGTAAAACACATTGGCATTGCCCGGCAATAAATTTAATTCTTCCCAACCTGTAATTTTTGCAAGTAAAAATGCTTCGCTTTCCAATTTAGGAACCACGTAATGGTAATAGCGTGCAGGCAAATCGGCCGTTTTAACGGATACCATGTGGCTGGTACCATCAGAAGGTATGGTATAATCTAATTTAATATTAAACTCTACGTTGGTCATGGTTTCTATAAGCTGAGAGTAGTTGGCGGCAGATTGCGCAGGAGATAATTCATTTACCTCATCCATATCCTTTTTTGATTTGTAAGCATCTGTTACGGCATTTAATGTTGAGCCTTCTCTTGCCCCTTTATACAACGCTGCCGGTTTGTGTACGTAATAATTTAAGTACCACACAGGCAACTCAGGTTTTATGTTTCCTTTGTTGGGGTTAGATGTGCTTAATTTCAGTTTTACATCATTCCAGTCTTCACCGGTGTTTTGGTACACATTTGCTTTGTAGGTTAGCTGCATAGGTGCAAGTGCCGAGCCGGAGCGTAAATCGTAAGATGGTACCCAACCGGCAGTGGTAACCATGTAGCTTGCTTCTATTACTCCTGCCACAGTTTCATCGGCACTAACTGTAATAATAATTTGGTTATCGGGTGCATATTTCTTTGGGTCTTCTTCCTTAGCTTTATAAGTTCTTAAGTCTGATAGACGGGCTGTAATTCTTTCTTCAATTAATTTATTTTTTTTCTCTTTCCTGCTTATGCGGTTTAGTTGTGTGTTTATGTCATCAAGTTTAAGTCTGAAAAATTCCATAGCCTGCTTAAGCACCGCCAACGAATCGCTTTTGCCTTCTCCTTTAGAAAGTTTGTTTTTAAGAATCATATCTTTTTCCATTAGCAAGGCACTCTTTTTATCCTCAAGTTCACTATTATCAAAAGCAAGTTCAGAAACAGAGTCTTCTAAAAATTTTATTTCCAGCAGGATGGCAGCAGGCAGTTTACTTGCTTCAGGTGCAGGGGGTTCCGGGTACTCTACTTTGTGTTTTACATCAAGTACAACAAAGTTGCCTTTGCCTCCTGCCTGTATGCTTGATGGGTTTACCTGAGGTGATATTCCTGTTAGAATTACTTGGGTAATGCCGGGAGTAAGTGTTATACTTCCTGTGCGAAATACTTGAGCACCTTGTGTAAAAACCGTTACATTTTTGATGGATGATTTTACTTTTTTTTCTACCACTGCAAAAAGCTGTGTGGTACTAAGCATTAATGCCGTTAAAATAAATTTGTTCATATACCGTATTTTTAAATTGTTTGGAAGTTAGATGCGGTATATTTAGCTTTTCCATAAAAGAAGAATTAATGTTTTTTATTTGGTAAAAAAATAAATTTGTTGAACTAACACATCTGAATGTATATTTTATTTAAGTTAAAAGTTAACTTAATAACTGTACTTATCCTGCCAACGTGTTTTTAAAAAAGTACGCACCTCATTTTCCCTTGCATTTTTTCCGGGTTCATAAAAAACAGTTCCGGTAATTTTTTCGGGTAAGTATTCTAATGATGTAAAATTATTATCGTATTGGTGGGCATATTTATAATTTGCACCATAGTTAAATTCTTTCATTAACTTGGTTGGTGCATTGCGCAAATGCAGTGGCACAGGCAAATCACCTTCTGTTCTAACCTTATCAATTGCATTTTCTATTGCCATATACGAGGAGTTGCTTTTAGCTGATGTTGCTAAATAAATTACTGTTTGAGAAAGAATAATTCTGCACTCGGGGTAACCAATTACATCTACTGCATTAAAACAATTTACCGCCATTACCAATGCCGTGGGGTTAGCATTGCCAATGTCTTCACTGGCAAGTATTACCATTCTTCGCGCAATAAACTTTGGGTCTTCGCCACCTTCAATCATACGTGCAAGCCAATACACGGCAGCATTAGGGTCGCTGCCGCGCATGCTTTTTATAAATGCTGATATAATATCATAGTGCTGCTCTCCGCTTTTATCGTACAATGCAATTTTTTGTTGAGCAATTTTTAAAACAACATCATTAGTAATTTCTACATCAGGTTTGTTAATGGTAGTAATAACCAACTCAAAAAGATTTAAAAGTTTACGCGCATCGCCACCAGATAAACGCAGCAATGCTTCTACCTCTTTCAACACAATTTTTTTCTTTTTCAAAAACTCATCACTATTAATAGCATTATGCAGCAACTCAATCAAATCATCCTTACCCAAATGCTCCAACACATACACCTGGCAGCGGCTCAGCAAAGGTTGTATTACTTCAAAGGATGGGTTTTCGGTAGTAGCGCCAATCAACGTAATAGTTCCCTTTTCTACAGCACCAAGCAATGAGTCTTGCTGCGATTTATTAAACCTGTGTATCTCATCAATAAACAAAACAGCTTTACCGTTTTCTTGTGCTTTGCTAATTACTTCGCGCACATCTTTTACCCCACTGTTAATAGCACTAAGTGTGTAAAATGGAAGATGCGCTTTTTGTGCCAACACTTGCGCCAATGTGGTTTTACCAACGCCCGGTGGCCCCCAAAAAATAATAGAAGGCAAATTGCCGGAGTTATATATCGTGTGCAGAATTTTTCCTTGGCCAATTAAGTGTTTTTGCCCTGCAACCGTTTCTAAATTTTGCGGGCGCATGCGCTCTGCCAGTGGTGATGATTGTAACATTATCAAATTGTTTTTGCTGAAAATAAATAATGCGGACTAAAATACAGAGCGCAATAAAGAAAATATTATACATGTGGTTTGCCATATCAGTGCCAGTACGTAGTTAAAATTACCTATTACATGGTATTGACAGCGTTTAGTTACCTAAGCATATTTGCCCTTGCCATATTATGATAGAAAGAAGTTTAATCCTTGTTTTATTTTTAATGATAACTGCTACGGTATTGGCTGATGAGGGCAAAGACTTAAGGAGCATAAAACAACAATTAAAAAACACTGAAGCAGAAAAGGAATTTCAAAAGCTTGTTTCCAAATATCATCCTTACGGAGAAATTGTATTTGACATAACTGTTTACAAAAAAGGAAAAGTTGAAAGCGTTTTTAAATCATCGTGCACCATTACTGACAGAAAATTTATAAACGAATTGATCAATTATATAAAAGCGCTACAGTTTGACATTAAATTGAACAAGAATCAAAAAATAAAAATACAATACACTTACTTATTTAATTAAATCTACAACAATGAAAAAATCAATTTTAATTACAGCAATTGCGCTTGGCTCAGCATGTAGCATCAGCGCACAGGAATTTCCTGTATCATGGGAATCGGAATTTGAAAGCCGTGCATCGGTATTAACAGTAGTGAGCGATGATGGCAAGTATGTACTTGGTACCGACAAAGATGAAATGACTTTGTTGGACGAAAACGGAAAATTAGTTTACAACGGACGCTACAAAGAAATTACAGGTAAAGAGGGAGTTAACAAACCCGAAATGCAATACGTTTATTTTGATGCGGGATTACTTTTTTTGTTTGACAAAAAAATGGGGAAAGACCGTATGGCGGTAATTGATGTTAAAACAGGGAAAAATCTTTGGAACAGTAATGAATATCAGAACATCACTGATGATAATATGGAATATGTTGCTGAACTGGATGCCTTTTTCTTTTCTCAAAAAGATGTTACTACTCTTGTTAATGCACGCACAGGCGAAAAAATTTGGCAAACCGATAAGTTTAAAGGATCTATAGGTGCACATCTATATTTAAAAGAGAGCAACGATATTATTATGATAAACTTTAAACCAAATCAGTTATCAGCTTTGTTCTCCGGTTTTCAAAATCAGGTGGTGCGCATTAATGCAAAAACAGGCGAAGTAAAATGGAGTCAAAAATATTTTGGCTTTGTTGAGAAAGAAGTAGTAACCCGTAAACCCATAGTTACTCTTTATNNTCTTTATGTAAAAAATGATAAAATATATGTGCAGTTGGATGGTTTGCAGGTTTTTGATTTTGCCACTGGCAAAGAATTATGGAAAGCTGTGTATGAAACAGATATGGATACCAGGCGCGGTTTCTGGAACCGTGGACCACATGGCGGTAAAGTATTGGATGGAGGAATTTACGGAGCCATTGCTCCGCCTTTGTATACCAAAGATGCAGTGTACGTAGTAATGGGTGGCGACAGACAAAAAGTTAAGTATGTGCAAAAGCATGATATAGAAACAGGAAAACTGTTGTGGGAATCAGAAAAAATTACAGGAGCATCAGCCATGCCGCATTTGTACGAGAACAATGGAAAAATTATTGCTCAAATAGGCGGCTTAATTAATAAGCAAACAATAGAGCGTAAGGTTGTTAAAACACAAACCACTGAAGAAATAATTACTTACCGCAACAGCGAGTACGAGTTTTTAGGCAGCTACGGCATACTTGCACTTGACCCTGCATCGGGTAACAAAGCCTGGCGAAGTGAAAAATTTGACAAACGTATTTCCGATTTAATTTTTGATGGAACCATGTTGTATGCCGGAGGTGGCGATGAGTTTTATGGTTTTGATGTAGCTACCGGTGAAATGAAAATAAATGTTGACCACTCTAAAAACAAAGTAGGCAAAACCATGTGGGCTTTTGATAATGGAGAGAGTGTGGCACTTGTATGTGATAAGGGCATGGCGGCTTACAGTAAAAAAGATGGAAATAAATTATACAATTCCGATAAGTTTAGAAACGTAACTGCTTACCACGTAAGAAACGGCAAAATGTTTTTAAGAAACGAAACGGAAAACAGTAACAAGATTGCCCAGGTTGATTTAAGAACCGGCAACATACTTGGCGAAGAAAAATCTAAAGGCAGCGGGGGAGGAGATGTATATGGTGATGGATTGGATATGACATCGGATGCAGCGTTTATTTTCGCTTTCAGAAATAAAAAAGTGGCTAAACTCAAAACTCAATAACCGCAGTAAGTGTAATGCAGGGGCGAATTTAATTCGCCCCTCTTTTATTAGTAAAGGGTATGCCTTTTATTTTGTATCATATTTTCACTACTCCATTCAACTTGCGCAACAAATTCTTTTTTCCTGAAGGAGCAATTGCTTACAGCACAAATGTTACAGGGTATCTGCTCGCAAGGGTCCGTATGTATAAACAGCTCTACAGTGTATTTGGTACTGCGGTTAATTTCTTTTTCAAGTGTTTTTACTTCATTATGCACACTCTCTAACGATTCGTAAAAGGGCAAAGTCATGTGGCAGTCAATATGCACATAGTGCCCAAATTTTTGCATACGCAGGTTATGTATGTCTATCCATTTATCCTGCCTTATTTTTTGTAACGAAACAGCTATTTCATCAATCAAAGCTGTATCGGCTTTGTCCATTAAATTGTTTAGCGACTCACGCACTAATTTATATCCGTTAAATAAAATATGGAACGACAACATTAAAGCCAATGCTCCATCTATCCATGTAAACAGGGTAAGCTTATAAAGCAGCAAAGCAAAAATTAAGCTGGCGCTGGTAGCAACATCGGTAAGTATATGCTTACCATCAGCCATCATCACAACTGAGTTTGTTTTCTTCCCTTTTTTAACAAGATGTAATCCCATTACTATCAAAACAACTGTAGTGATAGTGGTAAGCAAAACGCCTTCCTCAACATGGTTAATTACTTTGCCACTTATTCAACTGAAAATAGCATTTATAAAAATGTAAACACCGGTAAAAAAGATAGGCGCACCTTCAAATCCTGCAGCTATGTATTCAATTTTACCGTGCCCGTAAGGATGGTCGGCATCTTTAAGTTTTGCTGAATAAGTCACGCTGTATAATGCAAAACCGGTGGCGGCAATGTTTATAATACTTTCAAAAGCATCGGATAAAACTGCATAACTGCGTGTAAGGTAATACGAATAAAATTTCACCAATGTTATGGCAATAGAAACCACAAGCACTGCCCGCAATGATTTTACTTTTGATTTAAGCGATGACATAGAAGTGTTTGGTGATTAATAAATGCAAATATTTTTTTCCGAAAATAATAATTGCATTTTGATGTTTATTATTGTGCCATGCAATTCACTTCTGTTTACACATCACCCATTGGCAAACTTTTAATTATTGCGGATGAGCAGTTTGTAAAAAAGGTTGAATTTCTTGCTGATGATGTTCCGGTTATAGAAAATGAAAATGGAATTTCCATTCAATGTCGTAAAGAGTTGGCTGATTATTTTAAGGGAAAGATTAAATCGTTTACGGTTCGAACAAATCCCGATGGCACTATATTCCAAAAAAGTGTTTGGGCTGAGTTGAGTAAAATTTCCTTTGGCACGTCTGTAAGTTATTTACAAATAGCAAAAAGATTAGGCGATGAAAAAGCGATACGAGCGGCTGCCAATGCCAATGGAAAAAATCCGGTTGCAATTCTTATACCTTGCCACCGTGTTATCGGCAGTAATGGTTCTTTAACCGGATATGCCGGAGGCTTATGGCGAAAAAAGTTTTTGTTAGAGCTTGAGGGAGTATTAAAAAAAACGCAATTAGAATTATTTTAAGACAGACAAAAATGAAACTCAAATTCCATTTAGTTGCAGCAGCAATCTTTTGTTTCGTATCCTGCACACCACCAAAAACAGAATACAAGCTTGGCATGATGGATTTTATTGTTGGTAGTTGGGGGAATGCTGCCGATACCTCCAATATGTTTTTTGAAGAATGGCATAAGGCAAACGACTCCACTTTTGTTGGTCATGCCTTTACTATCAACAGTGCAAATGATACCCTTTTTCAAGAGGAGGTTT
>CXWJ01001326.1_pt2 | contig 10399 bp, 9 predicted proteins | sample 590841 | NCBI WGS metagenome assembly CXWJ01 (sample SAMEA3498367, study PRJEB10139) | wastewater metagenome | biome: wastewater treatment plant; material: activated sludge | place: Austria | collected 2015-01-21 | reverse complement strand
GCGCGATATGGGCATGCTCGACATGGCAACCTACACCCAATTGCAAGCCGCAGACGCGATGCGGGATGCCGCGCAAAACGAGGGCGGCGGCGCAGGTCTCACTGCGGGAATCGGCGCGGGCATGGGCATTGGCAATATCATGGGTCAGGCTCTTCAAGGCGGTTTCCAAAACGCGGCGCCCGGCGGCGGAGCGGCAGGCGGCGCAAAGATGCCGGACATTATGACTCCCGCAGAAGCCGCGCAGTTTATGAAAGTGACCGAAGCGGATATTCTTGCGGCAATTGACGACAAGAGTCTGAAAGCCAAGAAAGTCGGCAAGGCGTTCCGCATCAGCAAAGATAATCTTGAAGCGTTTATGAATAGCTGAGTACTGCGTACTTCGTGATGAAGAAAAGACTCTCCGCTGTGGAGAGTCTTTTCTTTTGGAGTCATCGTGGTCTCGTAACGCGACATTCATGTCGCTCGCGCTACAAGAATAATCTCAGTAGCGAGATAAATCTCGCGTTACGAAATTTACTCTACGATGTGGGTTACGTAATACGCAGTACGAAGTATTCCTACTCCAAATCGCTCAACACATCGGAGATCGAATTCAACACATCGCTTGCCATCACGGAGGCGGTTGTGCCGAGATCATCTGCGGCGTAGAGACCGGCTTGCGCGTGGATCCATGCGCCGGCGACTGCCGCATCGTATGCGTCGAGACCTTGCGCGCGTAAGCCGACGATGACGCCGGCAAGCACATCTCCTGTCCCAGCGTGGGCTAGCGCGGGCGAAGCGGCTGGAATAACTGTTGTTCTTCCATCGGGCGATGCAATAACAGTGAATGCGCCTTTCAAAACAACGACGTGTCCCCATTCTTTTGCAAACTTAATTGCAGTTGATTGTCTACTCTCTTGAATTTCCTCTTTCGATAACCCGGTCAACGCGGACATTTCGCCGGGGTGCGGAGTGAGAATCGCTGGCGCGGGAAGGTTCGTGTGCCAGTCTTTGATCTGCGCGAGCAGGCGCAGACCGTCCGCATCAACGATCATTGGCGGCAGTGAGTTCTTATCCGCCACTTTTGATTCGCTCTCTCCATGCACAAAACCAATCGCGGATTTTTTAGGCGTTGATTTTCCAGCCAACAGATTTTCGATGAATTCTTTCGTTGCGTTTTCCGTTCCCAATCCTGGACCGATCAGCAATGCCGTTGCGCGTTCGAAATTTTTCGCCAACACTTCCGCCGCGCTGGCTGCGATCACGCCTGTTGAATGTGGAAGCAGTACCCACGTCGCTTCGGGAACCTGACCTGCGACNNAGGGCAGCGCCAAACGTCCCTTTGTGTGAATCGAGCGGCCGCTCCGGCAAAAGCGCGGAGACTGAATCTTCATCCGCAACTTCTGTTTGCAAATTCTTGAGTGAAGGCAAATCAACGGGCAAGCCGATGTCAACAACTTTTAGTTCGCCGACATACTCAAACGCGGGCAGTTTCAAGAGTCCCTGCTTGACCGCCGCCATCGTGACCGTTAAATCTGCGTGGATGGTTTCGTCTGCGGTGTCGCCCGAATCGCAATCCACGCCAGAGGGACAATCAACTGCGATCACGAGAGGCGGTTCGTCAAGACTGTCGAGTAGGTCGCCAACTTCGGAAAGCAATTCGGCAACTTCTTTTTTCAGCGGCAGTTTGGCGCCGGTGCCAAGAATTCCATCGAGGAGGACGTCGGCAGTTTCGAGGAAAGAGGAAAGATGAAAGAAGGCATCCTCTTTTTCGGAAGGAATAATTTGTCCGCCAGCATCAGTGAACTGTTTAACGAGGTCGTCTTTTTTGCGCTTGACGAGGAATGCGCTTGACTTCCAACCTTCTTCGGCAAGCGCGGTCAACGCGACGAGGGTATCTCCGCCGTTATTACCGGGACCGACCAACCCGATGATTTCAAGTTGATCGTCGTCAACGAACAAATCGGCGGCAACTTCCGCCAGTCCCTGACCGGCGTTTTGCATCATTTGATCATAAGTCAAGCCGTTTGAGTCGGCTTCTTTTTCAACGGCTTGCATTTGTGAGACTGTGACAAGTTTCATGGTTTTCTCCAATTGATGGCTGGATTGTACTGCAAAGGAATCTTGCAACTCAGTTTTACTTGCCTGCTCTAATGAAAATCAAATCATAGATTCAATAGAGTCGTCGCGCTCATACAATCTGGAAAGATTTCTGTTTGAACTCTTGCGGAATTACCAGAAATAGTCTATCCTTACGACAAGAGATGAACCATTCATCTCCAACCCATTCTTAATTCTCTTGGAGGAGAACATGAAGAACCTTTACAAAGTGTTGGTCCTGGGCATCGTTGCCGTGCTTGCGCTCACCGCATGCGGCGGAGGCGGCGCGCAAGCGGATGATTTGCTCGGTGCGATCAAAGCGCGCGGCTACATCCTCGTTTCGACCGACCCCAACTACGAGCCGCAATCATTCCTCAATACCGAAGGCAAACGACCCGCCGATTCGAAATGCCCTTCCGACGCGCTGACCACCGCTGAAATGCAAGGCTTCGACGTGGACGCCGCCATCGCCATCGGCGACGCGCTCGGCGTGGAGACTTGCTTCGCCACCCCGTCCTGGGATACGATCACCGCCGGTTCCTGGGCAGACAAATGGGATGTCAGCGTCGGCTCAATGACGGTCACAACCGACCGCCAGAAAGTCCTCGATTTCAGCGTGCCGTACTATTACACGCCGGCAGTTGTCGCCGTTCGCGCAGATTCGGGGATTACCTCCCTCGCCGACCTCGAAGGTCAGTCTCTTTGCGTGGGCACAGCCACAACATACGAATCATGGCTCAACCATGATATGGCTGGCTTAGGATTGCCCGAAGCCTCCATTTATGCCGAAGCGCCGAATGTAACCGTGGTTCCGCTCGAGACCGATCAGGAATGCGCCCAAGCCATCGCCGCGGGTCGTGAAGATTTCGTGGGCTATGTCACATCAGAGACCGTTGTGGACGCGAACATCGCCGCGGGTTTCCCGGTCGTCAAGCTTGGCTCCCCGGTATTCTCGGAGGACCTCGCCGCCTCGTTCGACAAAACCTCCAGCCTGCCGACCGGCACGCTGCTTGCCGAAGTCAACAAAGTATTCACAAAGATGCACGAAGATGGCGCTCTTTCTGACCTCTCGCTCAAATGGTTCGATGTGGATCTGACTCAGGCTCCCAACTAACCTCCCGTCTTTCAAAGGGAAGCGGCTTTCGCCGCTTCCCTTTCTGTTTGCTTGGATGTCAGGTTCATGGCAATCGGTATCTGCCATAAGCCCATGAAGTAACATCTCGGTCACTATCCTGATGGAAAAAACAACAACTCCAAAAAAATCGCAAGCCGATCTCTTGGTCGAGGCTCAACAGAGGAAGCAAAACCAGTTCCGCATGGGCGTCGGGGCAACATGGGGATTTCTGCTCCTGGTACTCATTTTCCTTTTCAGCGGAAAAACCGTTCTGGGCTTCGAAACGATCCAACTCGATACCGAATTCATGCGGAAAAATTTCACCTTCATCGGCGAAGGCTTGGGCGAGACCCTGCTGATTTCAATTCTTTCGATCTCGCTGGCAATTCTTCTCGCGCTTCTGACTGCGTTAGGGCGGCTTTCCACATTTCCGCCGATCTTTGCAGTCAGCACATTCTATGTTTCATTGATTCGCGGCACGCCTCTTTATCTTCAGATATTTTTCTTTTTCCTTGCCCTTCCACAATTAGGAATTATCCTCAGCGGNNCGCGCCGCGCTCTCCTCGGTCGGCAAAGGACAACGCGAAGCCGCCACCGCGCTCGGCATGACTCCGCTTCAAACCATGCGGCGCGTCATCCTGCCGCAGGCGTTGCGATTTGCGATTCCTCCGATGGGCAACGATTTCATTTCCATGACGAAGGATTCCGCTCTTGTCGCCGCCACCGGTTTCGTCCACGAGGTATTGTGGCGCGCAACCAAGGTGGGGCGCGCGCAATTCAACAACCTCGAAGCCTTGTTGATGGCGGCGATGTTCTATTGGTTCATGACGCTCATCCTCACCTTCTTCCAAACACGGCTGGAAGCGCGACTCGCCAGAGGGGAACGCTAACATGGCGCCGATTGTCCGCGTTTCCAAACTCGATAAATATTTTGGGCGTTTGCATGTGATCCAAAATATCTCGCTGGATGTGCAACCGCGCGAAGTGGTCTGCCTGATCGGCAGGAGCGGATCGGGGAAAAGCACATTGTTGCGATGTATCAACTTCTTGGAAGAACCATCCAGTGGAAGTATCGAAGTGGATGGCTTGGTCGTCCAAAGCCACGGACGCGGCAAAGAACATCGCCAGCTCATTCACGATGTGCGGCTCAAGACCGGCATGGTATTTCAAGAGTTCAATCTCTTCCCGCACATGACCGTGTTGGGAAATGTTATCGAAGGACCCGTCACGGTCAAAGGCATGAACCGCGCTGAAGCCGTTGCGCTCGCCGAAGAAAATCTCGATAGCGTCGGCTTATTGTTCAAAAAGGACGAATATCCCGCGCGCCTCTCCGGCGGGCAAAAACAACGCGTGGCAATCGCGCGCGCGCTGACCATGCAACCCCGCGTCATGTTGTTCGATGAACCCACCTCCGCGCTCGACCCCGAACTTATCGGCGAAGTGCTGAACGTAATGAAAAAAGTCGCCAAAGACGGCATGACCATGCTGGTCGTCACGCACGAAATGGGATTCGCGCGCGAAGTGGCAGACCGCGTGCTGGTGATGGGCGATGGCGAAATCATCGAAGACGCAAAACCATCCACGCTGTTCAGCAAACCCAAAGACCCGCGCACAAAAGCGCTGATCGATCGGTATCGCACCGGGGGACACTGATTCATGCTTCTCGCCATCACGCGCGATGTCAGCCCGCGCTTCGACGAATGCGAGATCACCCACATCGAACGCTCGCCGATCAATCTGGAAATCGCCCGAACACAACATCACGAATACATACAAACGCTCAAAGAACTCGGATGCGCCGTTTTGGAATTACCCGCCGAAGCGGATTTGCCCGATTCGGTCTTTGTCGAAGATACGGCGGTCATCCTGCGGGAAGTTGCGCTTCTCACCCGACCTGGGGCTGACTCGCGGAAACCTGAGACCGAGTCCATCGCCCAAGCCCTTGCCCCCTACCGCGAGCTCGTCCACATTCAGCCTCCCGCCACCGTGGACGGAGGCGACGCGCTTGTGTTGGGAAAAAATATATTCGTCGGCATATCCACGCGCAGCAACGCGCTTGCCATTGACCAGATGAATCAACTGTTGCGAAAATTTGGATACACAACGCAAGGCGTGGAATTGCGCGATTGCCTGCATCTCAAAAGCGCAGTCACGCGCGTGGACGATAACAACACATTGCTCATCAATCGCAACTGGGTGGATGTTGAAACATTCGATGGGTATGAGTTAATTGATATTGATCCCTCCGAGCCGTTCGCCGCAAACTGTTTGCCGGTCAACGGCTCGATCATTTTTCCAACAGCGTTTCCCCGGACAACGGCAAAACTTGAAGCGCGAGGCTATCGAATCAAGCCTGTGATGGTGGACGAGTTGGCAAAAGCCGAGGGCGCGGTGACCTGTTGCAGTTTGATCGTTTCGTAAGGCTGAACCAGCGTCAATCGAGGAATGAGGCGGAGATCTTTATCCAAACCTGCCCACAAGATTTATACTTGTCGGCAATCCGCTTAGCCTGTCTTGCGAGGAAGTTATGTTCCCACGAATCTTTTCCCAGCCCGTATTCGACGATGAAGAGTTGACGCGTTCCGCATCCCAACTGAGGATGGTCACGCTTGCCATGCTCGCGGTTACTACTCTCTTTATTGCAATATGGTCGGCGCTCGTGCCTCAGTCTTCCTATCGCGGCATCTACGCGCTCCCCATCTACCCGCTATGTTTTTGGTTGTTGCATCTCATTCAACAGGGAAAAGTAAAACTCGCGGGGTGCGCAATGGTAATTGGAGTTTGGCTGATCCTATTCTTCGCGGCGGCATTCAATGGCGGCGTGCTGGCGCCCGGCTATAGCGGGTTGCTGATCACCATCCTTGCCGCTGGAATTTTCATCGGTCGCGAGTGGGCAAATCGAGTTGCTCTGATCAGCGTGATCGGCGGCGGCATCTTTGTGATTCTTGAACGGGCCGGTATCTTGCAAGTAATCAACGAGGTTGCCGATCCGATGGCAATGTGGGTCGCGCAGTCGGTGTTCTTCTTCATTTCCGCCAGCCTGCTTCAAATGGGCACGGAACGTATCGCTGGCGCGTTGCAGCGCGCGCAACGCGAGGTCGAACAGCGGCGCAAAGCCGAGGAACAATTACGAGAAGCGGAAAAGCAATATCGCGAACTGGTCGAGCGCGTGCCTGCTGTGATCTACAGCGCGGAGCCGGGACCAAACGGACGCTGGCTGTACGTTAGCCCGGGCGTGTTGCAACTCAGCGGCTTCGCCCCCGACGAGTGGACTGCCAACCCGCATCTGTGGTACTCGCGCCTCGACCCTGAAGACCGCGAGCAATTTATTGCGGCGGAGAATCAAGCCCTGAAAGACGGCTCGCAATTCAACATGGAATATCGCTTTCGCAGGAAAGACGACTCAGTCATCTGGGTGCGGGACGAAAGTTTATATGTAACGAGCGGCGCGCCGGGCGGGCAGACGATCGTTCAAGGCTATTTGCTGGATATCACCGAAAACAAACAGGCAGAGGAAAAACTCCGCGCCAATCAAGTCTTGCTAACAACGATCATCGAAAACATTCCCTTCGATTTTTGGGTGTGCGACGAGAACGACCGCTATATTCTGCAAAACCCCATCTCGAAACGCCTGGCGGGCGATCTGACCGGAAAAACTGTCGATGACCTTAACCTGCCGCCAGCGCTAAAAAAATCATACAAAGTACAACACTTGCGCATCTTGGGGGGCGAATCTATTAGGGGAGAAGAGTCTCATGAGCAAAACGGAAAACATCATCATCTGATGATGATCGGGGCGCCGATTCGAGACAATGAAAAAATACGCGGCATGATCGGCATGACGATCGATATGACCGAGCAAAAACGCGCGCAGGAGGCTTTACGCGAAACGGAATTGCTCTATCGCACGCTCGTCGAGCAGACCTCTGTCGCCATTTATCGCGATGCGCCTCAAGAGGGCGGTCCTTCCATATACATCAGCCCGCAGATCAAGAACATGATCGGGTACTCCCCGGAGGATTTTTCAGCGGAACCGGAGTTCTGGCAATCGCTCCTTCACCCCGACGATGAAATCAGGGTCCTCAACGATATCAAACAAATGATCGCAACCGGCAAGGGCATCGCATCGGAATACCGAATGAAAGCCAAAAACGGGGAATGGGTATGGCTGGGAGACGAGTCGGTCGTTATTAAAGATGACGACAACAATCTTTTGTATATTCAGGGCGTGCTCACGGATATCACCAGGCAAAAATCAGTCGAGGCGCAGCGCGAATCGCTCATCAAGGAACTGGAGGAAAAAAACTCCGAACTGGAGCGCTTCACCTACACCGTTTCGCACGATCTAAAAGCGCCGCTCATCACCATGGGCGGATTTCTCGGCTACCTGGAAAAAGACGCGCTAAGCGGAAACGTCGAAAAACTTAGGCTGGATATACAACGGATATCGGAAGCCAATCGCAAAATGGAGACCTTGTTGAACGACCTGCTGGAGCTATCCCGTATCGGCAGAAAAATGAATCCACCGGAAACGGTTCCCTTCGGGCATGTCATTTCGGAGGCTTTTATCCGCGCGGAGAGCCGGTTGAATTGGAAACATGTCGAAGTGATGATCATGACCGACCTGCCGACGATTCACGGAGACCGGAACCGGCTGATCGAGGTGATGCAGAATCTTCTGGACAACGCCGCCAAATTCATGGGCGACCAGCCCAACCCGGCCATCGAGATCGGCGCCGAAACAAAAGGGGAAGAAATCGTCTTTTTCGTGCGCGACAACGGGATCGGCATCGACCCGAAGTTTCACAAAAAGATATTTGAACTGTTCGATAAGTTGAATCCGCGCATCGAGGGGACGGGCATCGGGCTGGCGTTGGTCAAGCGCATCATCGAAGTTCACGGCGGCAGGATTTGGATCGAATCGCGCCTTGGGCAGGGCGCAACATTTTTCTTCACGCTCCCGGGCGCGAAATAAAAATTCTCCGAAACGATTCGGAGAATTTTCAAACGTGTGCGCTGGAGAGGACTTGAACCTCCACGTCTTGCGACACATGGCCCTCAACCATGCCTGTCTGCCAATTCCAGCACCAGCGCCCAAGCACGGCGTATTATAATCGGCTTACTTTGCTTGTCAAGCAAAATCTTTTTTGGAGACAATCATGACGCGAATCGTAGTAGACGCCATGGGGAGCGACAATTCCCCAACCCCAGACGTGGAAGGCGCGGTGATGGCGGCGCGCGAGCACGGGGTGGAGATCATCTTGACGGGAGACGCTTCGCGGATTCAGCCCCTGCTTGATTCTAACCATGCGGCGACTCTGCCCATTCGCATCGTCCACGCGCCAGAAACGTTGACGATGAAGGACAAAGGGGAAGACCTGGTGATGAAAGCGCGTCACAAGGAAGCGCAGAATTCGATGGCGATCGGGTACGATCTCGTGAAAAACGGCGAAGCCGACGCGTTCGTAACAATGGGCAACACCGGCGCGGCAATGGTCACGGCGCTATTCAGGCTGGGCAGAATCAGGGGCGTGGACCGGCCCGCGCTGGCGGGACCAATTCCCACTGCGAAAGGAATCGTGATCCTGCTCGATCTCGGCGCGAATCCCGATTGCAAACCGGAGAACCTCCTGCAATTTGGGATCATGGGCAGTGTGTATGCGGAGCGAGCGCGCGGCGTAAAAAATCCGCGCGTGGGTTTGGTATCGAACGGCGAAGAAGCGGGTAAAGGAAGCGAACTCGTCAAAGTGGCATATCCTTTACTGGCAGAGGCTAAACTAAACTTTGTCGGCAACCTGGAAGGAAAAGAACTTTTCGGCGGCCATGCCGATGTGGCAGTAGCCGATGGGTTTACTGGAAATGTATTGCTCAAATCTTCCGAGGCGGTTGCCAAACTGCTGGTGGATAAGATCCGCGAGTCTATCAAAGGCGGGGGGCCGCTGGCGCTGCTGGGCGGCGCGTTGATCCGTCCCGCGATGGGTAAGGTGCGTAAACTACTCGATCCCGCCGAAGAAGGCGCGGCTCCCCTGCTCGGCGTGAACGGATTGGCATTTATCGGGCATGGAAGGTCGGATGCTCTTGCGATTAAAAACGCCATCCGCGTGGCAAAAGAGGCGGCAGAGTCAAAAGTGCTGGATGCGTTAAGAAGCGCGATTGAGGAAAGTTTGAAAAAATAGAATCACCGCGAAGCANNTTTTTTCTTAGCGCACATTGCGCGCTTCGCAGTTAAAAAGGCAGTTATGAAAATCATTAGAAACGACAAATTGATCCAACGCAACGGAAAAATCGGCGGTGTTGCGATCCTGCTTTCCATCATCACACTGATCGGGGGCTTTTTCGTCAACGTCAACAACTTATCGGGCGAAGATATGCGCTCTTTCTATATCACTCTGGCTTCCTTCGTTGTCGGCTTCATACTGGTTCAGGTTGGGTTGTATTTTGTAAACCGCTATGGGGGCAAGCCGCGCATGGATGAACGTCTCGACGCCGCGCTCAAAGGTTTGCCCGGCGATTTCGCGATCTATCATTTCACAACGCCAGCCTCGCATTTGCTTGTGGGTCCAGCAGGAGTTTGGGCGCTGATTCCCTATCGCTTGCGCGGCATGGTTGAGTTCAGAAAAAACCGTTGGCGGGTTGGGGGTGGCGGATTCCTACAAGCGTACATGAGCATCTTCGGTCAGGAGGGAATCGGGCGTCCCGACCTGGATGCGGAAAACGAGATCGGCAAGGTCAAAAAATTGCTGGCAAAACATTTTGAAGAAAGCGAAATTCCAGAGGTCAATGCGGTATTGGTCTTCACCAATGAACTAGCCGCGATTCAAGCCGAGGGCGCGCCTCTGTCCGCGTTGAAAGCGGACCAGCTCAAAAGTTTTATTCGGCAAAAAGTAAAAGAGAAACTAATTACACAAGCACAACTCGCGGCAGTGAAAACCGCGTTGCCTGATTAATTTCAGGCACATGTCGTTGCGAGGAGGCGTTCGTTGCCGACGAAGCAATCTCCTCGATAACCAGGGGATTGCTTCGGGCGAAGAGCAAGAGCGCCTCGCAACGACATGGCAGGTGGTTTATGATACACTTGTTCTATTATGCAATTTTCGATGATGGAAAAATTTATTGCTGATCGCTGGACAACTATAATTATTCTCGGCATTCTAGCGATGGGAATTTGGTTCCGCGCAACAATCTATGGAGATTTGCGGCTTTCAG
>CXWJ01008947.1_pt1 | contig 10400 bp, 11 predicted proteins | sample 590841 | NCBI WGS metagenome assembly CXWJ01 (sample SAMEA3498367, study PRJEB10139) | wastewater metagenome | biome: wastewater treatment plant; material: activated sludge | place: Austria | collected 2015-01-21 | reverse complement strand
TACCCGGATGAGGGTTGGGTGACTTGGCTAGGACGGCGGCTGTTCAAACGCGTGAAATCGCTGCTGATGCTCATCGCCCTGGGAGCATTCGTGCTGATGGTGATGGTAGCCTCGATGATTTGGACCGCCGTTCAAGCCGCGACGGAGCCCAATTTTGCGATCGATCCTAACATCCGTTGGGCTTTGAGCTTAGGGATCAACGTGGCCCTAAATCTATTAGCCTTCACGATGTTTTACTTTGCCATGCCCAAGGCTCGCATTCGCTGGCTGGAAGCGTTGCGCGGCGGCATCGTCGCGGCGATTCTATGGGAAGTGGGGCGGCAGGCGCTTTCGGCTTACTTGCTGCGGCTGAATTACCCAAGTGCTTACGGCATCATTGGTTCGTTCATCGCGATCATGCTCTGGGCCTATTACGCGATGGTCATCCTGCTATACGGAGCCGAGTACGTGCGGGTACTGGGGGAAGAGCGGCGGAAGGGCGAATAACGAATCAGAGCGAGCAATAGAAAAATAACGGCTTATTGCCGCAGTGTTTCGCTCATGCCGGCAGCCACGGGAGCAAAGAGAATCAGGGGAAGCCAGGAGGCCAGGGCGGGTTGCAGCCATCCTGAGGAGCCGAGCGACTGACAGCCGAGCACCACGACCATGAACACTGTGACGATGCAGAGACACAAAGCTATGGCCAGGAACGGGTTGCGATTCGATCGCGTGACAACGAATGGCAGGCCGAGAAATAGCAGCGTGGTATCGAGAAAGGGCTGTAAAAATCGGCTATGAATGGCGACGCGGACATCCGCGCCTAAATCGGTGCTGGGGCTGCGCAGCTCTCGGATCAGCTCGGGAGTGGAGGCAAATTCCCGCCACGACGCGCCAGCCGAGAGAAACTCGAACGACACGCCGCTGGGAACAAAAACTTGGTGAGGTTCGAGCCAATCGGCATCGGCTGGCGTGACGACCACGGGCGTCCCGTCAGCGATCAGAGATGGCTGCGTGAGCAAGGCCTTGGGAGTGATTACGCCGCTAAGCAAATAGCCGCTGGGAAGGTTGTCGTGGGCGGGGAGAAAACGGGCTTCGGAAGCGGATAGTTGCTTGCCATACATGTCCAGGCCGCGCGGGAGCTGAAATTTTGGCCCGACGATCTTTTTCTCAGCCGGAACGATCTTATCGCCACCCAGGAGGATATCGGTCTGGCTATCGAAGCGCGATTGCATTGCGGCCAGTTGCTCACCCCCCAGGTTCTTCGAATCAAGCGAAAGTTGATGGCGAATGTTCGGCATTACCAACTCACGGTTGGCCGCAGCCAGGAGGCTGACCATCATTGCCGCCATGATGACGGGCCGCAGCACGCGGAAGCGAGTGATGCCTGCTGCCATGAGGGCTGTCATCTCGTTATGGCGTTGAATCCAGGTGACGGTGAACATCAGCGCGATCAACGTGAGGACGCCGCTGGTTTGGTTGAAGAATTCGAGCGAGCGATAGGCGTAAAAGACGACGAGGATTTTGAGCATCCCCCCATGCTTCTCGCCGTAGTCTACGAAGTGATCCAAGTGGCCAAACGCATCGATTACGATGTACAGACCGATCATGCTGAGGAAACAGATCACCAGCACTTCGATGAACTGCCGCAGCAAGTAGCGGTCGATGAGGGTGGGCATGAGAACTGCAACGGGGAGGGTGGAAGGCGGCGGGGGATAATAATCCTGTGGGGCCATGTGGGTACTGACAGGGCAGGGCGGGAGCGTACCGGAGTTGATTATGGGGCGTCAATAGAAATAGGGGGGGCTGCGCGAGTGCGGCGGCGGTGTCGATTTGGGGAGAGTGGTGCCGCCGGTTCATTGTCCCAGCTATAATTGGCGGCAGCTAGCGACGAGTAGGGTTACGCGGTCGGCAGCGAAGAATAGATGAGCGAGGGTGGATGAGGATGGGCGGCAAAGAAGGTGCGACAGAACGCCGGCTTGCCACAATTCGCCACGTAACGCGACGGTTCTTGTCGCGCCCGCTCCCCCGCCTTGCGACTTGGTCACGCGCGGTTGAGGCCGCCCGTCATGCGGCGCTCGATTTGGTCTTTCCGGCGGCGTGCGCTGGTTGTGGTGCGGAATTGGATGGTGAAATCGCTGCCGATCTCCGACGGCCGTTCTGCGAAACTTGCCTGGAGGAGCTCGCCTTATTTTCCAGCGTAGTGTGTCGGCAATGTGGAGTGCCGGTACCTAACGTGACTCAGGCGAGCCAAGAGAATCGTGCGAACTGTCCTCGATGTCGCGGGCCGAAGTTGTGGTTCGATGAAACGATTGCCGCCGGCGAGTACACGGGCCGGTTACGCGAGCTATTACTGCGGATGAAGACCCGGGAGGGAGATACGGTTTCTCTGGCCATGGGACAACTACTGTGGCAGCACTGCGGCGAACGGTTGACGGCGGTGGAGGCGGATGTGATTGCGCCGATACCCATGCACTGGCGACGGCGTGTCGCGCATGGCACAAATTCAGCAGCCGTTTTGTCCGAGGTGCTCGCCGCTCGGCTACGCGTGCCGCATGCGGCCCGATTGTTGCGGCGCCGGCGGCATACAAAGCCTCAATCCGGCCTGGGGGCCACGCAAAAGTGGCTTAATGTACGTGGTGCCTTTGCGATGCGTGCTGGCTATCATTTGGACGGTGCCCGCGTGTTGCTGGTGGACGACATTCTCACGACGGGGGCCACCTGCAGCGCCGCCGCCCGAACCTTGAAACGGGCGGGTGCGGAAAGAGTGACCGTGACGGTAGTAGCGAGATCATTGTCACACTGAGGGGCAGGGCTGAGGACAGGGAAGGAAAGAATAAGAGCGAATGGGAGTGCAGGTTTAGTGACAGATGGCTGAGAATTATGGCTGAGACTAAGAGGGATCGAACCGTGCTGCGAGTAGGCACGCGGGCCAGCAAGCTCGCACGATGGCAGGCGGATTGGGTGGCCGCGCAGTTGCGAGATCGTGGCGTGGCGGTGGAAATCGTCGAACTCACCACCCGTGGCGATGCGGCCGTTTCGACGCCGATCGCCGACATCGGCGCGCCGGGCGTCTTCACCAAAGCCATTCAAACCGTGCTCTTGGCGGGTAAAGTTGATTTGGCCGTTCACAGCCTCAAGGACTTGCCGACCGACGTGGTTGAGGGATTGATGCTGGCCGCAGTACCGGTGCGGGAAAGCGCCGCGGATGTGCTAGTTGCGAAGGCAGCCGCAACAATTGCTGATCTTCCGCTTGGTGCGCGAGTGGGAACCGGCAGCTTGCGACGACAGGCGCAGCTTCGGCACTTGCGGCCCGATTTGCAGGTGATGGCGGTGCGAGGGAACGTAGACACGAGATTGAGGAAGCTGGATGAAGGTGAATGCGATGCGCTGATTCTAGCTGAGGCGGGGTTGAAGCGGTTGGGTTTGGCGAGTCGCATCGTTGAGATATTGCCGGCGAGGGTGATGATGTCTGCGGTGGGGCAAGGAGCGCTGGGGATCGAGTGCCGCGTAGATGATGCGCGGACACAAGCGGAAATTCGGTTGCTGGATGATTGGGCGTCGCGGGTGGCCGTGATGGCGGAGCGGGCGCTGCTAGCCCATTTGAAGGGGGGGTGTTTAGCGCCGATTGGAGCTTGGGGACGGATGGAAAATGGTCGGCTGCAACTATCGGCGGTAGTGTTGGACGCGGAAGGGACGCGGCGGATCGAAGCGAGCAACGGGGCGGTGGTAAACGATGCACGCGACGCCGCCGCGCTGGGATGTTTGGTGGCAAATGCGTTGTTGGCACAGGGAGCGTCGGAGTTGATTGCCACTTCGCGCAAGGGGCAGCGGTAGCCATGCACGCTGAACTTCGCGAACTTTTCGACGTGCAGCTGGAGCAGGTAATCGCAGAATTGCCTACACAGGTGCAGGAACTCATCGACAAGGTGCCAATGGTGGTGGAGGATTATCCATCTCCCGCAGTGATGGAGAGGATGGGAATCCGGCACCGGACCATGCTGATGGGACTATACACCGGCATTCCCCTCACTAAACGGAGCGTGGACCAGTCTGGCGTCCCTTCCGATGTGATTCATATCTACCGCGAGGGCATCTTTCATCAGTCGCGGTCTCGCGATGGACAGGTCAAGGAGGCAGTGCTGCGCAAGCAGATTCGAAAAACCATTCTGCATGAGTATGGCCATCATCATGGGCTCTCGGAGCGGGACTTGCGCGAATTGGGGTATGGGTGAGCATGGCGCCTCGGCTGTCGGCCTTGCCAGGCGCTCGACGCGCAGAATGTGCCGATGGGGGCAGCGCCTGTCCGGCAGAAGTTGCCTGGCGCTAACCTGTGATTCCTGACGGCATTCCTCGGTCATCTGTTGCGACAGAATTCTATCTGGCATGCCCGCCAAGGTTTGCGACAAGGCTGGCAGTGCTGGCGCGATTGATCGGCACGCTCATTGCTTGGAGATGGTCGCACGCAGGGGGGCTATCCTGCGATCGATAATAAAGCTTAGATGCCCTACGGACTCTACTTGTCGGCAGAAGGCGCCAACGCCCAGGCCCAGCGGTTGGAAGTGATTTCCAACAACCTGGCCAACGTGGACACAGTTGGCTTCAAGCAAGACGTGCCGACGTTTCAGGCCCGGTTTTCCGAAGCCATTCAGAAAGGCTTGGCCACTCCGCGCGACGGATCCATCAACGACATTGGCGGGGGCGTCAAGTTGATGGATACCACGACGGACTTTTCGACTGGCGATCTGAAGCGCACCGGGAACGACCTCGATCTCGCGATTACCGGTAAAGGTTTCTTTCAGGTCCGTGACAACGACGGCAAAAAATACCTGACCCGCGCCGGGAGCTTCGGCCTCGACACCACAGGCCGATTGACAACGCAAAACGGTCATCGGCCCGTGCTCGACCAAGCGGGCAACGAAATCGTCCTCGACCCCAAGCTTCCATATGAGATTTCCCAAGACGGCTTCATCAAGCAGTCGGGCGATGTGTTTGCGATTGGATTGTCGCTGCCAAAATCGATGAACGAAATCGTGAAGGTTGGCCACAACATGTTCCAACCACTCGGCCAAATCCAGCCGGTGCCGTTGGAAGAACGGGATATTCGCCAAGGATTTCTAGAGATGTCCGGCGCCAATTCGGTGCGGCAGATGATGGCGATGATCGAAACTACGCGGGCGTTCGAATCGAACTCGCGGATGATTCAGAATCAAGACTCCTTAACCGGCACGCTGATAGGGCGCGTATTGCATGCCTGATGACGTGGCGGTGAGTTACTAAATCGCTTGGGTGACAGTGGAGAAAACGCATGACAGTTCAAACTCTTTATACGGCCGCAACGGGCATGCAGGCGCTGGAGACGAAGTTAGACGTGATTGCCAATAATATGGCGAACGTCAACACAACCGCCTTCAAGCAGGATCGTTGCAATTTCGAAGACATTTTCTACCGTCAATATCGGCTGCCGGGATGGCAAGACGCCGACGGCAATATCACGTCGACCGGCATCGAGGTCGGACTTGGGGCGCGGGTATCCAGTACGCAATCGAACCTGACCCAAGGCGCCTTCGAGACGACGGGCAATCAGTACGACTTTGCCATTGAAGGTGAAGGATATTTCCAGGTGCAGAATCCGAATGGCGGATTCTTTTACACGCGCGCGGGAAATTTTGGCGTCAACGCCAATGGGCAACTCGTGCTTGGATCCGCCAACAATGGTTACCTTCTAGAGCCGACACTGACCATTCCTCAGGATGCGATCGACGTAGTTGTCTCTCCCGACGGGCAGGTGCAATATCTTACGGCCGCGTCGACCAATTTACAGACTCTGGGGCAAATGAACCTGGCGACATTCATGAATCCTGACGGTTTGATCAAGCTGGGGGACAATCTCTACCAGCAAACAGACGCCTCAGGCGACCCACTTACAGGACTTCCTGGCCAACAGGGCTTTGGCTCAGTGCGGCAAGGATTTTTGGAAGCTTCCAACGTGGAGCCAGTCAACGAGTTAATCGATTTGATCACAACGCAGCGAGCGTTCGAACTGAATTCGCAAGTGGTACAGGCGGGCGACCAAATCATGCAGATCGTGGCGAATTTAAGACGTGGAGTTTAGTGAAGTGAGCTGAAGTTAGCAAAAAATCCAACGCCGAAAGTCTCTCACAGAGGCGCGGAGACGCAGAGAAGAAATAAGACTGATGAATACAGTAGTAAAAACTTTGTGTGGCTTAGCTGTTACAGTCGCTTTGTTGGGAAACGACGCGATGGCGGCTAACGACATTACGCTCCGCAAGCAAGCGACTTTGCAGGGAACGGTGGTCAAGCTGGGAGATGTAGCTGACGTCCAAACTGCTGACGTGCTGCGACAAAAGCAATTGGCGGCGTTGCCGCTGATGCCAGCCCCCGCGCCGGGGACGCAACGGTTCTTGCGAAAGCGAGAAATCCAGGACTTGCTCGCCGCTCATGGCGAAGATATTAGCCAGCTCCAATTTGCGGGTGGCGAGCAGGTTGAGATCGTTTCACCAAGTGGAGCGCGAGAGACGGCAGTTAGGAGCGAAGTGAACGATCCGACTGGCCGGCTGGCGGCTTTTACTGCTGGTAAGGTCTTACAACAAATTGAGGCTAAACAGGTTGACGGGAAAGCGACGGACGAGGCGCGTGAGACACTTCGTCGCACGATCGTCGATTATTTGAACTCCAACACGGGACGCAAAAGCGCGTGGCGAGTTTCTTGCGATGTGTCGGATCGCTATTTGACGCAACTAAATAATGCCACTTCGGCTCCGAGTTGCCGAGGCGGCGAGGCCCCTTGGACGGGCCGACAGCGGCTGACAATCTCCTTTAACACAGCCGAAGGAATGGTTCAGCTGCCAATTTACGCCGAAGTGGTACTGGCCGTACCAGTCGTCGTGGCGACGCGCGCAATTGCTAATGGCGCGGTGATCACGGGCGCAGATATCGAAATGCGACAGGTGGATAATCCACCGGCCGCGTCCGATCGCCGAGCGCCCCTGGATGATGTCGAGAAACTCGTCGGCATGGAGGCCGCGCGTTCGATTCAAGCTGGGGACGTAATTCTTTCGGATCAAGTCCGCGCGCCGATATTGGTGAAGCGGGGCGAAAAGGTGACGGTCACGACACAAGGGAGCGGCATCCGCGTTCGCAACATGGCCCGTGTTCGCCAGGACGGGTCACGAGGCGATTTGGTGCAGGTAGAGTCTCTGGAGACGAAAGAGCGTTACGACGCGCGCGTCGTTGGTTTGCAGGAGGTGGCGGTGCTTGCCCCCATGCGAACGACTGCGGCGAAAAAGCTTGAGACACAGGCAGATAAGCGATGGCGGTAGGGAACGAGTGCAAGAACGGTAGGTGGGACGGAGCAGCAGATCTGAGGTGAAAAGAGAACGAATGGCTCTAAATCATAAACAGTGGCGACGAAGGTTGGCAGTTGATGCCGCCGTATTGGCGTTTGTCGGCATCTCGTTCAATAGTGCAGCAGGGCAGGACTCTAGCTTGCTATTGGCCCCCGTGGGACCGCCGCAGCCTGGGCATTTGACGCTCGAGAACAGTTGCTTCATGTATCGCCGCTTGCCGCCCGAGGCTGAGCAACGTGAGTTGCAACTCCACGACATTATTACCGTACTGGTGGACTACCGTTCGGCGATGGTTACAGAAGGAGATGGCAACAGCCGCAAAACGCTTAACTTCAACGCGATTCTGGCGGACTGGATCAAGTTCGACGGCAAGAACATCATTCCAGCGCCTCAATCGAACGGCGATCCTTCTATCAATGCTTCCCTGAACAGCCAGTTCAGGACGCAGGCCGATATGGAGATGCGGGATTCTTTGACTTTCAAAATTGCCGCCCAGGTTGTGGATATTCGACCGAACGGCAATCTAGTAATTGAGGCCCGGCGCGACATTGAAGCCAACGGCGAACGATGGCAGCAATGCTTGACGGGCGAGGTACGGCGACAGTCGATCGGCCCCGATCGTACGGTGCGAAGCGATGACATTGCTGGACTGCAAATTCGCAAGCTGTCCAACGGCTTCATCAAAGACAGTTACACCCGAGGCTGGTTTGCTCAGTGGTACGGTCACTGGAAGCCGTTCTAGCGAGCGGATAACAAAAGATAGAGTTGTGGGTGTGAGTGACGGGGTCAAAAGTAGTAAAGCGAATTGTGATGGTCAATCGAGTTCAAAAATTGTGCCGTGCCGTCATTGCGGTGGTTTGTGTCATGAGCGTTTGCAACACGCCCGTGTTTGGCCGTACCCAGTTGAAGAATATCTGCCGCATCAAAGGACAAGAGGAGAATACGCTACGAGGCTGGGGTGTGGTGATAGGACTCAACGGCACGGGGGAGGCGAACGACGGGCCGACGATGCGAGCCGTATTGCGGTCGATGGAAATCATGGGTAACTCCCAAGCGATGAATGGTCAGCAGGTGGGAGTTGAGGAACTGCGGAAAATGAAGAATGTGGCGCTCGTAATGGTGACGGCTACAATTCCGGCGACCGGCGCTCGGCGCGGCGATCAACTGGACTGCTTTGTCAGCGCGATCAATGGAAAAAGCTTGGCCGGAGGTCGGCTGGCGTTTGCTTCATTACAAGGTCCGAACACCAAAGACTCGCGAGTCTTTGCTTTGTGCCAAGGTCAGGTGACGATTGACGACGACAGCCAGCCGATGGTGGGCGTCGTTCACGGTGGTTGTCAGATGGAGGCGGATGTCTTCACTCAGTTCTATCGCAACGGCTACATTACGCTGGTGTTGGATAAGAATCACGCAAATTTCCAGACGGCCGCACAGATTGCCGGAGAAATTGACCGCAAGTATCGCGAAAGCCTTTCATACTCAAGCACGGCAGAAGCGAACCAAGAACGGGCCGACGTGCGGGCGATCGACGCGACCAATATTGAGGTCCGGATTCCCGAGGTGTACGCCCGCGACCCCGTGGCATTTGCATCGGAAGTGCTCGATACGTGGATCTACGAGCCGGAGCCGGAAGCCCGTGTGGTGATTAATCCACGAGCAGGCAGCATTGTGATCAGCGGCCAAGTTGAAATTGGCGACGTCATTATTACCCACAAGAACGTGGTGATCGAAGCGGGCACCGAAGCAAACTTTGGGTCGATCAGCATGGATGAATCCAACAAACCCAAGCTGGCGGCGCTTGTGGATCAATTGAACGCATTAAAAGTGCCCGCCGAAGACATGATCGAGATCATCTGTGGCATCGAACGGAACGGAAAGCTGCACGCGAAGTTAATCATCGAATAATGAAGCTGTCGGCGATTAGTTGTTAGCTAATAGCCAGCCGAATTCACCTCGTAGGACTGGATAAAAATTGAGAGTATTGACATGACTTCCATTAGCAATCAACTCCCAGCGGCTTCTTCCCAGGCTTTGGGGACAGCGACATCGTCAAAAGCTCTCGCGCGTCAGGTAGCAAATGCCCAAAAGGGCCATTCGGCAGAGGAAGTCCGTGAGCACTTCACGCAGTTCGTAGGTGAAACGTTTTATGGCCAGATGCTGAAGTCGATGCGCCAAACCGTGGGCAAGCCAGCCTACTTTGACGGCGGCCGCGGCGAAGAAGTATTTCGGGGACAACTCGATCAACAGATGGCGCAAGAATTGGCCAAGTCGAGTGCCCACCAAATATCGGACCCGATGTTTGCCCGTCAGTTTCCGAGCCTGGCTAAAGAATTGGCTCATGAAAAGGTGGAATCGCGGCCAAGTGGTTTTCAGGAGTTGTCGCAACTCCGTCGTCGATAATGGTCTCACGCAAATGCGCAGAGACGCAAAGAATACACAAGATCGAACGTCTCCTAACCCTTGCTCGCCAAGGGTAGGGGAATCGCAAAGCTTACTTACTTGCCGCAGCGGAGCGCACGAATTGCAATGAACGACACATGGGAAGCTGACATTGCGGGCTTGTTGAACGAGTTAGCGGACGTGCAGACGTCCCTTCTTGATGTGCTAGGCCAAAAGCGGCAATTGATCGCGACGGGCGACCACTTGGCGCTGGGGGCAATGGCTAGCCGCGAGCAGGTTCTCATCGATCGCTTGCAAGCATGTTTGGAACATCGGGGAAAGTTGCTATCGCAGGCGGAGTCGGACGGATTGCCGGCTGATAGCATTCAGGCCTTGAGCGAATCGCTACCCGCGGAACCGCGAAATCGCGTGAAAGCGAGCATCGCCGAAGCGACGAATCGCTCGCGTCTCTTGCAGCACCAGAGCCTAACGAACTGGGTGCTAGTACAACGATCGCTGTTACATCTTTCGCAGTTGATCGAGATTATTGCTACCGGAGGCCGGTTGCAGCCGACATATGGAAATGGCTTGAATCGCCAACCAAGCGGTGCGTTGGTGGATCGGGCCGTTTAGAACGTGTTCGGAATCGTGTGTGCAGCTGGCTCCGCCAGCGCT
>CXWJ01030940.1_pt1 | contig 10402 bp, 9 predicted proteins | sample 590841 | NCBI WGS metagenome assembly CXWJ01 (sample SAMEA3498367, study PRJEB10139) | wastewater metagenome | biome: wastewater treatment plant; material: activated sludge | place: Austria | collected 2015-01-21 | reverse complement strand
CTCTGACAGCACGCCTGTCCGGTCCAGGCCCTCGACGTGCAGGGCCACCCGGAAGGACGAATCGGCGGTCGGCGCCCAGGAGACCTCCACCAGGCGGTCCGGCTTGGAAAGCAGATCCTGGGCGTTGGTGCAGTCCACGCGGTGCACGGAGACCCCGTTCTCGCGGGTGACGAACCCGAGGATCTGGTCGCCGGGCACCGGCATGCAGCACTTGGCGAGCTTCACCCACACGCTCGGATCACCCTGCACCACGACGCCGGCCTCGTTGCTGCTGTGCCGGGCGGAACGCCGCCGGGCGCCCACCACCGGGATGTCCTCGACGCCGAGGTCGGCGACCTCCTCGGCGCCGCCGCCGGCGGTGATCAGCCGCTGCACGACGGCCTGCGGGCTGACGCTGCCTTCGCCGATCGCGGCGTAGAGGGCGCTGGCGTCCGGCAGCCGGAAGTGCTCGGTCAGCCCGGTCATGTTCTCGACGGTCAGGATGCGCTGCAGCGGCAACCCGGCGCGGCGCATCTGCTTGGTCAGCAGATCCTTGCCGGTCTCGATCGACTCCTCGCGGCGCTCCCGCTGGAAGTACTGCCGGATCTTGCCCCGGGCCCGCGGGCTGGCGACGAAGCCGAGCCAGTCCCGGCTGGGCCCCGCGCTGGCCGCCTTCGAGGTGAGCACCTCGACCACGTCCCCGCTGGCCAGCGCGGATTCCAGCGGCACCAGGCGTCCGTTCACCCGGGCGCCGATGCAGCGGTGGCCGACTTCGGTGTGCACCGAGTAGGCGAAGTCGACCGGGGTGGCGCCCTTGGGCAGGTTGATGACGTCGCCCTTGGGGGTGAACACGAACACCTCGTCCGTGGCGATCTCGAAGCGCAGGGTGTCGAGGAACTCGGTCGGATCCTCGGTCTCCTTCTGCCACTGGCTGATCTGCTGCACCCAGCTCAGCTCGCTGCCGTCGGCCTTGCCCTCCTTGTACTTCCAGTGGGCGGCGACGCCGTACTCGGCCTGCCGGTGCATCTCGTGGGTGCGGATCTGCAGTTCGACGGCCTTGCCGCCCGGCCCCAGCACGGTGGTGTGCAGCGACTGGTAGAGGTTGAACTTCGGCATGGCGATGTAGTCCTTGAACCGCCCCGGCAGCGGCGACCAGCGGGCGTGCATCACCCCCAGCGCCTCGTAACACTCCCGCTGCGAGTCCACCAGGATCCGCAAGCCCACCAGGTCGTAGATGTCGGCGAAGTCGCGGCCGCGGACCACCATCTTCTGGTAGATCGAGTAGTAGTGCTTCGGACGGCCGTACACCGTCGCCTTGATGCCCGCCTCGCTGAGGTCGGCGCGCACCTGGTCGGTGACCACCCGCAGGTAGTCCTCGCGCAGCGGGGCGCGGGCCGCGACCAGCTTCACGATCTCGTCGTAGATCTTGGGCTCGAGGGTGGCGAAGGAGAGATCCTCCAACTCCCACTTGATCGCGTTCATGCCGAGCCGGTGGGCCAGCGGGGCGAAGATCTCCAGCGTGTCGCGGGCGATCCGGGCCTGCTTGTCCTGCCGCAGATGGCCCAGGGTGCGCATGTTGTGCAGCCGGTCGGCGAGCTTGATCACCAGGACGCGGATGTCCTTGCTCATGGCCAGCACCATCTTGCGGATGGTCTCGGCCTTGGCCGACTCGCCGTACTGGATCTTGTCCAGCTTGGTGACGCCGTCGACCATGGCGGCGATCTCCGGGCCGAAGTCGGCCTTCAGCTGCTCGACGGTGTACGAGGTGTCTTCGACGGTGTCGTGCAGCAGCGCGGCGCACAGCGTCGGCTCGTTCATCCCCAGCTCGGCCAGGATGGTCGCCACCGCCAGCGGGTGGGTGATGTAGTCGTCCCCGCTCTTGCGCTTCTGCCCGGTGTGGTAGTGCTCGGCGGTGCGGTAGGCCCGTTCGATCAGCGCGACGTCGGCCTTGGGGTGATGGGCCCGCAGCACCCGCAGCAGCGGATCCAGGACGAGCGCCTGCTGCGGCTTCGGCGCGCCGAGGCGGGAGAGCAGCTGTCGCATCCGCAGCCGGGGCTGGTCGGCGCCGCCCGGGGGACGGGTCGCCGGACGCGGCTCGCCGGGCAGGCCGTCGGAGGCCCCGTAGGGCNNGTAGGGCCCATGGACTCCCTGCGCGGTCACCGCACCTCCCGGTTCGTGGGCTGGCTTGTCGTGGCGCCAAGCATATGCCCTAGAAGGCTTCGGTCAGACGCTGTCGGGGCGGGGCTGCGGCTGCTTGGCCGAGCGGCGCACCACGACGATCTCGTCGCCGGTGTGCAGGGTGTCGGCCGAACCCTCGTAGAACCGCCGCATGGTCTTGTTGCGGATGACCGCCAGCACCCGTTCGCCGGCCAGTTCGGAGGAGCTCACGCCGTCCTCGTCCCGGGTCACCATGCGCTGGACGATCTCCAGGCCGTCCCCGCTGGTCAGCAGGTCTTCGATGACGGTGCCCAGATGCGGGCTGATCGACGACAGGCCCATCAGCCGGCCGACCGAGTCGGCGGAGGTGACCACGGCGTCCGCGCCGGACTGGCGCACGAGCGGCAGGTTCTCCGAGTCACGGACGGCCGCGACCAGGTGCGCGGTCCGGTTCAGCTGCCGGACGGTGAGGGTGGCCAGGATGGTGGTGTCGTCACGGCCCACCGTGACGATCACCTCGCGAGCCTTGGGCAGCTCGGCCCGGTGCAGCAGCTCGCGGGAGGTGGCGTCCCCTTCGAAGGCCGCCAGGCCGTGCCGGTTCGCTGCCGCGACGGCCTGGGCGTCCCGGTCGATCACCACGATCCGCTCCAGCGGCACCCCGTTGCGCTGCAGGGTCGCGATCGCGCTGGCGCCCATGGTGCCGTAGCCGATCACCACGGTGTGGTTGCGGAGCGTCTTGCGCCACTGGGAATCCATCAGGGCCCTTCTTCCTTCGTTGGCCAGCACCTCGACGGTGGTGCTGACCAGCAGCACCAGGAAGGCGATCCGGATCGGCGTGATCACGATGGCGTTGAGCAGCCGCGCGTGCTCGGCCACCGGAGTGATGTCGCCGTAGCCGGTGGTGGTCATGGTGACCGTCGCGTAGTAGAGCGCATCGATCAGGGAGACGCCGTCGTGGGCGATGTTGTCGGCATAGGAGTCGCGATCCAGCCACACCACCACGGTGATAACCAGCAGCAGCGCCAGGCCGATCCCGACCCGCCACAGCAGCTCGCCGGCGGGGGTGGAGGCGCGGGAGGGCAGATGAACCTGAGCCTGGCCGCGCGGCAGCGAACCGGGGCCGAGGCGCAGCTTCCTGGCCATCAGACGGTCAGCACCGCCGAGCAGTCAGTGACCCCGACGCTCGCGAGGCGCTCGCGTCCGCCGAGGAAACTGAGTTCCATCACCACCCCCACGTGCACCAGTTCGGCGCCCAGCCGCTCGACCAGCTTCACGGTGGCGCCCACCGTCCCGCCGGTCGCCAGCACGTCGTCGATCACCAGCACCCGTGCCCCGGGCAGGATCGCGTCGGCGTGGACGGCCAGCGACTCGGTGCCGTACTCGAGCGCGAAGCTCTCGGTGTAGACCTTGCCGGGCAGCTTTCCGGGCTTGCGGACGGGGACGAACCCGGCGCCCAGCTCCAACGCGACCGGCCCGGCGAAGATGAACCCGCGGGCCTCCATGCCGACCACCACGTCGATCCGCGGCGGCGCCATGGCGGCCAGTTCCTCCACCGCCGCCCGATAGCCGGCCGCCGAGGCGATCAACGGAGTGATGTCCTTGAAGAGCACCCCCGGCTTGGGGAAGTCCGCCACATCGCGGATCAGGCTGGCCACCAGCTGCTGGTTGCGGTTCATTTGCGTCGTTCGCTCCTGGTGTGTCGTACGGGTTGCACGCGGGGCCGGTCGAGCTGGTCGGCGCTCACCAGCCCGAGGGTTCCGGGGTCGACCTCCGGCTCGGCGTCGGCGACCAGCAGCGGGACGCTGGAGACCTTCTCCTCGGCCGCGACGGCCTCGCCGCGAGGCTTGCTGCGGGCCGCGCGGCGCTCCAGCCGGGCGCGGTGCTCTTTCATCTCGGGCTCCGACTCCCGCATGTCGGTGAGCAGCGGGGTGGCGATGAAGAGCGAGGAGTAGGCGCCGGCCAGCATGCCCACGAAGAGCGCCAGGCCGAGATCCTTCAGCGGACCGGTCTGCAGGATGAACGCGCCGGTGAACAGCAGCGCCGCCACCGGCAGCACGCCGATGACGGTCGTGTTGATCGACCGGATCAGCACCTGGTTGACGGCCAGGTTGGCCTGCTCGGAGTACGTGCTGCTGCCCTTGGTGAGGTCTACGACGTTCTCGCGGATCTTGTCGAACACCACCACGGTGTCGTACAGGGAGTAGCCCAGAATGGTGAGCACGCCGATCATCGTGGTCGGGGTGACCGCGAAGCCGACCAGGGCGTAGATGCCGATCGTGATGATCAGGTCGTGGAAGAGCGCCAGGATGGCCGCCACCGACATCTTGAAGTCGCGGAAGTAGAAGCCGATCAGCAGCATCACCAGGGCGACAAAGACGAACAGCGCGATCAGGGCCTGCTGGGTGACCTGCTGCCCCCAGGAGGCGCCGATCAGCGAGTAGGCGACGTCGTCGACGGTGATGCCGAGCTGGGTGGCGATCGCCTGCTTGACCTGGGCGACCTCGTCGACCTCGAGCGCGCGGGTCTGCACCCGCACGTTGCCCTCGCCGATGGTGGTGACGGTCAGTTCGTCGTTGTCCGGCAGCCCGAGCTGCTCGACCGCGGCGCGGACCTCGTCCACGGTGGTGGCGGTGACCGCGGTGGGCGCCTGGAAGTCGGCGCCGCCGCGGAACTCGATGCCGAGGTTCAGCCCGCGGATCGCGATGGCCAGGACGCAGACCAACAGCAGCACGGCGGTGAAGGTGTACCAGGTGCGCCGCCTGCCGACGATCTCGAAGGAGAGGTCACCGGTGTAGAGCCGGTGCGCGAAGCCGTTGCCGCGTGCCATCAGGCCGCCCCCCCTGCGGTAGCCGGACGCCGGTTGCCCGCGTGCAGCGGGTGGGTGGCGCCCAGGTGTTCGGCCTCGAAGCCGGAGAACCGCCGGCCCTCGCCGAAGAACTTGGTCTTGCCCAGCAGGGTCATCAGCGGCTTGGTGAACCAGAACACGATCGCGATGTCGATGATCGTGGTGAGGCCCAGCGTGAAGGCGAAGCCGCGCACCGAGCCGATGGCCAGGGCGAACAGCACCACCGCGCTGAGCAGCGACACCGAGTCGGCGACCAGGATGGTCTTGCGCGAGCGCTGCCAGCCGGTCTCGATGGCCGTCCGCAGCCCGCGGCCCTCGCGGGCCTCGTCCCGGATCCGTTCGAAGTAGATGATGAACGAGTCTGCGGTGACGCCGATGGCGAGGATGGCGCCGGCGATGCCCGGCAGGTTGAGCGCGAAGCCCATCCCCTGGCCCAGCAGCACCATCATCACGTAGGTGATCGCCGCGGCGATCACCAGCGAGGCGACCACCACGACCGCCAGGCCGCGGTAGTACAGCAGGCTGTAGCCGACCACCAGGATCAGGCCGATCAGGCCGGCGATCAGGCCCGCCTGCAGCTGTTCGCCGCCGAGCTTGGCCGAGACGTTGTCGACGCTGGAGACCTCGAAAGAGAGCGGCAGCGCACCGTAGGTCAGCACGTTGGCCAAGGCGGTCGCGCTGGTCTGCGTGAAGGAGCCCGAGATGGACGCCCGTCCGCCCGGGATCGGGTTGGACACCGACGGGGCGGAGATCACCTTGTCGTCCAGCACGATCGCGAACTGGTCCATCGGCTCGGTCTGGGTGGAGAGGTGGGTGGTGACGGTGAGGAAGTCGGCGGCGCCGGCGTCGTCGAACTCCAGCCCGACCTCCCAGGAGACCGACTGCGGCGGGACGTTGGCGTAGGCGCTGGTCACCTTGTCGCCGCTGATCAGGGCCGGGCCCAGCAGGTACTTGTAGGTGAGCGTCTCGTCGCAGGCGATCAGCGGCTGGTCGGTGACCGACGGGGTCGGCGACGGCTCGCCGCAGGTGAAGGCGTCGAACTCCTGGTTGTCGCGATCCGAGGGCTGCCAGGCCAGCAGTTCGTCCAGGGCCGGAGTGGTTTCCGCCGGGACGGTCGGACGCGGGCTGGGCACCGGGGTGGGCAGCTGCGGCAACGGTCGCCGGTTGGTCGTCGGCGACTCGGACGGCGCGGCGGAGGTGCTCTCGCTCGGTTCGGCCGACGGGCTCTCGGACGGGTCCGGAACCGGCAGCTGGGCCGGGGCGGCGGCGACGTTGTACACCTTGCGGAAGTAGAGCTGGGCGGTCTGGCCGACCATCTTGGTCAGCTCCTCGGCCTGGACGTTGGGCACCGCCACGATGATCTGCCGATCGCCGCTGGTGGTCACCTCGGTCTCGCCGACGCCCATCGAGTCGACCCGCTGGGAGATGATGCTGCGAGCCAGCTCCAGGCTGGTCGGATCGACCGAGCCCTCGCCGGTGATGTTCGCCACGGTGAGGGTGATGGTGGTGCCGCCCCGCAGGTCGAGACCGAGCTTGGGGGTGAACACCCCCGAGATCCCCATCACGGCGTAGAGTGCCGCGATCACCAGGCCGAACACCACCAGGGTGCGGACCGGATGCGCGTGCTTCCTGCTTGTCGTTGCCACGTTCGTGTCCTTGTTGCCAGCGTCGCCGGCGTGATCAGTTCTTTCGGGGTTCCTCGGTCGGCTCGGCCGGCGGAGTCGGGTCGAAGGTGGCGGACTCCGGGGTGGGGTCGAAGTCGGCAGGCTCGAGATCGAGCTCCTCGTTGCTCGGCTCGACGTAGCCCTCGACCTGATCCTCGATCACGGTCTCGTCGTCGGCGTCCGCCTCGTCGGCGAACTCGAACTCGTCCTCGACCGCCTGGGTCGAGATCGCCCGCTTGTCGATCACCAGCTCCACGCCGGGGGCGACCTCGAGGATCGCCTGCTTGTCGCCGAGGTGGCGGATGGTGCCGACGATGCCGGAGATGGTCATCACGCGGGCGCCGGCCTCCAGCGCCGCCATCTTCTCCTTCTGCTCCTTGGCCCGCTTCTGCTGCGGCCGGATCATCAGGAAGTACATGGCCGCGGCGATCACGACGATGAACAGGATGCTATCCACTGAAAAAGTCCTCACGTTTGCATGGCTCAGCGCACGGCTGGGTCCGCCGATCTCGTAGCCTAGCGCCGGTTTCAATGAAATCCGGCATCCGGCGCGGTGCGGGACCGGTTCCGAGCTCCATCCGCCCGTGCTGGCCCCGCAAGGTCGAAGATTGGCTACCGAAGTCGGTGACCAATCTTCGAGCTAAGGGACCTCAGTCTCCGGAGAAGAGGTCGGGCGCGGTTTGCGGACGGGTGAGGCCGAGGTGGCTCCAGGCGCGCGGGGTGGCCACTCGACCGCGGGGGGTGCGGGCCAGGAAGCCTTGGCGCACCAGGAACGGCTCGGCGACCTCCTCGACGGTCTCGGTCTCCTCGGCCACCGCCATCGCCAGCGTGGTGATGCCCACCGGGCCGCCGCCGAATCGCCGGCACAGCGCGTCCAGCACCGCACGGTCGAGGCGGTCGAGGCCGAGCGGGTCGACCTCGTACAGCTCGAGGGCGGCCTGGGCGACCTCGCGGCTGAGCCGGCCGTCGGCGCGCACCTGAGCGTAGTCGCGGACCCGGCGGAGCAGCCGGTTGGCGATCCGGGGGGTGCCGCGGGAGCGGGAGGCGATCTCGGAAGCGGCGTCCGCGTCCAGTTCGATGCCGAGCAGGCCGGCGGAGCGGGTGATGATGCGCTCCAGCGCGTCCGCCTCGTAGAAGTCGAGCTGAGCGGTGAACCCGAACCGGTCGCGCAGCGGGCCGGGCAGCAGGCCGGCGCGGGTGGTGGCGCCGACCAGGGTGAACGGCGGAATCTCGAGCGGGATCGCGGTGGCGCCCGGGCCCTTGCCGACCACCACGTCGACCCGGAAATCCTCCATGGCCAGGTAGAGCATCTCTTCCGCCGGGCGCGACATCCGGTGGATCTCGTCGAGGAAGAAGACCTCGCCCTCGGTGAGCCCGGAGAGGATGGCGGCCAGGTCGCCGGCGTGCTGGATGGCCGGGCCGGAGCTGATCCGCAGCGGCGCCGAGAGCTCTGCGGCGATGATCATCGCCAGCGTGGTCTTGCCCAGCCCCGGAGGGCCGGAGAGCAGCACGTGCTCGGGGACGGCGCCGCGGTGGCGGGCGGCGTCCAGCACCAGGCCGAGCTGGTCGCTGACCCGCGGCTGCCCGCCGAACTCGGCCAGCTTCCCGGGGCGCAGCGCAGACTCGGCCGCCTGTTCGCCCAGGTGGGCGTACGGGTCGAGCGGATCGGTCTCGGCGTCGCGGGTCACGAGGCTCACTTTGCCAGGGTCTGCAGCGCGGCGCGCATCAGCACCGCCACCGAGGTCTCGGTCTCAGCCAACGCGGCCACCCGGTCGCAGGCGCTCTCCGCGTCCCGGCTCGACCAGCCCAGGCCCTCCAGGCCGGCCTTGACCTGGTCTCGCCAGCTGCTCGCCAGGGTGCCCTGCTGGCCGGCGACGGCCAACTGGCCGACCTTGTCCTTCAGTTCCAGGATGAGCCGCTGGGCGCCCTTGGCGCCGATCCCCGGGACGCGGGTGAGCGCCGCCACGTTGCCGCCGGCGATGGCCGTGCGCAGGTCGTCCGGGCCGAGGGTGGAGATCACCGCGAGGGCGATCTTGGGGCCGATGCCGCTGGCGGTCTGGACGAGTTCGAAGCAGTCGCGCTCATCGGCGCCGGCGAAGCCGTAGAGGGTGAGCGAATCCTCCCGGACCACCAGCGAGGTGTACAGGGTGGTCTCCCGGCCGAGTCGCTGTGCGCTCGCGGTGGCCGGGGTGCACAGGGCCCGCAGCCCGAAGCCGCCGGCCTCGACCACCACCCAGGTGGCACCGACCGCGACCACGCTGCCGCGCAGCTGGGCGATCATGCCGGCACCCGCTTGGCCTTGGCCAGGGCTGCCTCGATGCGGCTCTGCCCCGCCCCCCGCCACAGGTGGCAGATGGCCAGCGCGACCGCGTCCGCGGCGTCGGCCGGCTTGGGGGCGGCGTCCAGCTTGAGGATGCGGGTGACCATGACGCCGATCTGCGCCTTGTCGGCCCGTCCGGAGCCGGTGATGGCCGCCTTCACCTCGGTCGGCGTGTGCAGATGAACGGGGATGCCGCGCCGCGCGCCCGCGACCATGGCCAGGCCGGCGGCCTGCGCCGTCCCCATCACGGAGAGGACGTTGGAGTCGGCGAAGACCCGCTCCACCGCGATCGCGTCCGGCCGGTGCTCCGCCACCCAGGCCTCCAGGCCGTCGGCGATCCGCAGCAGTCGACGGGCATGGTCGAGATCAGCCGGCGTGGTGATGACTCCGACCGCGACCAGCCGCGGCGGCCGTCCAGGTTCGCCCTCGATCACGCCGACCCCGCACCGGGTCAGCCCGGGATCCACCCCAAGGACACGCATCGCCACCTCATCCGTCCGAACAACTGTTCGGATAGTACGGCGATTTCGGGCCGGCTATCCAGCAGCCACGCCGCGCTTCAGTTGTCAGCCTTCCAGCTGCTCCAGGATCTCGTCGGGGACGTCCTCGTTGGAGTAGACGTTCTGGACGTCGTCCAGGTCCTCGATGGCGTCCAGCAGCTTGAACAGCTTCTCCGCGGCGTCCTTGGCGTCCACCGACTGGGCGTACTGCGGGACGAACTGCACCTCGGCGGAGTCGTAGTCGAAGCCGGCGGCCTGCACGGCTTTGCGCACCTCGACCACGACGCTCGGGTCGCTGGTGATCTTGAAGGTCTCGCCCTCGTCGGCGACGTCCTCGGGGTCGGCGTCCAGGGTCGCCTCAAGCACGTCGTCCTCGGTGAGCTCCCGGCCGCCCTGGGCCTTGGCGAGTTCCACGACGCCCTTGCGGTCGAAGATCCGCGACACCGAGCCGACGTCGGCCATCGTGCCGCCGTTGCGAGTGACCGCCACCTTGACGTCGGAGGCCGACCGGTTGCGGTTGTCGGTGAGGCACTCGATCAGGATCGCGACCCCGGCCGGGCCGTAGGCCTCGTAGGTGATCTCCAGGTAGTCGACCGCGTCGCCGCCCACCCCGCTGCCGCGCTTGACCGCGCGGTCGATGTTGTCGTTCGGGACGGAGTTCTTCTTGGCCTTCTGGATGGCGTCGTAGAGGGTCGGGTTTCCGCCGGGGTCACCGCCGCCGACTCGGGCCGCGACCTCGATGTTCTTGATCAGCTTGGCGAAGAGCTTGCCGCGCTTGGCATCGATGACGGCCTTCTTGTGCTTGGTGGTGGCCCATTTGGAGTGCCCGCTCATAGACGTCCTTCCGTGTCTGAAGCGAAAAGTGCGGACCTCACTCTAGGGAATCGCTGATCATCACGGGTTGACCGGCCGGGATGTGGCTGGTTTCGCTGGTCGG
>CXWJ01010736.1_pt1 | contig 10406 bp, 8 predicted proteins | sample 590841 | NCBI WGS metagenome assembly CXWJ01 (sample SAMEA3498367, study PRJEB10139) | wastewater metagenome | biome: wastewater treatment plant; material: activated sludge | place: Austria | collected 2015-01-21 | reverse complement strand
ACATCACCACGATCGGCATCTGGGGTCCGCGGGCCCGCGACGTCCTCGCCTCGCTCACCGACGACGACGTGTCCCACGAGGGCTTCGGCTTCGGCACGTGTCGCGAGATCCAGGTCGGTCCGGAGGGCGCCCGCCAGCCGGTGCTGGCCTCGCGGATCTCCTATGTCGGCGAGCTGGGCTGGGAGCTCTACGTCCCGATGTCGGGGGGCGCGGCCCTGTGGGACGCCCTGCACGCGGCCGGCGCGTCGTACGGCGCCATCCCGGTGGGGATCGGCGTCTACGGCACCACCGGCCGGATCGAGAAGGGCTACCGCGCGTTCGGGGCCGAGCTCGACGCCGAGCGGTCGATCGTCGAGGCCGCGATGCAGCGGCCGAAGGTGAAGGCGCAGGACTTCGTCGGCCGCGAGGCCTACCTCGCCCAGCGCGAGGCCGCGCCGAAGACCGTGCTGTGCACGATGACCGTCGACGACCACACCTCGGCGAGCGGCGTCAAGCGCTACATGCTGGGCGGCGAGCCGATCCTGCGGCGGGACGGGTCGACGCTCACCGACGGCCACGGCCGGCACCCCTACGTCACCTCCGCCGGGTCGGCGCCGAGCCTGGGCAAGCACGTGCTGATGGCCTACCTCCCGCCCGAGGACGCCGTGATCGGCAACCAGCTCGCCGTGTCCTACATGGAGGAGCTCTACCCGGTCACCATCGGCTCGGTGGACGCCACTTCCCTGTTCGACCCGGACAACGAGCGGATCCGGGCGTGACCGGGGGTTGTTGCTTCACCATGGGATGTCGGTCAACCTGCGCTTCCCACGGCGAATTCGCCGTGGGAAGCGCAGGTTCGACAACATCCCATGGTGAAACGCCCAACCGCGACCGGGGGCACGCATGACGAACGTGCTCGTGTGCATCAAGCGGGTGCCGGACTCCTCCAGCGACGTGCTGCTCACCGAGGACGCGCAGGCCGTCGACGGGAGGTACGCCGGGTTCACGGTGTCGCCGCACGAGAACTGCGCCGTCGAGCTGGCCGTCCAGATCGCCGCCGCGACCGGCGGCGAGGCCAGCGTGGTCACCCTCGGCTCGGAGGAGGCTGTCGAGCAGCTGCGCGGAGTGCTGGCGCTGGGCTGCACCTCGGCCACCCACGTCGTGGCCGACGCGCCGGCGTACGGCCCGGCCGACGTGGCCCGTGAGCTGGCCGCGGTCGTCCGCGACCACGAGTCCGCCGGCCGCAGCCACGACCTGATCCTGCTCGGCAACGACGCCGCGGACTCCGGTGACTTCCAGGTCGGGATCCGGCTGGCCTACGCGCTGGGCCGCCCGGTCGCCACCGGCATCGCCACCGTGGCGGTGGACGGCGACACCGCCGTCGCCCACGGCGAAGGCCCGACCGGCCAGGACACCTACCGGCTGCCGCTGCCCGCGGTCGTCACGGTGCTGGAGGGCGGGGTCGAGCCGCGCTACCCGACGGTGTCGGGGCGGATGAAGGCCAAGAAGATCGAGATCGAGCAGCGCCAGCCCACCGCCGCGCCGGCGGGTGCCAAGCGGGTCAAGCTGTTCCTGCCGCCGGCGGTCCCCAGCCAGGTGAGCGTGCTCGGCGAGGGACCCGAGACCGCCCCCGCCGTGGTCGACCTGCTGGCCAGCCTGGGGGTGACCCGATGATCATCGTGCTCGTCGAGCTGGACGAGGAGTCCGCCGAGGTCTCCCGCGAGGCGCTCACCTTCGCCCGCACCCTGTCCGCCGCCGGCGGCGGGGTGCCGATCGACGCCGTCGTCATCGGGGACGTCTCCGCCGAGCAGGTCGCCGACCTGGGCAGGTACGCCGTGCGCGAGGTGCACCGGGTCGGCGGCGACGCGTTCTCGGCGTACTCCGCGGCCGCCTGGGCCGCCGCCGTCCTCGGCGTGCAGCGCGCCAAGGGGTCGGTCGTGGTGATGGCGGGCGGCACCAACCGCGGCACCGAGGTGATGGCGCACGTCGCGGCCCGCGCCGAGGTCGCGATGGCCGCCAACGTGGTCGCGTTCAACGGCCTCGCGCCGTTCACCGTCGACCGGCAGGTGCTGGGCGGCGCCGTCCTGGAGGAGATGCTCCTCGACGACCGTCCGGCCGTGTTCACCGTCGCGGGGCACGCCGTCGAGGCAGTCCCCGCCGACGCGCCGACCGTCCCGGTGGTCCTCGAGGCGACCCCCGCGGTGACCGACGCCGACCTGGTCGCGCGCGTGGTGTCGACCGAGGCGCGCCCGGTGGGCGAGGGCGGGAACCTCAAGACCGCCCGGGTCGTGGTCGGCGCGGGCCGGGGCGCAGGCGGTCCCGACGGGTTCGACCACGTGCTCGAGCTCGCCGACCTGCTGGACGGCTCGCTGGGCGTCTCGCGGGTGGTCACCAGCCTCGGCTGGCGTCCCCACCACGAGCAGGTCGGTCAGACCGGGACCAGGATCGCGCCGGAGCTCTACATCCCCTGCGGCATCAGCGGCGCGATCCAGCACTGGGCCGGCTGCGCGTCGTCCAAGGTGATCCTGGCGATCAACACCGACGCGGAGGCGCCGATGGTGACCAAGGCGACGTACGCCGTCATCGGCGACATGCACGAGGTCGTGCCGGCGATCAACGAGGAGCTGAAGGGCCGGCGTTAGGCCGGGCGGTTGCGCGGCGACCTACCCTGAGAGTCCGGATGGGGAGTCCGGAAGGTCGAGGGGGTGTCATGCCCGCGGGTCACAGCGTGAGGGGCGCGTCACGGGCGCCGGCCGCATTCCTGGCCGCGTTCATGGCCGCGGTCGCGCTGGGCCTCGCCGCATGTGGCCCGGCCCCGGCCACGCCGCCTGCTGCGGACGGCTCGTCGAGCCCTGCGGCCACCCCGTCGACGCCGGCCTCGCCGAGCGCCACGCCGTCGGTGGTCGACCCCGCGCACGCCGTCCCACCACCCGGTCCGCTGACCGAGCCGCTGGCCGGCGCGGACCTGTTGATCTCGCGCGCCGAGCCGTTCGCCGCAGAGCAGCTGGAGGCGCTGACCGAGGCGGCGGGAGTGGTGGGCGCCGAGGTCATCGGCCTGGGCAGCGTCGGCGTGGAGAGCCGGGTGGTCTCGGTCGCGGCGGTCGACCCGGCGACCTACCGTCGGTTCACCCCGCAGGGCAGCGCCCAGCTCGAGGCCGTGTGGGACCGGGTGGCCGGTGGCGAGCTGGCCGTCACGCCGGCGGTCAGCCGCCAGCTGCGCCGGGCCACCGACGAGAACGGCTTCCTGCGCCTGGGCAACGACATCGACGCCGCCGAGGTGCACATCGGGGCGGTGGCCGAGCAGGCCCCCCGGATCGACGCCGTCGTCAACCAGTCGTGGGGGGAGGACCTGGGCCTGCCGCTCGGCAACGCGCTGCTGGTGTGGACCGGCGCCGCCTCACCGCAGTCGGTGCGGCCCGAGCTCGAGCGGCTCGCCGGACCGGACGCCTCCGTGCAGATCCTCGGCCCCGACCTCGACATCTCGGTCCAGCAGACGGCGTTCCTCACCGGCGGCTCGGTGGCCACGGGCGTCGGCTCGTTCTCCTACCGAGTGCTGGCCGGCGGTCGGATCGCTCCGGACCAGGCCTGGGTCAGCGACAACATCCGCACCGAGCGAGTGCCGATCCTGGGGTCGGTGACCTGCCACCGGATCGTGCTCCCCCAGCTGCGGGCCGCGCTCACCGAGGTCGTCCAGCGAGGCCTGGCCGAGGAGATCCACCCCCGGGAGTACGCCGGCTGCTACTACCCCCGGTTCATCGCCGGCACCACCCAGCTGTCGCTGCACGCCTTCGGCATCGCGCTGGACCTCAACGTGCCCGGCAACCAGCGGGGGACCGTCGGCCAGATCGACCGCAACGTGGTCCGGATCTTCCAGAAGTGGGGCTTCACCTGGGGCGGCGACTGGGCGTGGACCGACCCGATGCACTTCGAGATGAACGCGATCGTGCAACCCCGGTGAATCCGCCACGGCCGCCGGCCCGGCCGGACCAGTAGCCTCGCCCGCATGCGTGCGATCCAGGTGGTGACGACCAGCGGTCCGGCGGGGGTCGAGGTCCGGGAGGTGCCCGATCCCACCCCCGGTGGGGAGGGGGTGCTGATCCGGGTGCACCGCGTCGGCGTCTCCTTCCCCGACCTGCTGCTGAGCCAGGGGCGCTACCAGCTCCGACCCGATCCGCCGTTCACCCTCGGCGTCGACGTCGCCGGCGAGGTGGCCTCGGGCCCGGCGCCGTTCGAGCCGGGCCAGCGTGTCGCCGGCGTCGTGCCCTACGGCGGCGCGGCCGAGCTCGCCTCGGTTCCCGCCGACTTCGTCTTCCCGATCCCCGACTCGCTGTCCTTCGACGCGGCCGCGGCGATCCCGATGAACTACCTCACCGCCCAGTTCGCGCTGCACACCCGTGGTGGGCTGCGGCCGGGCGAGACGGTGCTGGTGCACGGCGCGGCCGGCGGGGTGGGCACCGCCACCCTCCAGGTCGCCAAGGGGTACGGCGCCACCACGGTCGCCGTCGTCTCCACCGCGGAGAAGGCGCGCGTGGCGACCGAGGCGGGAGCCGACCACGTGGTCCTCCTGGACGGCTTCCGGGACGCCGTGCGAGACCTCACCGACGGGCGTGGTGTCGACCTGGTCGTCGACGTGGTCGGCGGCGAGGCGTTCACCGACTCCCTCCGGCTGCTGGCCCCGCAGGGCAGGTTGCTCGTCGTCGGCTTCGCCGCCGGTCAGGGCATCCCCGAAGTCAAGGTCAACCGGCTGCTGCTCAACAACGTCGACGTCCGGGGTGTCGGCTGGGGCGCCTACGCGATGACCACGCCCGGGTTCATGCAGCAGCAGTGGGCCGAGCTGCTCCCGATGATCGAGTGCGGCGTCATCCGGCCACCGATCGGCGCGACGTACGCCTTCGAGGACTACCCGCAGGCGCTCACCGACCTCGCCGAGCGCCGGGCGACCGGCAAGCTGGTGGTCCGGGTCGCCCCCTGACCCTGGGCGCGACCGGGGCGCCATACTGCTCGCATGGCGAGCGAGCACGGGTGGCGATGGCGTAGCGGTGACCTGGCCCGGCTGCTGGCCTCGTGGGCCAGCGGCACCCTCGCCCTGATCGTCACCGCGGCGCTGCTTCCGGGGCTGTCGGCCAGCTCGCTGTGGGTCTGGGCGGCGGTCGCCGCGGTGGCCGGTGTCGTCGGGCTGGTCCTGCGGCCGGTGCTCGTCGAGATCTCGGCGCGGCTGGGCTGGTTCGCCGTGCTCCTGCTGGCGTTCCTGGGCCAGGCCCTGGTGATGTACGCCGCGTTCCACCTCGTCCCGGGTGTCGAGGCCGCGCGGTGGACCGCGGTCGCTGCGGCCTGGATCGGCTCCGCGGTCGCCACGTTGATCTCCTGGGCGACCACGATGGGCACCGACGACGGGCTGGTCACCGCGCTGCTCGGCCGTGGGCGCTTCCGCCGGGGCGGCAAGGTCGCCGTCGCGGATCCGGAGGTCGACGGGATCCTGTTCGTCCAGCTCGACGGGGTGCCCTTCCAGGTGATGCGCTGGGCGGTGCAGTCCGGAGCGGTGCCCACCATCCGCCGCTGGCTGGGCTCGGGCCACCACCAGCTCCGGGACTGGACGGTCCAGCTGCCGTGCACCACTCCGGCCAGCCAGCAGGGCATCCTGCACGGGACCACCGATCGCGTCCCCGCGTTCCGGTGGTACGACCGCGAGCTCGGCCGGGTCCTGGTCGCCAACAAGCCTCCCGACGCGACGGTGATCGAGAGCCGCGCGACCACGGGCCGCGGACTGCTGGCCGACGGTGGCGTGTCGATCTCCAACCTGTTCACCGGCGACGCCGAGCGCGCCCTGCTCACGATGAGCCGGGTCGAGGTGACCCGCGGCTCCACCCAGACCCGCCGGGCGTTCGCCTGGTTCCTCTCCTCGCCCAGCGGCTTCCTGCGGAGCTTCAGCCGCACCGTCGCCGAGATCGGCAAGGAGCGGTGGCAGGCGCGCCGCCAGGTCCGGATCGACCTCGACCCTCGTGTGCATCGAGGCTGGACGTTCGCGGTGCTGCGCGCCGTCACCAACGCCCTGCTCCGCGACCTCAACACCGCACTGGTGGCGGAGGAGATGCGGCGCGGCACCCGCAGCATCTACGTGGACTACGTCGACTACGACGAGATCGCCCACCATGCGGGAGTGTTCCGCCCGGAGTCGCTCGCCGCGCTCGAAGGGCTCGACCGCACCCTGGCCTCCCTGGCCAGGCTGGCCGAGGAGGGCGCCCGGCGCTACCACATCGTCGCGCTGTCGGACCACGGGCAGTCCCAGGGTGCTGTCTTCGCCGACCGGTACGGCGTGACGCTGGGCGACCTCTGCGCCGCGCTGATGGGCGAGGAGGTGGGCAGCTTCGACGCCCCGGTGGAGGGCCTGGGCCGGGTGGACAGCATCGCCGCCGATGTCGGCTCCGAGGGCGTCGGCGGCAAGCTCGCCAGCACCGCCGACGAGCGGCTGACGCGCGCCACGGGGGCCGAGGAGGACGCCGGCGAGGACCCGGTGCTGGTCTTCGGCTCGGGCAACCTGGGCCTGCTCTACGTGCGGGGGCCGCAGCGGCTCAGCCTCGAGGAGCTCCAGCAGCGCTGGCCGCGACTCGTCCCGGGACTGGTCGAGCACCCCGGCGTCGGCTTCGTGGCCAGCCTCGATGCCGAGGGGGTGCCCTGGGCGCTCGGCCCGGCCGGGCGCCACAACCTCTCCAGCGGAGAGGTCGAGGGCGCGGACCCGCTGTCCCGGTTCCCCGAGCACGCCCCGCGGATGCTCCGGCGGGCGCTGCTGATGGCCGAGGCGCCGGACCTCTACGTGAACTCCCTGGTCGACCCCGACACCGCGGAGGTGGCAGCGTTCGAGGGCCTCGTCGGCTCCCACGGCGGCTTCGGAGGCTGGCAGGACCAGGCGATGCTGCTGGTCCCCACCGAGCTCGCCGGCGGGCTGCCCGACCGGATCGAGGGCGCCGACGCGCTGCACGCGTGCCTGGTCGGCATGCTCGAGTCGCTGGGCCAGCGCCGCATGCTCCCTGACTAGGCCGAGCCTGTCGCCGGCGACATCGCCTTCGCCTGCTTGCGGGCGAGCAGCCCGACCACGATGAACATCACGCCCCAGAAGAGCGCGAGCAGGCCCAGCAGCACGGTCAGCCCGAGGGCGCTCCGGCCGGGGTTGCTGACGAAGAGCACCCCCAGCAGGAAGTCCACCGCCGCGCTCAGGAACAGCGCCCACCGCGGCGCCGGCGGGGTCCCGATCACCGCGAGCACGAGCTCCAGGACGCCACGGGCGATCAGCCACAGGCCCAGGATCCAGGCCAGCGCCACGCCGGCCTTGATCGGCTGGAAGAGGGCGAACGCGGCCGCCACCAGCGCGATCACGCCCATCGCGGCGAGCGCCACCCGGGACCATCCGCCGCGCGATCCGCTGAAGGCCTGGACCAGCGACGAGATCCCGTCGACCAGCGCCCAGATGCCCCACAGCAGGACCACCGCCAGGGCGGTCTCCAGTGGCCATGCCATCGCCACGATCCCGAAGACCACCGCGATCGCGCCACGCGCGATCAGTGCCTGCCAGGATGCGGCCAACCAGTTCTGGTCCACGTGGTGCTCCTCGTGTCGTGATGGGTGTCGGCGCCCCCCGGCCCGCACACGCTAGCGTGCCGCCATGTCGCTTGACTGGACCGTCGTCCTCGCGGTGCTGGGGATGCTCGTCGTGGTGGCCGGGTACGCCGTCAAGGTGGTCGCGCTCGGCGTGATCCCCGGCAACCGGAAGCCGTCGACAGGCATGGCCTGGTTGCTGCTCGTCCTGCTCAGTCCCGCGCTCGGGGTGATCGGCTTCCTGTTCTTCGGCAGCAACCGCGTGGAGCGGCGGCGCCACGATCGGCAGCGGGAGATCAACGAGCTGATTGCCGAGCGCGTCGACTCGCTGCCGCCGCAGGAGCTGCCCGCCGGGCTTCCGGACTACCTGCCCGGCGTCGTCCGGCTCAACCGCTCGCTCGGCTCGCTGCCCCTGGTGCTCGACAACACCGTGGAGCTGCTGCCCGACTACCACGCCACGATCGCGGCGATCGCGGAGGAGATCCGCGGCGCCACCACGTCGGTGGACGTGGAGTTCTACATCTCGGCCTGGGACGACGTGACCGCTCCGGTGTTCGAGGCGATGGCCGCGGCGGCCGCCCGGGGCGTGTCCGTCCGCTTCCTCTTCGACCACCTCGGGTCGCGGGGCATCCCGGGTTTCCAGGACTTCCTGGCGAAGCTCGGCGAGACCGGCATCGAGTGGCATCCGATGATGCCGCTGGAGCCGTTGAAGGGGAAGGTCCGCCGGCCGGACCTGCGCAACCACCGCAAGCTGGTCGTCGTGGACGGCCGGGTCGGCTTCACCGGCTCGCTGAACCTCACCGAGCCGGGCTACAACAAGCCCAAGAACCACGAGGCCGGGCGCGAGTGGGTCGAGCTGATGGTGCGGCTGCACGGGCCGGTGGTCACCGCGCTGGGCGCGGTGTTCGCCCAGGACTGGTTCGCCGAGACCGGCGAGGGTCGACCGCTCACCCCCGCCCCCGCCGACGCGCCGCGGACCCCGCCCGGCGCGGTGACCGGCGTGCCCTGCCAGCTGGTGCCGAGCGGCCCGGGCTACGTCGCGGAGAACAACCTGCGGCTGTTCACCACCCTGCTCTACGGAGCCCGGGACCGGCTGTCGATCACCAGCCCCTACTTCGTGCCCGACGAGTCGCTGCTCTATGCGATCACCACGGCCGCCCAGCGCGGGGTCGCCGTGGAGCTGTTCGTCAGCGAGCAGTCCGACCAGTTCATGGTCGGTCACGCGCAGGCGTCGTACTACCGCGCGCTCCTGGACGCGGGCGTGCGGATCTACCTCTACCCCGCACCCGCCATCCTGCACAGCAAGCACTTCACCGTCGACGACAGCGTCGCGGTCATCGGGTCGAGCAACATGGACCAGCGCTCGTTCGCGCTGAACTACGAGATCAGCCTGATGATGCTGGGGCCGGAGATCGTCTCAGCCATGCGCGAGGTGGAGGACACCTATCGCTCCCTGTCCCACGAGCTGACGATCCAGGAGTGGTCGCAGCGTTCCAGGGGAAAGCGGTACGTCGACAACGTGATGAGGCTGACCGCCGGCCTGCAGTGACCGCGCCGTCGTCAGGCGCGAGCGGCCTTGTCCTCGGCCGGCCGGCCGGCGATGACCGGCATCGCCCAGCGTGCGTCCGGGTCGGCCTCGACCAGCAGCGCTCTCGCCAGCAGGCTGAGCGGGACCGCCAGCAGCGCCCCCAGGGGGCCGATGGCCCAGGTCCAGAAGACCAGCGAGAGCATCGTGATCGTCGGGCTGAGGCCGACCTTGTCGCCGACGTACCTCGGCTGGATGATCGACTGGATGACCACGTTGATCACGGAGTAGACCACGATCACCGCGAGCATCATCCTCGGTCCACCCTCGAGCAGCCCGATCAGCGCCGGGGGGATCACGCCGATGACGAAGCCGATGTTGGGGATGAAGTTGGTGACGAACGCGAGTACCGCCCACACGAAGGCACCGGGCACGCCGATCAGCTCGAGCGCGAAGTAGTCGATCACGGCGACGATCAGGCCGAAGCCGGCCGAGACCGCCATATAGCTGCGGGTGCCCTGCCCGAAGTTGCTCAGCGCGGCGACCAGGTCGGGCTTGCGGGCGGCGAGCCCGTCGAGGGTGCGCTGCAGGTTCCGCGTGTCGAACGCCATGAAGAGTGCGAGCGTCACGATGAAGAACAGGTCGGACAGCAGCCCCAGGGCAGCCGCGAAGAAGTTGGTCGCCACGGACACCAGCTGACCCACGTCGAGGGCTCCCACCACTGCGTCGACCTGCTCCTCGCCGACGCCGCGCGACTCCAGCCAGCCGCCGATCTCCTTCAGGTTCTCCTCGAGCTGCGGGACGTAGGTCGGCAGCAGCGTCGCCAGCCGGGCCACGGCGTACCCGATCGACACGGTCATGGCGATCAGCAGCAGGTAGACCGACACCACGACGATCAGGGACACCGCCCAGTCGGGGAGCCGGGTCTGGGCGAGCCTGCGGCGGATCGGATGCACGGTGATGGTGAGGACCAGCGCCAGGAACGCCGGGCCGATGATGTTCCGGGTGGCCTGGATGCCGGCCAGCGTGATCGTCAGGGTCGCCGCCACCAGCAGGACCAGGACGATGCGGGGCAGGCGATCGGTCATGGAAGGGACAATAGTGGTCCGCTGCCCTCCGGGGAGGCTGCCGGGCACTAGTCTTCGGGTCGTGCGCAAGCATCCCCGGGCCCGCGGACTGCTCCTTGGCGCAGCGATGATGCTGCTGTACTTCGTCTTCCCCCTGGATCCGAACCGAGCGCCCGTCGGGGTGCTGGTCGGGGTGATCGGCAGCATCGTGGCGATCGTCGGGATCAGCGCCGTCGTCGTGATGG
>CXWJ01007556.1_pt1 | contig 10406 bp, 10 predicted proteins | sample 590841 | NCBI WGS metagenome assembly CXWJ01 (sample SAMEA3498367, study PRJEB10139) | wastewater metagenome | biome: wastewater treatment plant; material: activated sludge | place: Austria | collected 2015-01-21 | reverse complement strand
AGACAGGAATAGCGCACAGACGGGAAGTGTATGATTAATAAGATAAGCACCCCCGTAAGTGCGAGGGTCCTTTCCGCTCGTGTTTTTTTGTTCTGCGGCATCCTGCCTCACGTAGCTCCTGTTGTTTCATGCTTTCGCACACTATGAAATAAATTATTTCACCCTCCAGGCTCACCGTTGGTTGCGTAGTGCTGCTGTTGGGTTATTAATTGTATTTGCCAAAAATTACTGCTCTCGGCATATCATCTACTTTGAAGTAAACTAAAACGAAATCCCATCCGGACAAGCATACCCCGTTTCAAGTTCAAACTCTTTTGATTTTACGCAATAAAATTTCCGCAAATTAATTTTTTCGGTTTCTGCATATTCAATTACATCATCAGCCCTGCTTGCAAAAAAATAATCAGCAAAATATAAATCGTCTTTCATCTTATTCAGCATGGCTAATGTTTTTTCTTTTTTGCGCTTGCTTTGTCTGCTAAACTTTTTTTTGGAGTAATACATTACCACTTTGTATCCCCTGCTGTTTATCTCTGCAAAAGAACGTGGATAATCAACAACGTAATCTTTATCGGTAAGTAATTGCAGTTTGCAAAACAAATATTTAATGTGTTCTTCTGCCTCTGCGCTTTTTCCAAAAATAAAACTTGTACCTAAATAAATTAATGCAAGCGTTGCTGCAATAACCGTTGCCGGCAGCATTGATAAACTACTGAGCAACTTTAAACTTCGCTGCTTAGGTTTTTCCTCATAAAACTTTTGCTGCAAATAGTTGTACTTAGAAAGCTTATAATTAAAAGGCAAAAAAATGACAGCACCATAAGGGAGTTTATTCTTCTTTGGGCGCGGTAATAAACAGGCAACTAAATTTTTATTTTGTGAAATCACAGGCACTAAAGTAAATTATTTTGAAACCAATACGTAAATCAATTTTTAATACATGCAATCGTACAATCAAAATGCTACTGCGTTATGCAAATACTCCAAAACTTAAAAATGTACTACCTGCCCTAAGCACAGGTGCACTTGTTTTTACTCCCACTTAAACGTTTTGGTGGCTACAAAATAAACCACCACCCCCCACAAGCCTAAAATACCCAACTGCTGCCACACATCGGCAAGTGTTGCGCCCTCAAAAGCCACTTTGCGCATGGCATCGTTTAAATACGTTAGTGGTAACACTTTGCAAATGGGTTGCAGCCACGATGGAAAAGCTTCGATGCTGAAAAAAGTACCCGACAATAAAAATTGTGGAAGCGTAATAATATTTGCAAGTGGTGGAATGGTGCTGTCGCTTTTTGCAAGGCCTGAAATAATAAATCCAAAACCCATAAACACAATTAATCCCAATGCTGAAAGTAATATCATGGTAAGAAACGTTGAAAAACCATGAATGAGCGTAAACCCAAAAGCAAAATAGCCAATTGAAATAATAAAGATGGCACCGAGTATTGCAAAAATCATCCGGCTTAATGCCTCGCCAAGCACAATATAAATCCGTTGAATGGGCGTTGCAAAAAATCTTTTTATAACAAGAGTTTGTCTTAAACTAAAAAAAACAAATGCAGTGCCAAACACACCGGTTGACAATAATGAAAAACCCAACTGCCCGGGTAAAATAAAATCAATGGTTTTATAAGCACGACCAGGGATTACGGTGGCTTGTACTTCGGCAACTTTATTTTTTACCTGTGCGTTAATAAAGTTTAGCTCGGTGGAAGTATTTTTTAAAATGCGATAAAGCAAATCTCCGTTTTGCGGTGATGCGCCTGACGTTTTTAACAGCACATCGTATTCGGTTAAACTTCCGGCAGGATTTTTTACAATCGTTAAAATTCCATCAAGCCTTCCTTTCGAAAGTTCTTTATTCATTTCATCCTCGCTCATGTCATCATAGTATTTAATGACAGGTATTTTCTGAATGCTTTCGAAATAGATATTTTGAGTATCGCAATTTTTGCTTATTCCCAAATCAACTCTTGCCCCACCTCCACCTAAAAATCCAAACACCAAAATAAAAATCAAAGGAAAAATCAGCGTAAACACAACTGCCGATGGGCTGCGTGTTATGGAACGAAAACTTGCTTTGGTAATAGCAAGCATGGCTGTTATTTGAGAATATTTTGTTTCCATCATATTATTTTCGGCTATCAACGAATTACATTTCTAAAAATTTGGACTTAATTCAAATGGTTGATTGAAACCATTCGTTAATTCGTTTTTTTAATTCGTAATTCGTTGATGTTACTCATCCCTCCATTCCTGCCCAGTTAAATTTAAAAACACATCTTCAAGGTTTGCTTTTTTAACTTCTCTTTTTCTTTCAAATCCCTTAGCAACTAGCTCATCAATTAACTTGTCTGGCGTATCAAGCGCAATAATTTTTCCACTCTCAATAATGGCAACACGGTTGCACAGTTCTTCTGCCTCGTCCATGTAATGTGTGGTAATAACAACCGTTGTTCCTTCGTCTCGTATTTCACGAATTAAATCCCATAAATTTCTTCGTGCCTGCGGGTCTAAGCCCGTAGTGGGTTCATCTAAAAAAATAATTTTGGGTTTGTTGATGAGGGTTGTTGCGATAGAGAACCGTTGCTTTTGTCCTCCGCTTAGTTCTTTGTATTTTGCCTTTGCCTTATCAACTAATCCAACGCGCTTTAGCAATTCTGTTGCATCAACGGTACGATTGTACAAACCCGAAAAAAGAGAAATTAATTCGGTTAACGTTAAATTTGGATAATAACCGGCAGCCTGCAATTGAACACCAATAATTTTTTTTATTTCGTTATCATCTTTTCCAACAACTAAATTATCCAATAAAATTTCGCCCGAAGTTTTTTCGCGCAATGTTTCCATAATTTCAAGCGAAGTGGTTTTGCCTGCACCGTTTGGCCCAAGCAATCCAAAAATTTCGTTTTCAAAAACATCAAACGAAATTCCTTTGACGGCTTCAAAGTCGTTGTACTTTTTTGTAAGATTATTAACCGTGATAATTGAACGCATGGAAAGCATTTATTGCTGCGCCAAAAGTATGTGAAAAAGAGTTTAAAGTTTAAGGCTTGACGTTTGTGGTTGTTTTTAGTGGTAGTTTTGCAAAAATAAATAATCTTATTCGTGATAAAACTACACAACACACTCATTTCCGACCAGGTAATAGAAGAAAAATTTATTTGCGATTTAAGCAAATGCAAAGGCGCATGTTGTGTTGAGGGCGAAAGCGGTGCACCCTTGGAAGATGATGAGCTGAAATTTTTAGACCGCGATTACGAAAAAGTAAAACCCTATTTAACTCCCGATGGAATAAAGGCCATTGATGAACTGGGATTGTATTTGAAAGACAGTGATGACGAGTGGGTAACCCCGCTGATGTGGGAAGGCGGCCCGTGCGCATTTACAATTTTTGAAAACGGAACGGCATTTTGCGGAATTGAAAAAGCCTATCTTGATAAAAAAATAAAATTTCAAAAACCAATCTCCTGTCATTTGTATCCAATTCGCATTTCGAAATTAAAAACAGGCGATGCACTTAACTACCACGAGTGGGAAATTTGCAGTCCGGCATGCAAACTTGGCAAAAAAAATAAAGTGCGTGTGTTTGAGTTTTTAAAAACTGCTTTGGTAAGAAAGTATGGCGAGCGCTGGTACAATGAATTAAAAGAAATTGCCAATGAATATTTACATAAAAAGGTATCAAAATAAAAAAGCTGCCTTGTAAGACAGCTTCTTTTTTAATTAGTAAAAAACAGGTGCTTAATAAAACTTACCCCTGTTATCTTCAACTTTTGCTTTTTCTTTAAGTGCATTAAACGATTCGTACTGCGAACGGCTTTGCAACTGCGTGGCCAACTGTTTTTTGTTTTCGGTATAATTAGGTGCAGGTGCCGGCTCTTTAATATCCATTACTTGAGCCACAAACACGCCCGACTCGCCCTTTATTGGTTTTGAAATTTCGCCTTTTTTCAATGCAAAAACAGTTCCCACAAGAGTTGATTCCATTCCCAGATTTGGTAAATAAGGAGATGAGAATGTTACCGTTTCAACGGTTTGTACCTGCTGTGCCAGTTTAGATGCAAGCCCGTCTAAACTTGCCAATGCACCGGTAGCATTTATTTTTTCGATAAGCATAGCAGCCTTTTTTTCTTTTCGTGCTTCGGGTTCAACCAAATCTTTTACATCTTCCATCGGAAGAGTTCCTTTTTGTTTGATGTTTGCAACCCTTGCTACCACAAACTTATCACCCAATTCAAAAGGTTTGCTTACTTCATTTTTATTGGCTTTAAAAGCCCAGCGCACTAGTTCACGCGCATTTTCAAGGCCGGGAACATTTTTCTCAGCTTCGGTAAGTTTTTCGATGTTGCGCAGGTTAAGGCCTTCGTCTTTTACTGCTTTGTCAAAGAGCTCACCTGTGTTATTTTTTCCTGCAAACTCATTTGCCTTTGTAAACACAGCATTAAAAGTTTTTGAACTTGCTTCAATTTTGCGTGTTAAAACGGCAACCTGAACTTGCTTTGATTTGCTACCCTGGTCAGTAATATCAATGATGTGATATCCAAATTGCGATTTCACTATTCCTAAATCTCCTTTTTTTCCATCAAAGCAAAAGTTGTTAAACTCGGGCACCATTGCACCAGCCTGAAACCATCCTAAATCACCACCCTTTGAGCCCGACCCCGGATCTTCTGACAGGCTAGCAAACAACTCAAACTTTGCACCGTTTTTTATCAAATTATAAATGCTGTCGGCTTTGGCCTTTGGGCCTGTGGTATCGGCACCTTGCTCAACTTTAAATAGTATATGGCGCGCCTTTACCGAGTCGGGCATTAATTTTATTCCGCTTAGTTTGGCAACATTGTATGCATTGTTTTCAAGATATGGCCCCATCATGTATCCGGTTGTTGAAGCAAACATTATGCTATCAATTATTGGCGACAATGTTCCTTTTTTATGGTATGATGCATCAAATGGGTTATCGCTGTTTTGCGACACAAACAACGAGTCGTTGGTGCTTTGTGCAAACAAATCCATGTTTTTTGTAATGTCGGTTTGTGCAGCATTGCGGTCGTCATTACTTGGCAGTACATCAAAAACTACATAATCCACCTTGCGCGTTTCTTCGTTTTGTTTATATTTTTCGATATTGGCATTGTATGCTTTGCGCAAATCATCATCTGTAAGTGTTACGGTACTGTCAACAATAGATGCATAAGGTAAGGTTACATAACGCATTTGAACCGATTTTCCTTTGTTCGTATAATCACGTTTAGCTTCTTCGTTGGTAACATACAAGCCTTGCTTTATTAGGTCGTAATACTTTTGCGAAAGACGCTCTTCTTTAATGGCATTTTCAAAATTTATCCATTGTGCCCGTGTTTTTCCTGTTGCATCATTATCCATATTTTTTAAAAACTGAATAACGTTTGCCGGATTATATTCTTTTGTTTTGGGGTCGGTAAAAGCCNNGTAAAAGCCTGCTTAATTTGCGGATGAGGGTTTTTCCCCTGCACCATATCAAACAATTCATCGCTGCTTACGGTAAGGCCTGTTTTAGCTATCTGCTTATTTACAATTTGTTCGTTTAGTAACTGCCCCCATGCCTGATCGCGCAATTGGTCAGTAGTAGCCTGATCAACGGTTTCTTTGTTCTGGCTTATTTTATAATTTTCGATGTTGCGGTTTACCATTGCTTCAAAGTCGCGCACATCAATTTTGTTGCCATCAATTACAGCTACACTGGTGTTGCTGCCCATTATAAACGAACTGTTGCTGGTAAGCAAATCGCCAAGTATAAAAGCCAATAAACTAATGGCTATAATTCCAATCAGTAATCCTGCCTTGCTCCTGATTTTTCCTATAACTGCCATAATAAATAAATAATTTTAAAAATGAGGGGGCGAATATACGATTGAAAATTGAAATAGGAAATGTGAAGGGCTTGAGAAGTGAATTAGGCTATTTGGCAAGCCTTAAGAGATAAAAGCAGCATGTTTTGTTCTATTTTTGCCTTATGCTTTTTAAATCAGTTATTGGCCAGCAGGCCACCAAGCAACGCCTGATAAAAATGGTGAATGACAACCGCATTTCGCATGCCCTTATGTTTTTTGGCACGCAGGGCAGCGGTGCTTTACCACTTGCAGTTGCATTTGCGCAGTACATCAATTGCGAAAACAAAACGGATAATGACAGTTGTGGTGTGTGTGTTTCATGTAATAAGTATCAAAAACTTATACATCCCGATTTGCATTTTGCTTTGCCCGTTGCCAATACCGACAAAATAAAATCAGCAACCACCAATGATTTTTTAAGCCAGTGGCGCGAATGTTTTATTGCCAACCCATACATGGAATTAAACAATTGGTACGAGGCTATTGACATCGAAAAAAAACAGGCAGCAATCAGTGTTGAAGAAAGCAATGCTATCATAAAAAAGCTTAGTTATAAAAATTTTGAGGCTCAGTATAAAGTTTTAATAATGTGGCATGCAGATAAAATGAATGTGGCTGCATCCAACAAGCTTTTAAAAATTATAGAAGAGCCACCTGACCAAACCATCTTTATTTTGATTTCGGAACAATACGAAAATATTTTGCCTACCATAATTTCGCGCACACAGTTGGTAAAAATTCCACAAACCGACACGGTGTTATTGGCCGAAAAAATAGTTGCTGATTTTGCACTTGAATGGAACAAAGCAAAAAAAATTGTTCACCTTTCGGGAAACAATTATAATACGATACCAGCATTGGTACAAATGCAGCAAGTTACAGGTGATATTGAGAAAAGTTTTATTGAATGGATGCGCCTCTGCTGGAACATTTTTGACAATTACAAAAAAGTGTCGGTATGGACAGAAGAGATGGCTAAAGAAGTGCGCGAAACACAAAAAAACTTTTTGCACTTTGGCCTTGAAACCGCCCGCGAGTGTTTAATAACAAACTTTGCAGGTGCCGTGCATTCGCGTTTTGATGAGCAAACCTACACCGGATTCGAAAAATTTTCAAAAATGCTGCATCAGGGCAATATTCAGCAATTTGCCGATGAGTTTAATAAAGCTTTTTTTCATATTGAGCGAAATGCCAATGCCAAAATTTTATTTTTAGATTTGTCATTTAAAATGCATCGCATACTTAGAACAAAAGCGTAAAAAACTATGGTGTGTAAACCCTAACCCTAACCAGATCACTCCTATGAACCATCTGGAAATTTTACAATATTGCTCCCCTTTAGGGTTAGGGGTAAACGTAACAAAGACAAAAAAATGGAAACTAACGTTTCAACAACTATATCATCAGTAAAAGAAAAAGTGGCAGGCTGCGCATCCTCATGCTCATCGGGTGGGTGCAACAGATTAAATGTGCACGACTGGCTAAATGACATGCCCCTGCCACCAGGACAAAAACCCTTTGACATCATTGAAGTAAGATTTAAAGGCACACGCAAAGAGTTTTTCAGAAATCCTGATTTAATACCTCTTAAAACCGGGGATGTGGTGGCAGTGGAAGGTTCGCCCGGGCATGACATTGGCACCGTTTCGATGACAGGCGAATTGGTAAAGCTGCAGATGAAAAAGCGAAATATTGGGTACGACAGTGCGGAAATAAAATTACTATACCGCACAGCGCGCACAGCCGATATCGAAAAATGGAATGCAGTAAAAGAACTTGAATTTAAAACCATGCACAGGGCACGCAGCATAGCATTGCAGCTTGGGTTAAAAATGAAACTAAGTGATGTAGAATATCAGGGCGATGGAAAAAAAGCAATATTTTATTACACTGCCGAAGACAGGGTTGATTTCCGTGAACTTATTAAACGGCTTGCCGATGAGTTTAAAATAAGAGTAGAGATGAAACAAATTGGCTTGCGGCAGGAAGCCGGCAGGCTTGGGGGCATAGGCTCGTGCGGACGCGAACTTTGCTGCAGCACCTGGCTTACCGATTTTAAAACTGTGAGCACATCTGCTGCACGGTATCAAAACCTTTCTATCAATCCGGTAAAGCTTGCCGGCCAATGCGGAAAATTAAAATGCTGCTTAAACTATGAGTTGGATAGTTATATTGATGCATTAAAGGGCATTCCGGATTCAGGCATTAGTTTGCAAACCGAAACCGGACATGCCGTGCACCGCAAAACCGACATTTTTAAACGAATGATGTGGTATGAGCTTATTCCAAAACTTAAGCCTGATGAAAAATATTTTAGCAGTGCTGATAAATGGGTAATGCTATCGGTAGAACAGGTAAAGGAAATTTTAGCCATGAACAAGGATGGGAAAAAACCGGTTGACCTAAAAAGCATCATACCACAGGTAGAGGAAGAAGAAATTCCTGACTATGCAGACATGGTGGGTCAGGACAGCCTTACCCGAATGGACAATTTGCGCAGAAAAAAGAAGAAAAAGAAAAAATCTCAACATCAGCGCCAGCAAAACAATTCAAACCCAAACAGGAATGAAAATAAAAAACCACAATAACACTTTTTGTTTTTTGGTAGTATTGTTTTNNGGTAGTATTGTTTTTTATGGCAGTTTCTTTTTCATCATGCGACAGCCACCGTGTGTTTGAAGAAAACAAAACCATACGTGAGTATAACTGGGATTATAATTTGCCACTTACATTTACAGTTGCCATAACCGATACAGCCTCCAGCCATGATATGTATTTGAACATTCGCAATGCAGGCTATTATGGATTCAGTAATCTGTTTTTGTTTGTAAACACAATTATTCCCGGTGGCGAAACCCTTCGCGACACGGTTGAAATTACGCTTGCCGCACCCGATGGCCGATGGCTTGGTGATGGGTTGGGCGATATTTACGACAACCGGTATTTATTCCGCAAAGGATTTAAGTTTCCTAAAGCGGGCAATTACCGTTTTGAATTGATACAGGCCATGCGCGTAAACCCTCTGCCAGGTATTATGGATGCAGGCATACGCATCGAGAAAAGCGCTAAGTAGTTTTTTATGTCAGGTATAAAAATAGTTATTGACGAGGTGGAAAAAAATTAAAACACCTGACTCGCAATTCGTCTTATATTTTCGGGGCTACCCATGGTATAATAATGTAAACAAGGTACACCAAATTTTACCAGTTCCTTTGATTGTTGCACAGCCCACTCAATGCCCACTTCTTTTACCTCGTCATCGTTTTTGCATTTTTCTATTTCTGATAAAAAATCGTAAGGTATGTCAATGTAAAAGGTTTTGGGCAGCACTGCGGCTTGCTTTTTTGTGGTTAGTGGTTTTAGTCCTGGAATTATTGGCACGGTAATACCATTATCACGACAAAGTTTTACAAACTGGTAATACTTTTCGTTATCAAAAAACATTTGAGTTACAATATAATTTGCACCGGCATCCACTTTGCGTTTTAAATGTTTAATGTCCGACATCAGGTTAGGTGCTTCAAAATGTTTTTCGGGATACCCTGCCGCACCAATGCAAAACGAAGTAGGTTCCACACCTCGCAAATCTTCGTCTAAAAATTTTCCGCTGTTCATTTGTACCACCTGCTCAATTAAATCAATGGCATAGTGGTGGCCGTCTTTTTCAGGAACAAAATGCGTTTCGGTTTTTACAGCATCGCCTCTCAACAACAATACGTTGTCAATTCCTAAAAAATTTAAGTCAATCAAGGCGTTTTCCGTCTCTTCGCGGCTAAAGCCTCCGCAAATAATGTGCGGCACGGCATCGGTTTTGTAACGGTTAATTATTGCAGCACAAATGCCTACGGTGCCCGGTCGCTTGCGAATAGAAATTTTTTCGAGGTATCCGCCTTCGCGCTTTTTATAAACAAACTCTTCGCGATGATAGGTTACATCAATAAATGGTGGTTTGAATTCCATTAACGGGTCAATAACATCAAAAATAGACTTTATGCTTTTGCCTTTTAACGGAGGTAAAATCTCGATAGAGAAAAGCGTTTTTTTGGAATTACTTATGTGCTCGGTTACTTTCATACAATGTGATTAAAAAAACAAAGACGCTCATCGTATGGATGAACGTCTTTGCAAAAATATAAACTTAGCGGCTAATTAATCTTTTATTACCGTAATTATTCCATGTGTTTTTTCCGAGATGTTTTCGTTTGCATATTCAAGTACAAAGTAATAGGTACCTGATGATACACCTTCGGCCTGCCAGTCATTCTCGTAAGGGTCGGCTGAGTAAATCTCTTTGCCCCAACGGTTGTAAATAACCAGTTTGCGCGTATTAAACTTGTCAAGATTCTCGATATAGAACACCTGATTTTTGTCATCACCGTTTGGTGTAATAACGTTAGGTATGATAATATCACACACATTTTCGGTAACTTTTATCTCGTCAGTATTTGTACATCCGTTGGCATCGGTAACAAGCACCGTGTAAATGCCGGGTACTTGAACAGTGATAGACGATTCGAATATATT
>CXWJ01023279.1_pt1 | contig 10421 bp, 15 predicted proteins | sample 590841 | NCBI WGS metagenome assembly CXWJ01 (sample SAMEA3498367, study PRJEB10139) | wastewater metagenome | biome: wastewater treatment plant; material: activated sludge | place: Austria | collected 2015-01-21 | reverse complement strand
GGATGCGACACGCCACTATCAGTTACCACTCCCCCCGAAGCATCAAGGATGGCTACCTGCAGTCGGCAGCGAAGGGCCAGGAGTTCGTGATCGACGCGACCCCAGACGTCCTCGCCTGGGCACTCGGAATCATCTGACCAGTGCGTGTCGGATGCTCCACGCACACAGCTGACGTCCGCTCGCACTGGGTTAGGGTTGGTTCTGATCTCACAAGGAGCAGCCTGATGGCCCACAACTACGCGCGTGTCTTTGCGATGAGCTTCGCCAGCATCTACCCGCTCTATGTCGAGAAGGTCGAGAAGAAGGGGCACACCACCGCCGAGCTCGACGAGGTGCTCAGCTGGCTCACCGGCTATGACGCCGATGGGCTGCAGCGGGCCATGGCGGACGGGGTCGACCTGGAGACCTTCTTTGCCCAGGCTCCCGGGCTGAACCCCAACGCGTCGCTGATCACCGGGGTGATCTGCGGCTACCGCGTCGAGGACATCGAGGATCCGCTGGTGCAGAAGATCCGCTACATGGACAAGCTGGTGGACGAACTCGCCCGCGGCAAGAAGATGAGCTCCATCCTGCGCGGTAGCACGACCTGACCAAAACCCGCCCACAGCCGGGTTCCCGCCTGCGATAATCTGCGTATGAACGCAGATATGCAGGAAGTGGCCGCGGAAGGCGACCTGGTGGAGCTGGCCGCCGAGGTCTTCACCCTGCTGTCGGATCCGACCCGGATTCGCATCATCCTGGCGCTGGAACCGGGCGAACTGGCGGTGAACGAGCTGGCCGAGCGGGTCGGCAAGGCGCCGGCCGCGGTCTCCCAGCACCTGGCGAAACTGCGTTGGGCGCGGGTCGTGCAGACCCGCCAGGACGGAACCCGCGTCTTCTACAGCCTGATCGATGAGCACGCCCGTGAACTGGTGCACCAAGCCGTCTTCCAGGCCGAGCACGTGGTGGAGACCCGGCCGCGACACCACCGCGGCGCCGGCGTGAACGCCCAGGGGGTGACGGCGTGAGCACGATTGCCGAGAGCGAGCCGCTGACGTCCTACCGGCCGGAGACGCTCTCCTCGCTGTGGGGCCGCATCGACCGCGGCGACCTGACGCGGCTGGCGGCGGTCGCTGGGCTCGCGGTGGCGGCGGGGGTGTCGCAGTTGCTGGCAGCTCCTTGGTGGGTGAGCGCGGCCATCGCCGCGGCCGGGCTGGTGGTGGGTTGCTGGCCGATCCTGGTCGAGGCGTGGGAGGACGTCCGCGCCCGGAAGATGAGCATGGAACTCTCGATGCTCATCGCGATCCTGGCAGCGGCCCTGATCGGCGAGTGGGTGACCGCCCTGGTGATCACCGCGTTCGTGCTGGCGGCCGAGATTCTCGAGGACCTGTCGATGGACCGGGGCCGCGACGCGCTGACCGACCTGATGAGTTTCCTGCCCAGTCGCGTCCTGGTGCGCACCGGCGACCACACCGCCGAGGTGGACCTCGACCAGGTGCGGGTCGGCGATGTGGTGATGATTCTGCCCGGCGGACGGGTGCCCGTGGACGGCACCGTCCTGGAGGGCCGCTCCAGCCTGGACCAGTCCCGCATCACCGGCGAGCCGCTTCCCGTGGACGTCGAGGTCGGGGCGACGGTATTCGCCGGTTCGGTGAACCAGACCGGCGCCCTCGCGGTGCGGACCGAACACGTGGGCGACGCGTCCTCCTACGGCCACATCGTCGCGGCGGTTCGCGCCGCTCAGGAATCCGAGGCGCCCGTCCAGCGGCTCGCCGACCAGGTGGCCAGCTGGCTGGTCTACGTCGCCCTCGGCGGAGCGCTGGTGACCTGGCTCATCACCCGCGACCTGACCGCGACCATCTCGGTCGTGATCGTCGCCGGAGCCTGCGGAGTCGCCGCCGGGACCCCGCTGGCGGTGCTCGCCGCGATCGCCCGGGTCGCCCGCCGCGGAGCCTTCGTGAAGGACGGCACCCACCTCGAGGAACTCTCCGCGGTCGACACCGTGGTCTTCGACAAGACCGGCACGCTGACCCACGGCGAACCCCGCGTCGCCGCCATCGCCGTCCAGCCCGGCTTCGACGAAGCGGCCCTGCTGGCCGCCGTCGCCTCAGCGGAACTGCTCTCCGAGCACGCCATCGGGCAGGCGATCGTCGCCCACGCCCGCGAGCGCGGCATCGCCTNNTGCCGGCACCCTGCTGCTTTCGGACACGGTCCGCGACACCGCCCGTAACGCGGTCTCGAATCTGCGCTCCCTCGGCGTCCGCGTGGTCATGATGACTGGGGACGGCCCGGCCGCCGCGCAGGCTGTCGCGTCCGAGCTCGGCATCGACGAGGTGCACGCCGGGCTCCTGCCCACGGACAAAGTCACCTTGATCGACGAGCTACGCGCGACCGGACGCAGGCTGGCCATGGTCGGCGACGGCGTCAACGACGCCCCGGCGCTCGCCCGCGCGGACGTGGGGATCGCCATGGGCACCGGCACCCACATCGCTCGCGAGAGCGCGGACGTGGTGCTGATCAGCTCCAGCCTGACCGACCTCGTCGACACGATCCGGACCGCCCGCCGGGCCAGGCGGATCGTGTTCACCAACTTCGCCGGCACGATCGCGATCGATCTGATCGGCATGGCACTGGCGGCGTTCGGGGTGCTCGGGCCGCTGACCGCCGCCCTCGTCCACGTCGGCAGTGAGTCGGCGTTCATCCTCAACTCGGCCCGCTTGATCCCTCGGCGAGCGCGTGGCTGACCTCGTCAGAGCAGCATGGCGAGCGTGCCGGCCACGATGAGGCCCAGCCCGATCAGCGCCCGAGCGTGGAGCCGCTCCCCGAAGACGAGCCAGGCGAAGACCACGGTGACCAGGATGCTGAGCTTGTCGATGGGGGCGACCAGGCTGGCCGGACCCTCCTGCATGGCCCGCCAGTAACACAGCCAGGAGGCGCCGGTGGCGACCCCTGACAGCCCGATGTACACCAGGTCCCGGTGCGGTATGCCGCGCAGCCGGTGCTGCTCGCCGGTGGCGAAGACGACCACCCACGCCATCACCAGCACCACGACCGTCCGNNGAGCCGATGGCGTACAGCAGCCACCGTCCCCGCAGGCCGGAGCTCCAGTCGGCCCGCTCGACCATCAGCCAGGTGCCCACCATGACCAGCGCAATGCCCGAGAGCCGGAACCACAGGCTCTCGGTCTCCCCCAGCAGGACGATCGCGAAGAGCACGGTGAGCACGATGCCCGACTTGTCGACCGCGGCGACCTTGTTGACCTCACCCAGCTGCAGCGCCCGGAAGTAGCACAGCCAGGAGGCCCCGGTCGCCAAACCCGACAGCGTGAGGAACAGCAGCGTCCGCCCGTCCAGGCTGGCCAGCCCGGCCTGGGAGCCGACCACGAAGACCATCAGCCACGCGAACGCGAGCACCACGATCGTCCGCAACGCCGTAGCGAGGTTGGACGGCGTGTGCCGGATCCCGGCCTTCGCCAGGATCGCCGTGACCCCCGCGAAGAAGGCCGACCCGGCCGCGTACAGCAACCACATGGGAACGCCCTAGACCCGGAGCACGCGGACGTGTGGCTCGCACAGATGACCGAGGTCGCCGGGGTCGGAGGTCAACAGAACGACCGGCCGAGGCTGACGGGATGCAAGTTCGGCCACCACCGCGTCGATCGCGTGCGCATGGCCGTGCAGGCCAGCCGAGATCAGCAGGTCTGAAGCTGCCCGGGCCGACCGCTCCGTCACCGGCTCGACCCGAACCTGGGACAACAGCCAATCCAACCGGCGCCGATCCGTCCGCTTGTGGGACACCTCCAGAAGGGTCAGCGCCGAGGTCACCACCGCCGTCCGGTTGGCGCTGGCGGCAGCGAGCAGCGTGACGACCCGGGCATCATGGCCGAGCCAGCCCGACAGCCCTTGGGAGTCCAGGACGACCGTGCCGCCCTTCAACGTCACGCCACAGCCGCCTGATCGGGATCCCCGTACATCTCGGCCTCCGCCGCCGCGATGGCCGCGGGATCGATAGGACCGTGTTCCCGCTCGTAGCGCGCCAGTTCCTGACTCAGCAAGTCGTGCCGGATCTGCGTGGCGAGCGCTTCGGCGGCATACCCCGACAGATTGTCGGTCAGCCCACGCGCCGCCGCCACCAACTCCTCGGGGAGCGTGATCGTGATCTTCTTGGTCGCCATAGACCCACCATACTGCGGTATGGCGATACCGTGAAGGGCCGCTGAGAGCGGATGACGGGAATCGAACCCGCGTAGCCAGTTTGGAAGACTGGGGCTCTACCATTGAGCTACATCCGCGCGCAGACCACCATAGCGGACCGGTCGCCTCGCTCCCCACTCGACGTCGACCTGGCTGGAGCACGCAACCCTGAGTTGCCGCCGAACTGACTCCAGGGATCTCTCAGGGCATCCGCAGGTTGATCCCAGTCCACCATCGATTCTACGGTGTAGAGATGTTCTACAACGTAGAGGAAATCGAGATGACCGATCAAGCCACGACGCCGACTACCGACCTCCAGCGACCGAAGCGGACGGCCGGCCGGCCGATCGATCCGGTATCGAGCCAGTACGACCGGCCGGTGCTGTTCTTCGTGCTCGCCACCGCCATCCCCTGGGCGTTCTGGTTCGCGGCGGCGTACCTCAGCAACCTGCCCGAGCAGGCTCCCGCCGTGCAGTGGTGGACGGCGGCACTCGGCCTGGCCGGTCTGATCGCTCCGGTCTTCGTCGTGGTGTGGATGGTGCGCAACAGGCCAGCGTTGAAGGCGGACATCCGGCGCCGCCTGGTGTGGCCGCGGGGCATCCGGTGGGGATTCGTGGCCGGCGCCCTGCTTCTGCTGCTCGGCAGCCTGCTGGCCGCCCAGGCGATCTCGCTGCTCTTCGGCTACAGCCCCGAACAGTTCCTGTTGCGCGGCGGCTTCACCTTCTCGGCCGGGCTGCTGCCGGTGTGGGTCACCCTGCTCGGCGCGGCCCTCTTCGAAGAGGTCGCCTGGCACAGCTACGGGACCGACGCCCTCGTCGCGCGGATGCGGGTGTTCTCCGCGTCCATGCTCTTCACGGTGATCTGGGCGCTGTGGCATCTGCCGCTGGCGTTCATCAACGGCTACTACCACCAAGAGGTCGTCGAGACCGGGTGGCTGCACACCCTCAACTTCCCGCTATCGATGATCGCCTTCGTGCTGATCATGAACTGGCTGTACTTCCGGACCGGACGCAGCATCCTGATCACCGTGCTCTTCCACGCCACCGCGAACGTGGTCAACGAGGCGTTCATGACCCACGAGGACACCAAGCTGATCCAGACCGCGCTGCTGCTGATCGTGGCCGCGATCGTCGTCTTCCGTGACCGCGAGTTGTTCTTCGGCCAGCCCTCGATCCCGCCCAGGGTGTGACACAGTGTGGGCAAGACCGGCAAGGCGACCCACCGGGTTCCGCTGGCGCGTGAGCACATCGTCGAGCAGGCGCTGGCGATCGTCGACAGCGACGGCCCCGAGAGCCTCACCATGCGCCGGCTGGGCCACGCCCTGGACGTCGATCCGATGGCGGTCTACCACCACCTGCCCAACAAGGCGGCCGTGCTGGACGGCATCGTCGAGCTGCTGTGGGACGGCGTCCGGCTGCCGCCTGCCAAGCCCGGTGAGCGCTGGCAGGAGGTGCTGGCCGGCGTCTTCACCGCCTTTCGCGACCGCCTGCTGGAACACCCGCGGGCGGTCGCCATCCTCGGCGCCCGGCCCTCGGTCACGCCGGCCCTGTTCCGTCTGGTGGAGGCCATCCTGCAGCGACTGGAGGCTGCGGGGCTCACCGGCAGCGACGCCATGCCGTTGATCGACTGCCTTTCCGGATTCACGATCGGCAAGGTGCTGGCCGAGACCAGCGACCTGACCGGCGGTCACGCCGAACACGTCGGCGCCGCGCTGACCTCGCTGACTCCGCAGACCCACCCGACGCTGCTGCGAGCACTCGCGGAGGGGTACGGATTCGCCCCGGAGGAGGAGTTCAGCCGCGGCCTCCACGCCCTGATCAACGGCTGGCGCCAGGACGCTCCAAGCTCCGAGACCCGCTGACCCGCCTGGTCACGCCGGGGTCTCCCAGGTCACGTCGCCAGGTTCGAGATCGGGACGCCAGCCGCGCCACACCGGATGCCACAGCCGGCCGGAGTCGGTGACGCCGCTGTAGTGCACCTCGCCCACCAGCGTCGGCTCGACCCAGTGCGCGTCGCGGGCGTCCTCGTCGGGGACGTCGAGCAGCGGACACCCCGCTCGCGCCAGAGGCGCCAGTTTGCTCTCCGCCTCGGCCAGACCGCGAGTGGTGAACCCCGAGCCGGCGCGTCCGGCGTAGCGCAGCCCGTCCGGACCCGGGATGGCGAGCAGCAGGGAGCCGATCCCGCCGGCGCGGTTGCCCTTGCCGGGTCGCCAGCCGCCGACCACCACGGCCTGGGTGCGGCGGTGCTTGATCTTCAGCCAGGTGTGCGCGCGCTGACCGGGCTGGTAGATCGAGCCGTGCCGCTTGGCCACCACCCCTTCCAGTTCGAGCGCGAGGCTGGTCTGCAGGGCGGCCGAGAGGTCTCCTTCGAAGACCGGCGGCGCCTGGACGCGGGCGCCGGGCTGCGGCGGCACCAGCGTCTCCAGCAGGCGCCGGCGCTCCTCGTAGGGCTGCCGGATCAGCGACCGGCCGTCGAGTCGCAGCAGGTCGAAGAGCATCAGCTGCACCGGATAGCGGGCGGCGGCAGCGGCGATCTCGGCCGGTTTGGCCAGGTTGATCCGGGGCTGCAGCAACGAGAACCGGGGCACGCCGGCGGCGTCCGTCACCACGATCTCGCCGTCCAGCACCGCCTCTGCGCAGTCCAGCCCGGCCAGCGGCTCCACGAGCTCGAAGTAGGCGGCGGTGTCGTCGCGGCCGCGGCGGCTGAGCAGCTTGACCCGTCCGTCGGCGAGGTAGGCGATGATGCGGACGCCGTCCCACTTCATCTCGAACGCCCAGTCGCGCTCGTCGCCGAGTCCGGACGCTGCAGCCAGCGTGGCGAGCATGGGGCGGACGGGCCGCGGGAAGCCGTCCTCGGCGGGCGGCTCCGGGTCCTCGCCGGCGGCGGCCGCCGCGGGAGGCCCCGTCAAAACGTGGTCGGAGCCCAGCGCCATTCGGTGGATCAGCCAGTTCTGCGCTTCCTTGCCCGACCGTCCGGTGTGGATCAGGGCGAACCGGGCCGGCCCGCCGAGTCCGCCGCCGGGCCGGCCGTGCAAGGTGACGATGACCTCCCGGCCTTCCCGCCACTTCTCGAGTTCGTAGCTGCCGGCGTCCCAGATCGTGACCTCGCCGCCGCCGTACTCCCCTGCCGGGATGGTGCCCTCGAAGGAGCCGTACTCCAGCGGATGATCCTCGGTGTGCACCGCCAGGTGGTTCACCTTCGGGTCGGTCGGCGGCCCCTTCGGCACCGCCCAGCTCACCAGCACGCCGTCGCGCTCGAGGCGGAAGTCGTAGTGCAGCCGGCGGGCGTGGTGCTCCTGGATCACGAAGGACGGCGCCCGCTCCCCCGCGCCCCCGGACGGACGCGCGCTCGGCACCGGCTCGGGAGTCTTCGCGGGGTCGCGCATGCTGCGGTACGTGGCCAGCCGGTCCGGCGGCCCGGCGAAGTGGGCCATCGGGTCGCCGAGGGTGGCGACCCGCTCCACCACCTCGTGATGCTCCAGCTGCCGCAGCCCCGGGTCGGCGAGCTCCGCCCAGGTGCGCGGCGCCGCCACCCAGGGACGCTCCCGGCCGCGCAGCGAGTACGGCGAGATCGTGGTCTTGGCGCCGTTGTTCTGGCTCCAGTCCAGGAAGACCTTGCCGGGCCGCGCAACCCGCTCCATGGTGGCGGTCACCCGGTCGGCGTGCTCGGCCTGCAAGCCCAGCGCCAGCTGGCGCGCCAGCTCGCTGGCCTCCGCGCTGGTCAGCGATCCGTCCAGCGGCGCGTAGAGATGGATCCCCTTGCTCCCCGAGGTCACCGGCACCGGCTCGTGCCCCAGCCCGGTCAGCACCTCCCGCACCCAGCCGGCGACCTCCGCGCACTCGGCGAGCGACACCCCCTCGCCGGGGTCGAGATCCAGCACCAGCCGGTCGGGCCGCAGCGGGTTGCCGTCCGCGTCGAACCGCCACTGCGGCACGTGCAGCTCCAGCGCCGCCAGCTGCGCGAGCCAGGTCAGCGTGGCCAGATCGTCCACCACCGGGTACTCGTTGATCCGCGTCGAATGCTGGATCGAGTAGCGGCGAACCCACTCCGGCGTCCCCCGGGGCAGATCCTTGGCGAAGAAGACCTGGCTGGCGGCAGTGGCCCCGACGCCGTCCGGCCAGCGCTTCCGGGTGACCGGACGCTGCCACAGCAGCGGCAGCATCACCTCGGCGACCTGCGCGTAGTACGAGATCACCTCGGCCTTGGTGGTGCCCGTCTCGGGGTAGAGCACCTTGTCCAGGTTGGTGAGCCGGACGGAGCGCCCGTCCACCACCACCGTCTGGCCGCCGTCCACCGCCATGAGCGCCTCCTCAGTGGCCAGCGTAAGGGCCCGACTTGCGCGGCCCTATACCCCCGGGGGTATATTCGAGCCATGCCTGAACTCAAGATCGACCCGCATCAGCCTCCGGAACGGATCGTCGTGGTGGGNNGGCGATCACGTCTCCTTCGCCAACTGCGGCCTGCCCTACTACGTCGGCGGCGAGATCACCGACCAGGCCGACCTGCTCGTCCAGACCCCCGCCTCCCTGAAGGCGACGCTCAACCTCGACGTGCGCATCCGGCACGACGTGATCGGCCTCGACCCGGACGCCCGGACGGTCACCGTCCGCACCGAGGACGCCGTCGACACGCTGCACTACGACGCGCTCATGCTCAGCCCGGGGGCGCAGGCCGTCCGTCCGCCGATCCCCGGCCTCGACTCGCCAAGGGTCCACACCCTGCGCACCGTCGGCGACGCGGTCGCGCTGCACGACCTGGTGACGGACGGCGCCCGGCGGGCCGTGGTGCTCGGCGCCGGCTTCATCGGCCTGGAGGCTGCGGAGGCGCTGGCCGGGCGCGGCCTGCGGGTGACCGCGGTCGAACTGGCCGACCACGTGCTGCCGCCACTCGAGCCCGAATTGGCGAGCCTGGTGGCCGACGAACTGCGCCGGCTCGGCGTCGACGTCCGCGAGCGGGTGGCCGCCTCGGCGATCGAGCCAGGGGCCGACCNNTCGAGGCCGCCGGGATCGTCTGCGAGCGCGGCGCCATCGTCACCGACGAGCACGGCCGCACGAACCTGCCGGGCGTCTGGGCGGTCGGCGACGCCACCGTGAGCACCGACGCGGTCACCGGGCTCCGCCGGCCGGTCGCGCTGGCCGGCCCCGCGAACCGGGCGGGACGGCTGGTCGCCGACGACATCCTGCGGCCCGGCGCCGCCCGTCCGATCCCGCAGCCGCTGGGCACCGCGATCGTCCGCGTGGGCGAACTGACCGCGGCGCTGACCGGGGCCAACCGAGCGACCCTGGTCGCGCAGGGCATCGCGCACCACACGGTGCACCTGCATCCCAATCAGCACGCCGGCTACTTCCCGGGCGCCGCCAAGATCCATCTGGTCGTCCACTTCCGCGCATCGGACGGACTGCTGCTCGGCGCCCAGGCGGTCGGAGCGGACGGCGTCGACAAGCGCATCGACGTGCTCGCCGCCGCGCTGCGCAGCCGCCTGACCGTCACGGAACTGGTCGACCTCGACCTGGCCTACTCGCCGCCCTACGGCAACGCCAAGGATCCGGTCACCATGGCCGGCCTGATCGGCGACAACGTGCTCACCCGGACGACCGCACTCTGGCACCCCTGGGAGGTGGACGAGGTGCTGGCCTCCGCCCTCGTCCTCGACTGCCGGGGGGCGGACGAGTTCGCCGCCGGCCATCTGCCCGGCGCCCTCAACATCCCCCACACCGAGGTGCGCGACCGGCTGGAGGAGGTGCGCGAAGCGGCGGACGGGCGTCCGGTCCGGGTCATGTGCCTGTCGGGGATGCGCTCCTACCTCGCCCACCGGGTGCTGGCGGCGGCCGGCTTCGACTCGGCCACGCTCTCCGGCGGGATGCTCACCCTGCGCGCCGCGCTCGGCCCCGACCGCGCGCACCTGATCCAGCCCGGCGACCCGGCCCTCATCAGCCCGTCCAACTAGCACCACACCCGAACGAGAGGACCTCGCCATGTGCTCACCCGTCACCTGCCGCACCTGCGGAAAGACCACCTGGGCCGGCTGCGGCCGCCATGTCGACCAGGTGAAGCGGTCCGTTCCCGCCTCGCAGTGGTGCCCGGGCCACGAGGCCACCAAGCCGTCCGGGTTCCTGGCCTCCCTGTTCTCCCGCTGACCCGCGCCGGAGGCGTCCGGCTCTGGCACCATGGTCGGGAACGCTACGAGGGCGCCCGAAAGGAACGAGCGTGAAGCTGATCGTCACGAAGGACTACCAAGAGATGAGCGCG
>CXWJ01012720.1_pt1 | contig 10422 bp, 10 predicted proteins | sample 590841 | NCBI WGS metagenome assembly CXWJ01 (sample SAMEA3498367, study PRJEB10139) | wastewater metagenome | biome: wastewater treatment plant; material: activated sludge | place: Austria | collected 2015-01-21 | reverse complement strand
GGCTAAAAATCAAGCGGCTCACGCCACTCAATTCGCATCCATTCCATCCAAATCCCATCACGCTCATCTCCACCAAGGCCTATCCGGAGAGGTCTCTCTGGGGACACTGCCACTGCTGTTCGGCATGAGATTTGCGCAATGAAAATACAGCACCCTGATTCTGCTGTGGCTCTTTTCCCCGATCATCGATTCGCTACGGGGCATGCAGCAAGCAGCGGGTTTTACGAAACTCCAAAATAAGTTCGGCATTTCCCAGGCATCGCTCGGCTCGCTCTCCGAGTCGGTCCGCATCTTTGACCCCGAGCGCTTCAAAGAAATAGCGAAGGAATTGGGGGATCCGCTACCTCGTATTCAGCATCGGTGGGAGCCTTCGGGGAAACAGNNCTCTGTGTTCTCGGTGGCTCCGTGGTTACCCCCTTTGATCGAACTCGGTTTCGTTTTCCACCACAGAGCCACCGAGCCCACAGAGGTCGATGGAATGACGCTGCATTCTCTGGGGACACATTGGGGACACAGCATCGAGATAGTTGTCAGTTCCAAGAGACCCCATGCGCTATGCCAGTCCGCACAGTGCAACGAATAGAACAGCATGGCAGAACAATGTCAGAAGAATGAACCACAGAGGAAGGGAGGAACACAGAGGAACACGAGTGAACATTGCAAGGTGCGAAGCGAATCCTCATCTCTGTGTCCCTCGGTGTCTCTGTGGTAATTTACGATCTGTGGCACTTTGAGACCTGCGAGCCGTCGGGGAGACAGTATCGCTTTGCAGCAAGGATGCGGGGCAGGTACAGCCGCGAGTTAAGTGGGAACGGAACCCGTTTCGCGTCAGTTGCAAGTTTCTTCGACCGAGCGGCCCTAAATACTTGACGCATCAGCGTAATTATATGTAGATGCGTGCTTTATGATGTACTTGTGTTCTCGTAAGGGTCAGATGGGCTCCTTCGATGATCAGCGGCAGCGTGCCTTCGACGTGACGGCATACAGCCCATAAGGGCCAAGCACATGGATGACATGAGCAAGGAATTGTGGCGCCTAGATTTTCGCTACGAGCACTGCGGCAGCTTGGCCGTAAGGCGAATAACTGACCTTGAGCACGTTGTTCCCTGGATTTTCACCTGGCTTGCGGATGACTTTAATGTGGCATTCGGGATCTTGATGCTCGCAATTCACTGTGGCAAAGAGGGATCCGTTCTGGATTGCAAGTATACTGGCAACGAGTTCAACCAGTCCTCCAGCGGCACCCAGATTCCCCATCATTCCCTTGGAAGCCACCACAGGGATCGGAGGAGAGTTCATCGGTGTGAGACGTTGGATGGCGCGAGCTTCTTGAAGATCACCCGCACGACTTGCCAAACCGTGCGCATGGATATGGCCAACATCGGTTGGAGAGACGTTGGCTCGTTCAAGGGCAAGACGCATCGCGTGGAAGACCGAAGTTTCGAGATCCGCCGCACCATTGCTATGCGTCGCAGTCGAAGTCCCGCAGCTTGAGATCTCAGCGTAAATCTTGGCTCCACGCGCCTCCGCTGTGGCGAGTTCCTCGAGTATCAGTGCGGCGGCTCCTTCCGCGAAGACGATCCCGCGACGATCGGTATCAAACGGGCGACAGGCGGCTGCCGCCTCACCATGGAGCGCGACTTCACCCAGAAAAGAGGATTGGAGCGAGCGAAGCGGTGCGAGGCTGCTGCCCGTGGCTCCGACCAGCATCCGTTCGGCACTTCCGCGCTGAATAGTCGCAGCACCCTCGGCAATGGCCAAACCACCGGATACTTCTCGATGCGTGATCGAATTGTTGGGCCCACGTAAGTCGTTGTAAATGGTGATGTGGCTCGCGGGCATATTCGGGAGGTACTTGAGGAGCCACAAGGGGGTGATCTGGGCGAGACCTTTCTCTCCCCAGGCCTTCAAGGAGAAGGGTTGCCCCGTCGCCTCACAAGCCTTGTAAGCGGCTACAAACTCCTCCGGGTGGGCCACGATATGGTCGCAGCCAAAAACGACACCCGTTTGATCGGGGTCAAAGTCACCAGGGATAACGTTCGCATCTTGCAGGGCCAACTGAGCGGCCGCGACACCCATTTGGATTTCGCGGCACATGAGTTTGAGCCCCTTGCGGATGGCCTTCTGCCGCGTGGAGTCCAGGTCGCCAAAATCTTGGATGACTCCACTAAAATCCGACGCCATGCCCCCAAAGGGAAAGGGAGCACTGTATTGGGCATTATGCGGCAGCTTTTGAACAGCAGATTTCCCGGAGGCCACTTTTTGCCATAGTGATGTCAGCGTGTTGCCTAGTGGGGATATGACACTCATCCCGGTGACAACGACGCGGCGCTTTTTCGAAGTAAAACTCACCAACGCAATCTCGATGAACGAATCTAGGGCAAAAAGGATGCCGGCGCATTGTAGTGGGGTTTGGAAAAATCGTCGACGCCCCGCCGAGAACTGAAATTCCGCAATAATCTCAGTAACGCCCGCGATAATTGGGCTGAGCGGCCATGGCTGCCGGGGGCTCTGGGACATTGATCTCGCCAACAGGCCCCTTGAAATCGAGGACGAGCAAGGCGTCAACACGCGGTGGGCGTGGACCGAGTCCCCTGAGGGGAAATAAGCCGGGATTTTCTACGCTCGGGGCTGCAACGACTCCGCAGCTGATGAGCAAAACCTCATCTGCCGGCCAGCGAAAACGTTCATGCAGTCGCCAACCACTTGTTTGTGGGACCTGGATTTGAGTTGTGAGACGGGGGCTGGCGGACGTCGGGGTCGCGACGACCACGTCATTCAACTGCTCAACTTGCATCGTTTCTAGCTTGACGACTGCATCGACCGTTCGCTGATCCAGAGAGAGAAGGGGACTTACACTCAAGGAAAATCCTTCGTCGATCTGCCCCATTTCCAAAGATGGTGTCGACGATGCAAATGCAGCAGGGCGAATTCCGCGAACGTAGGCCAATGGACGGAGACGCTCGATGGATTGCGTGCGTCCGTTGGCTAAGAGTAAATTCGGTGAGCTATGCTCCCGATAGTCGCTGCGACGACGAAGGTCTGCCATTACTATGGCAGCATCTTCGCGTGACATAAGCCATGCCTCGACTCCCTCCGTCTGCGTTGGGACCGAGCGAATCCGTGGCATCGCTTTGGCTCGCCAATTTGCATTCGCTACAGTCATCATGCGAACACCAAAGAGGAACTTGTCAGAATCGGATCGGACAAAACGCTGGACAATCTGATCCACGACTTCATGAACTGCGGGCGTATGGTAGACACGCAGTTTGTCGCGACGAGCCGAGAGAATCCCCAGGGGTTCGCCAAACCAAGTCTCTGTTCCTGTTTCTCGCAGAATCCAATCTACGATGGCTTGTTCCGGCTTAGGATCCGTATTGATCGTCGACGTGTAAGTGCGCAAATCGTATTCGCGCCAAGTTTGACCATTTTCTTGGGGCAGTTGCCCGGGAGTAGGCGGCTCCGAGTCGTCACTTGCAAGTCGAATTCCTGGGTCAGAATTTCCATCGGATGACGTAAAGATTGCTGGCGCGTTGACCGTCGAGTTTTTGCCGGCCGCCTTCCAACCGCTGTTGGATTGTCCAATTCCAAGGCTTGTACCGAGAGCGAAGAGCCAGGCGAAGCGCCAAACAATCACAGTTCGACCTAGGAGTGTAGTCATGGTTTAGCTCAGTCGAGAAGTTGCGTCGGCAGAGGAAGGGGTTGCTGGGTTTGCGCGTTGGCGGGGAGTGTATCGACACCCGATAGATCGGGCAAGAGAAGGCTGGCAAGGAGGCGATGGACAGGAGGGCCGGGCCATTCTTAATAGCAAGGAACGGCGAACGCCTCCGGATCCAAGAGACGCTATGAGCGTGACATGTTCAAGCGATCAATCCTTGCGTAGTTTGCTGATAGCAATGCAAGCGTTGTGTCCGCCGAAGCCAAAGCTATTGCTGATGGCCGCATTGATTTGGCGCTCACGGGGAACCAGCGGCGTATAGTCGAGATCACAATCGGGGTCGGGATCGGTCAAGTTAATGGTTGGGGGAACTAGATTGTGTTTGATTGCAAGCGAGGTGAGAACAAGTTCGATCCCTCCGCTGGCGCCGAGTGAATGGCCGAGCTGGCTTTTGGTGCTGGAGATGCTCAATTTTCTGGCGTGGTCTCCAAAGATTGTTTTGATGGCTCGCGTCTCTGCGGCATCACCGAGAGGTGTGCTCGTCCCGTGGGCGTTGATGTAATGGACATCGGTGGGATTGAGTTCAGCATCTTGGAGTGCCAAAGAGATGGCCTTTGCGGCTCCTTCACCACGTTCATCGGGTTGAGTGATATGGCTTGCATCGCCACTTGCGCCAAATCCGATGACTTCGGCATAAATATTGGCATTTCGCTTACGAGCAAACTCAAGTTCCTCAAAAATGAGCATCCCGGCCCCTTCGCTCAGCACAAACCCATCGCGTTGTGCGTCGAACGGACGGCTCGCCTGCGCTGGCTCATGATTACGTGAGGATAAAGCCTTCATATTCTGGAAGGCAGCCAATCCCATGGGCGTTAAGGCGGCCTCGGTTCCCCCTGTGATAATCACATCCGCTACATTGTCCTGGATCAAACGCATGGCGTCGCCGATGGCGTTGGTGGCGCTGGCGCAAGCGGTGGCGACCGTGTAATTTGGGCCGCGTAAACCGAAGCGGATGGAAAGATTGCCCCCAGCAGCGTTGAGCATCAATTTCGGGATGGTGAGGGCACTGACACGATCTGGGCCTTTGGTGATGAGTTTCCCAACTTGGGCCTCAATTTCATGGAGCCCGCCGATTCCCGATCCTAAGATAACCCCGCCGCGAAAAGGTGCGACGGAAGCGAAGTCGATACCAGAATCCCGAACGGCATCGACGCCGGCCACGATGGCGAATTGCGTGAACCGATCCAGCCGCTTTTCTTCTTTGGGCTGGATGTATTCGGCGGGATTCCAGTCGTAGACATCCCCTCCGAATTTGATCTGAAAATGCGTTGTGTCAAATAGCTGGATCGAATGGATACCACTCTCACCCGCAATGACGCGGCGCCACAGGTCATCCACACGGCAGCTTAAAGAGGTCACAACCCCTAAACCCGTGACAACGACACGCCGCTTCATACTTGTGCTCGCATTCGGGCAGCATCACAACTAAGATGCACGTGCCTTTTCGATATAATCGATTGCCTGCCCAACGGTCTGGATTTTCTCCGCTTCATCATCCGGAATATTGATGTTGAATTCCTCTTCCAGCTCCATCACAAGCTCGACTGTATCTAAGGAATCAGCCCCCAAATCGTTTACAAACGATGTATCGGGGGTCACCTTGTTCTTGTCGACACCAAGTTGCTCCGCAACGATGTCAATGACTCGATCTTGAACCGCTGTCACCTCTGTCATCCTCCCTCGACCGAACCATGTAAGGGGCAACACAAATGCGAAGACCCTTGGAAATTGTGGCCAATGCTAAACGTTTGATGAATCTCATTCCCAACCAGACTCACAACATAGTGAAATTCTGCGACTTGGGTCAAGGTATGGTGCGGGCTCTACCATGCTACTTGGGTAATTTAGGCTAATTTCGATCGAATTTTCTCCAGCCCGATCCTTTGTCGTCCCACATTTCGGCAGAAATATTTGTAATGCCCCCCAAAGGGAGGCGGCTTCCGATCCGTATGCAGCGCCTATTGACCGTTGCACTTTATTTTTAACTCGGGGAAGGAAAATCGGGACGATTCCTAACCGATCATTCCGCCATCGACGGTCAAGACCTGGCCGGTGATATAGGCGGCTGCCGGGCTCGCTAGAAAGAGAACCGCCGCCGCCACATCCTCGGGCCTTCCGAGTCTCTTGCAAGGGATTCGTTCTTTCACTTTATCGACGATCGAATCTCCCAAAACGGCGGTCATTTCGCTTTCAATGAATCCGGGTGCCACGGCATTGACAGTGATATTACGTCCCGCCAATTCGCGGCTCAAACTGCGGGTCATGCCAATCAAACCTGCCTTCGAGGCAGAATAGTTCGTCTGTCCTGCGTTTCCGACGAGCCCAGAGACGCTCGATAAATTGATGATCCGCCCGTAACGTGCTCGTAGCATCAATCGCGAGGCCGCCCTCGTCATCAAGAACGCCCCCCGAAGGTTGGTATTGATCACATCGTCCCATTCATCATCGGACATTCTGGGAAGGAGAGTATCTCGCGTAATTCCCGCATTATTGACGAGAATATCAATGCGTTCCCATTTTGCCACGATCTTGTCCACGACCTCTTCCACGGGCTCGCGACTGGCCACATCCGCCTGCCAGATTTCTGCGGTGCCCCCCAAATCGCGAATGGTTTGGGCCGTTTCTTCGAGCTTCGCTCCATTGCGACCGATACAGGCCACACGGGCTTCATTGGCCGCTAGAGCGATCGCAATCGCGCGACCCAATCCACGTGAGGCACCGGTCACGATGGCGACCTGTCCCGCCAACTTGGCTCGTAGGGAAAGTGAGGGATCAACCGTCAACGAGGTGGTTTCCATGACTAAGCTTTCTCAGCGGTCTCCATCGATACCACCTCGCGTCCCATGTAATAGCCACATGTTGGGCAGATTACGTGCGAGGGGATCGCCTGACTGCATCGCGAGCAGAAATGAAGCTGCCGCATTGGCTTGGCATCATGAGCCCGCCCGGAACCCGTTCTTGCGTTTGACTGCCGCCGCTTGGGAACTGCCATAAAACTACCTCACCCGCCAACTATGAAACATCCAAGCTGCAATCGCGCAGCCTAGAACACCCTCTTGTAGGAAAACCGGTCAATTTAGAGCCGATTCGGCCAGATGTCAACCCGTTGGAACTGCGCGCGATAGGCGCTAAAACAATTTCCCCTGGTAGTTTGGTGGAAGTCCCTCCTTGCCGGTTCGTGCCATCGAAGGAGGCGTGATTTTCAAATGTTCCCAGCTCCGGGGAGTGACCAGGCGGCCACGCGGCGTACGAACCACCAGTTCGGATCGCAATAAGAAGGGTTCGGTTTCATCTTCGAGCGTATCGGCCGAGGCATTCATCGTGTGAGCGATCGCCTCCAGTCCGGCGGGTCCTCCTCCAAAAACACGTATCAGCGTTTCCAGATAGCGCCGTTCTTGACGTCCCAGTCCAAGGTGGGCAATTCCCTGCATTTCGAGGGCATCCAGGGTGACTTTTGTGGTGATTTTTCCCCCCGCACGGCTCACGGCATAGTCCCGAATCCAGCGTAGCCGGTTGTTGGCGACGCGCGGTGTCCCTCGACTTCGTTCGGCAATGGTGCGGCACGAGTTATCGTCGATCGACACGCGCAGAATCCGCGCATTGCGTTCAACGATTGCTGCGAGTTCCTCTAGTTCGTAGAAATCGAGTGTTTCTCGAATGGGGAAGCGATCGCGCAACGGAGCAGACAACATCCCCGCCCGCGTTGTGGCGCCGATCAGCGTAAAAGGCTTAAGCCAGAGGTTCAGCGTCCGAGCGTTCGTCCCTTCCCCGTGGACGATGTCGATACGAAAATCCTCCATCGCAGTGTATAAGTATTCCTCCACCGCACTCGGCAATCGGTGGATTTCATCCACAAAAAGGACCGATCGCTCACTGGCGTTCGTGAGGTAGGGGATCATGTCCTTCGGTGCAGTTAGAGCAGCTCCGGATGTAAGTTGCACTGGGACCCCCAGGGCCCGCGGGATACACATCGCAAACGTCGTTTTTCCTAAACCAGGTGGACCATCCAACAAGATATGTCCCAGGGGCTCCTGGCGTTTCTGTGCCGCATCGACGGCAATCAAGAGCCGTTCATGCACATCCTGCTGCCCAATCATCTCCCCCATCGTTTGTGGACGGAGATCCCGCTCATCTTCGGAGACTTCGCTTTCAGTGGATAGAATCACAGGTTCGCGTGCCATACCATCTAGCCTAGCAAATCTCCTTTCCTATTCACTAGCCGAAATCAAAGAAGAAAGACAGGTTGTGTACGATGTTTTTCCCGGTTCTTCGCGATCTTCTGGCCCATCATGCGTGGGCTCAAAAAAAACTCCTCGCACGTTGTGCTGAATTGGACGACGAAGCCCTGGATGCGTCGTTGCCGCTCGGCCCGGGTTCACTTCGAGCCACACTGACCCATATGTGGGGTGCCGAAGTCATTTGGTTGACTCGTTGGAAAGGGAACAAGGTTGGATTTCCAGCAGGACCTCCCGTCCCCGTCCAAACGTTGGACGAAAGATTCACAGAAGTTGCGGACGAACGGGCGAAATTCTTAGAACATGAGGCGTCTAACGACCTGCAAAGGATCATTTCCTACCAGAATCTTAAGGGAGACGCACTGCAGCATCGATTGGCTGATCTTGTTCTGCATGTTGCCAATCATGCCATCCATCACCGCGCCCAGGCGCTGCAATTCTTGCGACATGCCGGCGTGACATTTCCAGGAGGCCTCGACTACATCTTTTACCGAATCAGCCGACCCACCGTTTTGCTGAAGCCAGAGACAGTAGCCACTTGTCGGAAATTTGGACTGGAAGTGGGGGATGTTGCTGAAAATCCCGTTGCCATGCATTCCGATTGCCTATTGCGGTATGGCGATTACGGAGACTGGGGGATGCAAAAAGTGTTGGATGCGGCACAATCGCTATCTAGCGATGCGCTCGACAAAGAGTTTTCGATGGGGATGGGGACTCTTCGAAAGACCCTGATTCACATGTACGACGCCGAAAGATGGTGGCAGGGAAATTGGGCCGGTCGACAAGATTCATTCCCGCGCACTGACATCGCAACGTCCATCTCAGAATTGCAACAATCCTGGAATGAGATTTCCATTCAACGTCGAAACTTCGTCGCTCGGCAAACCCCCGAAGGGCTTGCCGAGATCGTATCGGCCAATTTTGGCGCTGGAGTAGCCGAATTCCGCATTGGCGAATCGTTACTCCAATTGGCCTGCCATGGAACTCACCATCGAGCGCAGGCTGTTAACATGCTGCGGCGCGTCGCCGAGGATACGACTTCCGACGTGGCGGGAAAGGTCCCCGCTTTGGATGTCGCGGTTTGGCTTCGTGAGCAACAATAGGCTTGTCTTCGTCCCCCGGCAAGCGAACTTCTGTTACGGTTTGACGCGTTAAGCGTTCAATCATGCGAAGTTTATGCCGTTCCTGCGAGGAACAGAAGGTGATGGAACTTCCAGACGCATTAGCCCGTGCTGTTCGACCAATGCGGTGTACGTAGGATTCCGGCGTGTCGGGCAACTCAAAGTTCACGACCGTGGCGATGTTGCTGATATGCAGTCCTCGCGATGCCACGTCCGTTGCCACCAAAACGTTGTTTTGACCGGAACGAAAGGCCTCGAGTGCAATGTTTCGAGCATTCTGAGATTTATTGCCGTGAATGGCCAAGGCGTTAATCCGAGCATCCTGTAAATGTTGCATCACCTTGTCGACGCCACGCTTCGTGCGGCAAAAGACCAGAGTTCGCGCGTCGCGAGGTTGACTTCGGAGCAATTGAACGAGCGCCTCGCGCTTCTCAGCAGCCTCCACAAAATAGACAGCTTGAACCAACTTCTCCGGTGTTGTGGATTCCGTGGGGACAGCCACTGAGATCGGATCATTGAGCCACTCCGTGGTCAGCTTACGAATGGAATCGGGCATGGTCGCCGAGAACATCAGGGTCTGACGTTCTTTGGGAATGAAACTGACGATCCGCCGTAGGTCATCGATAAACCCCATGTCCAGCATTTGATCCGCTTCGTCCAGGACGAGCGTACGCACTTCACTCAACCGCACTGCATGCTGACGCACAAGATCGAGAAGCCGACCGGGAGTCGCAATCAAGACATCGACCCCGCGTCGCAAGGCAGTCACCTGCGGACGATGGCTAACTCCGCCAAAGATTGCAAACGACTTCACCCCCGCAAACTGGCCTAGTTTGGAAAAACTTGCGGCAACTTGAGTGGCGAGTTCACGCGTTGGGACCATCACCACCGCTGCCACCGTGGGCGTTCGAGGATTTCCTTGCTTGGATGCTGCCGAACCCTTGTTTCTTTTCTGGTCGCGAATCCGCTGGATCATGGGTAAGGCAAAGGCGGCAGTCTTCCCCGTTCCCGTCTGAGCGCAAGCGACAACATCATGTCCATCGCGTACCAAAGGGATGGTTAGCGTTTGGATCGGCGTCGGGGTGGTGTAACCCTCCGCCAAGATCGCCTTTTCGAGTTCGGGAATGAGCGCAAAATCTGAAAACGACATGGACTACTTTCTGTGAATCAATAGATAAACCTGCCAAGCTGCTTGGCAAGGATTGTCGATGGTACGCGAAGGCAGCCTGCACTCGCCGGAAATAGGACGAATGCGATCGTTCCGTTTGTATAAAGGGAAGTGCACTTGGCGGTTGAACACGAGAAGTCCGGCAGCTCAACACGTATGAGCACCGAGGGAACCCAAGCC
>CXWJ01004951.1_pt1 | contig 10428 bp, 9 predicted proteins | sample 590841 | NCBI WGS metagenome assembly CXWJ01 (sample SAMEA3498367, study PRJEB10139) | wastewater metagenome | biome: wastewater treatment plant; material: activated sludge | place: Austria | collected 2015-01-21 | reverse complement strand
CGTTGGCCAGCAGGTTGGCATGGCTGAGCACGACGCCCTTGGGGTTGCCGGTGCTGCCCGAGGTGTACTGCAGGAAGGCCGTCGCTTCGGCGTCGGCCACGCTGTGCACGAAGTCTCCCGCCGCGAGGCCCAGCTCGGCCACCGTCGCCACCGACCGCAGCGTCGCGCAGCGCGCGCGCAGCAGATGCGCCAGCGGCCTGGCTTCGGGCACGGTGATCAGCAGCCGCACTTCGGCGTTGCACAGGATGCCGGCCATGCGCTGCAGGTGGTCTTCGAGCTGTGCCAGCCGCGCCGGCGGATACAGCGGCACCGGCACGCAGCCGGCGTAGAGCGCGCCATAGAAGGCGGCGAAGAACTCGGCTCCGGTGGGCAGCATGACCGCGACCGCGTCGCCGCTGCCGAGGCCGCGCGCGGCCAGCCCTGCCGCCAGCGCGAGCGCGTCGATGCGCAGCCGTTCATAGCTCAGCAGCGTGGATGGGCCTTGCGGCGACTCGATCGTCACCAGCAGCCGCTTGCCATGCCGCGCGGCGTGCCAGTCGAGCACGTCGGGCAAGGTGGCGAGCGCGTCGGGCGGGAGTTCGCACCGTGCATCGTCGCGGGGTGGGTCGGAGTCAGGATCGGCCGCGGCCTCGGCCACAGCCGACCCCGCCGCCGGCGCGCCGACGAGGATGCGCAGCAGATCGTGCGGTGTCTCGGCTTGCGCCAGCGCGGCCGGGTCGAGCCTGACGCCGAATTCGCTTTCGATGCGCGTCACCAGTTCGGCGCGCGACAGGCTGTCGAGCCCGTAGTCGCGTTCGAGCGAGTGCTCGATACCGAGGTTGCGAGCGAAGCCGCCGGCCGGACGCAGTTCGTCGGCCAAGTCCCGCACCAGCTGCAGCAGCCGGAGCTTCGGGTCACGATCGTCTGGCATCTGCGCAGCGGCCCTGGTGCGGCGCGACCACGCCGGACCGTCGACGACGGCGGGGCGTGCGGCCGGCATCGGGCACGGCTCCTGGCGCCGAATTTGAACCTTTGCGCGGCGCAGGTCAATGCCCAGTCTTGTCCCATGCGGCGCTGCAGCGAACTGCAGCTGCGCCTCATGCGGCGGGCGCGCCGGCCCGTCGCAAGCGGCGAGGTCGATCGCCTACAGCGCCGAGCACAGATGCCCGCCGTCCACCGCGATCACCGCGCCGGTCATCCACGAGCCGGCGTCGGTGGCCAGCAGCAGCAGCGCGCCGTCGAGTTCCTCGGGCTTGCCCAGCCGCCGCATCGGGATGCGCATGATCAGCGCCTTGCCGTAGTCGGTCTCCCACATCGCGTCGGTCATCTCGGTGGCGACGTAGCCCGGCTCGATGCAGTTGACGCGGATGCCGAAGCGCGCCCATTCGAGCGCGAAGCTCTTCGTCATGTGCACGACGCCGGCCTTCGAGGTCGAGTACGCGGCGATGCCCGGCGCAACGCGCTCGCCCTGGATCGACGCGATGTTGACGATCGAGCCGCCGCGCTCGGCCGCCTTCCAGCGCTTGGCGGCCTCGACCGCGACCAGCCACACGCCGCGCAGGTTGGTCGCCATCACGGCGTCGTACTCTTCGATCGGCTGCTCGATCGCCCGCCCGTCGTGCGAGATGCCGGCGTTGTTGACGACGACATCGAGCACGTCGCCGCTGGCGGCGATGGTGTCGAAGGCCTGCGCCACCGAATGGTCGCTGGTGACGTCCATCTCGACCAGCGTCACCTGCGCTGCGCCCAGCGCCGGCAACTCGGCGGCGAGCGCCTCGAGCCGCGCCTTGCGGCGCGCGCCGATCACCACCTTCGCGCCGCAGCGCGCGGCCAGCTTCGCGAAGTGCGCGCCGAAGCCCGACGAGGCGCCGGTGATCAGCACGCGTTTGCCTTTCAGTTTGGAACCGAGGTCCATGATGTCGCTCCTGTGGCTGTGGGCGGTTGCTGTCTACTTCGCGGCCAGGCCGAGCCGCTCGATCAGCGCCTTGTCCTTGACCAGGGTCGCGCGCGCCCATTTCTCGTAGTCGGCGCCGTTGCGGTACCAGATGTCCTGGTTCAGCTGCGCCAGCACCTCGAGATCCTTCGGGTCTTCGAGCGCCGTCTTGAAAGCGTCGTGCAGCTTCTTCACGACCGCGGCGTCCATGCCCTTGGGCCCGACCAGCCCGTACGGCGAGGTCGAGACGACGCCGTAGCCCAGCTCCTTGGCCGTGGGCACCTGCGGCCAGCGCTTGGTGCGCTGCTCGCCAAAGGTCACCAGCAGGCGCATCTGCCCGTTGTCGACGAACTTGTCCCAGCCGGTGGCGTCGCTTTGCGCGCTCACGTGTCCGCCGAGCAGGGCCTGTTGCATGTCGGCGTTGCCCTTGAACGGCACATGGTTCAGCTTGACCTTGGCGTTGATCGCGACCTCCTCCATCAGCAGGTGCGGCGACGAGCCGATGCCGGTGGAGCCGTAGTCGATGGTGCCCGGGCTCTTGCGCGCCGCCTCGATGTAGTCGTTGAAGGTCTTGTACGGCGAGTCGGCGCGCACCGTGAAGCCGAAGGTGTAGCCCGACAGCCCGATGATGAAAGTGAAGTCGTCGATCGGATTCCAGTTGACCTTCTGCATGTGCGGGTAGCGCAGCATGCCCAGCGGGTACTGCGCGATCGTGTAGCCGTCGGGCTTGGCGGTCTTGGCCATCGTGCTCGGGCCCAAGGTACCGCCGGCGCCGGGCTTGTTCTCGACGATGACGTTCTGGCCGAGCTGCTTGCCCGCCAGTTCGGCCAACGTCCGGAAGTGGCGATCGGTCGAGCCGCCGGCCGGGAACGGCACGATCATCGTGATCGGCTTGCTCGGCCAGGTCTGCGCGTGTGCAGCCGCGCTCAGCGACGCGGCCAGCACGACGAGGCTGTCGCGTCGGGTGATGTGCAAGGTCATGTTCGGTCTCCTTCGTGGGTGAGTGGGCGCGACGACGTGTCGCCGCTCATGTCCGGCCCAGCGCGATGTAGCGCGCCAGATGATGGTCTTCGTCGCCGAGCTGGTGGTCGATCATCACCAGCCGCTTCGCGTAGTGCGCCAGCGGCAGCTCCCAGGTCATGCCGATGCCGCCGTGCATCTGGATCGACTCCTCGGCCACCAGCGTGCCGACGCGCCCGGCGGTGAACTTCGCGGCCGACAACGCGCGCTCGCGCTTGACGCGTTCCGGCTCGTCGAGCGCGGCACCGGCGTTGATCACCGCCGAGCGTGCCTGCTCGACTTCGAGCAGCACATCGGCCATGCGGTGCTGCAGCGCCTGGAAGCTGCCGATCGGCACGCCGAACTGCTTGCGCGTGCGCAGGTACTCGAGCGTCGCTTCCTTGGCGGCATCCATCGCGCCCAGGCTTTCGGCGGCGAGCGCGACGAGGCCGGCGCCGATGGCCTGCTCCAGCGTCGCATGGCCGGCGCCGGCTTCGCCGAGCAGCGCGTCGGCGCCGAGCTGCACGTCCGCGAGCGTGACCTCGGCGGCGCGGCTGCCGTCGATGGTCGGGTAGCCGCGCAGCGTGATGCCCTGGGTCTTGGCCGGCACCAGGAACAGCGAGATGCCGGCTTCGTCGTCGACCGCGCCCGCGCTGCGCGCGCTGACCAGCAGCAGGTCGGCAGCCTCGGCGTGCGCGACCACGGCCTTGCTGCCGTTCAGCACCCAGCCGTCGCCTCTGCGCTCGGCGCGGGTGGCCACGCGCGCCAGCTCGTAGCCCGAGTCGGGTTCGCCATGCGCAAGCGCCGCCTTGGTGGTGCCGGCGATGAGTTCGCCGATCTGCGCACGCTGCGCGTCGTTGCCGGCCGCGGCGATGGCGCGGCCGACCAGCAGCGCGCCGAGCACCGGCTCGACCGACAAGCCGCGCCCGAGCTGCTCGAAGACGACGGCGATGTCGAAGCCGCTGCCGCCGAAGCCGCCGTCGGCCTCGGAGAACAACGCGCCGATGGCGCCGATCTCGGCAATCTGCGTCCACGCCTCGCTGCTGTAGCCGGCGGCCGACTTGCTGATGCGGTTGCGCGCCTCGAAGCCGTACTGCTCGCGCAGGTAGCGGCCGAGCGAGTCGGCCAGCATGCGGCGGTCTTCGGTGTGTTCGAAGTTCATGCTGCTGTCCTTGCTCAGAGCCCGAGGATCATCTTGGAGATGATGTTGCGCTGCACCTCGTTGGAGCCGCCATAGATCGAGGTCTTGCGCAGGTTGAAGTACCTCGCTCCGGCATACGCGGCGCCCGGCGGCCCGACCGGCGGCGCGTCGTAGCCCTCGTCCTCCAGCGCCGCTTCGATGTACGGCAGCGCATAAGGCCCCATCGCGCGCCGGTACAGCGACGACAGTTCCTGCTGGATCTGCGTGCCGCGGATCTTCAGCATCGAACTCTCGGCGCCGGGTGCGCCGCCGCCTTCGACCGCGGCGAGCACGCGCAGGTTGGTGGTCTTCATGTTCTCCAGCTCGATCTCGACGCGCGCCATGCGCGCCGCGAACGCCGGGTCGTCGGCGAGCGCGCGCCCGTTCTTCATCTGCTTCGCGGCAATCGCCTTGAGCCGGCCGAGCGCCGCCATCGAGCCGCCGACGCCGGCGATGTTGGTGCGCTCGTAGGTCAGCAGGTACTTGGCGCAGGTCCAGCCCTTGTTCTCCTGCCACACCAGGTTGTCGGCCGGCACGCGCACATCGGTGAGGAACACCTCGTTGACCTCGCGATCGCCGTCGAGCGTGACGATCGGCCGTACCTCGACGCCCGGGCTCTTCATGTCGACCAGCAGGAAGCTGATGCCCTCCTGCTTCTTCGCCTTCGGGTCGGTGCGCACCAGGCAGAAGAGCATGTTGCCGTGCTGGCCCATCGTGGTCCAGGTCTTCTGGCCGTTGACGATGTAGTGGTCGCCCTTCTCGTCACGGCCAGGCACCGCAGTGGTCTTCACGGCGGCCAGGTCGGAGCCGGCACCGGGTTCGGAATAGCCCTGCGACCACCAGTCGGACCCGTCCAGGATGCGCGGCAGCCAGTGGCGCTTCTGCGCTTCGCTGCCGAACTTGATCAGCACCGGCCCGAGCATCGACAGGCCGAAGGGCACGATGCGCGGCGTGTTCGCGAGCGCACATTCGGTGTCGAAGATGAACGACTGCACCGGCGTCCAGCCGGTGCCGCCGTGCTCCACCGGCCAGTGGCTGGCGAGCCAGCCGCGTGCATTCAGGATGGCGTGCCACTCTTCGTGATCGGCTTTCGTCAAGCGCTTGCCGGTGCGCACCTTGTCGGCCAGGCGCCGCGGGTACTTCTGCTGCAGGAACGTGCGCACCTCGTCGCGGAACGCCTGCTCTTCGGCGGTGAAACTCAGGTCCATCAACTGGCTCCTTCAGCCTGATTCCGCTCAAGCCACGACCTTGGACGCGCGCAACTGCGTGATCGCCGCGGCGTCGTAGCCGGCTTCGCGCAGGATCTCGTCGCTGTGCTGGCCGATGTCGGGCGCCTTGCGCGGCTCGACCTTGGACGCCCCGGCGACTTGGATGGGGCTGTCCACCGTCAGCATCGTGTCGCCGTCGAAGGACCGCAGGAAGCCGTTGGCGATCGCCTGCGGGTCGCTCGCGACATCCTCGGCGCTGGCGACGATCTCGAACACGATGCCCGCCTCGGTCAGGATGCGTCGCCATTCGCTGCGGTCGCGCGTCGCAAAGGCGGCGTCGACGGCGGCGCTCAGTTCGGCCGCACGCTCGAAGCGGTCGGCCTGCTTGGCGAAGCGCGGGTCTTCGACCAGGCTGTCCAGGCCCAAGCACCTGGCGAACACCGGCCACTGGCGCTCTTCGTTCAGGATCGTCAGGATCAGCCAGCGGCCGTCGCGGCAGCGGTAGTAACTGGTCAGCGCGTTGAAGGGGCGCTCGCGCGGCGGGCGCGGAAAGAAGGTCGCGCCGCACAGCGCGGCCTGCACCATGAAGCCGTTCGACCACAGCCCGTTGGCCATCAGCGACGAGCCGACCTGCATGCCGCGGCCGCTGCGCTCGCGCTGGTACAGCCCGGTGACGATCGCCGCGTACAGCGACATCGCCGACGGGTGGTCGCCCATGCCGGTGATCGCACGCGCCGGCGCGGTTTCGGCGTCGACGCGCACGCTGTCCATCAGCCCCGAGCGCGCCCACCAGGCCGTCATGTCGAAGCCGGGCTTGGCGGCCTCGTCGCCGACTTCGCCGTAGCCGGTGAACGAGGCGTAGATCAGCCGCTGGTTCAGCGCGGCGAGCTGCTCGTAGCCGAGCGCGAGCTTGTTGCGCACCGCCAGCGGATAGTTGGTGACGAACACGTCGGCACGCTGCGCCAGCCGATGCAGCACCGCCTGGCCCTCGGGCTTGGCCAGGTCGAGTGCCAGGCTGCGCTTGTTGCGGTTGTCGAGCAGCCAGCTGTAGTTGTGATCACCCTTCGGCGTGCCGGGCAGGCGGGCCAGGTTGCGGCCCGGATCGCCGGCACCGGGCGGCTCGATCTTGATCACGTCGGCGCCGAAGTCCGACAGCACCGTCGCTGCGCCGGGTGCGGCGATGAAGCTGCTGCAGTCGATGACGCGCAGGCCGTCGAAGATGCCGCTCATGTCTGCCTCCTTCACTGACCGGCCGGCTTCGAACGCTGCGCCGCCAGCGCGCGCAGCAGGGCGATCTGCTTGTCGTCGCGCTCGCGCTCCATCTGCGCCATCGGGATCTTGCCGAACGACGCCGCGGTCTGGCTGACGATGCGCTGCTTCAGCGTGTCGTCCATCTCCACCGTCGGCATGTGCTTCCAGGCCGCGACCATGTTCTTGCCCAGGCCGCCTTCGGAGAAGAAGGCGGGCAGTCCGCCCGGCCCGCCGCCCATGTGGAAAGAGCTGAACGGCCCGTTCACCGCCCAGCGCAGGCCGACCGAGTTGGTGACGCAGTCGTCGAGCTCGTCGACCGTGCACACGCCCTGCTGCACCAGGTAACACGCCTCGCGCATGATCGCGCGCTGCAGCCGGTTGACGACGAAGCCCTGGATCTCCTTCTTCAGCACGCGCGCCACCTTGCCCAGCGCGGTGTAGAAGGCCACCGCATCGGCCACAGCCGCCGCTTCGGTGCGCTCGCCCGGCACCACCTCGACCAGCGGGATCAGGTGCGGCGGGTTGAACGGGTGGCCGATCAGCAGCCGGCTCGCATCCTTCATGTCACGGCCCTGCTCAGTGGCCGGCCGTGCCGAGCTGGACGACAGCAGCAGCGCGTGCTTCGGCACGAGCGGCTCGATGCGCGCCCACAGCTGCTGCTTCCACTCGGGCTTCTCGGGACCGTTCTCCTGCACCAGGTCGACGCCGGCGACCGCGCGCTCCAGGTCGGGCTCGAAGCGCAGGTTGCGCTCCAGACCCTCTGACGGCAGGCCGAGCGCTTGCAGCGTCGGCGCGATCTCGAGCAGATCGTTCTTGAGCACCGACTCGATATCGGCGCGCGGGTCGTTGACCACGACCTTCAGACCGTGGGCCAGGAACAGCGCCGTCCAGGACGAGCCGATCACGCCGGCGCCGATGACGGCGACGTTGCGGTAGCGCTCGAACACGGCTGCGGCATCGGCGTTCGGCGAACTCATCGTGGTGTCTCCTTCAATGTCCGTCGCCACGCGGGCGACAAGTCGTCATGCGATCGATGCGCCGGCGAACTCGGCACCGCGCCACTCAACTGCCCGGCGGATAGTCGTAGAACCCGCGGCCGTTCTTCGCGCCCAGCCGGCCCTCGGCGATCATCTTGCGCAGCAGCGTGCGCGGCGCCTGTGGCAGGCCCGGGTTCTTCTGCGCGTAGTGCTCCTCGATGCTCAGCACCACGTCCAGCCCGACGGCGTCCATGCGGCGGCACGGGCCTCGCTGCTCGCCGGTGGCCTGGGTGTAGATCGCGTCCACCACCTGCGGCGACGCCACGCCCTCGGCCACCACCGCCAGCACCTCGCGCTTGATCGCGGCCCAGATGCGGTTGTAGATGAAGCCCATGCTCTCGCGCTGCACGATGTACGGGGTCAGGCCGTAGCCGGGCAGCAGCTCGGCCAGCAACTGGATGACGGCCGGGTCGGTGTGGCCGCAGGACATCAGCTCCACCGGCGTGGCGCGCGGCGGCATCAGGTAGTGCGTGTTCAGCAGCCGCGCCGGGTTGGCGACGCTGTCGGCGAAGGCGCTGGAGCAGTACGACGACGAGTTGCTGGCCAGGATCGCGTCGGGCGCGGCGAGCGCGTCGATCTGCTTGAAGATCTCGCGCTTCAGCTCGAGCCGCTCGGGCACCGCCTCGACGACGTGCCACGCGTCGGCGAGCGCCGCGGCCATGTCACCGCAGCCGACGATCGTGCCGGCTTTGCCGTCCTTGATCGTCTGCAGCACGGCAGGCAGCTGCTCGCGGGCGAAGGTGACGCCGGCTTCGCGCACCGCCGCGTCGGGATCGTAGAGCCTGGTCTCGGCGCCGCGCGTAGCCAGCATCAGCGCGATGCGGCGCCCCAGCGTGCCCGCGCCCAGGATCGCGATCGGGCGCGTCGCCGTGTTCTCGGGGAGCTTGAAGGCCATGTCGATCACCGCTGACATCAAGCCCGCAGATAGGCGATGCCGGTCAGCTTGCCGCGGCCGTGGTAGATGATCTCGCCCTTGCTCGCGCCATCGAGGCCGACCCGGTAGATGCGGCCTGCCAGCTCGCTGACGAAGGCGCGGCGGTTCGGCAGGTCCAGCGCCAGCCCGATCGCCTCGTGCATGTCGTGCAGCAGGATCTGGTGGTCCACCGGCTTGCCGTTATGCATGCGGGCGCGGTTCAGCGTATTGCCCTTCGGCGGATCGCCGCGGTCGGTCCAGTACAGGGTCTGGTTCGCCTCGTCCCACTCCAGGTCGATCGGCTCGGGCAAGCCATCGAAGATGGTTTCGACGTCGCTGCGCCGCAGCGGATCCAGGCCCGGCGTCAGCGCCAGCGGCATGCGCATGATGCGCCCGACGTTGCCGTTGGGCGTGCCCTTGAGGCTGAAGTACAGGTGGCCGGCCTGGGCGTCCACCGCGACGCCGACACAATGCCGGCGCTCGTCGCGCCGCTCTTCGCCGCTGCCGGTTTGCACGTGCGTGTGCAGGTCCGAGCCGTCGGGGCGGCAGCTCATCACCCGCATGCCCTCGCGGTCGCACCAGTACAGGCGGCCGGTGGCGGCGTCGAAGGTGATCTGCTTGCCGGTGACGAAGCTGCCCAGCGGCACGATCACCCGGCGCTCGCTGCCGTCGTAGTTGGCGCGCTCGATGTAGCCCTCGTTCTCCCAGAAGTCGCCGTCGCCGGTGCGCGTGCTACCCATGAAGGTGTAGAACAGGTGCCGCCGGGCCGGATCGATGGTCACGCCGTCGGGCCTCGATGCGAGGTCGCCGACCAGCACCCTGACGTCGCTGCCGTCCGGCGTCATCGACATCACGCGCGACATCGGGCCCAGGCTGAGCACGATGAGTCGGTCAGAGGAATCGCTCATGCCGGTTGTCTCCGTTGGCGGATCGACGCTGCTTTCGACGGACCCGAGGGGCGGCCCGCGCGCACCGCGGCACAAGCCTCGGCCTGCGAACTCGCCACCGTCTCGGCGAGCCTGCGCACGTTGTCGAGCGCCTGCGCGACCACGCGCCCTGCCAGCTCGGTACGCCGCGCCGCGAAGTCGGCGCCGTCCATCGCCCCGAGCTTCTTGACGGCGCTGCGCCACTCGGCCGCAGCATCGCGCAGCAACTCGGCCTCGCGCCGGGCGAGCAGCCTCATGCCGTCGTGGGCGCGCCGGTTGGCCAGCGCGACCGCGCGCATCTCGGCGCGCCTGGCATCGGCGATCGACTTCACATCGACCCCCGGCAGCTTGAAGGCGTCGAGGAAGCGCTGCAGGTCGACCACGGGCAGCGCCGCGCGACCTGGCTTGGCGCGGGCCTCGGGTCGTTTGGCGGCGGTCATCGAAGCGCTGGGTCGGCATCAAAGGGTGGGCGATCTTTCCGCCGCGCGTGCAGCGCGTAAAGGTGCGCCGCGACCGTTTGCCGGGTGAGTTGCGGACAGGGCACGGCCCGCTCGGGTGACCCTGCGGCGCTCGGGGTTTGCCTTGCGTCGTGGTCTGCACGGCGGCAGTTATGCTGCCGTTCGCCATGCATCAACCGACCACGNNCATCCGAGCCCCCCGCCCCTAGAGCCCCTTAGCCGTGAACCGCCCGTCGCGCAGCTTCGACGAGAAGATCTATCCGGCGCACAAGATCGTCGCCGTGGTGGCAGCGCTCGCCGAGCGTGGCGTGAGCGCCGCCAAGGCGCTGGCCGGCACGGACCTGGCCGAAGGCCGGCTGGCGACCAGCCCAATCTCGTACCGGCAGATGCGCACGGTCTTCGACAACGCCCGGCAACTGAGCACCGAGCCGGCGCTGGCGTTGATCGCCGGCCGGAAGATGCACTTCACCTCCTTCGGCATGTACGGCTACGCGCTGTTGAGCAGCCCGAGCCACGCCGCGGCGATCGACTTCGCGGTCAAGTA
>CXWJ01016862.1_pt1 | contig 10429 bp, 10 predicted proteins | sample 590841 | NCBI WGS metagenome assembly CXWJ01 (sample SAMEA3498367, study PRJEB10139) | wastewater metagenome | biome: wastewater treatment plant; material: activated sludge | place: Austria | collected 2015-01-21 | reverse complement strand
GTCGGATGACGATCTGCAACATGTCGATCGAAGCCGGCGCACGCGCCGGCATGGTCGCCCCCGACGAGACGACCTTCGCCTATCTGGAGGGTCGCCCGCACGCGCCCAGAGGTCAGGACTGGGAGGATGCCGTCGCCTACTGGCGCACTCTTCCCACCGACGAGGGCGCCGCCTTCGACGCCGAGGTCTTCCTCGACGCCGACCAGCTCGAGCCGTTCGTCACGTGGGGCACGAACCCGGGTCAGGGCGTGTCTCTGAGCGACGTGGTGCCCTCGCCCGACGACTATGCCGACCCGAACGACCGGGCCGCCGCAGAACGGGCGCTGGAGTACATGGCCCTGACCCCCGGAACCCCCTTGAAGGAGGTCCCGGTCGACGCGGTGTTCATGGGCTCGTGCACCAACAGCCGCATCGAAGACCTGCGGGCATTCGCGTCCATCGTGAAGGGCCGCAGGAAGGCGGAGGGCGTGCGCGTCATGGTCGTCCCCGGCTCTGCGCGCGTCCGGCTCGAGGCCGAAGCGGAGGGCCTGGACAAGGTCTTCACCGAGTTCGGCGCGGAGTGGCGGTTCGCCGGCTGCTCGATGTGCCTCGGCATGAACCCCGACCAGCTCGCACCGGGCGAGCGCTGCGCCTCGACGAGCAACCGCAACTTCGAAGGCCGCCAGGGCAAGGGCGGGCGCACGCACCTCGTCTCGCCGCTCGTGGCCGCGGCCACGGCAGTGCGCGGAACGCTCTCGAGTCCGAGCGATCTGGAAGACACACCGATTTACGCCAGCGTGGAAGCGGGGACGTTCTGATGGAGAAGTTCACCACCCACACCGGCATCGCCGCCCCACTGAAGCGCTCGAACGTCGACACCGACCAGATCATCCCGGCGGTGTACCTCAAGCGCGTCACCAAGACGGGCTTCGAGGATGCGCTGTTCGCCGCGTGGCGGCAGGATCCCGACTTCGTGCTCAACCAGCCGGCCTTCCAGGGCGCGAGCGTTCTGGTCGCCGGACCCGACTTCGGCACCGGCTCCAGCCGCGAGCACGCCGTGTGGGCTCTGCGCGACTTCGGCTTCAACGTCGTGCTGAGTCCGAAGTTCGCCGACATCTTCCGCGGCAACTCGGGCAAGCAGGGACTGCTGACCGGTGTCATCTCCGAAGACGACCTCGAGCGCATCTGGGCCGCGATCGACGCCGCGCCCGGCATCAGCATGACGGTCGATCTCGAGCGGCGCATCGCGTCGATCGGTGACATCGAGGTGCCTTTCGAGATCGATGATTACACTAGGTGGCGGCTTCTCGAAGGGCTCGACGACATCGGGCTCACGCTGCGCAGCGAAGACAAGATCGCACAGTTCGAGGCTCGCCGCGAGGCGTGGCGGCCGCGGACACTGCCTGTTCCCTAGACTCGGGCGGTTCCGTAGGCTCGGGCATTCACCCCAAGAGGGTGGACCGCTGACAGCCGTTCCCTCGATGACACAAGTGAGGTTCCACCGGATGAAGACACTCCTAGACGACGCGGCACAGTCCAAGGCAGGAGAGAAGTTGTCCGGAGAAACGCTCGCGATCCGCGGCGGCCGCCCCTTGACCGGGCGCGTCGAGGTCAAGGGCGCGAAGAACCTCGCGACGAAGGCGATGGTCGCAGCCCTCCTGGGCGAGACGACCAGCGTGCTGCGCGATGTTCCCGACATCAGCGACGTCCAGGTCGTCCGCTCGTTGCTCGAGGTGCACGGCGTGACCGTCGTCGACGGCGACGAAGAGGGCTCCCTCGTCTTCGACCCGAGCGGTGCCGTCTCGGCGCACTTCGAGGAGATCGACGCGCACGCCGGAGCCTCCCGCATCCCGATCCTGTTCTGCGGCCCGCTGCTGCACCTGCTCGGCGAGGCGCTCATCCCCGACCTCGGCGGATGCCGCATCGGAGACCGGCCGATCAACTTCCACATGGATGCGCTGCGCGCGTTCGGTGCGATCGTCGACAAGACGTACGAAGGCATTCGCATCACCGCTCCGAACGGTCTGCACGGCGCGAAGATCGAGCTGCCCTACCCCAGCGTGGGTGCGACCGAGCAGGTGCTGCTGACCGCGGTGAAGGCCAAGGGCGTCACCGAGCTGCGCAACGCCGCGATCGAGCCCGAGATCATGGATCTCATCGCGGTCCTGCAGAAGATGGGCGCGATCATCTCGTACGAGCCCAACCGCGTCATCCTGATCGAAGGCGTCGATCGGCTTCGCGGCTACGACCACCGCTGCATCTTCGACCGCAACGAGGCCGCCTCGTGGGCGTGCGCGGCCCTCGCGACCGATGGAGACATCTTCGTCGGCGGCGCCAAGCAGCAGGAGATGCTGACGTTCCTGAACGTCTACCGCAAGGCCGGCGGCGAGTTCGACGTCCATGAGGACGGCATCCGCTTCCGCCGTGGGGGCGCGCTCAAGCCGGTCGTCGTCGAGACCGACGTGCACCCCGGTTTCATGACCGACTGGCAGCAGCCGCTGATCGTGGCCCTGACCCAGGCCGAGGGCCGGTCGATCGTGCACGAGACCGTGTACGAGAACCGGCTGGGATTCACCGAGGCGCTCGTACAGATGGGCGCCGACATCGTCGTGCACCCTGAGGGCATCGAAAGCCCCGACCGTCGGGTTCCGCGTCGCGCACTCGAGCAGGCTGCCGTGATCAACGGGCCGACGCCGCTGCACGGCGCCGATGTCGTCGTGCCCGACCTGCGGGGCGGCTACAGCTACCTCATCGCGGCGCTGGCCGCCGAGGGCGAGTCGGTCGTCCGCAACGTCGGGATCATCCGCCGCGGCTACGAGAAGCTCTTCACGAAGCTCGACGCCCTCGGCGCGGACTTCGACGTCATCGGATAGCCGGCGCGTGGCACCCTCTTCGCCTCGGCTGCCCGCGTCAGCCGAGAAGTCCAAGCCCAGTGTCTTCTGGCCGCTGGCGATGATCGTCATACCCCTGACCGGGCTGTTCGCCCGGATCGAGATCATCGACGGCCACAAGCTGCCGCGGGAGGGCGCCTACGTGCTCGCCCCGAGCCACTCCACGGAGTTCGACCCGCTCATCGTCGCGGTCGCCGTGTGGCGGATGGGGCGCGCGCCGCGCTTCATGGCGAAGGAGAGCCTGTTCAAGGTCCCGGTGCTGGGTTGGGCTCTGCGCGCCACGGGAATGGTCCCGGTCGCGCGTTCGTCGTCCGCGGCCGCCGCGCGGCAGACGATCGAGGCGTCGGAGATTCTCGTCGAGCACGGGCGCGGCGTGATCGTCTACCCCGAGGGCACGCTCACGCGCGACCCCGACCTGTGGCCCATGCGGGGCAAGACGGGCGCCGTGCGCCTCGCCCTGGCCGACGGGATCCCGCTCATTCCGATGGCGCACTGGGGCGGACAGGACATCCTGCCCCGCTACGGCAAGCTCAGCTTCTGGCCGCTGCGCCGGCCTGTGAAAGTGATGGTCGGCGATCCCGTCGACCTCGCCGAGTTCGCCGACCGCGCCACGCAGCCGGCCGCGCTCGTGGCCGGAACAGACCGGCTGATGAATGCCATCGCGCACCTGCTCTCGCAGCTGCGCGGAGAACCCGCCCCGCAGAAGCGGTGGAATCCTGCCGAGCACGGGCAGAGGGAGACAGGTCGCCTTGAGCCGTAGAGCGGATGCCGGGCTGCCCCGCGTCGCCGTGATCGGGGCCGGCAGCTGGGGCACGACGTTCGGCAAGATCCTCGCCGACGGCGGTGCGCACGTGACGATGTGGGCGCGGCGTCCCGAGCTCGCGCACGAGATCAACGAGGCCAAGCGCAACAGCGAGTATCTGCCGGGCATCAACCTGCCGCGGGAGATGTACGCCACCCATCACCTCTCCGAAGCGCTCGAGGGCGCCGAGCAGGTGTACCTGTCGATTCCGAGCCAGGCCGTGCGGCAGAACCTCAAGGGCGTGCGGCCCCTGGTGATGAACACCGACGCGCCCATCGTGTCGCTCATGAAGGGCGTCGAGCGACGCACGGGCCTGCGGATGAGTCAGGTGATCGAGCAGGAGCTTCATTGCGACCCGGCACGCATCGCCGTGGCATCCGGTCCCAACCTCGCCCTCGAGATCGCCCGTGAGCAGCCCACGGCCGCGGTGATCTCCTCGACGAGCCAGGAGACGGCCGAAGCGGTCGCCCGCCGCGCGCGCAACACCTACTTCCGGACGTTCGTGAACACCGACGTGATCGGCACCGAGTTCGGCGGCGTGCTGAAGAACCTCATCGCGGTCGCGATCGGCATCGTCGACGGCGTCGGCTACGGCGAGAACACGAAGGCCTCGATCATCACGCGCGGCCTGGTGGAGATGACCGACTTCGCCGTGGCGCAGGGGGCGCACGCCGAGACGCTGCAGGGACTCGCGGGTCTCGGCGACCTGATCGCGACATGCCAGTCGCCCCTCAGCCGCAACAACACGGCCGGCCGGCTGCTCGGGCAGGGCTTCAGCTTCCAAGACGTCGTGAAGCAGATGAACCAGACCGCCGAGGGCCTCGCGTCCGTGGCGCCGGTGCTGCAGCTCGCGCGCGAAGCGGGGATTGCGATGCCGATCGTCGAGCAGGTGAAGATGGTTCTGGACGGAACGATGAACCCGCGTGAGATCGCACCACACCTCACGACGGATGACGATGTGCCCCAGGGCGAGAGGACGCAGAATGGACAGGCCGGCGGTGGTGGTGCTCTTTGGAGGTCGCTCCAGCGAACACTCGATCAGTTCCGCCACGGCGGGAGGCGTCCTTCGCGCGATCAGCCGTGAGCGCTACCGGGTGATTCCGGTCGGGATCACCCGCGACGGCATCTTCGTCCTCGAGGACGACGACCCCGACAAGTTCGCGCTCGACGCCGGCAAGCTGCCGGAGGTCGCAGACAACGGCACGCGGATCCTCTGGCCGGAGGGGGGCGGGGATCGCGCTCTGCGCGTCCGGCGCGCCGACGGCACGATCGACGACCTCGGGGCTGTGGACGTGGTGCTGCCGATCCTGCACGGCGTGCACGGGGAGGACGGCACCGTGCAGGGCTTCCTCGACACCCTCGAGCTGCCCTACGCCGGAGGCGGCGTGCTCGATTCGGCGCTGTGCATGGACAAGCACTTCATGAAGATCGTGCTGCAGGCCGCCGGTGTGCCGGTCTCGCCCTGGGTCACGGTGACGCGTGCGAGCTGGGCGCGCGAGTCCGACTCACTGCGGACGGATGCCGCAGCCCTCGGTCTGCCCCTGTTCGTCAAGCCCGCCCGAGCGGGATCGAGCGTCGGCGTCTCGAAGGTCGCTGCGCTCGACGAGCTCGACGCAGCCCTCGACGTCGCGTTCGCCGAAGACGAGAAGGTGCTGATCGAGGCGGCGATCGTGGGCCGGGAGATCGAGGTCGCCATCCTCGAGGGGCGCGGGGGAGCGGGTTCCCGGGCGTCGCTCCCCGGTGAGATCGTGCTCACGACCCGCGAGTTCTACGACTTCGAGGGCAAGTACCTCGGCGGAGACGGGGCGGAGGTCGTGTGTCCGGCCGACCTCACCGACACCGAGATCACCGCGATCCAAGAGCTCGGAATCCGCGCCTTCGATGCCGTCGACGGTCGCGGGCTCGCGCGCGTGGACTTCTTCCTCACCGCCGACGCCCTCTACGTCAACGAGCTGAACACGATGCCGGGCTTCACGCCGATCTCGATGTTCCCGAAGTGCTGGATCGCCTCTGGGATGACCTACCCCGAGCTGATCGCGGAGCTCATCGACACCGCGCTGGAGCGGGTGACGCGCTAGCCCGATTCGGTGCAGACGCGGCCGTTCTGCGGCAGCACCGTGACGACCTGCGAGAGCGTGTCGAGCACCTGCGCGCTGGAGACGACGTCGTTGTCGAGGTAGATCTCGACCGCGGGGGTGCGGTCGAAGGTGGTGACCCGGTAGCGCGGCGCGTCGGAGTCGTCGATCACCCAGTCGACGCCGTTGACAGGGGTGCAGGGCAGCGTCGTCGGACCCAGTTCGGGTACGCCGCACGTGATGATGACGGATGCCGGNNGTCACGTCGGCGCACGCGGGATCGTTCGCGTCCGCGCCGGGCTCGAGCGACACCGTCGACGTGCAGCCGGAGAGGAGGGCACCCGCGAGGAGGATCGTGGCCGAAGCGCGGACAGCAGAGGGGCGGGGCACCCCTCCAGGCTACCCGCGGCGTGAAGCACCGATACCGTGGAGGGGTGAATCCACCCTCCGCCGAACCGACCGTCGGAGAGCTGTCGGAGGGCGCGATCCTCGCGACCATCCTCGCCGCCCTCGGGCCCTCGGATGCCCTGGTCGGCCCCGGCGACGACGCCGCCGTGCTCGCGGCGCCCGACGGGCGGGTGGTCGCCACGACCGACACGCTCGTGCACGGACCGGACTTCCGCCTGGCGTGGTCGAGTGGGTTCGACCTCGGGTGGAAGGCCGCGGCGGTGAACCTCGCCGACATCGCCGCGATGGGCGCGCGCCCGACCGCGCTGCTGGTCGCGCTGGCGATGCCGAATGACACGACGGTGTCGTTCGTGCAGCAGCTCGCCCGCGGGCTCCGGGCGGCGTGCGACGCTCTCGCGCCGGGATGTGCGGTCGAAGGCGGCGACCTCACCGTCTCGGACACCCTGACGATCGCCGTCACCGCGCTCGGGTCCCTCGACGGCCGGGACCCCGTGCTGCGCGGCGGCGCGCGGCCGGGCGATGTGCTGGCCGTCGCGGGCCGGCTGGGCGCGGCGGGGCGCGGACTCGCGCTCATGTTCGATCGCTTCCGCGATGCCGCGGCGGAGCCGGTGCCGGTGGATCTCGGGGCATTGAGCCCCGAGGAGGCCGCCGCCCTCGACGCGCAGCTGCGCCCGAGTCCTCCGGTAGCACTCGCGGTCGTGGCCGCGGATGCCGGTGCGACGGCGTTGATGGACATCTCCGACGGACTGGTCCTCGACGCGTCGCGCATGGCCGCGGCATCCGGCGTCAGCCTCGACATCGACACCGCGACGCTCGGCGCCGACCTCGCCGAGGCGCTCACCGGCGGCGAGGATCACGCTCTGCTCGCCGCGTTCCCGGCGACGGTGCCGCTGCCGGCGGGGTTCCGCACGATCGGACGCGTCATCGCCCGCTCAGGGCACGCGGTCCTCCTCGACGGTGCGGGCCACGACGGGCGCGGGGGCTGGGACCCCTACCGCGATTGGGACGCACACGGGGGCTAGTGCGCAGGCCGCGCCCACCACAGCACGGTGTCTCCGTACTTCTTGTGCCGGTCGTGCGCGAGCCCGGCAGGCAGCGTCGGCATCGGCGACCTTCCCGCCCGCTCGATCACGACCGTCGCATCCGGAGCGAGTGAGGTCATGAGCAGCACGAGGGCGTGGGTGAGCTCATCCTCGGGCACGTCGTACGGCGGGTCCAGGAACACGAGGTCGTACGGNNCGCGTTCCGCTCGACGATCGCTGCGGCGCGTGCGGACTTCTCGACGAGCACGACGGATGCCGCGCCCCGGCTCGCCGCCTCGAGTCCCAGTGCACCGGAGCCCGCGTAGAGGTCCAGGACGGCGGCCCCCCGCAGGGCATCGGCTGATTCCAACGCGCCGAACAGCGACTCGCGCACACGGTCGCTCGTGGGACGCGTGCCGGCGTCGGGGACCTCGAGAGTGATCGATCCGGCGCGTCCTGCGATGATCCGTGTCACGTGATCACCCTATGCTCGGCAGCAGGGGAGCTTCGAGAGAGTCGGAACCGCAGATGATCAGTCGTACACGCGTCCTGTCCACCGTCGTGCTCGCGACCGTCCTGGCCGCCGCCCTCGCCGGCTGCGGCGGCGGAACGGCCGGCCCGAGTGCGTCACCGACGACCGCGTCACCGTCGCCGACCTCGACGCCCACGCCCACACCGACGCCGACCGAGACCGCGACGGTGGCGCCGGCGAACCTGCCGACGGATTGCAGCACGCTGGCCACCCCGGACGTGCGCAATGAAGCGATCGGCGACCTCACACTGCAGGNNTACTAGACGTGCGCAATGAAGCGATCGGCGACCTCACACTGCAGGGCGACGGTGTCGGCTTCGTCCGGCCCGTGCCCGCGAACGCGACACTCGTGCTCGGGTGCGACTGGATCGTCGGCGACACCACGGGCATGCTGCTGCTGATCAGCTCGGCGCCTCCGGCCGACGTCGCCACCGCGGTGACGACGCTCCCGGGTCTGGGCTACTCGTGCGGCGTCTCGGATGACTTCGGCGCCGACTACTGCGAACTGGACGGCGGAGCGCCCGACACCGAGGAGATGATCGTCGCGCGGGACGGCGTCTGGATCTACCTGTCCACGTCCAACCGCAACGGCCGCGCGTTCCTGTCCGACATCGCGACCGGCATCTGGGGCTAGGGGCCTCGCACGCGCGGGCTCTCGTCCGGGCTCCTGCCTAGACTCGGAGCATGCCCGCCTTCGCCCTCGAGTCGCGTCTGGACGGCGCCGTCGGCGGCAAGACGGCGACCGCCCTCGAGCGCGCGTTCGGCATGCGCACGGTCGGTGATCTGCTCGCCCATTACCCGCGCCGGTACGCCAAACGCGGAGAGCTCACCCCGATCTCATCGCTGCCGATCGGCGAACCGGTCACGATCGTCGCGGAAGTGCGCCGCGCCAGCGAGCGGCGCATGCAGAACCGCAAAGGCTCGCTGCTGGAGGTCGTGATCAGCGACGGCCAGGGCGAGCTGTCACTGACGTTCTTCAACCAGGCGTGGCGGATGAAAGACCTGCAGCCCGGGCGGCGTGGCGTGTTCGCCGGCAAGGTGGGGGAGTACCGCGGGTCGAAGCAGCTCGCGCATCCGGATTACGAGCTGTTCGACGACGAGGAGACGGCGCGTCTGACCGCGGAGGCGAACGCGAACCTCCCGATCCCCATCTATCCGGCCACGAGCACGATCGCGAGCTGGCAGCTGAGGAAGATCGTCGACCTCGTGCTGGACGGTCTCGGACCGGTGCCGGACCCGCTTCCCGACGACCTCCGCGCCGCCGACGGGCTCCTCGACGCGAGGACCGCCATCGAGCGCATCCACCGGCCACAGGCCGAACAGCAGATCGACCAGGCGCGCAGCACGCTGCGCATGCACGAGGCCTTCGTGCTGCAGGTCGCACTCCTTCAGCAGCGCCAGTTCGTGCGGGCGATGTCGGCGACGCGGCGCGATCCGGGCGACCTGCTGGCCGGGTTCGACGAGTCCCTGCCGTTCGCGCGCACCCCCGACCAGGTCTCTGTCGGCGATCAGATCGGCCACGATCTGCAGGGCGACTGGCCGATGAACCGCCTTGTGCAGGGCGAAGTCGGCTCCGGCAAGACGCTCGTGGCCCTGCGGGCGATGCTGCAGGTCGCCGAGAGCGGCGGCCAGTCGGCCCTGATCGCCCCGACCGAGGTGCTCGCCGGTCAGCACCTCAGATCGATCGCGCGGATGCTGGGTCCGAAGCTGGCCCCCGAGCTCATGCCCACGCTCCTGACGGGTCAGATGCCGGCCGCCGAACGGCGGAAGGCAGCGCTGCGGACGGCATCCGGGCAGGCGAGGATCGTCGTGGGGACCCACGCGCTGCTCAGCGACTCCACGACCTTCGCCGATCTCGGTCTGGTGGTCGTCGACGAGCAGCACCGGTTCGGGGTCGAGCAGCGGGAGTCTCTCCGCGCGAAGGGCGCTGCTCCCCACGCCCTCGTCTTGACCGCGACGCCGATTCCACGGACCGTCGCGATGACCGTCTTCGGCGACCTCGACGTCTCCACGATCCGGACGATGCCCGAAGGGCGCGCCGGCATCCAGACCTTCGTCGCACCCCTCGCCGAAAAGCCCGCGTGGTTCGCGCGGGTGTGGGACCGCATCGCCGAAGAGGTCGGCAAAGGCCATCAGGCGTTCGTGGTGTGCGCCGCGATCGATGCCGAGGCCGCGGTCAAGGACGACACCGCGGACGAGCCGGTCGCGGTGGTGGAGGGCGAGGCGGTGCGCACGCGCTGGGGCGTTGCGCAGATCGTCGACATGCTGTCTCGGCATCCGTCCTTCGCCGATCTGCGGGTCTCGCCGCTGCACGGCAAGATGCCCTCCGACGAGAAGGACGCCGTCATGCAGTCGTTCGCCCGCGGCGACATCGACGTGCTGATCGCGACGACGGTCGTGGAGGTGGGCGTCGACGTCGCGAACGCGTCGACGATGGTCATCCTCGAGGCGGACCGGTTCGGGGTTTCGCAGCTGCACCAGCTTCGCGGACGGGTCGGCCGTGGCGGCGTGCCGGGTCTCTGCCTGCTCGTGACGGAGGCGCCGGCCGGCACGCCCGCCCGGGAGCGCGTGGACGCGGTCGCCGGCACGCTCGACGGCTTTCTGCTCGCCGAGATCGACCTCGAACTGCGCGGCGAGGGCGATGTGCTCGGCGACGCGCAGTCCGGCGCCCGCTCGTCGCTGCGGCTGCTGCGGGTCGTGGCGGATGCCGACCTCATCGC
>CXWJ01019967.1_pt1 | contig 10440 bp, 11 predicted proteins | sample 590841 | NCBI WGS metagenome assembly CXWJ01 (sample SAMEA3498367, study PRJEB10139) | wastewater metagenome | biome: wastewater treatment plant; material: activated sludge | place: Austria | collected 2015-01-21 | reverse complement strand
CAATCTCCCCTACGAGCAGTCCTCGAGGACTGCTGAGCACCTCCATGTGGGTGACACCGGATTGCATTCCGAGCGCACGCACCGTCGCGTCGTGTAGGTGCAGAAGTTCCTCCTCGAGTTCAGTACCTTGAGGAAGGGTGTAACCGCCCATGAGCACTCGGGCTGCCCCAAGAACTGGTCGCGTGTAGCTGGAGCAGACGGTCGCCACTGCACGACCACCGATGACGACCCCGTCGCAGTTCAGCTCCCGACCGACGGTAAGGAACTCCTCCACTATGAGCAGAGTTCCGAAGCCAAACAGAGTCGGCGCAGCCTCAGGCAACTCGGCCAGGTCCTGCGTCGTGTGCAAGACGAAGCTGTTCATCGTCGCTGTTCCATACGCTGGCTTCACGATGACGGGAAACCCGAGCGCTAGCGCAGCGTCGTGTACCTGCTGTATGCCGATTGCCTGTCGCCAATTGGCCGTCGGCACATCTGCCTCTTGTAGCGCTCGCTTCATCGCCGCCTTGTTGGTGAAGCGGTTGGCCGTGTCAAATGTCGTTCCTTGGAGCGAAAGATACGAACGAACGAAGCCCCCGACTGGGACACTGCGTTCAGAAGGCGAGGACAGAGTGTCGTACTCGGTCATCGTAAGCGTCAGCGGGCGTTGGGCGATGAAGTCGACGAACTGCCGCCATCCTTCCTTGGTGGCGTAGTCGAAGTCGGTCGCGGGTGCGTCGAAGTCGAAGTCCCCGATCAGGTCATCCAACATCGTGTCACTTCTCGTCCGGGGACCGGGTCAGCCCGAACGGCGCGGCGACGGGCCAGGTCGGCTGCGACGTCGCCGGTGCATCCTCGACGACTGTGACGGCCGCCGCGTCATCCTCCGGTGCAGTCGTGGGCCGCTCGCCGTCTGCGCGATCAGCGGCGATGCGGTTGGTGATGGCCAGCGGGTCGGCACGGTTGGCGATCGCGCGCTTCTTCTCACGGCGGGTCAGCGGCTTGTTGCCGGTGTTCATGAAGCGGCGCATCACTTCGTTGAGATCGTCGGTGCTGGGCTCGTTCTTGCCGCGGGCGGCGGCTTGTGCTCGGGCGATCCGCCAGATCTCGTCGGCCATCGGCGCCCCGTTGTAGGGCGACCGCCAACTCAACGGCACGAACTCGTCGCCCAGCTCGAGCCACACCGTCATCGGGTTGTACGGGTCGACATGGAACGGCCACTTGCCCTCGTGACTTTTGTGCGGCGACTTCTTCCTGCGGAGGCCGGTGAGTTGGGTCGAGTCGTAGATGCGCAGGTCGATGTCGACCCCGTAGTGATGGATCCCTCGCCACTCCGTCGGCAGCAGCGCGATGTATTTGTCGGCGGTGAGCGGGACGTCAAGCTCCGGTGCGATTTCCCGATACGCGGTCACCATCTGGTTGGGGCTGAGCTTGAAGCGCGGGTTCCGGGGATCCCGCAGGGCCTTGTGCGGGCGGTTCTGCCAGGTCACTGCCACCCAGTCCTCGAACAGCTCCTGCATCTGCTCGAGAGTGAGGAGCCGATCGGTCGGGATCACCTCGTCGCCGCGCATATCCGGGCTCTGCCCCAGGAACCCGATCGCGTACTGGGTGAACTGGTTCTTCACTGTGCGGAACATGCGCTCGATCTTCGCCTTCTGCGTCGGCGTGTACTCCGCGTTGACGGTCAGCGAGATCCCGAGCGTCGCGCAGGCATCTGAGAAGTGCCGGGACACGTAGGACGCTCCCCGGTCGGTCGTGATCGACTCGGGGAAGATGTACGGCTGCGCATCGCGCATCGCCTCGAAGCGCTCCGCCATCAACTCGTCATCGCCGATCCACACCTCGGAGACCAGACGACGGTTCGCCCGGACGCCATCGGGGCGCTTGGAGTAGGGCACCAGCGCCCGCGCCAGCACCACGACCAGATCGATGCTCTTTGTGCTCACGCTAACGATGCCTGCCAGCACCGACCGGGATGCCTCGCACAGCAGCAGCGTGAGATCGGGCCGGATCGGCTCGCCCTCGAAATCGACCAGGATCTCCATCGGCGTCGTGTCGATGAGGACCTGCTCGCCCGGGCGCACCCCTGACCGAGTCCCGTGCATATGGTCCGGTTGATTGGCGGTAGTGCGGCGCGTCCGGGCGCTGCCGAACGTGTGCTTGCCCGCCTCGAGCTCGTCGAGCAGCCGATACATCGTGGCCCGGCTGGGCATCGGGACCACACCCTCCCCGTGCCGCTCATCGAGCTCGCGGCGCACCAGCCAGATCACCCGCGTCTTCGTGCCCGTCGACTTCCGTGTCTGCCCCGCCTGAACGGTCAGGACCGCGTCGACAAGCCGCTCGTCATACGCACGCCCAGGCATATCCGCCAGCCCGAACCGGCGGCGGTCGAGGAGACCACTCACTCCGAGTTGCTCAAGGGCTCGTCGCTGGCGGATGACCTTGCTCGTTCCATAGTCGGTGCCGAGTCGACGGTTCACGTTCTCCGCTACGTGCTCGTACGCCTGCATCCGCTTCATTCCCTGACCGACCAGCTCGTCGACCCGTGCCAGCTCTTCGAGCCAGACGTCGACCGTCTTGCGTTCTGGCGCGTCGAGGTCTTCTGCGTGGCGTAGCTCGAGCAGCTGTCGGGTCGGGAGCGGTGTTGCCGGCTCGGCTTGGAACTGCAGGTCGGCGGCGAGCACCTCGACATCCTCGTCGCCATCAGGTGCCCGCAGCGTCAGATACGAAGGGCGAACCACGACGACGCGATGATTCTCACCCCGCCAGCGGATGACGTCGCCGGGATGAACCTTCATGCTCCGCCTCCAAAAATGACGATCGTCGACATCGACAGAGGGCGCTCGAGGCGAGCACTGGCAACCCCGTTCCACACCAAGGCGTACGCGGCGGCATGTCCCGAACGAGCGACAGGCGAGAGCGCCGCCACGAGTGACCCCAGCGTCATCGAACCCGAAAGGCCAAGGGCAGCGACATCCACGCCCTCCAGCCATGCCGGGTCACGGTATCGAAGAAGGAAACGAAGGTTGGCCTCCGTGGCTCCGGGGAGGTCATCGAGGACGAGATAGAACCACCCCAGGGCGGCTGCAAGTCGACGCGTGAGTTCGAACTTCACCTCGTCCTCAGCCTTGATCAGTTCCTTCGGCCGCACGTCGACGAGAAGCCCGCTTCCATCCGCCCGGCGCACGAAGTAGTCCGGTGCATGCGAGCGTTTGGGCGATCGCCACCGAATCCACATCGGCTGGCTCGAGACACCCGCGACGTCGCCCGTGCGGTCGAGAATCGCCAGGAAAGGCCGCTCCCAGAACGACTCGAACGGCACGTGCCGCCGCGTCGACGCCAGCCAGAGCTTGCCCTCGAAGTTCCGCTTGCCCGGATACGAGACGAACGCGCGCACCGGATCGGCTTCCTCGAACGGCACTCGGACAACGTCGAGCGGGTCCGCTTGCTGACGATAGCCGTGTCGGGAGAACTCGATCGTCGCTGCGAGGGCGTTGGTCCCGTCCAGCGCGTCCAGCCAGTTCGCGGTCAAGCTCACGGCAATCGCCTCCTCGGGAAGACCTGCCCACTTGTGGACGTTCCTCCTGGGCGAGGACCTCCGACTTGCACGGCAAGTTACTCTCGAAGGTCTCAAGCGCCTCATCGACACGCCCTGACATTTCCGGATGGAGTGAGAACCCTCCGGATGGAGTAAGACGATTTTCGGATCCGCGAGACTTTTTCGGATCGAGTTGTCCGATGACAACGCATTTGTAGTTCGCGACAGTGAAGTTGTGGTTACCCTCCGCGGATTCTCGCGATGTCTGGAACTGCATTCAGTATGAGCACGTCCCGGCCCGGTGACAGTGAATCTGTAGTCAGCTGAGATCGGGGGCACCTGGCGACTATCCGGCGCAACCTCTACCGGGTCTACGTCGAGTGGAGGAAGTCACCGTGGTCAAGTGGGGTGTTTGCAGCGCTGAGGACCACTGCCGGTGAGTGCCGTCACCACGCAGGTGTGGGTGACGCTGACCGGTGTGGCTCAGCCCGCGACGGCAGCGTCTTCGAGCATGTTCACTTCGCCGGTTTCGATCCAGATGGTGTTGTCGACGATGCGGTCCGTGATCGCGTCGGCGTGGACGCCGCCGCGAAGGAAATCGGACAATCCCACCACGCCAGCATCGGCGCCCCCACCGATCCTTTGATTGTGTCGTATGTTGAGCGTTGATCGTTACGAGCCGCCCCGTGGGGTCAACCGCGAGACTTGAAGAGCTCGAAGAGGCGATCCTCCCGAGTAGTTGCGGCAGGGATCACGGCGCCGAGGATGGCAGCGACTGCAGCAATGGGCAAGGTGACTGCGAGCGAAGCCTCGTAGGCGTAGATCATGTCGGAGAGCAAAACCTTCACCGCAAACCTCGTAAAGACGAAGGTCGCGATTGCGGCGGGAGCTGCCCAGAGGAAGGTTTCAACTCCGATCCCTGCAACGAGGTCGCGTCGACGAGCACCTGCATNNCCTGCATGGAGGGTGCCTGCGAGTTGCAAACGCCTGCGTGAGATGCCGCCAAAAGCGACGAGGGCGAAGAGGATGACGACCGCTGGCGAAGCGAAAGCGGTGGCTCTCGAGGCGTAGTCGCCTGCGAAGTCGAATCGCTGTCCCACGGTCGGGTTCAAGGGTGCGACCTGTGGCGCCGGTGCGCCCTCCCCGCTCGGAGCGACCGCCCCGTAGGCAAACTGATCGGACCTGTTCGTTGGCGGCCAGACGTCGTACCAGCACTCAGAGGCATGCTCCGACTTGTCACCGACTACGACGACGGCATTCGTTAGTCGGGGGTCCCGCCCATCCTCGTCGGAGTACCGAAAGACGCCATCGATGGTTATGTCCCCTCCCGCGGTCTCGAGGCGGCTCCCCGCCCGAGCGTGCCACCGATCGGCCAGGGACTCGGGAAGGTAGATTCCGCCAGCGTGCACGGTCGGAAAATCCAGCATCCGGGCTACTCCCGGACTCAGCTGGAAGACGGGGATCTCGACCCGCGGAAGGGCCGAAAGGCGAAGCGGATCGAGCTGCCAAACTGGACCTGCGTCTGAGACAATCGCGAGCTGATCGAGATTCGAACATGCAATTGGGTCTATGTTGTTCTCCCCGACGAGCACGCGGATTCCACCGGCTCCCTCGCGCACCTCGCGCGCGCGGTCTTCCAGAGTTCCGACGCCAGCGACGTCCAGCACTATGAGACACGTCGATGCGACGACGACAATAATTACCAGGATCCCTGCTCGACTACTGCCCGTGCTGATGTTCCTCAAGGCCTCCTGGAGCAGTTCGCGAAACCGCATCAGGCCACGACTCCGAGGTCGATCGAGTAGTTGCAAGCACGGATCGTGTCGCTGTCGTGTGACGCGACGAGAACGATGGCCCCGGCATCGGCAAGGCCGGCGAGCACGGCATTGACGGTTCGCGCTGAGGCGCGGTCGAGCTGGGCCGTCGGCTCATCGACGAGAAGCAGGTGCGGCTGCACCGCAACCGCGCGAGCGAGCATCAGCCTTTGAGCCTCTCCTCCGGACAAGTCTGCAAATGGTTGGTCCCCGCGACTGGGTAGACCGAATCGCTCCAGCAACTTGTCGGCTCGACGATCGGCTTCAGGTCGAGGGATGCCGCGGGCGATGAAGGGGTAGGAGACATGGTCGCGGGTAGTTCGCCGCGGTTGCCCGTAGGGATTCTGAAATACCCAGTGGGTACGCCCGATGTCGGTTCGTTCGACCCGTCCCCACGCGGGCGCGAGCCATCCAGCGATGATGGACAGGAGCGTCGACTTTCCGGACCCGGATGGGCCTGTCAAGGCGACGACGTCGCCGCGGCCCAAGTCGGCACTGACTCGCTCGAACAGTGGCGGTCCCTCGCCCCAGCGATGCCCTACGTCATGAAGACGCAAACGGGCGTCATCATTCGGCACTGCAGGAGTCTTGTTCCGGCTGAAGGAGGACCTGCTTCGGAGGATCTCCGTCGAAGGTGACGAGGGACATCCCGAGGCTTGCCCCGACGATCGTGATTTGATGTGTTCCGTCCTCGGATGCGACACAGCCCTGGGAGCCTCGAACACCGAATACGCTTGCAGCCGGAATGGGGGCGACGCGGAGATGATCAGCCAGCTCGCTCGTCCCGGAAATCACGGCTGATGTTCCTGCCCTGACTCCGGCAATTTCAGCTTTGCCGTCCGGGGACGCGGCGATCTGGCTCAGGACCTGCGGGTCTGAGATGACACCGGACTCCGGGATCGTCGTATCGACACCAAACACCTCGATTGCTCGTTCACCGGGAAGAATCGCCTGATTTGAGTCACTGATCACCGAGAGACTCGTCAGCGCTGTTGCTGTCGTCGCGAAGATCTCGCCCGCCAAATAAGTCTGTCCAACCTTGACGTCGCAGGTAGCGATAGTAGGTGATCCTGTCGGCAGCCAGATGAAATCAGTGAGATGAAATGCACCATCGCGCGGAGTTAGGCCATGCCGCTCTTGAATCTCCGAGAGGGCGTCGTGGACGTCATCGCCAAATGCCCCTGAATCTGCCACGCCATACCCGAGCGCCACCAGCGCCCGACGGAGTGAATCCACGTCCGTCCCCTCGTCACCCCAGCCGAGGTTGCGGTAGAACGGCATGTCGGCGGGGAGGGAGAGCACGGGTGCGCCGTCTACCCTGAATGCCGGTTCACCGGCTACGAGTTCTTTGCCGCCAGTACACGCACTCCAAGTCACAACGCCCGTCGCGGTCGTGCGGAGCTCGACCTCATCGGAGAACACCGGCGCCAGCGCGAGCACTCGCTGATCGGCAAAGTCGATCAGCGAGATCGGATACTCCGTCTCATCCGGTGCGCTTGCCAAATCTCCCGCCGGGGCGGGCAACAAATAATACGTGGCCGCAGCAGCAACGACCACACCGGCGCCAAGCGCGAACGCAGCGAGTACCGTCAGTGAGCGCTTCACTCGTCGGCAACAACTATCGAATACCCCAACGAATAGAGACAGGTCTGCGCGCGCTCGTCCATCACGTCGAACGGCCACTCTGCCGGCCCCGATTCTTGCGGGGCGGACAGCTTGTCGAAGTCCTCCTTCGTGAACTCGTCGCCCACCACTCCCGCTTCCCTGAGGCAGTTCACTGCCGCGAGCGAAAAGTCGGCCAACAGCCCCGGATTCGCTTCTTGAAGTGCGTAGATCTCTTGCGTGGCGACATTGATCGTTTGGTAGCAGTCAGCTTGGGCGCGAGCTTGTTCTTCAGCCTCGGCCGCGGAAACGTCGCCGGGAGGGGGTTTGAACTGGATGACGCCATTCAGGTGTGTAGTGCGCACCCACTCGTATCCAGCTGACTTCATGCACGAGTCCCACAGGTCCATTCCTTCGGCGTAGTCAGCTTGATCGACGCGACCCGACTCGCTGGCCTTCTCCAGCGCTGCTCGGTCCCAGTCGGCGAGGTCGTCTCGCTCAAGCGCTTGCTCGATGAGCGCTTTCACGGAAGGTGCGAGCCTCCCACTGCCACCTTCCACGGGCGCGCCTAAGCAACCGGACAACACCAGTGTCGCCACCAAAGCACCTGAGCCAAGAGCTACTCGTCGGATCTGATCACCCAACTCGCAAAGGCCTGACATCGCGCTCCACTTGGCCTTTGGCGAGGTCCAAACAGACCACTCGCCTAGCTCTGAGCCACGGCCCAGACGCTCCCATTTCGGTAGAGCCAGGCGTTGTGCGTCCAGTTGTAGCCATTGTTTTCGGCTTTCGTGTTGTATTGCGAGTAGGCACCCCACGCACTGTAGTCACCAAGCTTTGCGCGAGCCTGGAAGTAACCGCTACCCCCCGTGCTGGTCAACGCGGCGTACGCCTGAAACCAACTTGAAGACACGTGATAAAAGCTCACTGCAGCTTGCGCTGGGGCAGCGGTTCCGACGACCAGTCCGACGGCCACGACGCTGGCCGCCGCCGTTGTGCCGAGCCGCGCCCTCAAGCCAAGCCGGTTCCGTCGTCTACTGTGCTGCATCGACACGATTCATACCCCCCTGGAAAAGGTCGGGGTGAGTCTATCGACGTAGGGCCTCCCGACCGGTCCCCCACATTCAACATCGTAGCGAGGGTTGGTGAGTTGCATCAAGCGAGCTAACCGGGGCACACCTCCACCTGCTGTGAGTAGGCGCATGGAGCGGAGCGCTCCGGGCAGGCCGCTTCGGCAATCCATGGCCGCGACGACTGCGAACTGGTCGACTACATTGTCTTGAAGCTGGCCACGTCGACCTCGACGCACCCGAACTCGCTGCACGCCGACCGCCTCGCTGGCACACGGGTGGAGATCGACGCGAGGAACGGCGCTGTCGTCCGCCTCGGCGCGAAACGCTCGATCCCGACTCCGGTCAACGCAGTTCTCGTCGATCTGCTCAGGACGATCGACGGATTCATCCATATGCAGGTCACATCCCGGTGCAGCGTCGACTAGTGCGCCGCGCCCACCTTCAGCTTGCGGACTCGTCGGCCAGGTCCGGCCCCGACCTTCGACGCGAGAGCACCCGACTTGAAGGAACGGCAACTCCCGGCGTATAGGGCAGGATTTGGATCCTCACGGTGCTGAGGTGGCGGAGCAAGCAAGAACGGTGCCGTTGCGACGAGGCGATGAGCGCCTTCTCGAGGTTCGCGGGGCGATTGTTGTGCGCGTTCTGGCGCATGCCGAACGCGGTCTCGACGGCCAGCTTCCCTCGCGCCACGATCCGTTCAGCAACCTGATGGAGCCATGGGGTCGTGCAGCCGTTCTGACGCGACTTCGCGGAGCCGTTGAGCCTCCGGGCGGTGGGATGAGCCGCAACCATCCGGTAGAGCGTGCGCTCACTGGGGAGGTCAATCGCATCGCCATAGTCCTCCTCCAACATCCACCGCAGCCGGTCGAGAGTTCGACTGGTCGTGCCGGATGACCGCGAGGTTCCTTTCGCTCCGAGTTCACTCAATGCGGCGGCGATGCGAGCATCGACGTCCCGCTTCCCGCGGTTGAGGTGACGCGCATCCACCAATCCGATCACACCCTCGGCGCAGTACCGGTGGAACTTGCGCCGCACGGTCTCCAAGGACGTCACCGGTGTGACCTTCGACATCGCCGCGCGCACGTCCTCGAAGAGGAACTTCGCCGGCTCACCCCTGTCGACCGCCTCCTTGACAGCGGAGAGCTGCTCTGCCCAAGCGTCAACGATGCGTCGCTCCCGTTCGGGAAGCCCGTCGAGGACGCGAGCAGCCGACCCTGTCGCCGATTGGACGCGCGTTGTGTGCCAGGTCACGTTCGTCAACCTGACGAGCTCTTCGGCGTCGACCATTCGCGTGAAGTCAGCCTCCAGAGAGCGGAGAGTGACATGCCGGTAGTCAGCCGCAATGATCACGAACCGCTCGTCGTCCCAGGTCAGCGTCACACCGATGCCGACCCGCACGATCACGCCGCCTTCGCGACCGTCGTCAACGACAAACGCCGCGACGGGTCGAAGATCAGATCACGCCACCACAGCGCGGAGTAGACCGCACCCAGCGGCTGAGGCGCTACACCCTCCAGCAGGCTCGCCCACTCCGACAACCGCGCGGACTCGCCGGAGTGGGCACGCATCGCATCCGCACTCGCCAGATCGCGCCACCGGTCATACCGGTAGCCGGACAGAAAGCGAAGGTTGCGGCCTTCGCTCTCACTGATGTCATGCACGACGAAGTACTCCCACCCCAGCTCGCCACACAGGGCCGAGGTCCAATCGAATGCCTCGACGTCATCCGGCTTGATGCGCAGCAGAGGCTTCACATCGACCACCGCGGCCGATCCGTTGCGGAAGCGGACGAAGAAGTCGGGCGCGTGGCGTCGAGGCGTTCCGGCCCAGTCAATCCACATCGGCTGAGAAGAGATCGCAGCGACAGCAGGGTCGCGGTCCATCTGCATGAGGGCGACCCGTTCGTACAACGACTCGAACCAGACATGCCCGCCTGTCGTGGCGGCCCAGTACTGCCCCATGTAGTTCTTCTTGTGCTTCCACGACTTCGGCGTCCGAACCTTGTCGACAGCCTCGAAAGCCACATCACGCACGTCAGCGGAGTCACGGCGATGATCTACGCCCAGAACGACGTACTCGATCTGAGCGTGCGGCGCGTTCACCGCAGCCGTAGGTTCCCAACGCTTCAACGACATCTGCTCTCCAATCTCGACGAGATGTTCAGTTGGAGAGTCCTCTGACGCCGCCAGAGTACGACCGACCAGACGCGCAGGCGACGAGACACGCCCGCAGTCAGACGACGAGCCCGCAGAAACTACAGATGGGTTGGCAGAAACTACAGGTCGGTTGGCACAACCACAGAATCGATGGCAGAAACTACAGATGGGTTGGCATCGGACACGAGTGAGACTGTCCGATGACAACCCATCTGTAGTTATTGCCAGTGATCTTGTGTTCGACTTCCGCGGGATCTCGCGGGACCGCCAGCAGCACC
>CXWJ01022642.1_pt1 | contig 10441 bp, 8 predicted proteins | sample 590841 | NCBI WGS metagenome assembly CXWJ01 (sample SAMEA3498367, study PRJEB10139) | wastewater metagenome | biome: wastewater treatment plant; material: activated sludge | place: Austria | collected 2015-01-21 | reverse complement strand
CAACGCCATCGCCGAAGAGTGGGGCACGGTCAAGATGCTGAACATGGCCGCGCTGGGGGCGCTGCTGGCCGCCCGGCCGGTGCTGCCGCTGGCAGTCGTCGAGAAGGCGCTGGCCGAACATTTGCCGGCCGGCAAGCAACATCTGATCGAGGCTAACCTACGGGTGATTCGGCGCGGCTATGAAGTCGTGGCTCCCGTGCCCGGCTTTGCCAATTAAGAGATTAAACACGGATAGGACACGGATTTAACGGATGAAAACGGATTGAATTTTTTCTATCCGTTTCATCCGTTATTTCCGTGTCCTATCCGTGTCCAATTCAGCAATCGCCATAACCGGATGTGCCGCTAAGCAATAATGATGATGCCCCTCTAGCCCGTGGCGAGGGGCATTTTCATGCCTGCCCCACAGTGGCGTGTGGCGTAGATTTGGCTACAATGAACTGACCTGCATTACCCACCAAGCCGCCACGATCCTGGATGGCGTCATTCCGAGGAGACATATGAACCCGGCTATCAAGCGTCTATCCCCCGTCCCGTCCGATCTGGACATTGCCCAAGCCGCCCAGCCCTTGNNGGCGGCGGCTATAGCCAGGTCATCCCGATGGAGGATTTCAACCTGCATCTGACCGGCGACATCCACGCCATCACCGCCGCCCATAATCTGGTGGCCGCGGCCATCGATGCCCGCTGGTATCACGAAGATCGGATGAACGACGAGAAACTGGCCAAGGTCGGCCTGTCGCGGCTGAACATCGACCCCTACCGGCTGACCTGGAACCGGGTGATGGACGTGAACGACCGCGCCCTGCGCCGGGTGATGGTCGGTCTGGGGCCGGAAGACGACGGCCGCCCGCGCCAAACCGGCTTCGACATCACCGTCGCCAGCGAGATCATGGCAATCCTGGCCCTGGTCAACGGCGACGACTTCAAGAGCGCCCTGCGCGACCTGCGCCAGCGCGCTGGCCGCACCGTCATCGGCACCAACAAGGACGGCCAGCCCATCACGCTGGAAGACCTCAAGGTGGCCGGGGCCGTCACCGTGCTCATGCGCGACGCGCTGCACCCCAACCTGTTGCAGACGCTGGAGGGGCAGCCGGCCTTCGTCCACGCCGGGCCATTCGCCAACATCGCCCACGGCAATTCCTCGATCCTGGCCGACCGGCTGGCGCTGCGGCTGGGGGATTACGTCGTCACCGAGTCCGGCTTTGGGGCCGACATCGGCATGGAGAAATTCTTCGATATCAAGTGCCGCTATTCGGGCCTGATCCCCGATTGTGTGGTGCTGGTCGCCACCATTCGCGCCCTGAAGATGCACGGCGGCGGGCCGCGCGTCATCCCCGGCCGGCCGCTCGACAAGGCCTATACCGATGAAAACGTCGGTCTGCTGGAGGCCGGGTTGGCGAATCTGGAAGCCCACATCCGCAACGCCAAGCGCTTCGGCGTGCCGGTCGTCGTGGCGGTCAACAAGTTCCACACCGACACCCCGGCCGAAATCGCCGCCGTGGAGCGCGCGGCGCTGGCCGCGGGCGCGGAGGCGGCGGTGATGACCGACCACTGGGCCAACGGCGGCGACGGGGCCATCCAGCTATCCGAAGCGGTGGTCGCCGCCTGCGAAAAGCCATCGAACTTCCAGTTCCTCTATCCGCTCGACCTGCCGATCAAGGCCAAGATCGAGACGATTGCCAAAGAGATATACAGCGCGGGCGAAGTCATCTATGAACCGCAGGCGGAGAAGCAGATCAAGTCCTACGAGGCGAACGGCTTCGGCAATCTGCCCATCTGCATGGCCAAGACCCACCTGAGCATCAGCGACGACCCGCTGCTGAAGAACGCGCCGTCGGGCTATACCCTGACCGTGCGCGAGGTGCGGGCTTCGGTCGGCGCGGGCTTCATCTACCCGCTGCTGGGCGAAATGCGCACCATGCCCGGCCTGGGCACCAAGCCGGCCTATATGAACGTCGACGTTGACGAAGACGGCCGCATCATGGGTCTGTTCTAGACCGATTCTCCAGCCCCGTCAGGTGCGATGCACTTTCCGAAGTGCGTCGCACCTGACTTCCCCACACACCCATGACCACCTATCAAATCATGTCCTGGCACGACATCCCCCTGCAAGTCCGCGCCGGCGGGCGGCGCGACCGGGTCAGCCTTCAGCTCGCTCCCCGTTTCATGGCCGCCGTCGATAGCGCCGCCATGGCCGCCGGCCTGACCGGCAGCGACGCCTATCTGGCCGGCTTCTTCTGGGGCGAGGCGCAGGAGCGCGACGGCACGCCCGAGGCGGTGGCCGCGGCCGTGGCCGCCGAACTGGAAAACCAATTCACCACCATCGATTGGCGAGCCACGGCCGCCGCTCTTCGCTCGTCCCCACCGGCCTGATCCCCGCGCTGCTCAAGTTGTGCGCCCGGCCACTCATGCTAGAATCCTGAATCTGGCGGATCGGGCGGGCCGATCCTGATTTTTTCTCCGGCGGGAAATTGCATGTCGGCGGCAAACGAAGCGTATCAAGTCATCTTCATGCCCTCAGGGCGGCGCGGCGAGGCCGGCGGCGAATCGCTGCTGGATGCCGCGCGCCGGTTGGGCGTGGAGATCGAGAGCATCTGCGGCGGCCGCCTCACCTGCGCCAAATGCAAGGTGCGGGTCGAAGAGGGGCATTTCGCCAAGCACGGCATCCATTCGACCGCCGCCCACCTCACCCCGGCCGACGACCGTGAGACCGCCCTGCTGGCGCGGACGAACGGTGATGGAGCGGCCCACGACTACCGCCTGGCCTGTTCGGCCCACGTGCGCGGCGATCTGCTGGTCTACGTGCCGGAGGAAAGCCGCGCCCATAAGCAGGTGATTCGCAAGGCGGCCACCGAGCGGGTCATCGACGTTGACCCGGCCATGCGCCAGGTGTACGTGGAAGTGGAACCGGCGCAACTGGGCGAGCACCGCGGCGATTGGGGCCGCCTGTGCGCCGCGCTGGCCGACCAATGGGGCCTGACCGATCTCCACATCGATCTGCCCGCCCTGCGTCGCCTGCAATCGGCCCTGCGCGCGGGCAACTGGGACGTCACGGTCATCCTGTGGCAGGAGCGCGAAGTGATCGACGTGCGCCCCGGCTATAGCGAGGGCCTCTATGGGCTGGCCGTGGACATCGGCAGCACCACCGTGGCCGGGCATCTGTGCGATCTGCGCACCGGGGCCGTGCTGGCGACCGAGGCGCTGATGAACCCCCAGGTGACCTTTGGCGAAGACCTGATGAGCCGCGTTTCTTATGCCATGACCAACCCAACGGGGCTGGACAAGATGCACGGAGCGATCATCGAGGCGCTCAATACGTTAGCCTCGCGCGCCGCGCGGGCCGCCAACCTGCAAGCGCGCGACATCCACGACGCCGTTTTCGTCGGCAACACGACGATGATCCACATCCTGCTGGGCATCAACCCGCAGGAGTTGGGCGGCGCGCCGTTTGCCCTGGCGAACCGCGAGGCGATGGACGTGAAAGCCCGCGAGTTGGGGCTGCGCTTCCATCCCGCAGCTTACGCCCACGTCCTGCCGGCCGAGGCCGGCCACGTGGGCGCGGACAACGTGGCCGTGCTGCTGGCCGAGGAACCGCACCGGCGCGAAGAACTGACTCTCATCGTCGATGTGGGCACCAACGCCGAAATCGTGCTGGGCAACCGCGAGCGCCTGCTGAGCGCCTCCAGCCCGACCGGCCCGGCCTTCGAGGGGGCACAGATCAGCCACGGCATGCGCGCCGCGCCGGGGGCCATTGAGCGCGTGCGCATCGACCCGGCTACCTGGGCCGCCCACTTCCGGGTCATCGGCGAAGAGCGCTGGTCGGACGGCTGGCAGACCGGGCCGGACGCGCCGCCATCCGCCCAACCGGCCCATCTGGCGGCCGGCATCTGCGGCTCAGGCATCATCGAGGTCGTGGCCGAGATGTTTCTAGCGGGCATCATCCGCGCCGACGGCCGCTTTGACCCCGACCGGCCGCACGAACGGGTTAGCTGGCAGGGCAAGCGGGGGGCCTACGTGCTGGCGACGGCCGAGCAGACGACCACCGGCCGGGCCATTCTGGTGACGCAGGATGACGTGCGCAATATTCAACTGGCGAAGGCGGCCCTCTATGCCGGGGCGAAGCTGCTGATGAACCGCGCCGGCGTATCGGCCGTGGAACGTATCACCCTGGCCGGCGCGTTCGGCAGCTACATCGATCCGCGCTACGCCATGTTGCTGGGGCTGATTCCCGACTGCCCGCTGGAGCGCGTGACGGCCGTGGGCAACGCCGCCGGCGACGGGGCGCGTATCGCTCTGCTGAACCGCCACAAGCGCCGGGAGGCGGCCGACCTCGCCCGCCGGGTCACCTACGTCGAGACGGCCGTCGATCCCGACTTTCAGGCCGAATTCGTGGCCGCGATCCACATTCCCCACGCCGCCGACGCCTTCCCCAACGTCGAAGCGGGCTTCAACGTGACGTTGGCCCGCCCGGCCGAGGCTGACGGCGACAGTCGCCGGGAACGCCGTGCTGAACGCATACGCGGCCGGCGGGCCGACCGCGCTGCCGTGGCCGAAGATGAGTAGATCGCCGACGCGCCGGCCGTTGTGCAAGGAAACCATATGAGCGACGAACAAATCAACCTGAAAGAGATGTCGGATGACGACATTTACGAATTGATGAAGGAAGACCTCTACGACGGTTACGCGGCCGAGATCGAAGAGGAAGTCCGCGAGATGTTGGGGCGCGGCCATCAGCCCTACGACATCCTCACCAACGGTCTGGTGGCCGGGATGGACATCGTCGGCGCCGACTTCCGCGACGGCATCCTTTTCGTGCCGGAGGTCTTGATGGCCGCCAAGGCCATGAAGGCGGGCATGGCGATCCTGCGCCCGCTGCTGGTCGAGACGGGCGCGGAGAAGATCGGCACGATGGTCGTGGGCACGGTGAAGGGCGACATCCACGACATCGGCAAAAACCTGACGGCGATGATGATGGAAGGCGCGGGCTTCGAGGTCTACGATCTGGGCATCAACAATTCGGTCGATAACTTCATGGCCGCCATCGCCGAACACAAGCCCGACATCGTGGGCATGAGCGCGCTGCTGACGACGACAATGCCCTACATGCGCGTGGTCATCGACGCCCTGCGCGAGGCGGGCATTCGCCAGGACCTCATCGTCATGGTCGGCGGCGCGCCGCTCAACGAAGCGTTCGCCGAAGACATTGGGGCCGACGCCTACTGCCGCGACGCGGCCGTGGCCGTGGAGACGGCCAAGAAATTCATGCTGATCCGGCGTCAGCGGGCGAAAGCGTCCTGAACAGCAACAAGCGAGGCGTGAATCCTATGAACAAATTGGAACAACTGCTCACCACAACGGACACGGTCGTGCTGGATGGGGCGATGGGGACGATGCTCTTCGCCGCCGGGCTGGTGGCGGGCGCGTCGCCGGAGGAGTGGAACGTCGCCCACCCCGACCGCATCCGCGCCGTCCATCGCGCTTACATCGCCTCCGGCTCGCGTATTATCCTGACCAACTCCTTCGGCGGCACGCGCTACCGGCTCAAACTGCACCATTTGGAAGATCGTGTGTATGCGTTCAATCGCGCCGCCGCCCGCAATGCCCGCGCCGAAGCCGACGCCGTGCCGCATCCGGTTCTCGTCGCCGGGTCAATCGGCCCGACGGGCGAACTGCTGATGCCGATGGGCAACATGGAATTCGCCGACGCCCAGGCCGCTTTCGCCGACCAGGCGCGCGGCCTGGTCGATGGCGGCGTTGACCTGCTGTGGATCGAGACGATGAGCGATTTGGAAGAGGTACGCGCCGCGGTCGAGGGGGTGCGCACCGTCACCGACCTGCCGGTGTGCGCCACGATGAGCTTCGATACCAACGGCCGCACCATGATGGGCGTCACCCCCGCCCAGGCCGTGCGGACGATGGCAGCGTGGGGGCTGGCCGCCGTCGGGGCCAATTGCGGCAACGGCATCGCCGAGATCGAAGACGTGATCGATGCCATGCACCACGCAGCGCCGGAGATGCGCCTCATCGCCAAGGCCAACGCGGGCATTCCCCAATGGCGCAACAACGAGCTACTTTACGACGCCACGCCGCCGATCATGGGTCACTATGCGCAACGGGTGCGCGCGCTGGGGGCGTCGTTCATCGGCGGCTGCTGCGGCAACGGCCCCAGCCACATCGCGGCCATCGCTGAGGCGTTGCGCGTGCCCATCTCCGACGCCGACCTGGCCGCGCTGCTGGCCGAGCGGGCTACCAACGACAACGGCGCGAGCGACCCGGCCAAGCGGCAACGGACGCGGCGGCGCGATCGGGATTAAAGAGAAGAGAATCCACAGATTACACAGATTTCACAGATTAAATTTCAATCTGTGTAATCTGTGTAATCTGTGTAATCTGTGGATTCTCCTTCTTTTCGTTAATTCTTAGCCCAAAGCCCCGGCAACGTGCTCGATTAGCCGTTCGGCGACGGCGGCCTTGCTCTGGAGCGGCATCTCCTCGACCACGCCGCCGCGGCCGAGCAGGATGACGCGGTTCGTCTCCACGGCGAAGCCCGCGCCCTCGGCCATCACGTCGTTGACGGCGATGAAATCCAATCCCTTGCGCAGCAGCTTGTCACGGCCATATTCAAAGGCGTTGTGCGTCTCGGCGGCGAAGCCCAGGACGATGCGCGGGAAGCCCGTCCGGTCGCGCCGCTCTTTCACCGCCGTCAGGATGTCGAGCGTCTTCTCCAGGCCAATCGCCAGCCCCCACTGGGCGTTCTCCGTCTTCTTGATCTTGCGGTCGGCCACGGTCTGCGGCCGGAAGTCGGCCACGGCGGCGACCATGAGCAGCGCGTCGGCGTCGGCCGTGCAGGCCAGCGTGGCTTCGCCCATCTCCTGCGTGGTCTGGACCGGCACGACGAGCGCCCCATAGGGCGGCGGTTCGCACGTCGGCCCGGCGATGAGCGTCACCCGCGCCCCGGCATCCAGCGCCGCCTGGGCCATCGCCATCCCCTGCTTGCCCGATGAGCGGTTGCTGATGAAGCGCACCGGGTCGAGCGCCTCGCGCGTGGGGCCGGTGGTGACGACGACGTGCCGCCCGGCCAGCGGGCCGCCGCCGGCCAATACACGGCGCGCCTCGCCCAAGAGTTCCAGCGGCTCCAACATCCGCCCCATGCCGCTCAGGCCGGAAGCCATGCGCCCCTCGACCGGCCCGGCGAAAATGACGCCGCGCTCGCTCAGGGTGGCGACGTTGGCCCGCGTCGCCGGGTGCTGCCACATGCCGCCATCCATGGCTGGGGCGACAATAACGGGGCAGCGCGCGGCCAGGGCGGTCAACGTCAGCAGATTATCGGCCTGCCCATAGGCCAGCTTGCTGAGGGTGTGGGCCGTGGCCGGGCCGATGAGCAGCAGGTCGGCCGCCTCGCCCAGCCCGACGTGGCGCACGTGGGCATCCAGCGCCCACATATCGGTATAGACGGCGCGGCCGGTGACCGATCCAAAGGCCAGCGGGGTCACGAAACGGGCGGCCGATTCAGTCAGGATCACATCGACCAGCGCCCCGGCCTGGGTCAGCTTGGACGCCAGATCGACGGCTTTATAGGCGGCGATGGAGCCGGTGACGCCGAGGAGGATGTGTTTGTCTTGCAGCAGGGGGATGGGATTCATAGCGCCCAAGTGTAGCAAATGGCGCGGCAGGCGTCACCCGTTCGTGACATAAGTAAATATGGTGAGCTTTGTGTCCGTGGCTATAATCAGAGGTGTGAGACCCTCCAATTACCACCGCCGAATTGCCCAACTACTGATCGTTAATCTCATCGTCATTGGCCTGGTCGTCCTCTGGAATCGCGGCCAGGCCCAGGAAAGCGTGCAACTGGCCGTCGCCAAGAGTAAAGCGTTTCTGGACATGCCTGCCGCCGTGGCCGGCTATCCGGCCGGGTACGTGCTCGACGTGGCGGCCATCGAACAGGTCGCCCTGGCCGATGACGCATTACAGGCGACCCTGGCCGGCAAAGACACCGAGTTCGTCTCGGCCGTGCGCCTGACGGCCGGCGAGGCGCGCTACTGGCAAGACCGGGGCTGCGACCGGCTCAATTGCGCCTTCGTGACCCTCTACGATTATTCCGAGCAAGGGACGATTGAGGCCATCGTCAACGTGGACAGCGGCCAGGTCATCGGCCACTGGACTAACGCCGCGGCCCGGCCGGGCGGCACGAGCCAAATTCTGCCCAAGGCGGTGGACATCGCCGCCGCCGACCCCCAGGTGCGGGCCATCCTGGGGGCCGACATCGGCGCGGCCGATCCGACCATGATCCCCATGTCGGGCTGGCTGATGGACAACGCCTGCCGCGAAGAGTGGTGCGTCGATCTGACTTTCCACGACCCATCGGGCACGGGGCGCATCTTCCACGTTTTCGTCAATCTGGAGCAGGAGATCGTGGCCCGCACCTTCTACACCCGCGCCCGCGCCGACCGCAGCGCGGCCAAACCGCTGGCCCAACGCGACGCCTTCACCGACGGCTGCCACGACCAATACGGCTGGAGCGTCTGCTGGGAGATGACCGCCAATGACGGCATCAACTTTCGCGACGCCAGCTACAACGGCCAACTGATCTTCTCCAGCGCCAAGATCGGCCAGATCGAGGCCTGGTATCCCAGTTGGCCGGGTGGCTACCGCGACGAGATCGGCTTTGCCGCCACGGTGCCCCCCTTCGGCGGCACGCTGATCAACGATCTGGGCGACGGCTACGAGGTGGGGCAGATCTTCACCGAGTTCACCCGCTGGCCCAATTGCATCTGCTGCTACCGCTACGAGCAGGTCTTGCGCTTTTACTCCGACGGCCGCTTCGAGTTACGCTTCGTCTCCCACGGCCCCGGATGTGATGATATTTCCATCTACCGCCCGTTCTGGCGGATAGACATCGATCTTGATGGCCCGGAGAATGATCAGGTATGGCTGTTTGAGGAAGCGCAGTGGCGCGAGATGGCCGAGGAGTTCGAGACGTTCCCGGTCGTTGAGGACTTGTCGCCCGAAGGCCACAAGCTGGCGACGTTCGACGGCGACCTGCATTACCGCTGGTCGATGGCGCGCACCGACCCGCTGGGGCTGGATGAGGGGTATCTCTTCCTGCTGCAACACCGCGAACAGGAGGGGGACGGCCCCATCACCACCGGCCCCGGCGATACCTTCATCCCGCCCCGGCAGTGGATCGACGGCGATGCGCTATCGGGCGAGAACGTCGTCCTGTGGCACGTGCCGCTGTTGAAGACCAAGAAGGGCGGGCCGTGGTGGTGTATGCCCGACCCCGATCCCGATTTTTCGCCGTGCGACGCCATCCTGCGCGCCGACCCGGCCGGTGAAATTCGCCAGCCGACGGCCGAAGAAGCGGCTGCCCTGCTGGCCCAATCGGCGGCCACGCCAACCGCCGCCGCCCCCACGCCGCCCCCCGCGCCCACGGCCACGCCCCGGCCCATCGACGGCCGCGCGCCGGAGGAGNNGCGCCGGAGGAGATCATCCAGAACGCCGGTTGCGGCTCGTGCCACAAGATCGGCGCTATCGGCGAGGCGCACAAGGTCGGGCCCGACCTGACCTACATCGGTCTGACGGCCGGCGAGCGCGTACCCGGCATGACCGCCGAGGAATACATCCACCAGTCCATCGTCGAGCCGAACGCCTATCTGGCCCCGGAGTGCCCCAACACGTCGTGCTTGCCGGGGATCATGCCGCAAAATTTCGCCACGCGCCTGAGCGCCGAGCAGATCGCTACGATGGTCACATTTTTGCTGGAGCAGCAAGGGCCGGAACCGACGCCCGTGACCATCGGCGTAACGGCCGCGGCGACGGTTGCGCCCAAGGCGGTCGGGGCGGGTAAGGTGGCCCCATTGCCGGCGCCGACGACGCTGCCGTCGGCGACGATTGGCATTATATTGATCGTGTTGGTGGCGGCGGTTAGTCTGGTGTTGATTTGGAAGAATCGGTCGTGAGGGGAGAAGACCCTCTCCCCAACCCTCTCCCGGGGGGAGAGGGAGTAAGGGATGGGGCAGACCCTCTCCCCAACCCTCTCCCAGGGGGAGAGGGAGTAAGAAGGGCGGCTTGACCCTCTCCCCTGCCCTCTCCCGGGGGGAGATGGGGTAAGAGTNNGTCGAATTTGCGCTTGCCGCGGGCCAGGGCGATCTCTACCTTGGCCCGGCCGCCTTTCAGATAGAGGCGCGTCGGCACAATGGTCAATCCTTTCTGGACCATATTGCTGAGGATGCGGTTAATCTCCCGCCGGTGGAGCAGGAGTTTGCGCGGCCGGGTCGGCTCGTGGTTCTCGCGGTTGCCGTGCTCATAGGGCGAGATGTTGGCCTCCAACAGCCATAGCTCGTCGCCACGGGCCTGCACGTAGCTCCGTTGCAGGCTGACGTTGTTAGACCGCACCGACTTGATCTCCGTGCCGGTCAGGGCAATGCCCGCCTCAAGC
>CXWJ01001781.1_pt1 | contig 10445 bp, 9 predicted proteins | sample 590841 | NCBI WGS metagenome assembly CXWJ01 (sample SAMEA3498367, study PRJEB10139) | wastewater metagenome | biome: wastewater treatment plant; material: activated sludge | place: Austria | collected 2015-01-21 | reverse complement strand
CCAACGGCCTGTCCGAACGCGTGCAGGCGATCGAAGCCGATGCCTTCGAGCACTTGAAGGGCCTGCGCCAGCAACGCGAGCACTACGACGTGGTGATCCTCGACCCGCCGGCCTTCGTCAAGCGCAAGAAGGACTACGTCGAGGGCCGCCTCGCCTACCGGCGCCTCAACGAGGCCGGCATGCAGGTGCTGGCGCGCGACGGCATCCTGGTGAGTTGCTCGTGCTCCTACCACATGCCGCGTGCGGCCCTGCTCGACGCATTGCAGCAGGGCGCCCGGCACCTGGATCGCTCGCTGCAGGTGCTGATGCAACTGCAACAAGGGCCGGATCATCCCATTCACGCTGCAATTCCGGAGACCGACTACCTAAAAGGCTACGTCTGCCGGGTATTGCCGGCTTGATCGGCAGGCGTATGACGACCGCGAGGAGCACCATGCGGCCGGAATTCCGTCGAGAGGACCTGGGTCCTAGTGCGCGCAGCAAGTACCTGAAGCATGACGGCAACGAAGCGAACCCCAAATCGTCCGATAGCGACTCAATGCGGACTATGCGTCTGCCTTGAGCCTCGGTTAGGATGGCAGTTGGGGGATGACTCTCGGGAGAGTACACATGCGAGCACTAGTGAAACGCGTGATGCCTGTACTGATGGCCGTTGCCCTCGTGCTGGGAGCTTCGGGGGTACAGGAAGCGAATGCGCTTCCCGACGGGATGCATCCAGTGTTCCAGGCCGGGGTGTTGGTCGGCTTTCTCTTTTGCGAGCGAGGTCGATGCATCTACCACCCGTTCTAGGTTTCTCGCGTAACCCGCGACGATAGTCAGCATCTCCCGAATGCGTATTGGCGGGAAACCGGCTACGTCGGTCGTTTGATGAAGTTCACTCAGCGCCTTGGGGCCGCCCATGTATGTGGGCGGTACCCAAGTTGACTTGCATGGGTTGCTTGAGCACATACCTGATGATTCCTCGTAGCATGCTTGGGATAGCGCTCGTCGGTGCAATCGCTGGCACCTTGGGCATGCCGTTGCGCTTGTTTGCTGCCGACCCGATCCACGTCCCAGTAACCACGCCTTCAGGCCCGTCCGTTTCCAGTGTGGAACTTAGGAGCAGCATTGATCGATCTGGTGCGCTTAAGGCTGGCACTGCCAGCCTGCCCGCAGGCGCGGCAGGCGATCCGCGAGTTGCGTGGTTCCCGATCGTGTTGGCGTTCGGCCTCGATGGCTGTCTGGCGGGCGCATACGAGTTGGACTTCATTTCCGGTCTGAACTTCGATTGCGTGCAGGGCGCCGCGAAGATTACGGAGCTGTTTCCACGGCTTGACGTGGACGCCGTCGGCAATGACGGCCTCGTGCTGGTGGTCGTGCCCGCTGCACTCGCGGCGATGTGCGAGCCTTGCGCCCGCGTCCGTCCGACGCTGGATGCGGAATTGGCGCGACGCGGCATCCAACCCACGGTGATGGACGTAAATTTAGTCCTATTCTGAGATGCGCCTGGGTCGATCATTGCAGCCCGCAGGCGTTGGCTTGGGTCTAGCATTGCTTGCAATCTGCCTCGGCTTGGCCAGCTACGTTCGGCAACCCAGGCTTCCCGGAAGTGCGCCGGACGGTCGCGTCGCTACCGTCTACATCGCGTTGGCGGGCTCCTTTCTCGGTGTGGCCGAGTCCCTTCCGTTCGATGCGTTGGCGGCGCTGGACGGCGACCGCGTTGGCGGTGAGTGGTTCACGGCCTTGCCGTTAACTCGCGAGGTTTGGGCCGATGATCGGTCCTTGGGACGCCAGACCCTTGCCTGGACGACCGGGGACCTGTTGCCGATTCTTGGCGTCCCGATTCTAGGAAGGACTTTGACGGCACGCAGTCTAGCGCTCGATTTGCAGGGGGATGCCGGTGCGGAAGTAGTCCTAACGCGTACCGCCGCGCGTGCCTGGTTTGGCAGCGAGGCAGCCGCAATAGGCCGAAGCATTCGATGGCAGTCGATCGGAGATACCCGTCCAGGCAGCACTGGAAGCGTAGAGTTTCGGATCGTGGGGGTCGCCCTGAGTGCGTTTGACGGCCCAGTGGCCGAGCGCCCTGTGGTGGGCTGGGTTCCACTCGGCGCGTGGCCCTATGCGATCGTGCCCCGGGGGATGCAGGACGTTGTTGCCCCACTTCGGCCGCAGTTCATCGGGCTCAAGGCCAGCCGCGGCTTCGTCGCTGGGGCCGCATCGGTGAATCACTGGCTGCAATTTTCCAGTCGCTTTTCTACTCTGCGCGCGGCCTTGCTCCCTGGCGTAGGCGATACGCCGCAGCGGCGCATCGTCTACCGCGCGTGGGGCGATGCGCTCTTGCTCAATGCGCTGGCGATGGCCGTGGTCCTTGTCGCGACCTACGTTGCGACTCGATTCGTCATGCTCATGCGCCAGCGTGCGAGCGACGCCGTGCGGATGGCGGTCGGCGAGACGAGGGGGCGTTGGTGGGCAAGGCGCGCGGGCGCGGAACTAATCGCAGCGCTGGTCGTAGTCGCCTGTGCTGCGGTAGTCGTGGCGACCTTGGGCGTGATTCCGCCGAAGGCAACCGGGCTGCCACTTCGCGAGACTCTGAACACGCTGCCTGGAGGCCTGCAGGCAATGGCGCTATGGCTGTTGGTCGCCACGATCATCGCAACTGTTCCATTGGTATTGCAGTCCTGGGTTTCGGGCACGCCAACGATGGGCAAGGCGAAGTCGGGAATCCGCAGACTCAAGCATGGCGCCATGGCATTGATCGTCGTCTCTGCGTGCGCGGTCGTCGTGGTCGCGGGAACGGCGACTCTCGGCGTGCATCGTGCGCTGGAGTTTTCGACGCGCGACTTTGGATTCGAAGTTGAGGGGCTGCAGAACGCGCCCGTCGTCCGCAGTGAGGAAGTAGGCGGTGGTGTCCCGAGCGTGCTCGATGGTCGCTCGATCGCCGCCATGATTGACGGTGTATCGATGGATAGGCCGGACAGCAGGGTCGCGGCGGCAACAGCGGCGCCAATTGGCGTGCCGAATGTGGTTTCCTCGGTTATTCAATGGAACAACGCATCGCGTAGCGACCTCGTTTCGATCAACTTCGTCACCAGCAACTACTTCTCGCTGATCGGCACTCCGGCTACATCGTGGTGCGGGCCGCTCGGCATGCTTGGCGAGCACCAGGCGATCGCGAACCGGGTATTCCTGCGGCAGCACGGGCTACCAGCAGGCCCCTCTGCCGCGAGGATCCGAGCATCGATCCCGTCTGCATCGGCTACCTTTCCCGAGATCGAGATCTGCGGCTTGGCCGAAGACGCCCAGTACGCGGACGCGCGCGGAAGCGCCACGCCCACGATCTACCTCCCGCTCCGGCAGGCGAGCGGGCTCGGTGTCGTCTTGTGGCGGGGCGAGAGTGGGCCGGAGCTCGCGGCAATCGGGTCAACGTTGGCGGCGATCGTGCCCGGCGCGACCTTGGGGCCTTCGCGCCCCGTGGCGGAGAGGATTGCGGAAGACCTTCGACTTGACCTTGCGGTTGCCTTGCTGTCGATCCTGATCATGGTGGTCGTGTCCCTGGTCGCGGTCGCGATGTGCGTCAGTACCTTGCTGGCAGCCCTGGAGTGGATGCGGCCCGAGCTTGCCGTGCGCTGGACCTTCGGCGCCGGGCGTTGGGAACTGGCCTTGGCGCTGGTGCGGGCACGGCTGTGGCCGGCGAGTCTGCTCTCGGCCGCTCTGGTGACGGCCAGCCTGCTGGTTGTTTCGCTGCTGAGTCCATCGGGGAAGGCTGACGCACTACCCCTCGCGTGGGCCATCGGCCTGGCGGCCGGCGCTTGCTGCGTAGGTGCGGGACTTGCCATTGTCCGATCGCGGATCGACGATTCGATGCTGGCCCGGGCACTTGGAGAGTCGGAGCGTCTGTAGGGCGCTCTCGTTTTGCGTCGGTCACCTTGGTTCGGCCATCGCGTCCCCATTTGCGATCGTCCATAATCACCGGGCGTCGACTCCGTCAGCGCGCCGATCCGTACGTAGCGAGTCCGAGCGGCATGACCATCCTGCACCAGATCGACCCGATCGCCCTGCGCCTCGGGCCGCTCTCGATCCACTGGTACGGGATCATGTACCTGCTCGCCTTCGGCATCGGCTACTGGCTGGGCCTGCGGCGCGTGCGCGCCGGGCGCCTGGGCATCGACGAGGCGGCGTATTCCGACCTGATGTTCTACGGCATGCTGGGCGTGATCGCCGGTGGTCGCCTGGGCTACATGCTGGTGTACGGGTGGCAGGAGTGGATCCACGATCCGCTGGCGCTGCTGCGCGTGTGGGAGGGCGGCATGTCCTTCCATGGCGGGCTGGTCGGCGTGCTCGTCGGCATGTGGTGGTGGTCGCGACGCCATCGCATCGCGACCTGGGACACCATCGACTTCGTCGCGCCGATCGTGCCGCCGGGCCTGGGCTTCGGGCGCCTGGGCAACTACATCGGCGGCGAGTTGTGGGGCAAGACCACCGATGTCCCGTGGGCCGTGGTCTTTCCGAGCGGCTTGCCCGCGCAGTACGCAGGGCTGTCGCCCGAGCGCCTGCAGGCGCTGCACCAGGTCGGCGAGCTTAGTGCGTACGCGCGCCATCCCTCGCAGCTCTACGAAGCCCTGCTCGAAGGCCTGCTGATGTTCGCGCTGTTGTGGTGGTACTCGGCGAAGCCGCGGCGGCGCTATGCGGTGTCGGGCTGGTTCGCGGTGCTCTACGGAGGCTTCCGCTTCCTGGTGGAGTTCGTGCGGGTGCCGGATGCGCACCTCGGGTACCTCGCCTTCGAGTGGCTCACGATGGGGCAGGTGCTGTCGTTGCCGCTGGTGGCGGTGGGGCTGGTGTTGCTGGCGCTGTCGCGGCGGCAGGCCTTGCCCCCGCACACCAGAAACGGACTGTAGGAGCGCATCTCATGCGCGACCGCGGCACTGCAGGTTTCGGTGAACTCCGAGTCCGCGGTCGCGCATGAGATGCGCTCCTACAGGGGGCGAGACCTTGGCAATCTGCAGCGTTCAAGTGCATCCCGTGCGCGACTACGCACCCGGCTGGCGATAGAATCGCGGGCACGACCATGCGCCAATACCTCGACCTCCTGCGCCACCTGCACGACCACGGCACGCCCAAGTCCGATCGCACCGGGACCGGCACGCGCAGCGTGTTCGGCTGGCAGATGCGCTACGACCTCGCCGACGGTTTCCCGCTGGTCACGACCAAAAAGCTGCACCTGCGCTCGATCGTCCATGAGCTCCTGTGGTTCCTGCGCGGCGAGACCAACGTGGCCTCGCTGCGCGAGCACAAGGTCTCGATCTGGGACGAATGGGCCGATGCCGACGGCGAACTCGGCCCGGTCTACGGCAAGCAGTGGCGCTCGTGGGAGACCCGCGACGGCCGCAGCATCGACCAGATCGCCTGGGTCGTGGACGAGATCCGGCGCAATCCCGATTCGCGCCGCCTGATCGTCAGCGCCTGGAACGTCGGCGACCTGCCGCGCATGGCGCTGATGCCCTGCCACGCGCTGTTCCAGTTCTACGTCGCCGATGGGCGGCTCTCGTGCCAGCTGTACCAGCGCTCGGGCGACGTGTTCCTCGGCGTGCCGTTCAACATCGCCTCCTATGCGCTGCTCACGCACATGGTCGCGCAGGTCACCGGCCTGGCGCCCGGCGAGTTCATCCACACCCTGGGTGATGCGCACCTGTACGACAACCACCGCGAGCAGGCCCGCGAGCAGCTCGCGCGCACGCCGCGTCCGTTGCCGAGGCTGCAGCTGAATCCCGCGGTGANNCCTCCTGGATTCCCGCCGTGCTGCTCGCCGCGACCTTCGTCGCGCTGGCGGTCTCGGGCGTCGAGCCGAACGACCGTGTCACGTGGTGGCTGGAAGTCGCGCCGGTCCTGATCGCGGTCCCGATCCTGGTCGCCACGCGACGGCGCTTCCCGCTCACGATGCTGTTGTACGCGCTGCTGTTCGTGCACGGGCTGATCCTGATCCTCGGCGGCCACTACACCTATGCGATGGTCCCGCTGGGCGAGTGGATGCGCGAGGCCTTCGGCTTTGCCCGCAACCACTACGACCGCATCGGTCATTTTGCCCAGGGTTTCGTCCCCGCGATCCTGGCCCGCGAGATCCTGCTGCGGACCTCGCCGCTGCGTCCCGGCAAGTGGCTGTTCACGATCGTGGTCGCGATCTGCCTCGCCTTCAGCGCCTTCTACGAGTTGATCGAGTGGTGGACCGCGCTCATCGGCGGCCACGGCGCCGAGGCCTTCCTCGGCACCCAGGGCGACATCTGGGACACCCAGAACGACATGTTCCAGGCCCTGCTGGGCGCCATCACCGCGCAACTGCTGCTCGCGCGGGTGCACGACCGCCAGTTGGCGCGGCTCTGAGCCGGCCCGCGTCGCACGCTGCCCCAGCAGGTGTCCGCCCCGATCCGCATCACGCTGGTCGCCGCCATGGACCGCAACCGCGCCATCGGCGTGGACGGCAAGCTGCCATGGCACCTGCCGGACGACCTGCGACGCTTCAAGGCGCTGACGCTGGGCAAGCCGGTCCTCATGGGACGCAAGACCGCGGAGTCGCTGCGGCGTGCGTTGCCGGGACGTCTGAATCTCGTGCTCACACGCAGTGGTCGGGTGCCGCACGCGGGCATGCAGGCGGTGGCATCGCTGGCCGAGGCCCTCGCGCGAGCCGCCGGCGCCGAATTGATGGTGATCGGCGGCGGCGAGGTCTACGCGCTGGCCTTGCCACTGGCGGATCGCCTTGAACTGACGGAAGTCGACACCCGCTTGCCGAGTGCCGACGCATGGTTTCCGCCATGGCGCACCGCGGACTGGAGGGAAACGCGGCGCGAGGCACATGCGGCGGACGGCCGGCACGCGCACGCATTCACGTTCCTGGGCTGCGATCGGATTCTCGGATAGTGAATGGCGCGGGATGCGGCGGTGGTGGCGAACTGGCCGCGCTCGTCCATCCGCCATGTCGCGGCCTGGCCTTTGTAGGAGCGCATCTCATGCGCGATCCCGGCACTGAAGCGCCCCGAAGCGTGCGAATCCGCGGTCGCGCATGAGATGCGCTCCGACAGCAGCGCGCCGGGGACCAGGACGCTAGTCGCCGCCGCCCTTGGCGCCGGGCTTGCCGGGCACCTGGATCACGCGCGGCTCCGGGCCCAGTTCCAGTGCAGTGAGCGGGCCGCCCCACACGCAACCGGTGTCGATGCCATAGACGCCCAAGCCCATGAACAGGCCCAGCGTGGACCAGTGCCCGGTGACCACGCGCAGCTCGCGCTTGATCTGGCCGGGGACCTCGAACCAGGGATAGAGCCCGGGCGTCTGCGTGCCCGGCGCGCCCTTCTCGTCGAAGGCGATGCGGCCGCGCACGTCGCAGAAGCGCAGCCGCGTCATCACGTTGATGATCGCGCGCATGCGCTCCATGCCCTCGAGCTTGGGCGACCAGGCGCCGGGCTTGTTGCCGTACATCTGGCGCAGCAGCTTGGGATGGTTCTTGCCGCGCAGCTTCGCCTCGACCTCGCGCGCGCGCTTTTCCGCCAGCGCCACGGTCCACTTGGGCGCGAGGCCGGCATGCACCAGCAGGTAACCCAGCATCCGGTCGACGTGCAGCAGCGGCCGCTGGCGCAGCCAGGGAATCAGCTCGTCCCGGTCGTCGGCGAACAGCACCCGCTGCAGGTCGGGGTTGACCTTGCGCTGGTCGGACTCCTTGCGCCCGGCGATCGCCAGCAGCGAGAGGTCGTGGTTGCCCAGCACCACCTTGCTGACGTCGTCGAGCGAGCGCACCAGCCGCAGCACTTCGAGCGACTGGCCGCCACGATTGACGAGGTCGCCGCAGAACCACAGGCGGTCGCGCGCCGGGTCGAACTTGAGCTTGTCGAGCAGTCGCCGCAGCGGATCGTGGCAGCCCTGGACGTCGCCGATGGCGTACGTCGCCATCAGTGCAGGGTCCGCGGCACCGACAGCGTGAACTCGGGAATCGCGGCGTCGAAGCGGGTGCCGTCCTCGGACAGCATCTGGTAGCTGCCGCGCATGGTGCCCACGGCGGTCTCGAGCACGGCGCCCGAGGTGTACTGGTAGTCCTCGCCGGGCCGCACGCGCGGCTGCTCGCCGACCACGCCGTCGCCGCGCACTTCCTGCACCTTGCCGTTGCCGTCGGTGATGATCCAGTGACGGGACAGAAGCTTGGCCGGGGTTTCGCCCCGGTTGCGGATCGTGACCGTGTAGGAGAACACGAAGCGATTCTGGGTCGGGTGCGACTGCTCGTCCAGGAATCGCGTGGCGACCTGGACCCGGATGTCGTGGCTCTTGGTGCTGGGCATGGGGGGATTCTCGGGAAGCGGGCCTCCGCATTCAAGGGGCGGCCGGGCTCGCAATCGATCGCGTATACTCGCCGCGCCCTCCCGCGGAGTCCCCCAATGCGTCCTGTCGTGCTGCTCGCCAGATCCCTGATCGTGTGGATCGCGCTCCATGCCGGTCTTGCCGGGGCCCAGGTCATCGACGCCCGTGACACCGGCAATACCCTGGGCGTGGGCGTGCTCTGGAACACCGAGCCATACAAGGGGGTGGACAGCGAGCTGTATGCCTTCCCGACCATCACGTGGCGCATAGGCCGCGTGTTCGTGCGCGAGACCGGACTGGGATTCCAGATCGCGGGTGATGAGCGCTGGTCGGTGGATGCCTTCGCCGAGTGGCGCTTCGACGGCTACGAGGAAGACGACTCCGACTTCCTCGAGGGCATGGACGACCGCGACGGCACCCTCGATGCCGGCCTCGCCTACGTGCGCCGTTCCGAGACCTTCGGCAAGTTCGCATTCTCCGTCGGCGCCGACACCCTCGACCGCCACGGTGGCTACCAGGCCGACATCACCTGGTCCAAGCTCACGCGCTTCGGACTGCCCGCGGTGCGGATCGCTTACTACAGCTCCTCGCTGGCCGACTACTACTTCGGCGTCGAAGACGCCGAGGCAGTGCCCGGGCGGCCAGCCTATTCGCCGGGCGGCAGCGTGATCATCAGCCCCAACTACACCTTCGGCGCACCGCTCACGGACCGCTGGAACTGGCTGGTCAACGTCGGCGCCGACTTCTACCCGGACGACATCAGCGACAGTCCGATCATGGAAGACAGCTACCGTGCCTACGTGTTCGTGGGCGCCTCCTACCGCTTCCCCTAGGCGGGCATGGTGGTGGCGAGGCGGTTGGCCAGCGCCACGTAGTCGNNAGTTGCGCAGGGTCTTGCGCCGTTGCGCGAACGCGGCACGGACCACGGCTTCGAAGCGCGCCGGATCGAGCAGCCCGATCGCCGCCGCCGGCAATGGCACCAGGCGCACGATCGCCGAGTCGACCTTGGGCGGCGGCTGGAAGGCTCCCGGCCCGACCTTGAACAGCGGCTCGACCCGGCAGCGCGCCTGCAGCATCACCGACAGGCGCCCGTAGACCTTGCTGCCGGGGCCCGCACCCATCCGGTCCACCACTTCCTTCTGCAGCATGAAGTGCATGTCCTGCACCACGCCGGCGTGCGCCAGCGCATGGAACAGGATCGGCGTCGAGATGTTGTAGGGCAGGTTGCCGACCAGGCGCATTGGCTGGCCTGCCGCCAGCGCCGTCAGGTCCACCGTCAGGGCGTCGGCCTCGACCAGTTCGAGCGCATCGCCGCCGCGCTCGCGCAGGCGCGGGATCAGGTCGCGGTCGAGCTCGATCGCGGTCAGCCGGCCGATGCGGGCCAGCAGCGGGAAGGTCAGTGCGCCGTCGCCCGGCCCGATTTCGACGAAGCGTTCGCCTGGCTGGGGGTCGATCGCGCGCAGCAGGCGCTCGATCACGCCGCGGTCGTGGAGGAAATGTTGCCCGAAGCGCTTCTTGGTCCGGTGCGGTCCGGTCGCGGCTTCGTCCGGCATGGACGCGCGCCCAGGTCGCGATGGAGGCCGTCCGGCGCGCGCCACGCGCTCAGCCCGCGGCCAGCGCGGTGCCGCGCAGGGCCAGCACGCGTGCCAGTTCGAGCGCAGCCTGCAGGCTCGCGGGGTCGGCGCGGCCGCTGCCGGCGAGGTCCAGCGCCACGCCGTGGTCGACCGAGCTGCGGACGTAGGGCAGGCCCAGGGTCACGTTGACCGCATCGCCGAAGCCCAGTGCCTTGAGCACCGGCAGGCCCTGGTCGTGGTACATGGCGAGGTACGCATTGCAGCGATCCAGCCGCGCCGGCACGAAGGCGGTGTCGGCCGCGAGCGGCCCTTCGAGTTCCAGTCCCTCGTCGCGCAGGGCCGCCAGCACCGGCGCGATGGTCTCGATTTCCTCGCGGCCCAGGTGGCCGCCCTCGCCGGCATGCGGATTGAGGCCCAGCACGCCGATGCGCGGCCGGGCGATGCCGAAGCGCGCGCGCAGGTCATGGTCGAGGATCCGCAGGCTGCAGGCGAGGCCCTCGCGCGTGATCGCGGCGGGCACTGCCGCCAGCGGCAGGTGGGTGGTGGCCAGGGCCACGC
>CXWJ01028199.1_pt1 | contig 10451 bp, 5 predicted proteins | sample 590841 | NCBI WGS metagenome assembly CXWJ01 (sample SAMEA3498367, study PRJEB10139) | wastewater metagenome | biome: wastewater treatment plant; material: activated sludge | place: Austria | collected 2015-01-21 | reverse complement strand
TGCTCATGGCGTTGGCCGTGGCGGCGCTGTTTCGCGGGCTGCGCGGCGGCCGTTGGCCGTGGCTGTGGGCTGCCGGGCTGCTCATCGGCCTGACCGCCTACACCTATCTGGCGGCGCGCCTCTTTCCCGTACTGCTGGCCTTCGCCCTGCTGCCGCTGTTCGTCTCCCCTGGTAGGGGCGGGTTTGAAACCCGCCCCTACGGCGGCCGTGCCGTTCGCCTGCGCCAACTGGTCTTTGTCGCCCTGGTGGCCTTCCTGACCGCCCTGCCGCTGCTGGCCTACTTCTACTTCAATCCCGATGCCTTCTGGGTGCGCATCGGCCAGGTCGCGCCGGGCGCGGATAGCTTGAGCCTGACCGAAAGCCTGCTGCGGGCCTTCGGCATGTTCTTCCTGCGCGGCGACCCGTATCTGCGCTTCAACCTGCCCGGCCGGCCGCTGTTCGATTTCGTCAGCGGCGGTTTGCTGCTGGTGGGCTGGCTGATTTGCCTGTGGCGCTATCGCCGCTTCCCCTACGATTGGCAGCGGGCGGCGGTCTTGCTGCTGCTGCTGGCCCCGCTGGTCATGATCCTGCCCACGGCGCTGGCCGTCAACGAGATCGTGCCCAGCAATCTGCGGGCGCTGGGCCTCATCCCGTTCGTCTTCTACCTGCCGCCCATCGGCCTCATCGCCCTATTGCGCGACGTGGAGCGCCGTTTCCAGCGCCCGCCGCTGACCCGCGCCGTGTTCATCACCGCCCTGTTCATCCTGCTGGTGGGCGGCGTGCTGACGCAGCACCGCTACTTCCGCCAGTGGGCCACCCAGCCCGACCTGCTGCTGGTCAACGACGGCGACCTGACCGCCGCCGCCGGCTGGCTGGACGAGACGCTGGCCGCCACACCGCCCGGCGAGCGGCCGACGGTCTACGTCGCCGCCGTCCATTACCGCCACCCGACGCTGGCCTTCCTGAGCGCCAACTACGACAGCCTCAAGTGGCTGCCGGGCAGTCACGCCCTGGTCTTCCCCGCCACCGGCGCGGCGCTCTACCTCTACCCGGCCAACAGCCCCGCGCCGGCCTGGGCGCTGCCCTGGCTGGAGGCCGAGGGGCCGCCGGAGATCGTCAGCGCCGCCAATGGCACGGAACTGTTCCGCGTCTACCGGCTGAGCGCGCCGCCGGAACTGGCGTCCACGGCCGAATCGGTCGACTTTGGCGGGCTGATCGCGCTGGAGGGCCTGACCACCGTACCGACGGCCGCCGGCGAAAGCCTGCCGGTGACGCTGCAATGGCGGGTGTCGGCCGCGCCGCCCGCCGGGGCAGCCTATTCGACCTTCGTCCATCTGGAAGACCTGAACGGCCACCGCTGGAGCCAGATCGAGCAGGACGGCTACCCGGCCGAGCAGTGGCAGCCGGGCGACGTCATCCTGGAGCGGATCGACGTGGCCGCGCCATACGGGCTGCCGCCGGGCGAGGACGGCCTCTACCGGCTGCGGCTGGGCCGCTTCGACCCGACCAATGGGGCGCGCCTGCCGCGGGGCAACGCTACCGGCAGCTTTGCCGGTGATTCGCTGCTCAGCTATGACGTAAGCATCCTGCCCGGCCCGCCGCCCGACCCCTTGCCCCAGCCGCCTTACCCGATTAACGAGGCGGCGGTCGAGGGGCTATTCCTGCTGGGCTATGAGCGGGGCGCGTTGGCGGCCGAGACGGGCCAGATCATCGAGTTCGCCCTGTGGTGGTCGGCCGACCGGCCGCTGCCCTACATGACCCTCGGCCTGTCGCTGGTGAACGAGACGACCGGCGTGGCCTGGCCTTATGGGATAATTCAACCCTTCTATAGTCTTTACCCGTTCTCGCTATGGACAACGCCGGCCTTCATCATCGACCGGCAGGCCGTGCGCGTGCCCGAGGAACTGCCGCCGGGGGAGTACTGGCTGCGCCTGGAATTACTTGATGGGCAGCAACAAGCCCTCTATGCCACCGATCTCGGCCCGCTGGCGGTCAGCCGGACCGAGCGGCTTTTCGAGGTACCACCGTTCGATAACACGGTTGGGGCGTTATTTGGTGAGGAGATTGCCCTGGCCGGCTATAGCCTGACCGGCGACGGCGCGACGCGGATGCTGGAGCTGGTGTGGCAGGCCGAGACGCAGCCGACGGCCGACTACACCGTTTTCGTCCACGTCCTCAACGCCGACGGGACGTGCTGCCTCTGGCAGGCCGACGCCATGCCGCGTGGCGGGGCGTATCCGACGACGCGCTGGCGGCCGGGGGAGGTCGTTGTGGATGCGTATGAGATCAGCCTGCCGGAGGGAGCGGAGATTGAAGAGTATGGGATTGAGGTGGGGTTGTATGTGGCCGAGACGGGGCAGCGGTTGGGAGTAACGCTGGACGGCGAACCAGTGAGGGACGCGCTCTTGCTAAACAACCGCTAGGATACGATGCTTCTCTCTGAACGATGCGTCCATTAGATTTAGCTGTTCCCTAACGAGCCGGATCAGTTTCGCTAATCCCTGCCGGAATCAGACCGTAATAAAGCACATCCGGGTCAATATCGGCTCCATTAGGCCAGGCAATCGTCCCACCGCCAATCATCATCTGGTGAAACAAGTCCGGATTCTCGAGTACCTCATCAAATATGGGGCCGTGCATCAATGGCTTTAGATCGATTTTTTTAACGCTGTCATCCTCAAATTCAAGGCGCACGATATGATCCTCTACTATTGATGCTTGACGTATCCGAACTAGCTTTCCCAAGCGTTCCATTTGTCGGTCCTCCACTCAATCGAGCGGCATAATCATAATAAGACGCTCACCAGTTCTCGCGCGAGTCCAATTCGTCCGCAAATCATCACGATGAAGAGAAGCCCATTCAATTATCCGCTTGATTTCGCCGCCGGATAAGAGCCAAGCACCTTAAGGAACGAAGCATGTTTGAGGATACCCAACAGCGCCCCGCGCACCGGCTCATCTTCCTCATGCCCCTCGAAGTCGACATAAAATAAATAATGCCACGGCCGGTTGCGCCGCGGCCGGGATTCGATCTTGGTCATGTTGATGTCGCGCCGGGCCAGTTCGCCCAGGGCGGCATGAAGCGCCCCCGGCACGTGGCGCGTGGTCAGGATGATCGACGTTTTGCTGGGGTCGCGCCGCGCCGGAGCGTCGAGGCCGAGGACGAAGAAGCGAGTGAAGTTGATGTCCTGGTCTTCCAGATGGGCCACGAGCACGTCCAGGCCGTATGTTTCGGCGGCCAGGGCGCTGGCAATGGCCGCCGTGCCCGGCTGCGGGTTGGCTGCCAGGTCGCGGGCCGCGCCGGCCGTGTCGTAATACTCCACCGGCTCCAGCCCCATGCGCCGCAGTGTGGTCTCGCACTGCATCAGCGCCTGCGTGTGGGAGCGCACGCGGCGCACGTCGGCCAGGGTCGTGCCCGGCGGGGCCATGAGGCAGTGCTCGACGCGCAGGATCACTTCGGCCTGAACGTGCAGATCATAGTCGATCAGCAGGTCATAGGCGGCAATGACCGTGCCGGCCAACGAATTCTCGACCGGCAACATGCCATATTGGGCGCGGCCGTCCTGCAGGGCGTCGGTAATCCCCAGGAACGTGCGGCAGGGTAGCGTCGTCACGCCCGGCCCGAAATGCTGCCGGATGGCTTGCTCCGAATACGCGCCGTGCTCCCCCTGGAATGCTACCACCGCGTTATCGCTTACCATTTGAGATACGCCTTCCTATATGCCTATGCGCCTTCGCGTTCTTCGTCCTTTGGCCCAAAAGTGTAGCCGCATACCTGACAAAGATCACCCCCAAGACATACCAAATGCAACTAGATCGATTGGCAATTCGCGATTATTATTATAGTCAGCGGCAGGTATCGATTTTGTTGATTCAATAATTAAACACGGATAATTACGGATGGAACGGATTAAACGGATAGAGAGAAAAGTCAATCCGTTCGATCCGTTTAATCCGTGTCCCATCCGTGTTTAATTCTTGGATCTTCAGTATCAATGCCCCAGACACGAGAGCTGTGACCCACTACCGCGCCGGTCAAGGCCAGGGGATGCCCGTCGGCCGGCCGTCATAAGGATAGATCAAACGCATAGCGAAGGAGAGATCCAATGAGCCTGCAATACTCAGACAAGCCCTGGACGAAGCAGTACGATAAAGGCGTACCGGCAACGGTTGAGGTGCCCACTCACCCCATCCAGCACTTCCTGGAAGAAGCCGCGCGCCGCGTGCCCAATAACGTCGCCATGGTGTTCCAGGGCAAAGCGATCAGGTATGCCGAGTTGAACAGCGCGGCCGACGCCATCGCCGCCGGTCTGGTAGCCAACGGCTTCAAGAAGGGCGACCGGGCCGTCATCTACATGCCCAATCTGCCGCAGTTTGTCATCATCTACTACGGCATCCTGAAGGCGGGCGGCATCGTCATTGCCACCAACCCGCTCTATACCGAGCGCGAGCTGCAACACCAACTGAAGGATTGCGGCGCGGAGACGGTCTTCGTCCTCAGCCGCTACTATCCGCTGCTGAAAAAGGTGCAGAAGAGCGGCGAGACGAAAGTCAAGCGCATCATCATCACCTACATCAAGGAGTATCTGCCGGGGGTCAAGGGGTTGCTCTATGGCTTGTTGAAGGAGAAGAAGGAAGGCGACCGGGTGGACGTGGAGCAGGGCGATATGCTGCTGCAAAACTTCATCGCCCTCGGCGCGCGCAGCCCCAAGGCCAATGTGAAGGTCAGCGGCGACGACATCGCCCTGTTGCAATACACCGGCGGCACGACCGGCCTCTCCAAGGGGGCCATCGGCCTGCATCGCAACCTGGTCGCCAACGCGGTTATGGTGTCCAAATGGATCACCGATTGGCAATACGGCCAGGACACGCTGCTGGGGGCCATCCCGTTCTTCCATTCCTACGGCATGGTGACGGCCGTGATTTTCACCTTCGCCATCGGCGGCCGGTTGCTCATCGTGCCCAACCCGCGCGATCTGGATTACCTGCTGAGCACCATTAACAAGGAAAAGCCGGCCTACTTCCCCGGCGTGCCGGCCATGTACGTGGCGATCAATAACAATAAGGACGTGGCCGCCGGCAAATATGACGTGCGTTCCATCCGCGCCTGCATTTCCGGCTCGGCCCCCCTGCTGGTCGATACCAAGCAAAAGTTCGAGAAGTTGACCGGCGGCAAGCTGGTGGAAGGGTACGGGCTGACCGAATCCCACGTCGCCACCCATGCCAACCCCATCTTCGGCAAGAACCCGCCCGGCTCCATCGGCCTGCCGCTGCCCGGCGTCGAGGCGCGCATCGTCGATCCGGTCGAGGGGGATAAGGAATTACCCCTCGGCGAGATCGGCGAACTGATCATGCGCGGCCCGACGATCATGCAGGGCTACTGGAATATGCCCAACGAGACGACCAACACGCTGCGCGACGGCTGGCTCTACACCGGCGACATCGCCCGCATGGACGAAGAGGGGTTCTTCTACATCGAAGACCGCAAGAAAGACCTCATCATCTGCGGCGGCTACAACGTCTATCCGCGCGAGGTCGAGGAAGTGCTGTCGCGCCATCCGGCCGTCATGGAAGTCAGCGTGGCCGGCATCACCGATGCCAAGCGCGGCGAGACAGTCAAGGCGTGGGTGGTGAAGCGCCCCGGCAATGAAGCCGTGACCGAGGAAGAGATCATCACCTGGAGCAAGGGTGAGTTGGCGGCCTACAAGTATCCGCGCTACATCGAATTCCGCGATCAACTGCCCAAGACGACCGTCGGCAAGGTGCTCAAGCGCGAATTGGTGCGCGAGCACAAGGAGAAAGCCAACGGGCAGAAGGCCGCGGCCTAAGCCCAACGCGCCGATAAAAAAGAGCGCCCGCCGGAAGCCGGGCGCTCTTTTTATTTGGGGTGGCGGCTGTCGGCGAAGATCAGGCCGCGCCGTTGACGCGGGCCGCGTCGAGGCGGCCGACGAGTTGCTTCAGATACGGCGCGTAATCGGTGCGATCATAAATCGCCAGCGCCGCTTCATTCAGGTCAAACGGCTCCGACAGCGAGCGAATGGCTTCCAGATAGGCCATATCGCAGCGGATGACCGCCTCCTGATAGATTTTCGGCCCGTCAATCGCCAGCAGCACCGGCGCGGTGGCCAGGGTCTTGCCCTTCAGCGTGCGCACGACGCCGGCGCGGCGGGCCAGGACGATCAGGGCGTTGATCAGATTGCGCGACGCCTCGCCGTCCTCTTCGCCGGGGTGAAGCGCCGCCAGCCGGTCGATGAGGTCGCGCCACTCCAGGTTTTCCTCCACCTGCATGATCTCGATCAGTTCCTTCAGCAACACGAGGCGCAGCCGGGGCGGGATGACGCGCAATTTCTGCTTTTTCAGCGCGCTACGATAGCGCCGGTGGAGTTCGGCCGGGGCGTTTTGCCCGGCGGCGCGCCGCACGTAGGTCGTCGTGCCGTCCTTTTCCAGGGCGATGCGGTTGAGATGGCGGCTGAGGAACTTGCTGAAGGTGGTGTCGGAGTATTGCAGACGGCCGAATTGTCCGCCGCTCAACTCGATCATCCGCTCCTTGACCACGCTGGCCCGCACCCGTTCGTCGCCGGCCAACAGGCTATCGACGGCCTTGCCCAGCAGCGCCTCGGCCTCCGACTCGGTTAGGGGCGGGGCGGGCAACATATCCTCGTAATAGATGTACTCATCGCACAGGCCCATCAGGTTTTCGCTGGTGGTGTGCTTCAGCCCCACGCCGATGACGTGCTTGCCCCGGCGGCGCAGGGCGTGGATGAGGGGCACGAAGTCGCGGTCGCCGGTGACGAGGACGTAGGTGCTATACTCCTGGCCGTCGACGAGGGTGTCCATCGTATCGACGACCATGTACATATCGATCAGGTTTTTGCCGAAGTTGTTGAGCGGCACGGCCGACTGCATGGTGAAACCGGACGTAGCCAACTCCTTCATCAGCTTTTGATCCTGGCGCAGGTTGCCGGAGTAGGCCCGCCGCAGAACGACCCGGCCGCCGGTGCTCTGCTTCACCCGGTCGATGATGAGGTTGACGTCGAAATTTAGATTGGCGTCGCGCGCGCCGATGACCAGATTATCCAGGTCGAGAAAGATGGCGATGTCATTGGCCATGTGTTGATCCCCGATGGTGGCCGCGGAGAGAAATCGTTACGTATCTGCCCGTTCGGTCCTTAAAGTTCTCAAGAGATTCTAACGGATTTGGGCTAACTCGCAACGGCAAAGCGGCGCAATTCTTTTGTGTTTCCCGGGAAACATGGTTTTCGATGTTTCCCGGGAAACATGACCCAGCCGCTTGGCATCCCCGGCGGTTCTTGGTAGTATGCCCCATATGGCCGAATCCCCTCCCATCTGCGACTACGAAGGCTCCGACTACCGCGCCCGCTTCTGGCAAAACCAGGGGCGCGACTACGAAGACCGGGCGGAGCGCGTCGCCCTGCGCCGCCTGATGCCGCCCACCGGCGACACGCTGCTCGACGTGGGCGCGGGCTTCGGCCGTCTGGCCGATGAGTACCGGGGCTACCGGCGCGTCGTCCTGTTCGATTACTCGCGCTCGCTGCTGCGCGAGGCCCGCGAGCATCTGGGCGACGACTCGCGCTATCTGTTCGTGGCCGGCAACTGGTACGAGCTGCCGTTCGTCGATGGGCTGTTCGCCACGCTCGTCCAGGTGCGCACCCTCCACCACGCCGCCGACGCGCCGGCCCTCTTCCGCGAGTTGAGCCGCGTGGCCCGGCCGGGGGCGGATTACGTGCTCGAATTCGCCAGCAAGCACAACCTGAAGGCAATGCTGCGCTATGGGCTGGGCCGTCAGACGTGGTCGCCCTACGACCGCGCCCCGGTGGAGTTCGTCGATCTCAACTTCGACTTCCACCCGGCCTGGATCCGCCAACAGTTGGCCGCCGGTGGCTTCGCGCCCGCCGAGCAGTTGACCACCTCCCATTTCCGCTTCGCCCCCGTCAAACGTCTGATCCCGACCGGTTGGCTGGTCGCCGCCGATAGCGCCATCCAGCGCACCGGCGCGTGGTGGCAATTGACGCCCAGCGTCTTCGTCCGCAGCCGCCACGGCGACGACGCCCCGGCCGCGTCGCCCGATGCGTTCTTCGCCTGCCCGGTGTGCCGCACGCCGCTGGGCGAACCGGCGGCCGAGCGGCTGAGTTGCGCCAATCCGGCCTGTGGCCGGGTGTGGCGCGTCGAGAACGGCCTGTATGACTTCAAGGAACCGGTCTAGAAGCTGGCTGGCGCTGCCGGTGGCCGGAGCCGCCGGGGCGTTGGGCGCGGGCGTGGCCCTGCGGCGGCTCATGCGCCGGGCCGCGCCGCCATTGAACGGCCGCCTGTCGGCCGCCGGGCTGCGCGCCCCGGTCGAGATCATCCGCGATACGTGGGGCGTGCCCCACATCTATGCCGCCAACGCGCATGATCTCTTTTTCGCCCAGGGCTTTGCCCATGCCCAGGATCGCCTGTTCCAGATGGATCTCTACCGGCGGCTGGGTCTCGGCCGCCTGTCGGAAGTGACCGGCCCGGCCAGTCTGCCGCTGGACAAGTTCGCCCGCTATCTGGGCTGGCCGCGCGCCGCCCGGATTCAGGTGGACGCCACCGACCCCGACACGGCGGCGGTAATCGCCGCCTATGCCGCCGGGGTCAACGCCTTCATCGCCACGCAGCCGCTGCCGGCCGAGTTCAAGCTACTGGCCTACCGCCCCGCGCCGTGGAACGCCCTGGCGACGAGCGCCTGGGGTATTGTGCTGGCCTGGGGGCTGTCGTGCAATTGGGAGACAGAACTGATGCGCGCCTGGTTGCTCGACGAGCTAGGCCCCGAACGGGCGGCCGACCTGACCCCGACCTACGCCGCCGGCTACGCCACGACGCTACCCGACGATCTGGTCGGCCGGCGGCTGGCCGAGGGGTTGCTGAACGCCTTCCACGAGACGGCCGCCCACGGCCCGGTCGGCGCGCCGGTCTTCGGGCAGGGGTTGGGCAGCAACAACTGGGTCGTCAGCGGGGCGCGCACCGCCTCCGGCCGGCCGCAGTTGGCCAATGATCCCCATTTGCCGCCCGTCTTGCCCACCATCTGGTATGCCAACCACCTGAGCGGCGGCGGCTATCACGTGACCGGCTTCACCCTGCCCGGCGTGCCCGGCGTGATCATCGGCCACAACGACCATTGCGCCTGGGGCATCACAAACGCCTTTCCCGACGCGCAGGATGTCTACATCGAGCGCTTTCACCCCGACGACCCCACCCGCTATGAGGTGGACGGTGAATGGCGGACGGCCGACGTGACCGAGGAGGTGATCCGGGTGCGCGGCCGGCGGCCTGTCCGGCTAACAGTGCGGCAGACCCACCACGGCCCAGTCTTTTCCGACGCGCTGCCGGGCGTCCACGCCGATCTGAGCTATGACTGGACGCTGTTCCACACCGCGCGCCATGGCAGCAATCATCTGCGGGCCGTGCTGGCTTCCAACCGGGCCACCGATTGGGCGAGCTTCCGAGAAAGTCTGCGCCACTGGTCGTTCCCCAGCCAGAACGTGGTCTACGCCGGCACCGATGGCATCATCGCCTACCTGATGCCCGGCCTCGTGCCCCGGCGGCGCAAGGGGGATGGGCTGCTGCCGGTTCCCGGCTGGACGGATGCGTACGGGTGGGATGGGTTCATCCCTTTCGAGGAGCTACCTGTTTATGTCAACCCGCCGGACGGGTTTATCGCTACAGCCAACAACTGCATGGCCGGCGATAGCTACCCTTACCTGCTGACCGGCGAGTGGCTGCCCGATTATCGGCTGCGGCGCATCCGCGAGCTGCTGGCGGCGCATCCGAAAGCGACGCTCGACGACCAGCGGCGCATCCAGAACGACGCGGTGTCGCTCATGGCCCACCGCTTTCTGGCCGCGGCGCTGCCTGTGGCGGTTGCTGCGCCCCATCCCGACCCGGTTGCGCGTGACGCCCTGAACCGGCTGGCGGCGTGGGATGGCGACATGGGCGTCGATAGCCTGCCGGCGACGCTCTACTTCGGCTGGCTGGTGCATTTCACCCGCGCCGCCGTGGCCCAGGCGGTGGGCGTGGCGCGGATGGAAACACTGCTGGCGAAGGGGGACAAGGTCGGGTTCCCGTTCATGCCGTTCTACGAGATCGGCTATGAGTTGGCCTTGCGCTGGCTGGAAGGCAGCGGCCCCGGGTGGGTGGGCGACGTGGAGCCGCTGCTGCTACCGGCGCTCAACCAAACCCTGGACACATTGCGCCACGCGATAGGGCCTGACCCGGCGACCTGGACGTGGGGGCGCGTCCATCGCGTATCGTTGGAGCACGAGATGACGCGGCTGCCGGCCCTCGGCCGTCTGTGGCGGCCCCGCAGCCTGCCCGCCGCCGGCGACGGCTACACCATCAACCAATGCGACACGACGCCTCACTTCCCGCCCGACCCGGCGACCATCATCGCCAGTTGCCGGCTCATCATCGACGTCGGCGCGTGGGATGAGAGT
>CXWJ01016051.1_pt1 | contig 10457 bp, 7 predicted proteins | sample 590841 | NCBI WGS metagenome assembly CXWJ01 (sample SAMEA3498367, study PRJEB10139) | wastewater metagenome | biome: wastewater treatment plant; material: activated sludge | place: Austria | collected 2015-01-21 | reverse complement strand
GCACGAACGCCACCCAGGAGTGATACCCCCCCGTCATACCATTATGCCAACGCGTGGTGCCGTCTCGCGCGACTTGCCATGCCAAGCCAATCGCCAGGCCGTCCTCCATCTTGTGCCGCTCTTTGTGCGATAGTCGCATTGCCTTAACCAGCGGCTTGTCGTCCGCCTTATTTTCGTCGGCGGCCAGATTCGCCTGGGCGAAAGCGAGTAGGTCGCGACCGGTCGAGCGAATGCCTCCGGCCCCGACCAGCGTCGGCAAATCCCAATTCTTTTCGGGATTGAGGGCTGCATTATAAGGCGGGGCGAGGCGCTGACGCTGACTGTCGCTAAGCGTCACGGGGGTATCGGCCAACCCCAACGGCTTCGTAATGCGATTGGTCAACAACTGCTCGTACGTCTTGCCCTCGCGTAGCGCCAACACATGCCCCAGCAGCCCCATGCCCAGATTCGAGTATTCATACTTGCCTGGCGCGCGAGTCAACCGGACGCCGTTCAAAAACTTGTAAAGTTGTTCGACCGTGTAGTCCGCATAAGGATTCTGAAGGTCGGCGGGAAACAACATGATCGGTAACCGCGGCAGACCAGAAGTTTGCGTCGCCAGATCTTGGAGTGTGATAGGCTTGTCGTCGAAAACCGGCATGTGAACCGATTCCGGCAACAGCTTTTGCACAGGTTCGTCTAAATTCACCATACCGCTCTCGACCATATCCGCCAGCAATACGCCCGTGAACACCTTGCTAATCGAGCCAATCTCGTAAACCGTCTCCGGGTCAGGCCTCTTGCCGGAACCCTTGGTCGTTTCACCATAGGCAATGAATTGCGTTTCGCCGTCCTTCGCCACGCCGACGACAAACCCCACTGCGGCGTTCTTCTCGATCAACGGCTTCGCCAAAGGATCGATCTTGGATTGCAAATCAAGAGCGAACGCAACGAAGGAATATAGAAATACCGAAACCACGGCGACGATGCCTAGATGCCATTGATTTTGCATCGCTGATAGTCCTTTAGGTTTCCGTCGCCCGGCGGCGCCATTTCTTTGGATCGCTGGCACCATGCCAGATGCCAATAACGACGATTTCCGATTCAGCAACTCGGTAAAGAACCAAGTAGGGAAAGCGATTGAGGCGATGAAAGCGGATATTTAGGTCGCGGAATGCAAAGGGAGAGAGTTCTGGCGATCTTTCGATGGCATCGAACGCAACATCCGCGGCCGCGCGAAAACAATCCCCCAGGGCGATTGATTTCGCATCGTACCAAGCGATCGCATCGGCCAAATCCGCGACGACCGCTAGCGAGAAACGGATCTTAGCCACGTGCTTTGTCCACGCGCTGCCAAAGATCTTGCCGATCGACCGTCGCTCTAGGGTTCCCATCTAGTTCCGCAACTCGCTGTTCTACTTCGGCGCGCAACCAAGGGGGTAAAGGGAACTCTTCGCTTGAGGCAGCGATATCGTCCCAAAGAGCCTCTACGACGAGCAACTTCTCGGCAATCGGCAACTGTCGTAGGCTATCGAAGTCGGCGAGCATCGTTGCAACTTTCAGCGATTCAATTGATCAGGAATCACCCTGGCTGATGGAATTATAATGTCATGCCCGGTATTGAATCAAATCGAACAATATCCCTCTGAAATAGGGCACCAAGTGAAAAAGCCCGCGTGCACGAGGCACGCGGGCTTTGTGAGTTCCGAAACGAAACGAATGCTGTTCAACTCGCCAATTAACGGATGAACAACATTTCCTGATACGTTGGTAACGGCCAGAGATCGTCCGCCACAGAGCCTTCCAGCTCGTCGGCGTATTTCCGGACCTTCATCATCGCTGGCGATACCTCCTTGCAATAATACTCGGCTTTTGTTTGTGCACTCCCTTCGGGAGCATTTACCAACAACTGGTCCAGATTCGCCGCGCTGTCTTGTAAAGACTTCACCAGCGAGGTCATCGAGTCCAACGTATCCGTATCGAACTCATAATCTAGCGCTCGCAGGTTTGCGCACGTGGAAGCCAGCTCGTTTTGGTAACGGATCGCCGCCGGGAAGATCATCGTCTTGGCGATTTCCACCGTCAGGGCCCCCTCGACCTGCACTGTCTTGCAGTACTGCTCCAAGTAGGTCTCGAGCCGGCTTTCCAGCTCGCGATGGGAGAGCACGTTGTACTTGCCGAATAGGTCCAAAATGTCTTTTTCGACCAATTGCGGCAACGCCTCGGGCGAAGTCTTCAAGTTTTTCAAGCCGCGCTTGGCCGCTTCGGCATGCCATTCGGCCGAGTAGCCGTCGCCGTTGAAGACGATCGAGTCACACTCAGTAATGATCTCCGTCAACAGCTTCTGCACGGCCCCGTTCAGCTTGGTCGCATCGCCTCCCGTGGCCTTCTCGAGTTGCGAGGCACAGAAATCGAGCGATTCGCACACGATGGTGTTCATCGCCACCAGCGGCCCGGCAATCGATTGATTCGCACCCACGGCCCGGAACTCGAAGCGGTTACCAGTGAATGCGAAGGGACTAGTACGGTTGCGGTCGCCGGCATCTTTAGGCAGAGGGGGCAACACATCGACGCCCACATGCAGCGTCCCTTTGCTAATCGACGACTTCGCGCCCCCTTCCTTGATCTGCTTAAACACGTCCGCCAGTTGATCGCCCAAGAAGACAGAGATAATCGCCGGCGGGGCCTCGTTCGCACCCAAACGGTGATCATTACCAGCCGTGGCGACAACCGCGCGGAGCAGGCCTTGGTACTTGTAAACGGCTCTCAGCACGGCCGCACAGAACACCAGGAACTGAGCGTTTTCGTGGGGCGTGTCGCCCGGATCGAGCAAGTTGCCTTGCGAAGCGCTCCCTAGCGACCAGTTCACGTGCTTGCCGGAACCGTTGACACCCGCGAATGGCTTCTCGTGCGTCAAGCAGGCCATGCCGTGCTTCTCGGCCACCTTTCGCAGTGTGATCATGATCATCTGCTGGTGGTCAGTCGCCAAGTTGGCCGACTCGAAGATGGGCGCGATTTCATACTGGCCCGGAGCCACTTCATTGTGGCGCGTCTTCACCGGAATGCCCAGCTTGTAAAGCTCCCGTTCCACTTCCAACATGAACGCCAAAACGCGCTCCGGAATGGCGCCAAAGTACTGATCTTCGAACTGCTGCCCCTTGGCCGGTTTTGCGCCGAACAAAGTGCGACCAGCCGTCAACAAGTCAGGCCGAGCGAAGAAGAAGTGGCGATCAATCAAAAAGTATTCCTGCTCCGGACCGGCAGTCGAGGCGACAAAGCTCTCGTCTTTCTTGCCGAACAGCTTCAAAATCCGCTGCGCTTGTTTGTTGAGCGCCTGCATCGAACGGAGCACCGGCGTCTTCTTGTCGAGTGCCTCACCTGTCCAGGAAACGAAGGCCGTCGGAATGCAAAGCGTTGTGCCGTTTGGGTTTTCCAGAATGTAAGCTGGGCTCGTTACGTCCCAAATCGTGTAACCCCGTGCTTCGAATGTTTGGCGAATGCCGCCCGTTGGGAAGCTAGAGCCGTCTGGTTCGCCTTGAATCAACTGTGAACCACTGAACTCTGTCACTGCACCGCCATCGCCATCGGGAGCAAGGAAGCTGTCGTGCTTTTCGGCCGTCGCGCCTGTGAGGGGATAAAAAACGTGAGCGTAGTGAGTGGCGCCCTTGGAGATTGCCCAATCCTTCATTCCGGCAGCCACGACGTCGGCAATCGCCGGGTCGAGCTTCGCGCCCGTTTCGATGGTCTTAATCAGTGATTTGTAGACCGGCTTTGGCAGCCGTTTCTTCATTTCCGCCTTATTGAAGACATTCGAGGCAAAAATCTCGTTGGCCGGCGTCTCTGAAAAATTCAACGGCGGCTCCGTCGGCCTGTACGTAGTCACGGCCGCGGTGGCCGCCATCCGCGGGCTGAACCCGCCAGAGGAACCTGCTCCCCGTCGCGCGGAACCATTGCTCGATTGTACTTTCCCCGCCCCATTACTGATTGTCGTGCTCATAAAATCCCTTCCACCCTGCCGGAGTTACCAGAAGCTATTTACCGGTTCAAGGTGTGATCTCGCCTAGCTGTGTGCCCATCCGTGTCAGTACGACAGAGCCCAATCCGTGGGCCTGTTCACTCGAATCACCAATAAATTGCAATTCTCGTGCCCGCGCGTATTAAAGGTCAACAACCGGCTTATTTCTCGGGTTTTAAACGCCAGAAGGATTTAGCAAGGTAAGAAATGGCCGAGCTGCCGCCTAGCCTCTAGGCAACGCATGCCCGATCTACGGGCGTCCGCCTAACCCTTATTGAGGCTCTTTTCATCGGCCTATCAAGCGGCGAAAGAACGCCTGGGCCATCGGATCAACACCCCGGCTATCAACCACATGGTCGCCGATTCCGAACTGAGCCAGGACATAGGTTCCTATGCCCATTTGACCAATGGCGATTCGACCAGCCGCAAACTGTCCCACGCCTAAAAACATTCCCAACGCGATTTGCCCTAGGCAAACTGCGCCCGTTGCCGCTTGTCCCAGTCCAAGTACCAAACCGATCGCCAATTGCCCGATCGCAATCAGGCCCATGGAAGCCTGACCGATCGCCACCACCCCCTTCGCCAGCCGTCCTACCGCAATCACGCCGCTCGCCACAATCCGCTTGCCGGTTTCCGGACATTTGCCATAGGTGTAATGGATCAGGGGCAGGCCGAGCCAAACGCGATGAGTTTTGTACTCTGCGAATCGTGTTCCATCCACATAAACAAACCGTCTCCATGTCCCCCACGCCGTTTCTTCGACGTGATATTGGATATCTTGCAAAAGCAAATTGGCGGGAGCAGTGTTCATGCCCCGGAAAGATAACAAAGCCGTTGGATCAGGGACAGACAGCTGTACGATCGCCCAGAATTTTCGAATCTTGGTCGGCCTTGAATCCGAACTGATGTACTGCGCAGAAGTAGGGGGTGGTACTTGTGCGCAGTAGTTCGCTTAGCGTTTTTGGCGCTATGGGAGCTACACATTTAGCTGTTGGGCGACGCTCCCTCCATCCTAAAGCCCCCTGCTTCCAAACCTATCGCTGCCAATACCAAGTACTGCCAGTCGCGCCTTGATTCGCGTCGCGTGCAACCGCAAGGTCGCTGACGACTTCCGTCCGATCGGCAACTTGCCAGGGGAAAATCTGCACGCCGCCGGAGACGCTCATCACCCAGTTGCGGCCGGCTTTCACGAAGCTGGCTTGCGAGGCAACCTGGCGCGGAGCCGGATATTCGCTCACTGGCTCATTCGTGCGGATCTGCGGAATCTGGATGCCGGTACGTTCAAACATCCCTTCCTTAGTCAGCAGCGCCGCGATTACTGCCAAATCCATCACGTTGCGTAATTGTCCGAATGAAGAATCTTCGCGAGCCAGTTCGTCAAAGTTCGCGGTGAACGCATCGGCCCATTTTTGAGCCAGTGGTTCGGCCTTGCCGGAATGTTCCAGTTGGCCATCGGCATTAAGGAAGTCTTGCTCGGTCATGCACTTCACGCCTGAGCCCCGGAGCTCCCATGTGAGGCCATCGGCGTCACGGCGGAGGGGTTCGTAATTCGGGGCGAGCCACCAACGGGGCATCATGTTTTGCAGACGACCTGCGCCGCGGCCAACCATCGTCAGGTAGCTCGGCAGGCCGTTCACTGGAGCNNGGAGCCGGTTCTATGCCCATGCCCAGCCGCTTCATACGGAAGTCAGCGGCCACGATCACCCGGGCCAAGTGGCTCGTCGCGGGCACACCGGTGACGGAAATTGTCTGTGGCCCCACAGCTTCTTCCATCGCCCGTCCGGCCGCTTCCGGTCCATTGCGCGCGGAAAGTTTACTAGACAGCTGCCGCATGCGTTGAATGCCTTCCGGCGTCGGATCAATCGAGCAACTGATGCCGCTGATGTTGGCTTGTTCGGCGACACGAAGGGCGACCATTAAGTCGTCGAGTGTGAGCGTAGGTCTTCCAGATGTGCTGCCGACTACGTTGCCGCGTGCGTCCACTCGCCAACCCTCGGCCGGGCCGGCGAGGACGATATCATGCTGATCCGGATAGGCGAGCACATACTTCACGCGGGTGAGGCCGGCCAGATAACGGACCGCGTCAGGAATTTCCGCGCCCTTCGCGCGGGCTTCGGCAATTTGGGCTTCCAATCGGCTGAGCGAAACAAAGCGCAGTTCGGTCGCGGCTTGAAGATCGCTCGGCACGGCTTGCAGGCCGGCCTGCCACGCCGATTGCATCTCCTTGAGCTCGGCCGTTTCTGGGTTCGAAACAACGCCATCGACATCGATCTTCACGCCGCCGACGGCCGGATTACGGAAAAACTGAGCGCCAGCCCTGCCTGGTGCCAGGCAAAACAAACCCACAAGCGTCACGGCGACGAGTCGAAGCGAAGCAGCTCTGTAAGCGTAAGACATCAGGATATGCCTCCGAGGAAATCGCGCGCGACGACTTGGCCGCTCGCGCGATTGCAGACAATCGGCTGGGGCCGACGAAGTGCTTGGCCCAACCACGAATAAGTTCCTACTTTCACAATAGTCGCTAACCCTAATGGTTTCAACAGTTTTCGCACTTTACCGGCGGTCGTGGCAAAGCATTGCCGGCCTCTCCCCGATGAATCGAGCAAAAGCCCTGACAAGAGACTTTCTCAGCAGAACTTCCGCGACAGCCGAATGGCTCGATAATTCGTCGTAAACCTTGTCCGGATGGGCGGTTCGGCACGAAACGACTTGAACATACACCCCTACCCCGAATAAGTTGGTAATAGAGCATTATTACACAACCTAGTGGTCCACAGGCGTGGGAAGGCTGGTGTCGGGGCCGCAGGTTGGAGGGTCGTATCTGCGCCGGCGGCGGCCGAACCGCGACCTATTCTCGCTCCTCGCACCTTCTATTCGATGACGGCATACCTTGTTATTCGCGAAGGCTCGAAATGGACTGACGTGTTCCGTCTCGTAGACGGCGAGTCAGTGACGATCGGGCGCGCGCCGACCAACGCCATCGTCGTCAAGGACGAACGCTGTAGTCGCAATCATGCGGAAGTGTTCCAGGCGCAAGGCCAATGGACGCTGCGCGATCTAGACAGCCGCAACGGCACCCTGGTGGATGGGCAGCGGATGCTGACAGATTATCCGCTGCAAGCGGGCGACGTGGTTCGCATCGGCAATTCCCACTTGGCCTTCGTCCACGATCTCTCCCAAGCGTTTCCCGATCCGAATTCCGTCTTGCGCAGCGCGCAAGCGGTCGAAGACGATTTGACGGAGCGCGCCGAAGGGGCCTCGAATGACAACGAGAGCGTGCTTGAAACGTACGAACCGACGACGATTACTCACCGACGCTTGCAGAGCCGGTTTCTCGAACCTCCGGAGGAGGACGAGGAAGTTGACGTCTCGCTGCCGAAGGTCGGGAGGGCCGCAGCCAATTTGTGCCGTTTGGCGTTCGAGCTGGCAAAGGCTACCGATGTAGTGACGCTGGCCAATGTGGCGCTCGACGGTTTGTTCGAGGGCACTCAAGTAGACGCCGGCGCTTTGTTGCTACAGGCGCGACGACCGTCACCAAAGCAGCCTATCGACAACCTCGAAGTAATCGCGTCACGGAGCGATTCGCCCCATCGGTATCATCGCGTTTCACAGTTTCTTTCTACAACCGTGATGCGCGAAGGCCAGGCGGTGCTCGCGCGCAACGTCATGGACGACAGTCAGCTCGGTAGCCGCGATAGCAAAGGCGATATTTTGGCCACCAGCGTGATCTGTGCGCCGATTCGCCGCGACGGCAAGGTGCTGGGAGTCATTCACTTGTACTCGACCGATTCGGGTCGATCGACCGATCCGGACGATCTGGAATTCACGCTGGCCGTGGCNNTGATGACTCAGATCGAGCGCGAAGTGGCTCGCGCGGCGCCTAGCCGCGCGACCGTGCTCATCCGTGGGGAGAGTGGCGTCGGCAAGGAACTCGTGGCGCGGGCGGTCCATTTTTCCAGCCCGCGCAAGAAGGGGCCGTTTGTCTGTTTAAACTGCGCGGCCCTTTCGGAAACACTGCTCGAAAGCGAACTCTTCGGACATGAAAAAGGCGCCTTTACAGGAGCCACCGAACGGAAAATTGGCAAGTTCGAGTCGGCCGACAAAGGGACGCTGATGCTCGATGAAATCGGCGAGATGAATGCCAAGACGCAGGCAAAATTTTTGCGCGTGTTAGAAGGCCATCCGTTCGAGCGTGTCGGCGGCAGCGAAGCAATTAAGGTGGACGTGCGGGTAATTGCGGCCACCAATCGAGACTTGGAAAAAGATGTGGCGGAGGGGACGTTCCGTCGCGACCTATACTTCCGACTGCACGTGCTGGAAATTCTGGTGCCCTCGTTGCGGAAGCGGCCAGAGGACATACCGGAACTGGCAGAGTATTTCCTGAATCGGTTTGTGGCCGAGACTGGCAGCAAGATCAAAGGCTTCACGCCGCGAGCGATGGAAGAAATGCTGCGGTACCGCTGGCCCGGAAATGTCCGCGAATTGAAAAATGTCATCGAGCGAGCCGTCGTGCTCACGCGCGGCCAATACATCGATCACGATGACCTGGTGCTTTCCACGCTCCGCACGGCTGGCGACACGGATCCAGGCTTCGCAGAAGCTAAGAGCGCCCGATCAGAACCGGCTTCGCTAGCCGACATGGAAAAGCAGCACATTCTCGACACGCTTACCCAAACCGGCTGGAACAAAAGCCGGGCCGCCACGATTTTGGGTATTGAGCGCTCTACGCTCTNNGCTCTACGCTCGACCGCAAAATCCGCCGTTACGACCTGGTCGAGCGAGCCGGCAGTGATTGAGGCGAATAGCGGAGGTTCGCAAACCTGGTAAGAAAGCTTCCCATGCTCACAAACACCACTAGCGTCTGGCTCGCGAGATTACTGTTTGTTTTCGCCTCCCTGTGGGCGGGTTTAGTCTCTTCATCGCCTGCTCAGGCGGCCGAGTTGCCCAACATTCTATTCATCGTCTCCGATGACCAAGGATGGGGCGACTATGGATTCATGGGGCACGAACAGATCAAAACGCCACGGCTAGATGCCTTGGCCGCAGAGAGCCGCGCCTTTCGTCACGGCTACGTGCCAACCAGCCTTTGCCGTCCGAGTTTAGCGACGATCTTGAGCGGGCTCTACCCGCACGAACATCGCTTAACGGGCAACGATCCAACAGTTGCCCCCGGAAGTGACCGGGCCACGCTACGGGAGAAAATGATCGCAGGAATGGACCGATTCGCGCTCCTGCCGAAAACGCTGGGCCCCTTGGGTTATCGCAGCCTCCAGACTGGCAAGTGGTGGGAAGGGGACTTTCGCCGAGGGGGCTTCACGCATGGCATGACGCATGGCGACGCCAGCCGGGGAGGACGCCACGGCGACGAAGGTCTACAAATCGGACGTCAGGGGATCGAACCGATCCGCCAATTCCTGGATGAAAACGCAGGGCATCCTTGGATGATCTGGTACGCACCGATGATGCCTCACCTGCCCCACAATCCGCCAAAGCGGCTGAGAGAAAAGTATCAGCGTCTGACCGATTCGCCTCATATTGCCAATTACTGGGCCATGTGTGAGTGGTTCGATGAGAGTTGTGGTGAGGTGCTGGATGAGCTCGATCAGCGCCAACTGACTGAGAATACTTTAGTGGTTTTTTTAGCCGACAATGGCTGGATTCAAAGCCCCGACAAGGCGCGAGTCGCGCCTCGTTCCAAGCTGACTCCTTACGAAGGAGGCGTACGTACGCCGATCATGCTGCGCTGGCCGGGTCACATCTCGCCTCAATTTATTGACACGCCGGTCAGCAGTATTGACCTCGCACCAACCGTGTTGACGGCTGTGGGACTATCGCCCGCAAAAGAGATGAGTGGTGTCGACCTAATGGACGATTCGGCCGTTGCCACAAGAACGGCCATCTTTGGCGAAACCTTTGCCCACGACGAGCCCGATCTAGACCGCCCCTACGCCGGTTTAAAATATCGCTGGTGCATCGCCGGGCCCTGGAAGTTGATCCTCCCGGTGCCCGGAAAATCGACAGAGTCCAGGCCGGAGCTCTATCAGCTTGTCGATGATCCCACGGAGCAAACCGATAAATCCACCAATCATCCCGAAGTAGTTGAGCGGCTGCGAGGCCTGACGGACGCCTGGTGGAATGTGCCGCAGTAGAAGAGGTGGGTTCACGGTGAAAACGTAGCCGTGACGAACTTAGCTCTCATCACTCGCCCGCAGCCACGGCCTGAGAGATAATTCGCCTGGGCAGATTTCGTTATCACGAAAGTAGAGCGCGATTTCTCGAGCAGCCGCCTCAGGACCGTCGGAGCCGTGGACCAGGTTCATTTGGCGGCTGGAGCTGAAATCGCCTCGAATTGTGCCAGGAGCCGCCTTAAGGCCGCTGGTGGCGCCGAGCATCTCGCGTACGACGCGGATCGCTTCCAGACCTTCGACGACGGCCGCCACAATGGGCCCGCCGGTAATAAAAC
>CXWJ01002430.1_pt1 | contig 10461 bp, 5 predicted proteins | sample 590841 | NCBI WGS metagenome assembly CXWJ01 (sample SAMEA3498367, study PRJEB10139) | wastewater metagenome | biome: wastewater treatment plant; material: activated sludge | place: Austria | collected 2015-01-21 | reverse complement strand
GGCTGGTGGGGCATCATCCGTTCTTTCTCCACATCGGCGGCTATCATGCCGTCCAGGCACTCATTACCGGCGATTTGGGCGACGGGCCGCTGGAGAGCGATTTCCACGTCCTCGATGGCCCGATTGAGGTCGAAGCCGAGTCCCATCTGGGCTATCTCTGGCAAAATCTGACCCCTGAGGAGCAACACGTGCTGGCGATCGCCGACGGCCCGATCGATAGCCTGCGCCAGCTTGAACAGCAATGCCTGTTGCAACGGGTAGACGGCGTCTACCGGTACAGCAGCGAGATCTTGCGGCGCTTCGTGCGCCGGCAATCCGTGCCCGGTCTGGTGCAGGCCGGGCCTTTTGTCATCGATGATCAGCGCCATCAGGTGTGGGGCAACGGCCAGGAGCTTAACCTGACCACCTCGCAATTCAATATCCTGGTCCAGCTTTGCCGCCACCCCGATCAGGTCGTGCGCGGCGAAGACCTGGAAATGGCGGTGTGGGGGGATGTATTGGTAGACGACCCCGACCGGCTCAAGACGCTGATCAAGCGTCTGCGGCGGGCCGTCGATCCGTTTGGCAACTGGATCATCAGCGAGCGCGGCGTGGGCTACGCCTTGCGCCCGCCCGAAGAGTAACCGCCCGGCCGGCGGCCCCCACTAACTTTGAACAACCGGCGCGCCTCACGATACAATGCAGTCCTACGACAGATGGGTCGTCGAATCGCCCATTATGGACGGCTGCCCGTTGCCGTCGTGGCCCTGGCGATTCTGTTGTCGCTGACCCACGGCCAAACTGTCCTGGCCCAGAATAGCTCCCGGTCGCCGGGCTACTGGCAATATGCCACCTCCGGCCGGCTTGATAACGTCGTGACGGCCGACGTGGACGGCGATGGGATTGACGAGTTCCTCGTGCTCGACGAGAACGGCCAGTTGTCCCTGCTGTCGGCCGACGGGCTACAGCAATGGACCTATCAGAGCGCCGATCCGGTTTCGGCCATCGGCACACTGGATAGCTTCGACGGGCGCAACCGCGTGAGCGACATCGTGCTGGCGGGCAGCAACCATCTGACCCTGCTCGACATCGCCGGCGAAGAGCTATGGCAGACGACGATTCCGGTCGCCGCCGCGCCGGTGGCCGTCGAGTCCTACGATTTCGGGGCCGATGGCGTGGCCGACATCCTGCTCCTCCTGGCTTCCGGCCAACTGTTGGTCTATAGCGCCGACGGCGAGAATATCTGGCAATTCGCCGGGCAGGAGAACGTAACCGATAACGTCAACCCCCAGATGCTCGTCGCCGATTTTGACGGCGACGCCCAGGATGAAATCGTCGTCGGTCTGTTCACGCCGCGTCGCTTCAGCGAATTGCTCTATCTGGACGAGGAAACGGTGCAATGGCGGCAGGCCATTTCGCGGCGCATCACCGGGTTGGCCGCGGCGCCGTTCGACGACCGCGGCAGTTATATCGCCGTCGGCACCAACTTCGGCCGGCTCGATCTCTACGCGCCCAATGGCGATCAGATCTGGTTCCGCACCGTCAACCGCCCCATCACCAGCCTGGCCTTCGTTGAACTACCCAACGCCCAGGCTATCGCCATCGGCACGGCCGCCGGCAGCGTCATCGCCTATGACGCCAAGGGGCAACGCCTATGGGCCAACAATCTGGCTAAAGACGCCGACCGCCGGGTACTGGCCCTGTTGCCGGCCGGCGGGCGCACGGCCGCCGGCCAGGTCCCGCTGGCGGCCATCCTCGAATCGCAAGCAGATGCCAGCGAACTGGCCGACATCCTGCTGATGGGCAACAACGGCCAAACTCTGGCCAAGCTCAATGATACCGATCTACCCCATCTGACCCGCCTGATCGACGTGAATGGCGACAACCACCACGAATTGCTTCTGGCGCGCTTCGCCACGCTGCAACTGATCGGCCTGGGGGTGGGCGACAGCGAGTACATCCAGGAGTGGGAGTACGCGCTGGAGGCCGCGCCGACGGCGGCGCTGGTGGTCGATCTGGATGAGGATGGCGAAGAGGAGATCATTGTCGGCACACGCGACGGCCGTCTGCACAGCCTGGGCGTCGACCGCACCATCCGCTGGCTCAACGCGCCGGGTGAGGCCATCGCCTTTCTGGGCCGCATTCGCTATTCGCTCAGCGAGCCGCCGCGCATCGCCGTCGTGCGCCGGCAGCGCGCGCCGGTGGACGAGATAGTCGAGAATGAACCGACGGCCAGTTGGCTGGAACTGCGCGAGGCGACCGGCGAACGGCTGTGGGAGGCGCTCATTCCGGCCCGCGTGACGGCCCTGGCCCTGGATGACCGTCTAGGCTCCGGTGAATCCTTCGTCGTCCTCGGCACCCAGGACGGGCGGGTGATAGCCTACGACCTGGATGGCAATCAGCGCTGGGAGTATCAGGCGACCGATTTGGAGGGCGGCGTCCGCGCCCTGACTCTCATCAACACAGACGTGGCGGAGCCGAATGCGATTCTCGTCAGCGGCGCGCAGCGGATCATCCGCCTGACGCAAGTGGAAGCCGCCACGGTCAGCGCCGACCTCGTCTCGTTTGACAGCGAAATTCTGGCCGTCCATCCGGTGCAGCAGCCCGGCGGCCGCGAGCTAGCGGTGGCGATGGCGGTCTTCACCCAGGACGGCCGCGTCCACGGCCTGAATCGGAGCGGGATCGAGATGGCGCAGTGGGCCTGGCCCTATGCCCTGACTGACCGGCCCAATCTGATCGAGCCGTCCGGCCAGGGGGCGGTGGAAGCCTTCCAGGAAAACGTGACCGCCTTTCTGGTGGCGACGGCCGACGGCGGCTTGCAACAGTTGACCCTTACCGACAATCAGCCGTCGATCAACTGGGTGCTGGAAAATGTTGGGCCAATTCAGGCTGCCAGTTGGGACGACCTGGACAAGGATGGTCGGCCCGATACCGCAGCCTTCGGTGTCCGCGACGGTGACGTGTGGCTCTACGAGCAGATTCAAACCCACAACCCGCGCCGCGTTTTGGAGCTGCCGCTGGCGAGTAACGCCTTCGACCTGGCCCTTCTCAAACGCACCTCGCGGCAATCGCCCGATCTGTTGGCGATCACCCAAAACGGCCTCATCCGCCTGTTTCGCGAGGAGGAGAACCGTCCGCCGCTATTGACCCATCCGCAGGTCGAGGCCGATCAGGAGCAGTTTACCATCGGCGTGCAGATCAACGACGTGGAGAGCGATGACGTCGTGGTGCAACTGGAATTGCGCGACGAAACGGCCGGGGCCTGGGTTGGGCAGGGCGAACAAGAAATGACCGGGGGCAACGGCCGGCTGGTGTGGCCGGGCGTCCAGACACCCGTTGGCGCGACGCGCGTCGATTACCGTTTCCGGTTCAGCGACGGCTTTTATCGCGGTTACGTCACGCCGCCGCCCGGCCCCGATGTCGTGCTGGGCGCGGCCGACAGCCGGATGACGCCTTTCCTGGCGGGGTCGCTGGGCTTTCTGGTGCTCGTCGGCGCGGTGGCCTATCTGCGGCAGGCGCAAACTCCGGCGGCTCAGGCTGGTCGCTTCTATTCGCAACTGGGCCAGACACCGGCCAATACCCTATCCCTGCTCGAGCAGCGCTACGCCACGGTCAGCGGTTCGCCCGACTTTTTATTGCAACTGGCTAATCGCGCCCGCCGCGCGGGCGATAGCAACGTCGCCAATCTGGCCGACGGGTTATTCCTGCTCGCCAACCGGCCCCAGGCGGGGCTGCCGATCATCACCCGCGCCCTGGAGGATGTCGCCGCGTCCGGNNAGAATGGTCGCCTATCCTGGAAACGCTGCTGCCGGTGCTGACCAACATGCGCGATAGCCAGCGGGTGGAGGCGGTGGAAGACCGGCTGGTCTATCTCAATCAAGCCGCCGTGCGGCTGCGGCAGGTGCAAGACCAGTTGGACGAGTTCGCCCCCAGCGTGGAGCGCACGCTGGTGCGGGCCATCGCCCGGCGCTGGTCGGGCCTGTTATCGGCCGAGATCGAGGAGCAGCGCGGCCGGGCCGAACTGGAAGTATCGCTGAAAACAAAGCGGCTGGCCCCCAACGGCCAGACCCACGTCGCATTGGAAATTCGCAACACCGGGCGCGCCGCGGCCGAAAACATCATCGCCACACTGGACGAAAACCCGGCCTACCACGTGAAAAGCGCGCCGCAGACGATCCCGTTTTTGCCGTCGGGCCGCGCCCGCCAGGTACGCTTTCTCATCGAACCGCAAGCCGAAGAGCGCTTTCGGGTGGGGTTGTCGCTGACCTACGACGACCGCAACCGGCACGACAAGACGGCCGCCTTTGGCGACATGGTTCACCTGTTGCCGCCGGTGCGCGAATTCGTGCCCATCGCCAATCCCTACCTACCGGGTACGCCCTTGCGCAAGGATAGCCCGCTGTTCTTCGGCCGCGAGGAGCTATTCAGCTTCATCGCCGAGCACGCCGGCACCCATAGCCAGCGCAACGTGTTCATGCTCGTCGGCCAGCGGCGCACGGGCAAGACGTCGCTGTTGCTGCGACTGGAAGATTATCTGCCGCCGCACCTCTTACCGGTCTACATCGATTGCCAATCGTTGGGTGTGTCGCCCGGCATGGCGGCGTTATTGCAGGAGTTCGCCTGGCATATCGCCGACACGCTGGATCGGCGGGGGATGAGTCTGGCCGTGCCGGAGCTGGACGTGTGGCAGGCCGACCCGGCGCGCGTCTTGCAGCGCGAATTTCTGCCGGCGGCGCGGCGGCTATTGCCGGACGATACGACGCTGCTGCTGGTCTTCGATGAGTTCGAGGCTTTCGAGTCGATGGTGGCCGACGGCATCTTGCCGCGTACATTCTTCCCCTACATGCGCCACCTGATGCAACACACCGCCGGTCTGGGCTTCGTCTTTGTCGGCACACGCCGCCTGGAGGAGATGAGCGCCGATTACTGGTCGGTTTTGTTCAACATCGCCCTCTATCGCAAGATCGACTTCCTCAGCCGCGAGGCGGCCGAGCGTCTGATCTGCGAGCCGGTGGCCCCCCACCTGATCTATGACGACTTAGCCCTCGACAAGATTTTGCGCGTCACCGCTGGGCATCCCTACTTCCTGCAACTGGTCTGTTACACGCTGGTGAAGCAGGCCAATCAGCAGAAAACCGGCTACGTCACCATCTCCGACGTGAACGTGGCTCTGGATGAGATGCTGCGGCTGGGCGAAGTCCATTTCGCCTATCTGTGGCAGCGGGCCAATCTGGCCGAGCGGGCGGTGCTGGCCGCCGCCGCCCATCTGATGGATCGCAACGAACCGCTCCACCCCGAAGAGATCATCGACTATCTGGAGTCGTATAGCATCGAGCTTGACCCGACCGAAGTGACCCACGCCCTCAACGCGCTGGTGGAGCGGGACGTGATGCGCGAGGTGACCGAAGAAGGCAAAGCACTATACGAACTGCAAATCGGCCTCGTCGGGCAATGGGTGGTGCAGAACAAGAGCCTGAGCAAACTGCACGTCCATCTGGAAAGCTAAACCCCTTGGCTTGTAGTAAGCAACTTTAGTTGCGTTCTTAGTTCCGTTCGCCCGACGGCGCTGAAGCGCCTGACTACGAACATCGAATACGCTCCCACCCTACCAGAATCTATAGTTCCTTTGGCCGCCAGACACCAACCAGTTCATATTGCCCGGTCGTCCGCAAATCCGCCCAGCGGTCGATGGGCAGCCGGAAGCAGGCCAGCCCCGCCGTGGGCATGAGTTCATCGTGCCCGGCCAGCAGCCCAACACACTCCTCAATACCCGGATTGTGACCCACCAGCATCAGGCTATTGATCCGATCATCCACCCCACGGGCCAGGGTCATGTACACATCCGGTTCGGCCAGATAGAGATCGTCCGCGTGGCGGATCTCGCCCTCGTAGCCCGCGGCCTCGGCGGCGCGCTTGGCCGTCGCCGCCGCGCGTTTGGCGGGCGAGGCGATGATCAGATCGGGGACGAGGTCTTGCTGTCTCAGCAACCGGCCCATGCGGGGGGCGTCCTGCCGGCCGCGGTCGTTCAGCGGCCGGTCGAAGTCAGACAGACGTTCGTCGGCCCAACTCGATTTGGCGTGGCGTAAGAGGAGCAACGTTTTCATCTCGATCCATCTCCACCGTTCTATATGCAAAGGGGCGCGATTGACGCGCCCCTTATGATCCCAGTAAACAGTTTAGCCGAAGCCTCGCACCTAGATTTCGTCGGCGTTCTCAACGATGCGCCCAACGAGACCGTACTCCTTGGCCTGGGCGGCCGACATCCAGAAGTTGCGGTCGGTGTCGCCTTCCACTTTTTCAATCGACTGCCCCGTCTGGCGGGCGAAGATTTCATTCAGACGGCGGCGCATCTTGAGAATCTCCTGGGCTTCGATGGCGATGTCCGACGCCTGGCCGGACATGCCGCCCGCCGGCTGATGCAAGAGGAAGCGCGTGTTGGGCAGGCTGTAGCGATTCTCCAGCTCGGCCGCGGCGTAGATCAACGCCCCGGCGCTGGCGACCCAGCCCGTGCCGATCACTTTCACCGGCGATTTGACAAAGCGAATCATGTCGAAGATCGTGTCGCCCGATTCCACGTGCCCGCCCGGCGAGTTGATGAAGATGCGGATGTCGTCCTGTGATTCGGCATCCATCACCAGCAGGCGGCGGGTCACGTCCTGGGCCACGGCCATATCGATCTCGCCATAGATGAGGATCGTCCGGCTCTTCAGCAGCCGCTCTTCCATCGAACCGGAAGGGGCGCCTTTCTTCTCGGACTTATCATCGTCATCGTCTTTGTCGTCGTCTTTGCCTTCTTCGTCGCCTTCCTCGCCCTCGCCCGGTTCTTCGGTCGGCTCAAGCGGTTCGACCGCCGGGGAGTCGTCGTCGTCATCGTCGTCCAGCAGAGGCTGGAACCCTATGTCATCCTTCATAAGAGTAGTTTCTCCTCTCAATTCGTGCTTAACGGCGCAGGTTGGAAAACGCCTTGATGCCGGGATAGACGGCCGCCTCGCCGAGGTCTTCCTCGATGCGCAGCAGTTGGTTATATTTGGCAACGCGGTCGCTGCGGGCCGGAGCGCCGGTCTTGATCTGCCCGGCGTTGAGGGCCACTACCAGGTCGCTGATGGTGGCGTCTTCCGATTCGCCGCTGCGATGGGAGACGACGGCCGTCCAGCCGTTGCGCTGCACCAGATTGACCGATTCGATGGCCTCGGTCAGGGTGCCGATCTGGTTGACCTTGCACAGCAGGCTATTGGCCGCCTTGCGGTCGATGGCCGTCTGGATGCGCTTGACGTTGGTCACCAGCAGGTCGTCGCCGACGATTTGCAGCCGGTCGCCCAGCCGCTCCACCATCGCCGCCCAGTTGTCCCAATCATCCTCGTGCAGGCCGTCCTCGATGGAGATGATGGGGTATTTATCGACCCACGACTCCCAGAAATCGACCATTTCGCGGCCGGTCAGGGACTTGCCCTCGACCTTCAGGTGGTATTTGCCGTCCTCATAGAACTCCGAGGCTGCCGGGTCCATCGCCAGCATGATCTGCTCGCCGGCGGTGTAGCCCGCCTCGCGGATGGCTTCCAGGATGAGGTCGAGCGCCTCGCTATTGGCCGACACGCGCGGCGCAAAGCCACCCTCGTCGCCGACGGTCGTGGAGTAGCCCTTCTTGCTCAACACTTTCTTCAGGCTGTGATAGATCTCCACGCCCCAGCGCAGGCCCTCGCTATAGGTGGAGGCGCCGACGGGCATGACCATAAACTCCTGCATGTCGGTGGCCCCGGCGGCGTGCTTGCCGCCGTTCATAATGTTCATCATGGGCACGGGCAGTGTGCGCCCGCCGACCCCGCCCAGATAGCGATAGAGGGGCAGCCCCTGCGAAGCAGCAGCGGCACGGGCCACGGCCAGCGATACGCCCAGAATCCCGTTGGCCCCCAGACGGCTCTTGTTTTCGGTGCCGTCCAGTTCGATCATGGCCAGATCGATCCCGGCCTGATCGGTGGCCGGCCAACCGACGAGGGCCTCGGCCACTTCGTCGTTGACGGCGTCCACGGCCTGGAGCACACCCTTGCCACCGTAGCGCTTCTTGTCACCGTCGCGCTTCTCCCAGGCCTCATGTACCCCGGTGGAAGCGCCGGAGGGAACGATGGCCCGTCCCACTGCGCCTTCATATAAAGTGACCTCGACCTCCACAGTCGGGTTGCCGCGCGAATCCAGAACCTCGCGCGCATGCACTGATTCAATGTAGTCCATTGATATTCTCCTTGGATTGTAAACAAGCTGAAAAGTTGTAGAGGCAGTTCAAACTATACTTAAACTGCCCCCATCCCGCAAGCCTCGCGGCAAACGTTTAGCCGATGAGAATCGCCGCGCCACGTTTGCGAATCGTTTGACCGATGGCTATAACTGCCGCTATGATCCAGGGTGTGCAGGCAAAACACAGCCACGGGTTGTTGGCGATGTGGCAAGATATTCTGGGCGATTTGCAGGACGTTTTTGACGTCCATTTTGTCTGCGCCAGTTTTTCCTATCACGTCGCCAAGCACCTTGGGGCGCGGGCGCTGGTGGCGGTGGCCGATAGCGAATCCAAAAGCTATGATTTGTGGCTAACCGACCCGGCGGGCATGACCACCCAACACCGCTGGGCGCGCGAAGAAGCGGGCCTTGAACCACTACTGGCCTACACCGGGCCGGCCATCCTCGACAAACTCGCCCTGCCGGCGGCGGCCATCATCTCCGGCCGGCTGTGGCTGGAGTCGCATCGCCAGGTGGTCATCGCGCCGCTGGTGCCGGATGACCGCCCTTACCAAGCTTTTCCACCGACTCTATTGGCCCTGATCGACCCGCCGGAGACGGCACCGTTCGACATCGCCATTATGGAGGAGATCGTCAATCTGATGCGCGTCTTCCTCGACCGGGCCGCCCTGCGCCAGGAAGTGGATCATCGGACGGTCGAGTTCGCCGTCATCACCGACATCAGCCACGCCCTAAGCTCCACGCTCAACGTGCAACAAATCTACCAATTGCTCACCGGCCCCATCCGGCGCACACTCAATGTGGAGACGCTGTCCATCGGGCTGATCGAATCTCTGAGCGGCGATATTGTGTTTGTGGATACGCTCATGGGGCCGATGTTCGAGCGGCTGCCGCCGGTGCGCCTGAAGCGGGGCCAGGGCATCGCCGGCTGGGTGGCCGAGCATCAGGAGCCGGTCATCATCAACAACGCCTATTCCGACAAGCGCTTCTTCTCCGGCGTCGACCGGCGCTCCGGCTTTCGCACCGATTCGATGATCTGCATCCCCCTCAAGGTCGATGAGCGCACCATCGGGGTCCTGCAAGCCATCAACCGCCAGTTCGGCAAATTCACCGACCACGACGTGCAACTGATGCAGGGCCTCAGCGGGCCGCTGGCCGCGGCCATCGAGAACGCCAATCTCCATGCTGACGTGCTGGCCGAAAAGCGACGCATCGAGACGCTATTCGCCAGCATGTCGGAAGGGCTGGTGACCGTCAATCGCGACGGCATCATCACCCGCGCCAACAGCGCCTTCACCTCCTTGCTCATCGACGCCAGCAGCGCGGCCGAGGGCTGTCTGCTGCGCGACCTGGTGCGAACCAAGAAGGGCAGCATCGACGATCTGGTCGGCCGCATTCTGACCTCGGCCGAAGAGAGTGTGCAACTGGCCGCCGACATCCCGCGGGCCGACGGCCGGCCGCTGCCGGTGCTCATCAGCGGCGCGCCCGTGCAGGACGAAACCGGAACCGCGACCGAGGCGATCCTCGTCTTCAGCGACCTGACCCAGATTCGCGAAGTCGAGCGGATGCGCGATGATCTCTTCCACGGCATCATCCACGAACTGCGCACCCCGCTGGCGACCATCCTGATGTATTCACGCCTGTTGCGCGAGGGCAAGGCCCGCCAGCCGGACAAGGCCGAGCGCTTCCTGGGCGTCATCGAACGCGAGAGCGACCGCCTGCAACGCATGGTGCGCCAAATGCTCGACCTGGCTAAGTTGGAGACGCGCGAAATGCAGCGCAGCCCGGAGCCGGTGTCGATCAATACCATCTTCGACGAGACGTTGCCGCCGCTGGCCGACCGCGCCGTGCAGAAGGGGCTGCTCTTCCGCCAGCGCATCCAGCCCGACCTGCCGCCGGTGATGGGCAACTTCGACGTCTATGACATGGCACTGAAGAACCTGCTGGAAAACGCCATCAAGTTCACGCCGTCGGGCAGCGTCCAGATCGCGGCCTGGAGCGACGAGCAGGCCGTTACTATCGAGGTCAGTGACGAGGGCATCGGCATCCCGGCCGAGGCCATGAACAACCTCTTCAAGCGCTTCTACCGCACCCAGACGGCCGTGGAACGGGGCATCGCCGGCACCGGGCTGGGGCTGTACATGGTAAAAGAGAACCTTCGTAGCTATAATGGGCAGATTGCGGTGCAGAGTACGCTCGGCAAAGGTTCAACCTTCACCATCCGCCTGCCGATTGCCCAGGTCTGATCCGCAA
>CXWJ01008102.1_pt1 | contig 10479 bp, 9 predicted proteins | sample 590841 | NCBI WGS metagenome assembly CXWJ01 (sample SAMEA3498367, study PRJEB10139) | wastewater metagenome | biome: wastewater treatment plant; material: activated sludge | place: Austria | collected 2015-01-21 | reverse complement strand
GGCTACACCGCTGCCAGCTTGAACTCCATCGCCTTGCAAGGTGTTCGCGGCAATGTGCCTTATGTTGGCCAAGGCTCAACTGCTTCGGCAGCCGGCGGGGCACGGTTGGGATTAGGGGTGGGTGGAACTGGAGGTGGCAGCAAGCCTTTTAGTAGTTTCTCACCCAGTCCAACGGTTAGTCCTTACATGAACTTGTTCAACGACAGCCGGAACGGCAGCACCGACTTCAATTACCAGACGCTGGTTCGTCCACAACTCCAGCAGCAGCAATTCAATCAGCAGTCACAAAGCCAGGCGTATGACCTATCTCGCCGCATACAGCAAATTTCGGCGCAGGCAGACTTTAATCCAGAAGGGTCGAAGACACAGTATCCGACCGGTCACCAGACGGTGTTCCAGTATTACGGGCGCTATTATCCACAGTATTCCGCTCCCCGCCGCCGGTGATAGCTGATCAGGAATATAGATATGTGTGCTCGCCAGGATGCCGTCGGCCTTCCGAAACCGTCAGGAGAATAACGATCTGACGAGTCGATTCCCATCAGATTGAGCACGTTGATAGCTGCGCTGTCGCGCGGCCGGAAGCCGATCTTGCCTCGAGCTCCCCCGTTTTGCTAAAAGCACCACCGCTTATCTGTCTATATTCTTTTCTTGTCCGCGATTCGTGTTGTCAGAGCCGCTCAATGGGTTCTGCGCGGCAGCTGGCCGCAGCAAGGGGCAGATCGAATTTTCGAGCACGCCCCCGTAAGACAACACAATTGCTTGCTTGAGTGGAACGAACCATGTTCAATGGGTTCAGGCTGCGTGGTGCTTGGTGGCTAACAGTGTTGGTACTGTGGGCGACTTGTTGTCCACCTCATGCCGCGCTTGCGCAAATACAAATGCCGGTGGGAACCCATCAGCTCAATTTCGCATCGCCAGTGGCTATGATGCCGGTTGTGCCTCAGCAGCCGATGATGCTCTACGCCCAGCCACCTGTTCCGGTCCAACGAGGCCCTCTTGCCAGGCTAGTTCAAAACCCGGACGCATCCAACGGATTGCCGCCTTATGCCCTGACCGACCGGGCCGGTGCGATCCATAGATACGTAGAGCCAATGCCAGGCATCGATCTCGACGCCTACTTAAATCGGATTGTCACAGTACGTCATGACACGGGGCAAACTCTGTTGGCGTCGCAGCTGGATTTGCCGCCACAGCGCTTGCTGCCGATGGTGAATTCGTCCAAGGGAGGAACGAAGCAGTCAGTACGCGATCGCACGCCACGAACGAATCAACACGCAGACCGCAGACCATTCAGCATCAAGCGGGCCGCGTTCGTTGACAACGACGACAAAACGGTGCAATTGCTGCAAGACCAACAAGAAGAGGAACTAACACCACCCCCCTCGGTCGAAGGCAACGGCAAGGATACGGGATCGCAGAAAGATGCAGGATCGCAGATCGAACCTATCAAGCCGAACGCAACCACAGAACCCAACGCCGCCCAAGAGTCGTGCGAAGGGTTCCCGAGCTTTCCGGAGGGCTATCCTTCGTCGGAAGGTGAGATGATGGAAGGAGGTCCGATCGATGGGGAATCGATGGTCGGAGATCCCATGCAAGGCGATCTTTCCGGTATGGAATACTATCCCGGCGGCATGCAAGGATTCTCTTCCGGCGTTGAAGGATATCCTGGTGGCATGGACGGGTACGTCGAAGGGATGGAAGGAGGCGAAATAATGGACTGCCCCCAGTGTGGCCGCCATCATAGCGGGCAATGCCGAACGGGTAGCATGTGGGGATCGGCCAGAATGTTGGGGACCGGTCGGAGGCTGGGCCAGTGTTACGGCGAAGTAGAGTTCAACTTTCTGCGACCGAACGTCATGGAAGAAGGTGTGGGGAAAGTCTCTGAAAAATATGAGTTATCTCCACGATTCATCCTCGGCTTTCAGGCCAATAATCAAATCGGCGGTCGAGTTAGATACTGGACCTATGGCCGCAGTTCTGCTGCGCCGGGCGGTAGTGTCCGTTTCGAATTTGACGTTTGGGATTTGGAAGCCACTCGTGCATTTGACATGGGTGGAACGGGCGTCGAGCTAGCAGCAGGCGTGCGTCTAGCAAAAATCGGACTAACGGACGTCGAAAACGATGGAGTCGGCATCGATCTGGCTGGCCTCACGTTTGCTGCCGATGGGCGTACGCGTCTGTGCGCTCTGCAAGGGAACGTGGTTTCATGGGCTTACGGAGGCAGATTTTCCATTCTGAATGGCGACTGGGGAGGCGACGGCGGGAGCGACTTCATCAACCTGCCGGCCAGTAATGATAATGTTGTCAGCGAAGAGCTGTACGTTGGTATTGAATGCGCTAAATGCTTTCAGAATTGCAACGTCCACGCCCGGTTCGCCTTCGAGATGCAGAATTGGCACAGCGACGCATTGGCGCAAAGTTCGACCGATTCGATCGGTTTCATCGGTCCAGGGGTCCACGTAGGCGCCGAGTTCTAGGATTGCGATTTAGGCGAATTCGCGTTTGCTTCCCAAAAGCTTTTCGGCGGCGCTTATTCTTGCGCATCATTTTCCTGCCGCGTCCATCGGTTCACTCCGTGACGGTTGTACGCTCTATCACCACAATCCGTGGCGAAATCCCGCCGAATCTTCCCATCGATTGCATGAAGCAATCGCGGCCGGCTCGATTGTGACCTAGGTTTTCAATGGCGGAATCCCTACGCCACACGGCTCTAGCAGACTTGCCTCGAAAGCTGCCTGAGCCCAACTTTTCTAAGAACTTGTCGCGACGTTTCGTGGCACGAGCCACATTGCTTTTCAGAGTTTCTTGTTCCTCATCCTGTTTTTTATGGCTGAGTAGTCGCTATCATCCCTCAAAACTGGGTTCAGGAAGCGGCGAATTAGGTTGGCAACGGAATTTCGAACAATGTTTCGACTAACGCTTGACCATCGTATTTGTCGCACGCGCCGTGGTACTACGGCGGTCGAAACGGCATTTGTACTGCCGGTCTTCCTTCTCTTTGTGTTGGGAATCATCGAATTCGGGCACGCCCAGATGGTGAATCATCTACTGCGTAGCGCTTGTCGAACTGGTGTGCGGATGGGATCGACCGAAGGAATCTCTACGGCCCAGGTCAGGCAGCGCGTGCTCGATCATTTGGGCAGCGCGATCGATCCAGCGGCTGTGACAGTCTACGTAAAGAATGCGAATGTTTATGACCAAGGCGGCACGGCGCCCACCTCTGCCTCTGCTCTGGAAGCGTTGCCAGATATTGAATTAGCAGATGCGGAAGATCGGACGTTGTTCTTGGTTCGAGCGAAAGTGAACTACAACGACGTTTCCGTTATACCGCTGTCGATTCCATTTCTCGGTAAGTATTTAGACAACCTTACATTGCAAGGCCAGGCATTCACGCGCCACGAATAAGACTACTTGTTGCCAAGGGTAACTAACTATGACGACGACGCGACATCGATATATGAAACACTTAACACTGCTCCACAGCGCCCAAGCTCGCCGAGGCGCAGTTGCGGTGGAGTTCGCCGTTATTGCACCAATATTGCTAGCGATCCTGATGGGCCTGGTTCAACTCAGCCGTGTCTTCGAAGCGCAGAACTTGATGGAAATTGCTGCCCGCGAAGGGGCGCGTATGGCCGCCATGGATCGCGACGGCATCCTCCAGCCTGGTCAGTCCGCCAACTTGAAACTGGTCAGTGACGTGAAGAACTTCCTGGCTTCCAACGGGATTTCGCCGGAGCATGTGGATGTGTATGTCAAAAGTCACGCGAGCCCGAATACAGACTTCAATTTGGACGATCCAGCAAACGCGCTTGCGCTGTTCGACGTGAATATCAGCGTGGACTACTCGGCTGTCAGCTATACGCCTGTAGCGACAGGCAGCGACTACAAGATGAATGCCAGCGTGACCTTTCGCAATGGAATCGCTACAGTGACGAACTAAAAGAGGTTACCAACTACCGAGTGAGATAGGAACCATCCTTGAGAATAGAAGAATAGCGTGACACTAAGCACGCTTGCGAAGAGGAGTTTTCGTTTAACGGATTGTTTAACCTAAAGAGCACGTGTTTGTCTGTGTTCCGAGTGGAACGCTGGGAAAGGGCGCTATGAACAAGAAGTTGTCGAACCCCACGAAGAAGCTACTATCTGTCCACCCGCCAAGACGCGGCGTTATCGTCGTACTGACCAGTTTTCTGCTGACCGTTTTATTTGCGTTCCTTGCGTTGTCCGTTGATACGGGGCGCGTCGTGCTGACAGAAACACAGATGCAAAACGCAGTGGATGCGGCCGCCCTTGCCGCGTCTCAGGAGATTTCCGCAGCCGTCTATGCAGCCGGACAGGGACAAGGTCCGGCCGATATCGACGCCAATTCAGTTGCAATTGCGGCTGCCAAGCAGATGGCCGCTGAAGTGGCCGCCGCCAATGGTGTCTATGTTGATCCAGGCCAAGACGTCCAATTTGGCAGTCGCGCTTACGACGCTGGTTCAGGAACATGGCCCGTACAATGGAATGTTTCGCCCTTCAACGTGGTGAAGGTTACAGCGCGCCGCAACGGCAGCGATAAGGGCGCGCCAGACGGCGAATTTCCATTGGCGTTCGGTTGGGCGGTGGGCAAAGATACCGTGCCGTTGCAAACTTCGGCGACGGCCTTCGTCGAGGCCCGCGACCTGGTTCTCGTTTTAGACTTCTCCGCGTCCATGAACGACGACAGCTCGCTGGTATCCACCTTGCCTTCGACCGAAGTGAATGCCGCACTGGACAACATGTGGAACGCCTTGGTCGCGGCCGACCCCAAGTGGCCTGGAACTACGACCTCGAAATTCCCCAGCACCGGCTTTGGCAGCATTAACTCCTCTGGGGGTACATATGTGTCGAGTAGCGATACCGCCACCATTCGCAACACGCTTGGTCTGAATACCAACGTCAGCGGTAGCCGCAAGTATCCATTTCCGCAATCGGGACGCAACAGCGATGGCTCCTCTAAGAACAAGCCTAGCAACTCCACCAGTGATTCGCTGTGGGACGGATACATCAACTACGTGAAGAATCTGAGTGGAACCTACAAAAAGAAGTACGGATACCGTACTCTCATGGATTATTTGCAGGATCAGCGGTTTGCGAGGAATCAATCGGAAGATCTCTGGCGCACACCCCACTATCCGACTCAAGCCCTAAAGGATGGTGCATCGCTGTTTCTGGGCTTCCTGACCGACCTGGAGTTCGATGATGAGGTCGGTCTCGTGGTCTACGGCCAATGGGCCGTTCAGCAGAAGACGTTCAATGATGGCGAAGCGAACATCAACATTACTAGTAATCCGATTACTCCGACCTACAGCAACATCGATACGATTCAAAAACATCTGCAAGGTGGCGAGTACGAAGGTTGGACCGCGATGGGCGACGGCATTCTCAAGGGCCGTGAGTTACTGGTCGGTGTGGCGAGCAACCCCAGCGATCATGGTTATTCTCGTTACGGCGCCCGCCCCACGATGATTGTCATGACCGACGGCCAGACCAACCAAAAGCCAAGTGGCTGGTCGATGCCAGGCTCGTTCAATTGGGCTGACTGGACTGATTACGATGGCAACGGCACTGCCGACTACACCACAACGGATGCCAACAAAAAATACGCGTTCTGGGAAGCTACGGAAGCCATTAAACGAGGCATCACCATCCATTCGCTGTCTGTCGGCCAAGGAGCAGACCGTGATTTGATGAAAGCCATTGCATTTGCCGGCAAGGGTATCCATATCGATGTACCGGGTGGCAGCACGGTAGCTGAGATGCAAGCACAAATGTTGGATGCTTTCAGCCAGATCGCGGCCAAGCTGCCACCGGCCAAGTTGATCAATGAGTGAGAAATGATGGGATAGAACGCGGGTTGCTCACTTCTAACGAGATTACAGGATTACAGCAGCTTGCTCGTGTAACCACGAGCCCCCTGGGCCGCCGGCCTGACCCACCGGCGGCCTTCTTTATTGGCGTCAGTAGCCAATTATTACTTGTCAGTAGCGACAAAGGGTTCTGCAATACTGCCCAACGACTCACCCATCGTGACGACCTTCACTTCTTCCCCTCACGGCGCTTTTGCTCAAAGAATCGCGAAAGTATCTGGCCGCAAGGCTCGGCGAGAACGCCAGAGATGACTTCGGAACGGTGGTTGAGTCGCGAGTCGTGCAGCAGTTTATATAGTGTCGTCACTGCGCCTGCCTTCGGGTCGGTAGCGCCGAAAACTACACACGGCACGCGCGCTAGGACGATCGCCCCCGCACACATCGGACAGGGCTCGAGCGTCACGTAGAGCGTACAGCCGTCGAGCCGCCAACTCCCCAAGGCCCCGGCCGCTTGGGTGATCGCGATCATTTCGGCGTGAGCCGTCGGATCGCGTAGTTGCTCGCGCTGATTATGGGCCGCGGCAATCACTTGGCCCTCCCGGAGGACGACCGCGCCAATCGGCACTTCATCTTCGGCCGACGCTGCCTCCGCTTCGCGCAGAGCTAGCCGCATGTATGTTTCGTGCGGGATTGCAGCGGAATTGAGATCGTAGTCCATTGGTGGGGTGCCGACGAGTGCAGCGTCACAATTGGCATCGTCCGCAGGATCGTTTGTTAGACGCGCAAAGGATTGGCGAAGAGTTTCTACTCACCCTCCGCTGGAGGGCCTGTTTGGTTGACTCGATTTTAGGCTGGCGTAGGATTTGGAAGCTAGTGCGCAGGCCCAATAAGGCGCGGGTCTACGAATCGCCAGGCGGCAGATCCCTTACGGTCTTACTTGGAGAGCGATTACGATGATGTTGCGAATCCAGCGAATGATTTGTTATGGCGCGCTGCTTTTCGGGCCGCTTCCGGCCTGGGCCGGTGCAAACGCATCGTCCAAAGAGTTGCAATCGCTCGTGAACGATACGGCCAAGCAATTGCAGCTTTCGTATCGTCACAACCTAACCGAATCGCACGCGCGCCACGAGCAGGTTCGACACGTAATTGCTGCCTGGAAGGCCGCGCCCCGCACCGACGCCAACAATCAGCTACTGACCCAATGGCTACGTCAAACAATCCGCAACTCGATGCCCGGATCGCGCGAACCTCTCCTCGCAATTCCAGAGTTCGATCGACTCGAAACCCGTACTGCGGTCACGACCTCCACCGCGCCTGAATCGCAAGAAGAAGAGTCGTTGACCGAATCGCCAGCACCCCCTGATACGCAAAGCGGCGATCCGTTCCGCGACGATCCAGGGCAGGATAAGCCGCTTGCTTCTGTTAACTCGGCAAAAAAATAGCGCGCTCGTTGGAGCGCGCCATGTTCGATCAGCAGTAGCGAGGCGGCTACTTCTTGGCGGCCGGTTTCGCGGCTGGCTTGGCAGCAGCCGTTTTTCCGCCAGCAGCCTTTGCACCGGCGGCCGGTGTGGCAGNNCTCTTCTTCCTTCTTCTTTTTCTTCTTCTTCATCGTCAGCTTGCGGACGCGCACTTTGGGCAAGCCGATGGGTGAGCTTTCCTCGCTCCACTTGTCGGCCTCTTGCAGGCGTGCAATGCGCTCCACGCGGGTCAACACGCTACGGTTACGGGTCGCTCCGCGGCGAACACGTAAACTTTTATCAATCGTCATCTCAGGCTCCGGCGAAATTCGCTCGTAAAAGTAAGACTCGCCAGTATAAAGCTCAGAGTGAGACGATTCAAGCCGGGATGAAAACCTCCGAATTAACGGCCTGTCAGTGCCTTTTTCGCAGTAAGGCGGGGACAGTTAAGGCGAGCACGAAAATCAGCCAACTGGCAGGCTCGGGTGCTGCAATAGCCCCCATACCGGAGCCGCTACTAAAAGTCCCTCCGAAGTGTGCCCGCCAGAAGTCGTAATCGGCGCTGTCCGTCATGCCATTCCCGTCGCCATCGGCTGGCAGACCCGCGCCCGTCTTTCCTGAAGCAACCGTATTTCGCCAGAAAACGTAGTCTGCTGCATCCACCACGCTGTCCATGTTGTAATCGCCGGGCGGGAAAGGATAGTTGCGCGCTCCCAGCGTGTTGGTGAGAATCGTGCCGTACGGTGCCTGCAAGTTGGATTCAGTGGCTTGACCAGACGGCGGCAATTGGCCGACCTGAGGATGTGAGCCAACGACCGACTGGCGAAAATCACTCGACCCTGGCACGAACCCAGCGGCCGCGTTATCGGTGAGGTTGGAAACGTGCCAATCAGCGGCAGTATGCCCGGTCGAGTTGCCATAGCGGCCAATGTATTCGATCTCAAAGCCTAGGCCAATGTAGGTTGCGCCAGGTTCCAGGTGTTCTGCTGGATCGAAGTAATTCGGATCGGTCGGCGGGACGGATGTATTCGGAATTTCGTTGCCGAAGTTAATCTGCGCGTAGTAGCGAGCGGTATATGCCTCGCCTGGTTCGGTATAGCCAATGGCGTCGACAATCGTCCAACCGGTTTGGCCGCTGGGGATATCGAGACCATCGTTCGAAGTGTCCAGATCAAAGCTAAGCACAGGAGCGGAACCGCTCACGTTGTGAATTAGCATGGCGGTAAAGCCGCCATTTTCCAATTGCCCAAACACGCTGTCCGTTCCCGGTTCGTCTGACGAACCGATCGAACTAGTTTCGCCGTTGCCGAAACCCGGGCCGCTCCCTGAATTGACCAAATCGGTCGCACCTGGAGCCACCAAATACGGACTGTCTTTCTGCCTCAGTGTCAAAAACCCGTTGCTACCCATCGCATGGCCGCTGAGGTCAAAGATGTGTTCAATCTCGCCCGCATTGCTAGCTTGGAACGCGTTATCTTCGTTTTCAATGAAGATCAAGTAGTGGTTGTCGAGAGAAAAGTCGGGCGTGCCGCGAAGTTCGATGTACTCGCGCGTTGAGTCGAGTCCTCCGGGCGGGTCGAAGTAGATTTCGTTGATGTAAAGCTGGGCCTCCGTTGAACCACATACAGAAATGTTAAATCCGGCTGCTACTAAAAATACGCAAAGGTAATAGAAATTAATGTCGAACAATCGCTTCATTGCTTCTCCGCTGTCGTCCTAATCTGCTTCCAATTGGGTCATCCTACGCGAGCCAACCATCTTCCAAGGTTCGATGAAGATTCCGTTAAGCCTCGATCAATTCTCAATGAAGGAGTCGTTTCAACTCGCTTGAGATGCGATACGATGCGAGCGAGCTTGAATTGTTGCGGCTCACCGATACCAAAGGATGAGGTAAATAATGCGCGCGTTTCGAAGCAGGATTGGCGGCTTCACGCTAGTGGAGTTGCTCGTAGTGATTGCGATTATCGGCATTTTGGTGTCCCTCTTGTTGCCGGCCATTCAAGCGGCCCGCGAAGCGGCCAGACGCTCTACCTGTACGAACAATCTCAAGCAAATCACGCTGGCCTTGTTGAATTTCGAACAAACGCAAGGCGAGTTTCCCCGCGGCGCGTACACGGCCGAAGCAGGGCGTGATGTGGAAGATGGATTAGGTTGGGCGACAAAGATACTTCCGCAGCTCGAAGAACAATCTGCTTATGATCAAATGGTACAAAACAAAGTACCAGGTTACGAAGGGAATCCCTGGAAGCCCGGAATCTTCCGCGCGAGCTTAGCCGCGAAACTCGCACCGCTCGCCGGCGGCGATACGGAACTGACAGTGTTTCGTTGTCCTTCCGTTGAGCTACCAACCCGTGTTCCAGATGGTGGGTATTTTGGCTTAGTCGCGAAGAGTTATCCCAATACCAGCTACGGTACCTCCCATTACAAAGCGTCGCGCGGTTACTGCGATCGCGGTATGTTTTGGCGGACCGCGGAAGGGTTAAACGCCACCAACTGCACGACCATCGACATCAACGGCGATGGTGTGCTGGATCTCAAAGACACGGTGCGGAAGCAGAGCTATACGCGCGTGCGAATTCAAGACGTTTTAGATGGCACCAGCAAGACCATTTCCGTGGGGGAAGCGGCCTATTTCGTGACGATTGCGGATTTTCCGATCTGGGCGGGCACCGCGGCCGAAGACGGCAGCGTCTTGTTCAAGACCCAAAGCATCATTAACTGCAACTTGAATGGAGCACGCTCTTTTCCGCTCTCTGCGGGCGAAGTTCAACGCTTGCCCGGTGGCAGTGCTTCGGACGATTGTGCCTTTGGTTGGCACGTGAATGGTGCTTTATTCGGATTCGTTGACGGCTCGATTCACTTCCTCACGGAGAACGTCGAGCTGCGCACGTTTGCATTATTAGGAGATCGCATGGACGGGGAGACAACTGGTGGAATTGAATAAACGTCGCGCTCCACGTGTTCAGTTGCAGATGCCGGCGACGATGGCTTGGTTGTTTCTTCGGCCGTACGGGGTAATCTTGCAATTGCTGCTGCTAGGAACATTCGCGGGCTGCGGTAAGCACCCGTATGAGCTCGCGCCCGTGAGTGGCACGGTAACGATCGATGGCCAGCCTGTCACGCAAGCGAGGGTCATGTTCGCGCCCATAGCCAAAGGGGAAGAAAAGGGCGCGGCAGGCAAGCCCGCG